>Ga0209536_100000034_pt1 | contig 177574 bp, 175 predicted proteins | sample DeeMarSeWOR28_12_FD_187461 | JGI IMG/M metagenome (GOLD analysis project Ga0209536, IMG submission 187461) | Marine sediment microbial communities from White Oak River estuary, North Carolina - WOR-2-8_12 (SPAdes) (version 2) | ecosystem: Environmental > Aquatic > Marine > Intertidal zone >... | reverse complement strand
AAGAAAGGGGTCAACCAAGCGCTATAGGACGCACGCTTGATATGAATACGGATGTTTAGATGTATAAAAACATCCTACGGGTGCAACAATAAAAATCACATCCAGAAGCCCTAAGAAGGCTTCTATGTTTCAACTGACTAGAGGGTATGTCTGTTCGATAAGCTTCGGTCGCGCCGAATAGCAACTATATGGAAAGGGGCTGGAAGCTGTAATGCTTGGAGTACGCACTTATCCCTTGAGCCCATTTCTTCAACGCGCACGATCGATCAATTTGGAGAGGTTTTCTAGAAATACCAACGGATTTTGCGGGGTAGGCTTTTTAATCCGTCTATTACTGTCAATCATTTTATGCGAAACTTTGTCAAGGCAAATCTTTATTAAATAACTGTTATTCATAAAAAAGCAGCAAAGTTTTACTATCTGAAAATTTTTTGCTCACCATGTGTTGGAAATCGCAACTGCACTTTGTAATTTGGTTCCACTTTTCAGCATAAAGTTTCACAATTGAAGTGTTTCTGCAAAAATTTTTGCTTCATCAACCAAATTCACAAGTTTACCAAACCAAAGGGTCAGCAACACTGTCAGGGTTCAAAAATATTGGATGCTTTTTGCTCAGGCGAGTCTTTGGGTGCCAATGATCGAGGAATCTAATCGTTCACCGTCAAAAGGCCCAACGCTGAATAAAAAGTAAACCATTGATGGCCTTTAGCAGGTTTGTTGAAAAGATAAGATATCTGTTCTGGCATTCAGAAAATGAACAGTGCAACAATACCCAAAAAGACCAACGCTTCTTTGCGTTGGTCTTTTGAAAGAGTGGGTGCCAGGTCAGGCGAATAAAAGCTTTACGTTCGAAAATTACTTCACTGAACGGTCGATCCGGTCGGCACCTGGACACCGAGGTCCAGTTTGCCGAATTTTTTCTCGTAATCGGCCAGCACGTTGTTCAAAAGGACTGCCAGCCGCTTGGCGGCAAACGGACTCATCACGATCCGATCGCTTAGCTGAACCTTTACTTCCCTCTGGCCGGCGTGCCAGGCCTGGTTCAAGCCAAACAGCAGCACAATCTCTTCCCTGCCCCCGGCCACATTGGCCACATTGGCATAGCCGCTGCGCATGTTGGCATCGTCCCAGACGATTTTGGTTTGTCCGATGGTCTGCGTCGGTCCGGCTGTCGCTTCAGCTTCTGTATCCTTTTTCTCTTCGGCCATAGGTTTCCTCCTCAACTCGAATTGGCGTTATTTAAGAATCGCTTTCTGCTTCTGCTTTTGGATCAACCTCTTATTTGTTCTTTCCATTACCGTTGCCGGGCGGAGGTGCGGTCGGGTCATCGCCGGTGTCCGGGTTGTTTTCTTCTTCGATCACCACCGCGATATCGCCGTTGGGATCTGTGTGATCATCTGTCGTACCATCCACCATTGCCGTTTACGGTCAGGGAATGCGAGGCCAGAGAGGGTGCCCCGAAATTATGCAGCTCGAAGGTGGTGGGCGTGCTGGTGCTCGCGACCGTGATCGTATTTCCGGACTGGGAGATTTCGGCCTCATCGTTTACTCCCGCGCCGAGGAAGGTGTCCGGCAGATCGACCACCACGTTGGTAGGCATACCGGATATACTAACCGGCTCCAGCCCGGTGTAAGTAATTACCTGGCCGTCGATGGTGACCGTCCCGCTGTCGAGGCCGGTCGCAGCCAGTTCAATGAGCTCCGATGACTGCGCATCTACCACCATGGTGTCGAAGCCGCCCGCACCACCGTCGATAACGCCGCTTAAGCTACCGCCGGTTGATACGATAAAGGTATCCTCGTTGTCCGGCCCGCCGGTCAGATTCTCCACACCGAAAAATTCGATGCTGCCATCGACCTGCCCCTGGTTGGCACCCGCCAATGTCCAAACATTGTCCTTGCCGATTACTTGCAGCGCATCTGCATCGCCGTCAAAGCCGTCGGTGAACCAAATGCCGTTGGACACCGCAAAGAGTCTGCTAAAATCGATGGTCAGCTGATCGGATTGATCAGATCCAACAATGCGCACGCCGGTAATTTCAGCCAATGACTGACTGAAGATCACCTGGGTGTCGGGCACCGGATCTTCGTTGTTGATCAACTGAAGGGTGTCGATGCCGTCCACGTCTCCCAAGCGCAGGGTCAGGTCATGCGCTGCGGCCGACATCGTAAAAGACATTTCGGCATCGAGCAGGATGCGTGGCTCTAATGGTTCGAGCAAAACGCGGCGCTTGTTTTGCCGGCGAGCCTGCTTTTTTTGAATTCTTTCCTTCAGACGGCGGATTCTTCGGGCAAAGCTCACGACTGCCTCCTTGGCTTAGGGGCGCACCTGTTTTGTTGACTCCCGGTCTCAGAACCGGAAGCTGTTTGCCGGAGAGAGTTTTACTTTCGCGGGATGGTGCCTGATGAGCGCTGATATCTATGCGCTCAACGTATGAATCAGTTTGGCATCAGTTTTGGTGTGAACTGCGTATATTTTTTGCCGAGTTCAGCGATCGGCACGCGCAGAATAGGCCTTTTATCGTTGAATGGATTGTAGATGCAGCTGTAACATTAACTTGGGGTGAGTTATTGGATAGAACCCCTGCCCTGTGCTCGCCTACAACCTTTCATTTCAATTATTCATAAAATAGTCAACCTTATTATTATAAATAATATAATGAGGACGCAGGAAGGTTTTGAAGGTTTTCAACACATCTTTTCCACGGCGACCGCAGGGTAAATCTGATCTGTTGCATATGAAGCCGAAAAAGTCCCCAAGTGTAATACAATATGCAAGAAACATTCCGTTTAACAGAAAGTTACTAACCTATTTATATCAATATTAATAGTTAGTTATATATCAGTAAAAATGTAGTACAAGTTCTGATTGTGAAAAAAATTTCACACCACCAGCATTTAACCACAAATGCTGTGAACAATATTTCATACTTTCAACGGCTTGCCGACCGCGGTGTTAGCTTACATCAAGTAACAACAGGTAGTAAAACAAAGATATGTTTATAGGTTTCGATAGTTTTCAACACGCTGTGTCAAGATAGACCTTCCAGAAGATTTATTTTGGATGCCTGGCTACCATTCGTTGTATCACTCTAAGGGGCTATCGCTCAAACCGTGCAGTTGCCGGATCGGGTCCTTAATTGATGGTAAATCCAAAGTAAAACAGGATAGCTTCCGGCCAGTTTCCCTTTTTTTCAGAATAATCGGAAAAATCGATAGTTCTTGCACAAGCGGTCACAACGGCAGGCAACCACGTGTGCGCCATATAAAAATACTAGAAAAACTACCAACGTCCCTTTTTGGTTCCACCGTCCCTTTTTGGTTTTATCTTCGGCCATTTAACAACGTCTCTTGTTCTGCTAAGAAAATTAGGCTATAAATTATTAAAATTGGTTATAAACGCGAAGTACGAATAGTAGGCGGAAAACACAGGGCGTCGGTTACACCCGTAACCGACATTTTCCTAGTGATCGGACGCAGGCTATGAACCCGAGAATGTGCATGCGGCAATGGACGCTGGCTGTACCGATCTTTATTGCCAGCGTATTGTTTTGCTCGTCGGTAGCTGCGCAGGATTTGGCATTGAGAGGACTGCCCGGAGTGCTGATCCGGGTGGAGCTGAACAAGACCCTGCAAGACGACGGCATGCAGAAGCGGCCGGCATATCTGGATGTGGAAGAAAAGCTGCGCGAGGCCGGCATTACCGTATACACGGAAAAACAGTGGCGCGACGCCGTCGGGCACCCGCAGCTTTACATCGAGGTGAACGCCTCCAAGGTGCAGGACAACTGGCGGTTTTACACCTTTTCGGTCAACGTGCACCTGATGCAGGACGTCTATATCGTTCGCAACAACCAGACCGCCCTTCACCAGGCTTCCACCTGGTTTCGTGCGTCCGCCGGGCATGGATATTTCGGTGACATCCGCACCCGGATCATCGACATGGTGGAGGTGTTTTCTGCAGCCTACATCGAAGCCAATCGATAAAGGGGTGTATGCGCTGGTCATGCGGCTTGATCGCCAACAGCGTATTCAAGTCGGCCAATTAGGACGTTTTCATTTCAACACCGGCACCTATGTGTATGTCGGCAGTGCCTGGGGACCCGGTGGTCTTGCAGCCAGGATCGGCCGCCACCTGCGGTCACTGAAAAAGTGCCGTTGGCACATCGACTACCTTCGCCGACACGCCAGGATCAAGGAGATCTGGGTGGGTTGCTACCGGCCCAATGTCGAGCATCTCTGGGCCGGCATTTTCGCTGACCTTACCGGAGGTGCTGTGCCGGCAGAAAATTTCGGCAGCTCGGATTGCCGGTGTTCGGCCCATCTGTTCTACCTGCCGGACACGTTATCCGTGCAGAGATTCAATCGGGCAGTGAACCGGCGTCTGCCCGGAAATCCAAGGGCGCATATTTGGTCCGTAATCAACTGACACACAGCTCGTTTCCGATGCCATGCTGAAAATCGAATCCACACCGCTGCAGGGACTGCTGATTATCGAACCGACGGTATTCACCGACAATCGGGGACATTTTCTGGAGACGTTTCAAGACCGTCGATTTAGCGAAAAGGGCGTGCCGGCCGACTTTGTCCAGGACAATCTGGCCTTTTCCCAACAAAATGTCCTGCGCGGTCTTCACTTTCAGATCCGCCACCCGCAGGCCAAGCTGATCCAGGCCGTGTCCGGCGAGGTTTTCGATGTGGCGGTCGATGTGCGACCGGCCTCGGCAACCTTTGGCCGCTGGCACGGCGTGCGGCTATCGGCGGAAAATCACCGACAGTTTTACGTACCCGAAGGGTTTGCGCACGGATACTGCGTCACCAGCGAAACGGCCACGGTCATGTACAAATGCTCGGACTATTACCACCCAGAGGATGAGGGCGGGATACTTTGGTCGGACCCGCAGATCGGCATCGACTGGCCGGTACGCCAACCGGTGGTGTCCGACAAAGACGCCCAGCTGCCGCCCCTGGACACGCTACGCACCGATCAACTGCCTCAAGTGGAGAATCCCCAGTGACGATTCTGATTACCGGTGCCAACGGCCAGCTGGGCCGGGCGCTGATACAGCTGGGCCACGTGCTGAAACTTCCGGTGACCGGAATGGACCTGCCGGAGATCGACATCACCGATCCGGACCGGCTGGCTGCCGATTTTGCGCGCCTGCAGCCGGCCGTGGTGGTTAACGCGGCCGCATACACCGACGTCGATGGCGCCGAATCCGATCCCCAGACCGCTTTTCGGGTAAATGCCGCCGGCGCCGGCAACCTGGCCAGCTGCTGCGCGTCCGCCGGTGCGGCCCTTATACACATTTCCACCGACTACGTCTTCGACGGCAGCCGCGACTCCCCCTGGAAAGAATTCGATCCGATCGCACCCTTAGGCGTTTACGGGCGCAGCAAGGCCGAAGGGGAAACGCTCGTGCGCGAGGCCTTGGAATCCCACATCATTTTACGAACCGCCTGGCTGTATGGCATCCACGGCCGCAATTTCGTCAAGACCATGCTCGGTCTTGCTACGGGCCCAAAACCGGTGCGGGTGGTGGCCGACCAGTTCGGCTCGCCCACTTGTGCCGAGGACCTGGCAGCTGCCATCTTTGCCATGATCGGTTACTGGAACAGCCATGGGAACCGGCATTGGGGCACCTACCACTTCTGCAACCGCGGAGTGGTCAGCTGGCACGGGTTTGCCGGGGAGATCTTCCGGCTGGCGGAACAATTCACCGGCAGCCCTGCGGCGGAAGTGAAGGCCATCCCTACCGCAGAATACCCCACCGCAGCCCGCCGCCCTTCTTATTCGGCCCTGGACTGCTCACTGATCGAAAAAACATTCGGTATCCAACCGCCACCCTGGCAGGAAAGCCTCGAAAAAACGGTAAAGGCGTTGATGAAGCAGCCGGGCGTCGCAGACCGTTGACGCCTGTCTGCTATCCCTATTTCACCGTTTACGCCCTGTTTAATTTCACCGGGCAGCCGCCTGCAAATGAACTTGACAGGATTCGGTCTCTTCGCTTATATTGGAAATCAATTCGTTAATTGGCGAAATATCGGAGATGTTGTGCTGGACTTCATGAATATCACCAAGGCCCTGGCAGACGAAAACCGGGTGCGCATCCTGGCGGCGCTCAAGGGCCGGGAATTGTGCGTGTGCCAGATCATCGACCTGCTGCAGCTGGCCCCTTCCACGGTGTCCAAGCACCTGTCGATCCTGCGGCAGGCCCGCCTGCTGGCAGCGCGCAAGAACGGCCGCTGGATGTACTATCGGTTAAACGATAGCAGCTCGCCGGCGGCGGTGGCGCAAGCTTTGCGGTGGGTAACCCAGTGCGTGAAAGACACGCCGGTCATCCAGGCGGACCGCAAGCGCCTGAAGGGGATATTATCGGAGCCGGTCGAGCTGCGCTGCAGTGCATAGCTGCCTGGGTTGCCCGCGTTACAAACCAATGGCCGACCGTTGCGAGTCGATTGAATTTGTGCACCGGCGGCAGAAAGAGAATCCGTTTTTATCGGGTGGCAGATTTAGCGACAACCGAGCCCGGTTGGCTCTCGCACCGGCCGGAGGTTTTTACTTAATTACTAGTGTCAGACGGCTTTCAGGAGGTAGAGACAGATGACCGACGACACCGGCAAACGACTATCATTTCTCGACCGCTTTTTGACCCTGTGGATCTTTCTGGCCATGTTCGCCGGTGTGATCGGAGGGTACCTGTACCCGGACATCCGGCAGTTTATCAACCGATTCCAGGTCGGCACCACCAACATTCCCATCGCCATCGGCCTGATCCTGATGATGTATCCGCCGCTGGCCAAGGTCCGGTATGAAGAGTTGCCCCGGGTGTTTCGCAACGTGAAGGTCCTGGCCCTGTCGCTGGTGCAGAACTGGGTGATCGGCCCCATCCTGATGTTTTTGCTGGCAATCGCTTTTCTCTCCGGTCACCACGAGTACATGGTGGGCCTGATCTTGATCGGCCTGGCCCGCTGCATTGCCATGGTGATCGTCTGGAACGACCTCGCCTCCGGAGACCGGGAGTATTGCGCCGGCCTGGTGGCCTTCAACTCGATATTCCAGGTTCTTTTCTTTTCCGTATATGCCTATTTCTTCATCACGCTGGTGCCCCAGTGGCTGGGGATGAAAGGCGCGGTGGTGGACATCTCCATCGGCCAGATCGCCGAAAGCGTGTTCATCTACCTGGGGATCCCCTTTCTCGCCGGGATGCTGTCCCGTTTTCTGGGCCTGAAGCTCAGGGGCCGCAAGTGGTACGAGGAAAAGTTTATCCCCCGCATCAGCCCGATCACCCTAATTGCCCTGCTGTTCACCATCCTGGTGATGTTCTCCCTCAAAGGTGAATACATCGTGCAACTGCCGCTGGATGTGTTGCGCATAGCGATCCCGCTTTGCATTTACTTTGTGGTGATGTTCTTCGTATCGTTTTTTCTTTCCATGAAAGTGGGCGCCACCTATGAACAGTCGACCACCCTTAGCTTCACGGCCGCCTCCAACAATTTCGAGCTGGCCATTGCCGTGGCCGTGGCGGTATTCGGCATCGACTCCGGGCAGGCCTTTGCGGCCGTTATCGGCCCGCTGGTGGAGGTGCCGGTGCTCATCAGCCTGGTGAACGTGGCGTTGAAGTTCCGGCAGAAGTATTTCCCGGTGAGCGTGCAAACGCCCTCCGGTGTCTGCCATGTGACGTGCGAATCGTAAGCCGCCTTGCTCTGGTGAAAACCGCAACAAGCTGATGAAAGGTCTGGCGGATACCAAATGGACAAATACACCGAACTGCCGGACAAGGTGATCACTGCATCCGGGGCCGTCTCACAAACCTTTCGCCGCATGGGGGTCGAGACCTTTTTGGAGGCCTGCCGCCACGTGCACGAGCTGCCCTACGGTTACAACTCCGATCGAGACGACCTGATGATCCTGTTTGAGGAGAAAATGGGCAGCTGCACCACCAAACATGCGGTGATCGCCACCCTGGCCGCCGAACTGGACCTGCCGGTTGCCAAGTCGATCGGCATCTACGCCATGACCGAGGAAATCGTCACCGGCACCGACCGCATTTTAGCGGCTTACGGCCTGCCCTATATACCGATGGTTCACTGTTTTTTGACCAGCCGTGAAACGCGGGTCGACCTGACCGAAGGCAACACAAACGGTAAAAACCGTGCGCTGGATGATTTTCTCTTCACCCAACCGGTGGATGCGAACATCTCCGCCAAAGACGAATACCGGCTCTATCGCCGGGCCCTGGCACAACTTCTCGCCAACCGGCTGGAGCTGCAAGGCATCGCGATGAAAACCGTTTTGCAGGCCCGCCAGGAGGGCCTGCAACTGCTGCAATCCAAGGTGTAAGAATTCGCCCCTTCGGGGATTTGAGCCCCCTGCCGGATTGTGATAACATCCGCGACAGCATGCGCTTCTCATACCTTCGAATATCCAGATCTGCGATTATACTGCTGTTTTGCGGAGGGGCTTTTTGCGGCATACTGCTGGGGCTGTTCATCGGACTCACCCGCGATCTGCCGCAGATCCGATCGCTGGAGTCTTTCTCCCCCTCGGAGGTGACCCGCATTGTTTCCAGCGACGAGGTGTTGCTGGCTGAAATCTTTCTCGAAAAGCGGCACCCGGTGCCGTTGAAAGAAATTCCGGAATATCTGAAGGCCGCACTGATCGCAACCGAGGACCGCAAGTTTTACCGCCACAGCGGAGTCGACCTGAAGGCCGTCATCCGGGCCATCTACAAGGATATCCGGGCCGGTGAGTTTGTCGAAGGCGCCAGCACCATCACCCAGCAGCTGGCCAAGACGCTCTTTCTGACCCCGCGCAAGACCATCGTGCGGAAAATGAAAGAGGCGCTGTTGGCGTTTCAGCTGGAGCGACGCTACACAAAAGATGAAATACTGACCTATTACCTCAATCAGGTGTACTTCGGCAGCGGTGCCTACGGTGCGGAATCGGCTGCCCGCATTTACTTCGACAAGTCGGTGTCAGCGTTGACCCTGCCCGAATGCGCCCTGTTGGCCGGCATCCCCAAATCTCCTGTACGCTATTCTCCCCTGAACCATCCCGAGTTGTCGGTGAAAAGGCGCAACATCGTGCTTCGGCAGATGCAGGACGTGGGTTTGCTGTCGGAAACCGAGCTGGCAGAAGCCTTACAGCAGCCGCTGCAGGTGGCGGCCGGCCGGCAGGAAACGGTAAAAGCGCCATACTTTATCGATGCGGTCAAAAAAGAGCTGGAAGAGATCGTCGGCGCGGACCAGCTCTACAAGGGTGGATTGAGGGTCTACACAACCCTTTCCTATTCCCTGCAGCAGGCGGCCGAATCCGCCGTTGCTGACGGACTTGCAGCGCTGGAAAAGCGCATGCAAAAAAACAGGATCCCGAATCCCGACCCCCAGGCTGCTCTCGTCTGCCTGGAAGTGTCCACGGGAGGGATCGCCGCCATGGTCGGCGGCAGGGACTTCGCCGAAAGTCCCTACAATCGCGCATCCACTGCGCTTCGCCAGCCCGGTTCGGCCTTCAAACCGATAGTGTATGCCTACGCGGTCGAACAGGGCTTTGCCCAAAACAAACTGCTGCTGGACGCACCGGTGACATTCAGGGGCGCCAGCGGCGGCAGTGATTGGAGCCCGCAAAACTTCTCCAAGACCTACCTGGGAGAAATTACCATGCGCAGAGCGCTGGCGGTTTCAGAAAACATACCGGCAGTTCGGCTGCTGGAGACGCTGGGGCCGGCTTCGGTTGCACGGTTCGGGCACAAACTCGGCATCACTTCGACCCTGAGGTCCGACCTGACGATGGCCCTGGGCAGCTCGGAGGTGACGTTGCTGGAACTGACCGCAGCGTATGCCGTCTTCGCCAACCAGGGGCAGTGGATCGAACCCTATGGCATCCTGGAAATCAATGATCGCAGGGGTCGGCAACTCTGGCGGATCAAGCCGCAGAAACGGGTGGGTATGTCCCGGGCCGGTGCGGCGGTGGTCACCGATATGCTCACGGCAGTGGTCGCGGAAGGAACCGCCAGACGCGCCGGCGGCCTGACCGGCCCGCTGGCTGGAAAAACCGGTACAACGGACGACTACAAGAACGCGCTGTTCATCGGCTATTCGCCTTCGGTGGTCGCCGGTGTGTGGGTGGGCACGGATCAGAACGAAACGCTGGGCAATCGGGAGACCGGCGCCCGGGCCGCGCTGCCGATATGGGTCGATTTCATGCGCTCGGCCCTTGCTGCGAAATCGCTGGGATACTTCGATATTCCGGATGACGTGGTCAAAGTTCGAATCGATCCGGCAACCGGTATGCCGGCTGCGGAAGATTCGCCCGGCTCCGTGCCGGCCCTGTTCAAGAAAGGGACCGAACCGCCTGCATCGCTGCGCGCCTTTTAACACAAAACGAAATCGGCAGTCCGGTGAGGTGGCCGGACTGCCGATTTCAATGACACCACTGATCGTCTCAGGAACGGATGTTGCGCCGTCTACGACACAGTTCGAAGAGCGAGCAGACGAGGGAAAGGAGTCCCAATCCAATCAGCAATACTGCCGCACCGGTAACTGTCTGACCCGAGTGACCGGCGGTTGCGGCTGATACGAAACAGGCCTTGAATACCTCTTCTTCGATCCCGCCGCCTTCCGTGGCAGCGGCCAGTCCGGAAGGATCGAGAATCACGCCGTTAACGGCGCCATCCCCATCACCCAACCCTCCGTCGGTCAGTCGCAAGGTGATCTGCTTGCGGTCCGGGCTGAAGGTCACGTGGCTGGTGTAATCGTACCACCCATTGGCCAGATCGTATTTCGCCCACCTGAACTCAGCCGGTGCCGGTTCGGAGAGATATACGGACACATAGGCGGTGTCGCCGGGTTGATCGACTTCAATTCGAAAGCAGACCATACCGTAGGGGAGGCTGTCCGGCTTTCCCTGTCGCTCTGCAATGACGCCGGGGTCCAGAGGCATAAACACACGGATACTCTTTACGTTGCTGTCCGGACCGAGGCCGATCTGCTTGTCGCCATCGGAGGTGTTTGCGCTCAGCAGCGTAGGCTGCTGGATATCCGGCACGCCATCGCCGTCGAGATCGACACTGGCGTCGACTTCATTTTCGTCCGGCACGCCGTCCTGGTCCTGATCGGTCACCGAGGTCGGCACCGTTGTGAAAGCAAACGGAGCGGCCCACTCGGATGCGGCATTGCGCGTGTCGATGAACCGGGCCCTCCAGAAATAGGTGGTCTGGATGTCCAGCAGGGCCTCGGGAACCGGGAGCGCGGTGAGATACCTGCCGCTTTGCAGGCTGTAGACAATGTGCCCGAAGCTGCTGTCGGTGCTGATCTGCCACCTGGTTTCCGCGTGTTCGTCGCCGTCCGGATCGGAGAACTCTTCGGTCTGCAGCACCGGCAGCTGCGAGACGTTGCTCTGACCGTCGGTTGGCAGCATCAAAACGGGCCTGGCAGGTTCGTTGTTGACCGGAGGCGCATTCTGGTCCACCAGCGGATCCAGACCGTTGCTCACCTCGTATCCGTCATTTAGCCCGTCCTGATCGGTATCCGCGTTTCTCGGATCGGTTCCGTGGGAGATGATTTCATCGCGGTCCGTCAGGCCGTCCTGATCCGTATCTGCCTGGTTGGGATTGGTCTGGTAGGTAGCGATCTCGTCCGGATCCGACAGGCCGTCCTGATCCGAATCGCTCAGATTCGGGTTGGTGCCGTGATCGTTGATCTCGTCCGCGTCACTCAGGCTGTCGCCATCGGTGTCCACGGACCGGGGATCGGTACCGTAAAGGGTGATCTCGGCGCCGTCGGAAAGCCCGTCGCCGTCGGTGTCAGCCCGGTTCGGATCGGTTCCGTGGATGTTGATTTCATCCTGGTCGGACAGTCCGTCCCCGTCGGTATCCACCGCCGCGATGGCGTGGGTGATCTCGTTGGAATAGGAACTTTCATTGCGCTGGCTGTCGTAAGCGGTCACTGCAAAGTAGTATGTCTGCCCGGATGTCAGGCCGGTCACTTCGAAAGAGTTGACCTTCCCGACGTCCACAGTGTTGGGATAGATGCGGCTGGCCGTGCCGTAGTAAACGATATATCCGGCCAGGTCCGGTTCTGCATTCGAATCCCAGGCCAGGGTCACGTTGGCGGCATGGGATCCGGTCGCTGTAACCACCAAAATCGCTGCCCATACTCCGACCGACAACAGGGCGGTACGGAGCAGATGGGTTCTTTTGTGGCGGAAAAATCTCATGCGGCATCTCCTGCGGTTTACGGTTCCAAGCCGTATTAGAGCAAAGAGGATGCCACTTTCAGACCCGCCGGCCGGCAGCGGTCTTGGTGGGATTGGATCGACCGACACCTTGAATCATAACCAATTGATATATAAATCGATTCTACGGTTAGCGCTTGAAGTGCAATGGAAATGACCCGCTGAAAAAAATCCGAGGAGGTGCTATTTCGTCATTTCAAACCAAATTAATTACGCGGAAAGGAATCTTGGATTACGAACACCCCGCTGCTTTTGTAATTCGAATAACCAAAGTGTGACCCTCTTGTGCGGTGTTCTCCGGCATGGACCGTACGCGGCGTGCTGTGGCAATCGTTGACAAATTCAACAGTGTACACTAATATAGAACTTGCTGAAATAATTTGATAACCGAGTCACGGGCCGCGACCGGCGCGACCGCCGGCCGGGATAAACCACCACATGCAAGCACGGCCATGACATCTGTAATACAAAAGTTCGCCCGGCTGCATCACGTCGCCATATTCACCGCACTCACGGTGTTCGGACTGGCCGCTTACGCCATCGGTGTTCCGTTCCTCGACCTGATGGAGCTCAAAACCATCGATTTGCGCTTTCAATCGCGTGGGGGTATCGAACCCGGCGGTGATATCGTGCTCGCGGTGGTGGACGAAAAGAGCATCGCCCGCGAAGGCAAGTGGCTGTGGCCGCGTTCCAAGTTTACTGAATTAATTGAAAAACTGTCGTCGGCCGGTGCCCGGATCATCGCTTTCGACATCGGATTTCTGGAACCCGACAGTGGTCGACTCCTCGAAGTTATCTCCAAAATACAACACCACTCTCGGCAGACAGACCCGGCAGACCGGAAACTGGATGCATTCCTGGAAAGCCTCAAAATCGAAGCCAACCAGGATCACCGCCTGGCCCGGGCCATCGCTGAATCATCATCCACCATTGTGCTGGGGTACTTTTTTCAGATGAACCCGGCCAATGCACCGCAATTGAAAGAAGCGGAGCTGCGACAGCACCAGCAAAACATCCACCACTCCAAATACAACCTGGAGCGCTATTCTTCCACTGCAGCCCGCACGGTACCGCTTTTCCAGGCGGTGTATCCCCAGTCGAACATCGCGGAACTGGCCGAGGCGGCCGCGTATTCGGGATACTTCAACATGCTTCCGGACCGCGACGGCGTCGTGCGCTGGCTGCCGGCCGTGCTCCAGTTCCGAGAGACCCTGTACGCTCCGCTGTCTCTGGTGTCCGTCGGGGCCTACCTGCAGCAGCCGCTTGCGGTGTACATCGACGACTACGGTGTGCGCCAGGTCCGCATCGGGACGATGCAAATCCCCACCGATGAACAGGGTCGAATCCTGGTAAACTACCGCGGCGAGGAAAAAACGTTCCCCCACCTACCGATTACCGATATTTTGAGCGGAACCGTGCCCCCCGACCGGTTAAAGGACAAGATCGTGATGGTGGGTGCCACCGCCGCTGGCATCTACGACCTGCGGGTCACCCCTTTCGGGGAAGTATTTCCCGGGCTGGAAATTCATGCCAACCTGATCGACAGCGTGTTGGCCCAAGATTTTTTGCATCGGCCCAAGTGGGTGGCCATTTTCGACCTTCTGGCCATTTTGGTGGCCGGAATCTGCATGGGGCTTATCCTGCCGCGGGTGTCGGTCATACCCGGCCTGGCCGCCATGCTGGCGATTTTTCTGGGATACATCCTGTTTTGTCAGTACCTGTTCACCCATCACGGCCTGGTGCTGAACATCGTCTACCCCCTGTCGGTGCTGTTGCTGGTATACCTGAGCATTACGGCCCAGCGATATTTCGCAGAAACCAAGCAGAAGCGGTTTATCAAAAACGCTTTTTCCACCTATCTGGCCCCATCGGTTGTCAAGCAGCTGATCGAGTCACCGGAGAGCTTAGAACTGGGTGGAGAAGAGCGAGACATTACGGCTTTTTTTTCAGACGTACAGGGTTTCACTTCGATCTCCGAATCCCTGGGCCCCACCGAGCTCGTTGATCTGCTCAACGAGTTTCTTACCGAGATGACCGACATTATTCTGCAAAATGAGGGAACGGTAGACAAATTCGAAGGCGACGCCATCATCGCTTTTTTCGGGGCTCCGAACTTTCTGGCCGATCATGCGACCAGGGCCTGCACCGCATCGACGCAAATGCAACAGCGGCTGCACGAAATGCGCCGAATGTGGGAGGCAGGCGGCAAACCATCGTTGAAAATGCGGATCGGCCTGAACTCCGGCCGGGCGGTGGTCGGCAACATGGGTTCTGCAAGCCGCATGGACTACACCATGATGGGAGATATGGTCAACATTGCCGCCCGCCTGGAGGGGATCAACAAAATTTACGGCACCTATACGCTGATCGGTGAATCGACCTTTCGCAATGCCGGCGATCAGTTTGCCTGCCGCCAGATCGATACCATTCGGGTCGTGGGCCGGCATGAGCCGCTGACCGTATATGAGCTGCTCGCCCCCGCAGATGCCGTTGCCGACCCCCTGCGGCAGATTTTAGATCTTTACGACCGGGGACTGCAGGCATACCGCCAGCGCAATTGGGACCTGGCGATTGACTGTTTCCGCCGGGCCACGGAAATCGATTCCACTGACGGGCCGAGCGGCACCATGCTCAGCCGCTGCCTGGCCTTCAAAAACGACCCCCCTGCTGACAACTGGGACCGGTCATACGACATCCGGGTGAAGTGATGGGACTCATACGCAAGGCAACCATAAAAGACATCAAGATCATCCACCAACTGCTTCAGCACTACGGACAGATTGGTGAACTACTGGCGCGTCCGCTCAGTGAGCTCTACGACCACGTAAGAGACTTTACCGTTTATGAGGATGAAACCACAAAACGCGTTTTGGGGTGCTGCGCCCTGCAGTTCTGCTGGGAAGATCTCGCCGAGATCCGGTCACTGGCCGTACAACCGGCGGTGGTAGGACAGGGTATCGGCAGACAGCTTGCCGATACGGTTTTGGCCGAAGCCCGGCGCTACGATGTAAAGCAGGTCTTTACCCTCACCTACCGTCCGGAATTCTTCGAGCGGTTGGACTTTCACCGGATCGACCGATCGGAGCTGCCGATCAAAATCTGGTCCGGCTGCATCACCTGCGTGAAGTACCCGGACTGCGATGAAATCGCCATGATGAAACAGCTCAGCGGTTGAACCGCAGCGCAGCGGACGTTTTTAGGTGTTACGTATAGATCATGTTTACTTCAAGCGGTGGAAGCTTCCAGACGCCCGGCTTGGGCAGGATGTGCTGGCCGCCGACTGTCAGCCAGGAAAGGTCGGATTTTATATCTCGCAGCTTGCCGTCTTCCGGCGGCCGGGAATGGCTGGTGTATGCGTACGTCGCCTGGAAGATGCAGATCAGGTTCTTTCCCTTTTGTGCGATGGCATAGTTTTTCTTGAAAGCCCTCGGTGTGATGTTGTGCTCCCGGGTGATCTGCTCCACTTCCTGGGGCGTAAAGGGCATCAAGATCGCCTTGGACGTTCCTCTTTCACTGATGCGAATCAGTGCCCGGCTTTCGCTGCTGCCGGCGTACACGGTGGAAATACACGGGATTCGCTTCAGGTACTGGGCGGCGACAATGGCCGCGGTTCGCCGGCCGCCGGCCATCACGGGCAGACCGTAGTACTCGAAAAATTTCTTCTGGATGTCGTCTGCGTACTTATCCCCTTTTTCGTATATATCCTTTGAAATGTAGCGCAGCTGACGGGCAAGATCCTCGGATGCCTCGGCGATGGGCCAGTCGATCCGCACGTGAAAATGGGTCAGGCCGTAGCGGTTTTTCGCCTTGATGGTCGGGTCCCGCTGGATGAGCAGGGCGTAGTCCACCGGCAGCAGCATCTTGATAAAGTCGAAGAAGTGCGCCGACTCCAGGTACTTGTGCTGGCGGTCGACCCGATTTGCCAGCGGCAGCGTTTTTGATCGGGTGAGGTTGGTTTTGGTCACCCGGGTGTCGTCGAAAAACCGGATATACTTTTTGTGTTCGCTCGGAAGGGTTTCTTCGATAAAAATTACAAGGAAGGTATTCTGGCAGACGTACTCGACGTCCGGAATGCGGGCCCGGGGTTTAAGCTCTCTTTTTTCGACGAACGGAAAGTCGATCCTCGTCTCACAGAACCGGGTGTAGGATTCGATCAATGCATGGTTCATCAGAAACTGGTCTAGTTCGTCGCGCAACAGCTCGTAATACGAGCGCCGAATCCGGTCGATGTTGCTCAGCTCCTCCCTGACACGCCAAAATGCCAACTTCTTTCTCCGCCTGAACTCGATGTTGTCAATGCGAACCGATAAAACCGTCAAAAGTATTTATATTTATAGCATATATTCAACGGATGCGAAAGTGCTTTTCACTATAATTTGCGGTCTTGCCATACGTTTCAACCGCTTTTTTTGTCCTCCTTTTTTTGCTGATAAAGGGTTTTTCTGCGCGACCACCTTTCGAGAAACCCGATGGCGCCGGCAGCATAGTCCCGATCGAGTTTTTCTTCGTGAACGACCAACCCCTCACCGCGAGACACGGCGGTTCGCAGGCATTCGGTTTTATACAGACAGGGCAAGCACGACTCCGGGGTGTGCCGAAGCCCGTCATCGGCCAGCGGAAAGACGTTCTCCAGTTTTCCGAAGCAGTACGGGGTTTCCTTTTTTCGGTTCATTGCCCGGGCCCTGAATGGTTCAATCGATCGAATTCGCGATTCATGCGCGCCACCTGCCCCGTGTCGGCAAAGCTGAAATAGCGGTTGTTGCCGACGATCAAATGCTCGTGGACGGTGATACCCACTGTCCGGCAGGCAAACAGCAGCTGGCGGGTCACCGCCTCATCTTCCCGGGAGGGTGCCGGGTCCCCGGAGGGGTGGTTGTGTGCAAAAATGACAGCAGCGGCCTGGTGTCTCAGCGCCGCTCGCACCACCTCACGGGGATAGACCGAACTGGCGGTCAGGGACCCTTTGAAAAGGGTTTCGGCGGCAATCACCCGGTTTTTGGCGTCTAGAAAAATCACTTTGAATCGCTCGCGCGGTTTGTCCCGCATGGTGAAGCATAGATACTCGAACAGCTGCCGGGAATTTCCGAGCGCTGTTTTTCTTTCCAGCCTTCTGGTCAGGTACCGATCCGCTACCGCTTTTACCAGTTTGATCCCGATCAGATTCTTCGGACCAATACCGGCCACTTCCTGCAGCTCTTCAGCCGAGGCCTCCATCACGCCGGGCAGTGTTTTAAAACGCTGCAAAGCGGACTTGGCCGCCTGCTTGCAATCCCGGCGGGGCGTGGCAAGGGTAAGCAGCAGTTCGATCACTTCATAATCGTGAAAACCGTCGAGGCCGGCTTGGAGAAATTTTTCCCGCAGGCGGCCCCGATGTCCCTCCCCCTTGTGGCGCTTTTCGTTCACCCGGAATCCTTCCCGAACACCGACCCGATATCCTCTGGTGGCTGTTCTCTTCCGCGTCGGTGACCCTGTCGTTGCCAGCCGGTGGTTCAAAGTAACGGTTGCGCGGGTGGTATCGCCTTCCGGCTGCCGGGGAGATGCAAGGCGGCGGGAGCCGATGCGCAAACTGCGCAGTGAAACCGGCCGGCGAAACGCATGATACAACGGCGGTAATCGCTATTGGCCATCCAGCTCGGGCTTGAGCTCGCGGGTCATCAGACGCTGCACGGCCTCCAACGGGGGTAAATCTTCGTAGAGTATACGGTAGATTTCCTCGCAAATCGGCATTTCAACGCCAATGCGGCGCGACAGATTGTAAACGGATTCGGCGGTTTTGACTCCCTCGGCTACCATCCGCATTTTCGACAATAGATCCGCCAGTTTCTCTCCCTGCCCGATTTGGTAACCGATCGTGTGGTTCCGGCTGAGCGTACCGGTGCAGGTGAGGATTAAATCCCCGATGCCGGCCAGTCCGGTGAAGGTGCGCGGGTTGGCGCCCATCGCCACCCCCAGCCGACGGATTTCGGTCTGCCCCCTGGTGATCAGGGCAGCCCGGGTATTGAGGCCCATGCCGAGGCCGTCGATGATACCGGCCGCAATCGCGATCACATTTTTCACGGAACCGCCGAGCTCCACCCCCATCACGTCGTCGTTGGTGTATACCCGGAATCGCTCGGTTGCAAACACGTGCTGGACCCGCTCGGCAACCGACAGCTCCCGGGATGCCACCGTCACGGCCGTCGGGAGTTGCTGTGCGACCTCCCTGGCAAAACTCGGTCCCGAGAGCACGGCCAGTTGGGATTCGGACAGTCCGGGAAGCATTTCTTTGAGCACACCGGTCATGGTCAGGTGGGTTTTGTTTTCAATCCCTTTCGAAGCGGAAACAATGATCATCTCGGCGGTAACAAACTCGGCCATGCGCCCGGCCGTCTCCCGCATCACGTGGGAGGGCACCACCACCAGCAGGAGCTGTTTGCCGGTGACCGCAGCCGCCAGGTCGTTGGTCGGCTTCAGGTTCGGAGACAAGGTGATATCCGGAAGAAAAACCCGGTTTTCCCGCTGCTGCAGAATTTGATCTCTCACCTCTTCCTCGAAAACCCACAGGTCGATCCGATATCCCTTCACGGCCAGCAGGTTGGCAAGTGCCGTTCCCCAGCTGCCGGCACCGACAACCCCGATATTCATATCCGCCATTTTTTTCCCGCCAACCTCCTGCATCTATCCACTCCTGGCTTCGCTGCAATCCCTTTTCTATCGGTTTTTCCATGCGGGCAGCAGACAACGGTATCCCGTAAAAGTTAGTCTTTTTCGGCCAGCCTGGCTGCATCTGCAACCTTTTCGTTTTCATCCATACCGATCAGCTTGACGCCCTGCGTATTGCGGCTGATAACGGAAATACCGTCAGCGGGAATCCGGATGAGTTTTCCCTGATCGGTCATCAGCATCAGATCATCGTCTTCTTCCACCAGCTGTATCGAGATGACCTGACCGTTACGCTCGTTGGTTTTGATGGTGATCACCCCCTTGCCTCCGCGTCGGTGAACCGGATATTCGTCGATGGAAGTGCGCTTTCCGTAGCCGTTTTCCGTTACGGTAAACAGCGTCTGGCCATGGCTGAGCACCTGCACCCCGACAATGCGGTCACCTTCGGAGAGCTTCATCCCGCGCACCCCCCGCGATACCCTGCCGGAGGGGCGCACATCGGCTTCATGGAACCGGATCGATTTCCCGCTGGCCGAACCGAGGAACACGTTGAAGGTTCCGTCTGTCAGGCGGGCAGCGATCAGTTCGTCTCCGGGCAGAAGCTCCAGGGCAATGATGCCGCCGACCCGCGGCCGGCTGAAGGCCATCACATCCGTTTTCTTGACCAATCCGCCGCGCGTCGCCATCAATACATACTGACCGGGTTCGAACGCCGGCACCGCAAGCACTGCGGTGAGCTTTTCCTCGGCTCCCAGGTTCAGCAGGTTGACAACGGCCTTGCCGCGACTGGCGCGACCGGCCTGGGGGATGTCATAGACCTTGCACCAGTAAACCCGGCCCTCGTTTGTAAAGAACATAAACGTGTGGTGGGTGGAAGCAACGAAGAGATGCTCTACAAAGTCCTCCTCCTTGATCCCCATGGCGGTCTTTCCCTTCCCGCCACGGCGCTGATTGCGGTAGAGCGTGATCGGATTTCGTTTTATGTAGCCGCCGCGCGACAAGGTGACGACCATGTCCTCTTCGACAATCATGTCCTCGATGTTGATCTCCCGGGTTTCTTCCACGATCTCCGAGCGGCGTTGGTCGCCGAACTGCGTCTGGATATCGGTGAGCTCCTCCTTTATGATCTCCAGCACCAGTCGCTCGCTGGCCAGTATCTCCTGGAAGCGGGCAATGTCTTTGAGCAGGTTTTTGTATTCCTCCAGGATTTTCTCCTGTTCCAGAGCCGTCAACCGCTGCAGCCGCAGATCGAGAATGGCTCTGGCCTGAATGTCGGTCATGGCAAACTGCTGCACCAGCCGCCCCCTGGCCTCCTCGGGTGATCGGCTGCTTCGAATCAACGCCACCACCTCGTCCAGGTTGTCCAGCGCAATCTTGTAGCCTTCCAGGATGTGTGCCCGTTCCTCGGCCTTTCGCAGGTCGAATCGGGTGCGGCGGATAACGATGGTTTTCCGGTGCTGGATGAAATGGCCGAGGACTTCCTTAAAGGTGAGCAGCTCCGGCCGGTTGTCTGCCACTGCCAGGAAAATGACCCCGAAGCTCGATTCCAGACGGGTGTGCTTGTAAAGCTGGTTGATGATCACGCCGGCGATCTGGTCTTTTTTCAAACCGATGGCAATGCGCATCCCCTCTCGATCCGATTCGTCCCGGACGTAGCGGACGCCTTCAATCTGTTTGTTGCGAACGAGGATGGCAATGCTTTCGATCAGCTTGGCCTTGTTTACCTGGTAGGGAAGCTCGGTGATGACAATCGTTTCCGCACCGGTGCGCTTTTCTTTTTCCACCATGATGCGACCGCGCATCCGAATCACCCCGCGCCCGGACCGGTAAGCCTCCCGGATCCCCTTGGTGCCGTAAATAATGCCGCCGGTCGGAAAATCGGGCCCCGGAACCAGCTCGATCAGGTCTTCCCAACCGATGTCGGGATTGTCGATCAGGGCTTTGATGGCCTCGATGACTTCCTGCAGATTGTGGGGTGGAATATTGGTGGCCATGCCGACCGCAATGCCGGAAGACCCGTTGATCAGAAGAGACGGTATCTTGGCCGGCAGAACGGATGGCTCGGTCAGCGATTCGTCGTAGTTGGGGACGAAGTCGACGGTCTCCTTCTCCAGATCCGCCAGCATTTCATGGGAAAGCTGGGCCATACGAATTTCCGTGTACCGCATGGCAGCCGGCGGGTCGCCGTCGACTGAGCCGAAATTGCCCTGCCCGTCCACCATGGGATACCGCAGGGAAAAATCCTGGGCCATCCTCACAATCGTGTCATAGACCGCCGTGTCGCCGTGGGGATGATACTTACCGATGACGTCACCGACAATGCGCGCTGATTTCTTGTAGGGTTTGTTCCAGTCGTTTTTCAACTCCCGCATGGCATACAGCACGCGCCGGTGCACCGGTTTCATGCCGTCGCGCACGTCCGGCAGAGCGCGACCGATGATAACGCTCATGGCGTAATCGAGATAGGATTTCTTCATCTCGCTTTCGATGCTGACCATCGGGGATTTCGAAGTTGGGATCGATTCCATTAGACCACCTAATTTTATGGTTGCTAACTATGTAAAATAATCACGAATCACTCGTTTTTCGAGACAGCGACACGAAATTTCATCTGATTTTTTCTCTGAATTTCACTGCAATTGCCCCCCACGCGGCCATGTGACAAACGGATCGAAAACAGCCTTGCTACTCCGATGATTCGACCAGCTGCTGATAGCCGGAGTGGTAAATGTCCGTCAGGGTCAAAAACGCCGTCACCACCAGCGGCCCGTATATGATGCCGAGTATGCCGAACAGTCTCAAGCCGCCGATAATCGAAAGAAATACCAGCAGCGTGTGCATCTGTACCCGCTTACCGACCAGTTTCGGTTTCACGAAATACTCGATGCTGCCGGAAAGGACAGCGTAAAAAACAAGAAAGATAACACCGGCGGCAATGCGGCCGTTGAGAAACAGCAGCACCGTTGCGGGAATAAACACCAATCCGATACCGAGTATGGGCAGAAACGCCAGAATCGTCATAACCACTCCCCACATGAACGGCGAGCGCAAGCCAAATACGGCGAACAAAATACCGCCGGCGACACCCTGTATCAGGCCGCTGAGGCCGTTTCCGATCAGTATGGCTCCTGCCATATCCTTGAATTTTTGAAACAGCTTCTGGTCTTGTTCATCCGGCAGGGGCGAAAGGTCAAAGATAAAATCCAACAACCGCTGCTTGTCGATGAGCAGGTAAAAGATGATAATCAGCATAAAAAAGAAATGTAGTATGAATTTTAATATGTTGGAGGTTATTGCCCGTGCCTGGTCATAAAGAAACAGCCCGACGGTTCTGCCAACCTCGGTGATGGCGCCATTGAGCTGCTCTCCGGTAATCTCGATTTGGAAGGGTGCGATCAGCCGGTTGAGCCGTTCCACCCACTCGCTGCCCTGCAGCAGGCTGCGCAGATGGTCTCCGAGCACTGCGCTTCTTGCCATGCCGTAGAGTTCGTATGCTTCGGTGGACAGGATGCCGACGAGCGATACAATCGGGACGAACAATACCGCGAAGACCAGGATGCAAGTTAGCAGGGAGGCGAGCAGCGGAGACAGTTTTTTTGCCAGAAAGCAGTAAACCGGATTGAACACCCCGGTGACGGTCGCTGCGAGCACGATGGTGGACACGAACGGCCACAGCAGCCATCCCAGCATGAAGATGGAGATGAAAAAATATACCAGAAAAACCCACAGGATCAGGTTACGGGAATTTCTGTCGTTCATTGGCCGCACGCAAAAAAATCCACGACGCCCCTGGCCCTGTGGCCGGAGTGGAGCAGTCGTGGCGCTGAGGTATTGGGTCGATGGTCGAACAAGCGAGGAAAAGACGTGTCAGTTGTCCCGAAGCTACCTGGCAATAAAGGCGCCTGCAACCAGAAGCAGAATTACCTCATAAATCCCGACCGCTGTCATGTCGTGAAAGATTGCATACATGACTCCGCCGCCGATGATGGCCGGCACCCCGAAGAATACGAGTATTCCCAGTTTTCTGGCCACAGTCATTTTGCCTCTTGCCCTCCTTCCGGATCGCATTGGTGATGTTACGGAATTAGCGAATATTTGATGGCGCTTATAACAACAAAGCAGGGGTTGTGTAAAGAGAAAATGTCACCGTCCGGTCGCATTACGGCAACCGTTTTTCAAGCCCGCAAGGGTCACGAAACAACACCTGCCGGAGTGCAACTGCTCACAAAATCGCCAAAGAGGGCGGTTAGCGCTCGATGACCATGGCCATCCCCATGCCGCCACCGATGCACATGCTGATCAGACCGGAGGCGTATCCCTTGCGTCGCATCTGGTGCATGGCGGTCACCACCTGTCGGGTGCCGGTGCACCCGATGGGATGGCCCAGCGAAATACCGCTGCCCAGCTCGTTGGGACGGTCGGTCTCAATGCCCAACTCCCGCATGCAACCGATCGCCTGGGCTGCAAAAGCTTCATTGAGCTCGATCAAGTCGATGTCGCTGAGCTGCAATTCGGCCGCATCCAGTGCCTTGCGAATGGCCGGCACCGGACCGAGGCCCATATAAGCGGGATCGACGCCTCCGGCGGCAAAAGCCTTGATCCTGACAATCGATTCGAGATTGAGCGTGCGCGCCCTTTCAGCGCTCATCATCAACACCGCTGCTGCGGCATCGTTGATCCCCGAAGCGTTGCCGGCGGTAACCGTGCCGTCGGGTTTGAAAGCCGGCCGGAGTTTGGCCATTTTTTCCACATCGGTGTCCAGGGGGCGCTCATCCACTGCGAACACCGACTCCCCCTTGCGGGTTTTAACGGCCACCGGCAATATTTCCTCCTCAAACAGGCCCTCGGCGATGGCGGCCCGCGCCCGGCGGTGACTCAAAACCCCGAGCTCGTCCTGCTCCCGGCGGCTGATCCCGTACATCGCAGCAATGTTTTCAGCGGTAATGCCCATATGGTAGCCGTAAAAAATTTCGTACAGGCCGTCGAACACCATCAAATCCACGACTTCTCCGACACCGCTGATCTCCATCCGATGTCCCCAGCGGGCTTTCGGCAGCGACAGGGGCACCTGACTCATATTTTCCTGACCACCGGCAAGCACCACCTCAGCCTGTCCGGTCATAATGGCCGAGGCCCCGATTGCAACGGCTTTCAATCCGGACCCGCACACCTTGTTGACAGTCATTGCCGGCGTCTCCTTGGATATACCGGCGCGAATCATCGCCTGGCGCGCCGGATTCTGCCCCAGACCGGCCTGCAGCACCTGGCCCATGATGACTTCGTCCACGGAAACCGGGGTGGCCGATGCCTCCCAATCGCGCTGCTTTTTCTCCAGTTCGATCAGCCCGGCCCCCTTGAGTTTATCCGGCGCCATCGCTTCCACCTGCGTGCTCACCTCGGGTCTCAGACCGGCGCGTCTGAGAGCAGCTTTCAGGACGGCTGCACCCAGATCTACCGCCGGCACCGACTGCAGGCTGCCGCCAAAATTACCGATCGCCGTTCTGACGCCGCTGACTATGACCGCTTCTCTCATCTTGCGATGACCTCCTGTTGATTTTCCGACGGTTGCTGATTAGGTTTGAATCTGACGGGCTGTGGACCGGATCGGTACAGCGACCGGCACCACAGATCCGATCGAAACGATTTCACCCCTACCATATCGTCGAATCGCCCGTCAACGAGGTGTCCATGTGTCTGATCCTGTTTGCTTATGACATCCACCCGCAGTACCGGTTGCTGCTGGCGGCCAACCGGGACGAGTTCTATGAACGCCCGACACTTCCGTTAGATGTCTGGGAAGACCGACCGGATATATTTGCCGGCCGCGACCTGAAAGGAGGCGGTACCTGGCTTGGCATCTCCCGCAGCGGTCGCATTGCAGCTGTCACCAACTACCGCGATCCCCGGCGGGTTCTTCCCCAAGCCCCGTCCCGGGGTTTTCTCGTTGGCGATTATCTGGCCGGCAGCGAACCGGCCGAGCGCTATTTGTCCCGTATCGCCTCCGAAGCGCACCGCTACAATGGATTCAACCTGATCGTTGGAGACCGCGGCGGTCTCTGGTATCTCTCCAACCAAAGCGCAGAGATCTTACATATCGAACCGGGCGTTTACGGTCTGAGCAATCACCTGCTCAACACGAGCTGGCCGAAAGTCAGAAACGGCAAGGCCGGCTTGCAGAAACTCATCGAAGAGGGTCAAGCAGGGCGCATTGAACCGATGCTGGCATTGCTGGCCGATAAAACACCCGCAGCCGATAACGCGCTTCCCGACACCGGTGTCGGCCTGCAGTGGGAACGGGTTCTCTCACCGATCTTTATCACCAGCGCAACCTACGGCACACGTTCTTCCTCGGTCATCCAGGTATCCCGCAACGGCAAGGTCACCTTCGTTGAACGCTCTTTTACGTGCCAATCCGGTGAAACTTGCCGCAGCGAAGACCGTCGCTTCTCGTTCTCTTTGACCAGCGGCCCCTGCGAAAACGGCAGGAACTGAGGCACAAGCGCATCATTTCGCCTCCTTCTCTTCCCTTCCCTCCGCCAACCGCTTCCAGAATGCCAGTCGCTCTTTGATGGTTTTTTCGTACCCCCTCTCAGCAGGCCGGTAGTAGGTGCGTCCGATGAGCTTGTCCGGCAGGTATTGCTGGGAGGTGACGGCATCCGGATAGTCGTGGGCATATCGATAGCCACGCCCGTAGCCGAGTTTTTTCATCAAATTCGTCGGCGCGTTGCGGATGTGCAGCGGCACCGGCAGTGCCCCGGTCCGGTCGATCTCCGCGCGAACACCGCCGTACGCTGTGTAGAGGCTGTTACTCTTCGGTGCGGCTGCAAGATAGACCGCCGCCTGGGCCAATGCGAGCTCGCCCTCGGGGGCACCGATGAATCGAAACGCCTCCATGGCGTTAAGGGCAACCTGCAGGGCGCGGGGGTCCGCGTTGCCTACATCCTCTGAAGCGAAACGCACCATCCGGCGGGCGATGTAAAGCGGATCCTCGCCGGCGGCCAGCATTCGGGCCAGCCAGTAAAGCGAAGCATCCGCATCGCCCCCGCGCAGGCTTTTGTGCAGCGCCGATATCAGGTTGTAATGCTCTTCTCCAGACTTATCGTAGAGCAGCGCTTTTTTCTGCAACGCGTTCTCCACTTTTTCCAGCGTGAGGACCACCGCCTCCGGTTTTTCACAGTCCGCTGTCTCCGAAGCGCTGTATGCAGCAGCAACCTCCAGGTTGTTGAGGGCCACCCGGGCATCCCCATCGACTATCCGAACCAGGTAGTCTTCGGCATCCGGCTCCAGCGTCACCGGCACGAGCCCCAGTCCTCGGTCTGCGTCGGCAACCGCCCCGGTGATGATCGACCGGATATCATCGTCTTCGAGCGGATGGAGGGTCACCACCCTGCAGCGGGACAGCAGCGGAGCGATGACCTCGAAGGAAGGATTTTCGGTGGTAGCGCCAATGAGCGTAATCAACCCGCTTTCAACATGGTGCAGAAACGCGTCCTGCTGGGATTTGTTGAAGCGGTGGATCTCGTCGACGAACAGAACCGTTTTTTTTCGATGAATTTTTAACTGGTTGCGTGCAGTTTCGATGACCGCCCGGATGTCGCGAACACCGGAGAGCACCGCCGAAAAATGCGCAAAGTGAGATCGGGTCTCCCGGGCCACAATTCGCGCCAGTGTTGTCTTGCCGCAACCCGGGGGGCCCCACAGGATCATCGAAAAGATCTGATCGTTCTCGATGGCCCGGCGGATCAATCTCCCCTCGCCGACCAGGTGCTGCTGACCGACAAATTCAGATAGACTTCTCGGGCGCATTCTCTCGGCCAGAGGCCTGGAAGATTGCATCGATTGTTCGGCCTGAAACTCGAAGAGGTCCATGCTCCTACCTTTTCCGGCCCGACGGGACTCTTTTCTTCAGTCGCCCTTCCCGCTGCCGCACGTAGAGTCTCACCGGCGTTTTGTCGAGACCGGTTTCTTCGCGCAGGCGGTTGACCAGGTAACGCCGGTAGGAAAAGTGCACTGCCTTGGGATAGTTGGTGAAACAGACAAAGGTGGGGGGCCTGGTTTTTACCTGGGTGGCATAATAGAACTTGATGCGGCGCCCGCGATGCAATGCCGGCACATTCCGCTCCACCGCGTTTTCGATGATCCGGTTGAGCCGACCGGTGCCGATGCGCAGGCAATACTGGGCGTAGACATCATCGGCGTGTTTAAAGATCTTCATCACGCGCTGTCCGGTCAGCGCCGAGACGGTCAGCGCCGGTGCAAAACTTAAAAATTTCGCTTTCAGTCGCAGCTCCTCCATGTACTTTCGGACCGTGCCCGAATCGCTGTCAACCCTGTCCCACTTGTTCAGCAGAAAGATGCATCCGCATCCGCGGTCGTAGGCGTAGCCGGCGATGGTGATATCCTGGTCGGTAATCCCCTCTTCTGCGTCTATGACGATCATTGCCACATCACAACGACTGAGGCTTTTCAGCGCCCGCATGACGGAAAACTTCTCCAGCTTCCGCGAAACCCTGCCTTTGCGCCGGATGCCGGCCGTATCGATCATCAGATAAGAGCGGGAGTTGACGCTGCAAACCGTATCGATGGCGTCCCGGGTCGTGCCGGGCACGTCGCTTACCAGAAGGCGCTCTTCTCCCAGGATCCGGTTTATCAGCGAAGATTTACCCACATTGGGCCGACCCACCACCGCCAGGCGAATCATCTCCGCTTCTTCCGGTGTCTCTGCCGGTGCTGCCGGGACCGGCAAGATTCGCAGCAAATCGTCCAGCAGATCTGAAACGCCATAACGGTGCGCCGAGGAGATGGGATAGATCCGGCTCAGACCGAGGGAGTAAAAATCGGTCATGAGCACTTCCTGCTGGGGGCTGTCGATCTTGTTGACCGCAAAGAAAACCGGTTTGTCGATGGAGCGCAAGTCGGAAAGGATTTCGCGATCAAAGGGTGACACCCCCACCTTGGCGTCCATCAGGAAAATAACGACGTCCGCTTCTGCGATGACCTGGTCGACCTGAGATCGGATCGGGTGGGCAAAATCGTCCGCACCCAGCAGCCCGCCTGTATCGACAACGATAAAGGCTGTCTCATTCCAGGCTCCCTCACCGTAATGGCGATCACGGGTGACGCCCGGGGCGTCATCCACCAGGGCATCCCCGGAGCGGGTCAACAGGTTAAAGAGGGTCGATTTGCCCACGTTGGGGCGGCCTACAATAGCGATGATTGGCTTCATATACGTAAGAGATAAAATAGGTACAGGGAATGTTTCGGTCCTCTGCCGGCTGTCGGCACGGCACCGGAATCGCCTGATGTGCTATCAACCGATACAATAGGAATGAAATTGGCGCAAGTCCCGTATCGATACGGGTACCTCATTTCCGATCATGCTCGGCAGCTGGGTGCCCGCCGGCGAAAACGGGGAGCAGCCGCCCAACGGTGATTACGGCCGTTGGAGGCGCGGTTTAGCGGTTTACAGGTATCCAAGTGGTAGCGGGTGATGAAAAACGGGACTCAGTGAAGGATCTGGCTCAGGAACAGCTTCGTCCGATCGTGCTGGGGATTGTCGAAAAACTCCGTGGGCGTGTTGCCTTCCACGATCTGGCCGAAGTCCATAAACAGCACCCGGTGGGCGACGCTTTTGGCAAACCCCATCTCGTGGGTGACCACGATCATGGTCATCCCCTCGGTGGCCAGATCGATCATCACGTCCAGCACTTCCTTGATCATTTCCGGATCCAGGGCCGATGTCGGCTCATCGAAGAGCATCACCTTGGGAGACATGCACAGGCTGCGGGCAATGGCCACCCGCTGCTGCTGGCCGCCGGAGAGCTGTCCGGGGTATTTCTTGGCCTGTTCGGCGATATGGACTTTCTCCAGGTAGTACATGGCGATTTCTTCGGCCTCCTTCCGCGGCGTTTTACGCACCCAGATCGGCCCCAGGGCCAGGTTGTCAACGATGGTCAGGTGAGGAAACAGGTTGAAATGCTGAAATACCATCCCCACTTCAGCCCGTATTTTTTCGATATTCTTGATATTGTTGGTCAGTTCGATCCCGTCGACGATGATCTGCCCGCGCTGGTGCTGCTCGAGGCGGTTGATGCAGCGGATCAATGTTGACTTGCCGGAGCCCGATGGTCCGCAAATCACGATCCGTTCTTTGCGACCGACTTTCAGGTTGATGTCGTTCAACACGTGAAAATCGCCGAACCATTTGTGCATGTTGATGATCTCGATTATCGAATCTTCGATATCCGGGGATGCCGTTTCTGTGGCTTGTTCTTCAGTCATGATATACTCTTTTTTTTTGAGTCATTCGCCCCTGCAGCCGGGTCTGCTGTGGCCGCTGCAGTCTGATAGGTGAAACCGGGACCCGCGCCTTCGAATGGGAGCCGAAATGTTGGTGTTTTCAAAGGCAAATTACGGTCGGTCCCTGTCGAGCTCTCTTTCCAGCCTGCGGCTGTAATTGGACATGGAAAAGCATCCCAGGAAATATAGAATGGCGATAAATATATATGCCTCCCGGCTGAACCCCATCCATTCCGGGTTGGACAAAACCGCCTGGCTGGTTTTCAGCAAATCCCACAGGGCAATGATGACCACCAGGGACGTATCTTTGAACGCCGAGATCAATATGCTCACTGTCGGAGGAATAACGATTTTCAGCGCCTGGGGCAAAATGATCAATCGCATCGTCAGGTAGTAATTCAATCCCAACGATTCGGCCGCCTCATACTGCCCCCGTGACATCCCCTGCAGTCCGCCCCGCACCACCTCGGCGATATACGCGGCGGTAAACAGGATGATGGCCACCTGTGCCCGCAGTATTTTGTTGATCGTTATGCCCTCCGGTAAAAACAGCGGGAAGATGATCGAGCCCATGAACAGCAGGCTGATCAGGGGCACTCCCCGGATCAGCTCGATATAGACGACACACAGCCATTTGATGATGGGCAGCCGCGACTGGCGCCCCAGCGCCAGAATTACCCCCAGGGGGTAGGCCGCCGTGAGCCCGAACACCGACAGCAGCAATGTCAGCGGCAGGCCGCCCCACTTGGTGGTCTCCACCGAGGATAATCCCAGGAGGCCACCGCGCATCAACAGTCCCATCGCCACCAGACCCGCCACCCAGCCGTACCCCAGCATCTTGGTCCAGTGCTTGCGATCCTGGCTGTAATAGAGCAGTCCGAAGAGAAGCAGCATGGCAACCAGCGGGCGCCACTGCTGATCGTAGGGATAGAAACCGAACAGAATGAACCGGAAATTGGTGGCGATGATCGACCAGCAGGCGCCGGCAGCATCCCGGCATTCGGCACCGGTGGTGTTCCACACAGCGTCGATAATAACCCAGCGAACGATCGGCGGGACCACAACCCAGAGCGCGTATAAAGTTGCCAGGGTCAGCAGGGAGTTGAACCACCCGTCGAACAGGTTGGCCCGGACCCATCCGATGACACCGATGCTCGCCACCGGTGGCCGGATGTCATCGCTTGCGGTTATGTCGGCACTAGTCTGTTCCATGATCTGTGAGTATGCTTGCGGATCAGTCGCAGGCATGTACCTGCGGAAGAAAGTTACCTCTCAACAAGCTTGACCCGTTTATTGTACCAATTCATAAAGGCGGAAGTGGACAAGCTGAAAAACAGGTACACCGCCATGATCAGCGCGACCCCTTCGATCGACTGACCGGTTTGATTGATGGTGGTGTTGGCCACCGAAACGAAATCCGGAAACCCGATCGCAACCGCCAGCGAGCTGTTTTTCGTCAGGTTGAGCATCTGGCTGGTCAGCGGCGGTATAATCACCCGCAGTGCCTGGGGCAGGATCACCAGGTTGAGCACCTGGGAGGGTCGCAGGCCGATGGACATGGCCGCCTCCTGCTGCCCCCTGCTGACCGACTGGATGCCGGCCCGGACCACTTCGGCCACGAAGGCGCCGGTGTAGAGCACCAGTCCCATCAACAGGGCAAAAAACTCCGGGCTGAGGGTCAGGCCGCCCGTGAAGTTAAACCCGACCAGCTTGGGAACATCCATGGCCGTGGGAGCGCCGAAGGCCAGCCAGGCGAGCAGCGGAAAGCCCACTACCATGCCTGCGGATACGCGAAACACCGGGAAGGACTGTCCGGTCCGGTCCTGACGTTTTTTGGCCCAGCGTCGCAGAAAGAATGCCAGAACCAGGCCGACAACCAGAGCCGCCAGCATGTAGGCGTGGGCCGGGTGGGCGGCCGGAACGGCGAAGGCGACGCCGCGGTTGCAGAGAAAGACCCCGGTGATGGGATTCAGCGCCTGCCGCGGTGAAGGAAATGTTTCGTAAAAAACCGCGTACCAGAAAAACAACTGCAGCAACACCGGAATGTCCTGCATCACCTCGATGTATCCCTTCGCCAGCCGGGACACCAGCCAGTTGGTCGAAAGTCGGGCGATTCCGACAACCGTGCCGAGAATTACCGTAATGACAATGCCGATGAAGGAAACCTTCAGCGTGTTCAAGGCGCCGACCAGCAGGGCCCGGGCGTAAGTATCGGCAGACGAGTAGGAAATAAGAGATTCGCCGACTTCAAAAGAGGATTCCTTGGTGAGGAAGCCCCATCCGGTGGCGATGGATTGCTTTTCCAGGTTGATGAGAACGTTGGAAATCAGGTAGTAGGCCAGCAGCCCCACCATGCAAACGGTGCCGATCTGAAACACGATGCCCCGTTTCTTGGGGTCGAGCCAGAAAGGGACTTTTTGTGCTGCTGCGTTGCCCATCGATCCCGCGCTTTCCAAGGATTGGCTCACCGGCTGGCAATGAGATAAGGAGGTGCGCCGTCGGACGGAGCACCTCCTTTGATCGAGCTACTTATCGGATCGGATGGGCATACATCAACCCGCCCCGCGTCCACAGATCGTTGAGGCCGCGTTCGAGCCCCAGCGGTGTGTTCACCCCCACGTTGCGCTCGAAGATCTCGCCGTAGTTACCCACCTGTTTGATGATGTTGTAGGCCCACGCCTCGTTGAGCCCAAGGGCTTTGCCCATGCCCGGAGACGTCCCCAGAAACCGTTGCACCTGAGGATTGGTGCTGTTTTTCATTTTATCGACATTTTGAGACGAAATCCCCAGCTCCTCGGCCTCGATCAATGCAAAGACCGCCCATTTGACGATGTCGTACCACTGGTCATCCCCATGGCGCACCACCGGGGCAAGGGGTTCTTTGGAGATGACTTCCGGAAGGATGATGTAATCCTGGGGGCGCGGGGAAACGGATCGCTGGGCCGCCAGCTGTGACACGTCCGACGTCAGGCAGTCACATCGACCGGCGAAAAAGGCCTTGTTGAGCTCGGCAGTCTGCTCGATGACCACCGGTTTCCACTGCAGTCCGTTGGCACGGAAGAAGTCGGCGGCATTCAACTCGGTGGTGGTTCCGGGCAGGACGCAAACCGTAGCACCGCCTAATTCCTTGGCACTCTTGACGCCCAGTTTCTTGGGAACCAGAAAGCCCTGGCCGTCATAGTAGTTGACCTGGGTGAAGTTGAGACCGTTGGTTGTCTCCCTTGTCAGGGTAGCGGTGGTGTTGCGGCACAGCACGTCGATCTCTTTCGATTGCAGCGCGGGCAGACGCTGCACCGCCGTCAGTGCAGTAAACTGCACCTTGTCTGCGTCACCGAACACTGCCGCAGCAATGGCTCTTGCGGTGTCAACATCGAGTCCTTTCCAGACGCCCTTGTCATCGGGCATGCTGAAACCAAATACTCCCCCGTTAACTCCGGCTTTAATGTAGCCCCGGGCCTTGACCTCGTCGAGCGTGCCTGCCAAAGCCGGCCCCGCTACAAATAGAAGCACTACAGCAATCATTACCAGAGACAATTTCCATTTTTTCATCGGTATTCCTCCTTTGCGGTTAACATGAACAGAGTGTTTGCAGGCCTTCTGTCTGCAAACATTCATACGCGGAATAACCCTCTATGGTAGAGCATTGAACACTGCACATCCACGAAAGTCAGATGGGGTGTAGGCGTCCGTTCCATGCATGCAGATTCTTTTCGTCGGGCACGGCTGCAAAAGGGTTTTCGATGAGTCATACGCCGCAGCCGCAAACTCGCTGAAAACGTCAGGGCGCGGTCCAGCAGCCGAAAAACCGCATACGGATGGGCACTGGCTAGGTCAATAACAGATATGAATCCAACTTGGCAAGTATAAAACTTGAAATATCGCGGCTGTTTGCAGCATCCCGAGAACCGAAGCAGGCGCCGCCGACCCCGTTTGGTCAACCAGAGAACAACTGCGTGAGACCCCTGTCGACATAAACCTGCAATTTGAAGCGGATGAAGCGTTGCTTGACAACTGCCGAGGCGGCTTTCTATAATCAAATCGTCCTTTCAACCCAGATCGAGAGGAAACATGCGCCATATGGACCCTGCAACCGCCTCCGGCCGATATACCGTTTTGACGAAACTGTTTGAAATGGTAAACCGATTGAACGAAGATCAGCAGATCGCGCTGCTCAGGCAACTCGATCGCAGTGCGCTTACCACCCAATTGTGCAAGTTGATATTAGACCTGTCCGAAGAAAAGCAGAATCACCTGCTGGACCGTCTCAGTGAAATGCTTTCCCAGGAAGTGCCGGAGAAAACCATTACTTTAGATGAAAGGGAAGTGCCGCGCAGAACCTGCACGATAGCGGTGAATTTTGAAACCCAGGGGAACCGGTTTCAGGACACCATATTAGACATCAGCAGTGCGGGGGTTTTTATCAAGACCGAGGAATCGCTCGAAACCGGCCAGGAGATATCCCTGCGTTTTTCCTTCCCGGATGCCCAGGAAGATATAGATATCAAGGGGGAGATCGTATGGCGCAATCCCCGGGGGGTCGGAGTCAAGTTTTACGACCTGACAGCACAGCACTTCGAGCGGATCAAGCACTTCGTAGACCAGCCGTAAACCCAAGCCTTTACGCCGAAACACTTTCCGACTCGATAGAATTGTTCCAGAGTACTGCTTATTTATAGAGGATGGCGGGACCTGCCGTTGACAGTCCGGCGGATGTTGTCGCGCAGGGCCTGGGACTTGGATTGGATGACATGGCGACCGTATCGCATGTTTTTCTCTAACAAGTCGGAGTAATTGCGCACACCCGTTTTGAGCTTGTAACCGTTGGAAGCGACTTTGCGCAGAAGATTGAATTCTTTGCCGACCACCTTGTTCTGCTGTTGGCGAATCGCTTCCAGAAAGGACTCCCTGTCGGGCTCGCATTGGGCGTAAGCTACCGACCGGCCCATGTGGGTGAGAAGATGGCCGTCGCTGCCGGCGGTGATGGACTTTCCCAGATTAAACCCGAGCAAGGCGCATTTGAGATTCGACTTGCTCAGATTGCCGGAATTGATTACTTCCACGCCGTCAACCGCTGCCAGCAGGGGTTGCAAACGCTCCGGCGGGAAATAGGGGTTGCACACGCCGGTGTACACCGGGCACTCCGGGTGCGGGAATATGATCAGGGTCCTGAATTTCTGCGCCCGCTGGACGATTTCCTCCATTTCCAGGGCTGTCGAGTTCATCACATCCTGGCCCATGAACGGCTGCACGTCCCTTTCGTAAAAGCGCTTCAAGTCTTCTATTTCGTAAAAGTAAATTAGAACGTGGGAGCCTTCGTACGAAGTGACCTCGATGCCCGGGATGCTCAGCACACCGGGGTATGAATCCAGCTCCACGGCCCCCTGGATCTCGTTGTGATCGGTCACCGCAACGCCGATACCCAATTTGCCGGCGTGCCGGGCAATTTCCGGAATCGTGTTGGAACCGTCTGAATATCGACTGTGGAAATGAAGATCGACGACCGTATATTGTCGGGTAAGTTGGCTCAGGTTGGGTTTTTCGAAACAAATTCGGTGGTTAGGAAAAGGTGAATGAAATTCGAGCACGAGATTTCCTCTCTGCACAGCATAACCGCTGGGTATCTTTCGAAATCGAGCATCCAGGCCGTTCCGAAATAAGTGACGTATAGTTTACAATAGGTTGCTATTGGGTGTCAAATCCCGATTTCTGACGACAGGTCGGTCTTTCCGGCGCTAAACCCTGCTGGGCTGGATCCCAGTTTTCCTTGTAATATCAGGATTCTGATTTGCCATCGTCCTCGGCGCCGGCCGGAGGGACTTCTTGACGCAAATCGCATTCGTTGTTAATAGTAACGACGATTATACGATCCGCAAGGGAGATCCGATTGCCCAAACACCAGACGCATAGAATGACGCGCCAGCGGGAACTGATTCTGGAGGAGATCCGGCGGTCTAAAGCCCACCCGAGTGCCGACGAGGTCTATTTGATGGTCCGCAAGCGGCTGCCGCGCATCAGCCTCGGAACGGTGTACCGAAACCTGGAGATCCTGTGCGAACTGGGCGAAATTCGAAAACTCGACCTGGGCGTTGATTTCAAGCGTTATGACTGGGACCCGAAGATGCACTATCACATCCGCTGCCTGGAGTGCGGTCAGGTGGACAACGCGCCGATAGCGCCGCTGCATTCGGTCGAAGACGAACTGCACCAGGCAACGGTATATACGATCATCGGCCACAAGCTGATCTTCGAGGGCCTGTGCCCGGCATGCTCGCAGAAGGTGGCCAGCGGAGAAATCCAACCCCCGGACCAGGGCGCGGCCGACCGCTGACGTGTGCATCCGAAGGGTCTATGCTTGATCCAGCGGCTTCTCTTCGTAAAAGTCTTTCCCCAATTCCCCCTGCGCACTTTCGAAACCGCTGATCCATCCTTGAACCCGATCCGCCCCGTACTCATTTTCCCAGGCCGCAACTATCTGCCGAACCGGCACGTCGTCAAAGATTCCGAGATCTTCGAGGTATTCCATGTAGCGGTTGTTCTCCCGGTTGTATGCCTGGAACACGGCATCCTCACGGCCGTTGAACTCCAATGGATCGACCCGATGGCGCTCGCACAGCTGGGCGTTGAAGGCCGGCGTGGCTTTCACCCAGCGGCCCTCCAAATAAAATTCCACATAGCCGTGAAACACGAATCGATCCGATCCCAGGTAGTCGATCAGCTGACGGGAGGCAAGGTGGTTGCGCACCGTCGCAAAACCGAGACGCGACGGTATGCTGCAGGCGCGCCCCAGCGCACATAGCAAAGCGGCTTTTCCGACGCAGTATCCCTTGCCGCGCTGGATAACGGCGCTGGCGCGGTAGTGAGCCGGAAGGTAGAACGGCGAATACGGATCGTAACGGATGCCTTCGCGCACGGCATAGTACAGCGCCACCGCCGTTGAGACCGGCTCGCGCCCTGCGTCTGCAGCAGCGCGATCGAGAAAATCGATTACGGTTGGATGCTCGAAGTTGAGGATAGCGGTTGGCTGCAGGTACTTCGTAAGGGCTGTGTTCACGAATCGGATTTCAGCGTCCGTGCGCGGGCCTTGTCTGCACAATGCAAGATTCCGGCAATCTTGGACGGCGGTTTGGGGTTCAATATGCGGTTGAGCTGGCGCTGCGGCAAGGTGTCCCGAAGGTACTGCACCACGTCGAAGGTTTCCCACCAGCAGTCGATGATTTTCCAGCAGGCCTGTTTTTCGTGCTCACAGGTTCGGCAGTAACGAAAAGAAACGGGCCCGCCCAGTCGAGGGCACCGACGGGTGAGCTGCTTTTCGCTCTCTTTGATCCGGTTCATAGGTCGACACGACGCCAACTCGGGTTTGCCGGCGGCTTACCGGCAAACCCGCAATTGCGCTTATCTGCTTTTCAGTTGCTGCGGCTTCGGGTACTTTTCCAATATGGCGATGGTTTCGTCGAATTCATGCTCGCCAACCGGGTAGTCCTGGAGTTCACCGGAAAAATACTTGTCATAGGACCCCAGGTCGATCAACCCGTGTCCGCTCCAGTTAAAAAGGATCACCTTCTGCTTGCCTTCCTCTTTGGCCCGGCGGGCCTCCTCCACCACGGCGGCTATGGCGTGGTTGGTTTCGGGCGCGGCGATGATTCCTTCGGTTCTTGCTGCCAGCACACCGGCCTCGAATGCGGCCAGCTGGTTTACCGCCCTGGCTTCGATGATGCCTTCGGCAACCAGTTGGCTGACCGACGGTGCCATACCATGATACCGCAGTCCACCGGCGTGAATCGGCGGCGGCACAAACGTGTGACCGAGGCTGTGCATGGGCAGCAGCGGCGTGTATCCGGCGGTATCGCCGTGATCGTAAGCGAACGGGGCTTTGGTCAGCGTGGGGCAGGCGGCCGGCTCGACCGGATGGATCGCCACCTCTTTTCCGTTGATCTTGTCGTAAACAAACGGATAGGCGAGCCCGGCGAAGTTGCTGCCGCCGCCGGCGCAGCCGATGACCACATCCGGGTATTCGCCGATCTTCTCGAACTGTTTTTTGGCCTCCAGGCCGATGATGGTCTGGTGCAGGATCACGTGATTGAGCACGCTGCCGAGCGAATAGCGGGTCTTGCCGGAGGTGTCGCTGACCGCAGATTCCACGGCCTCGCTGATGGCAATGCCCAAAGAGCCGGGGGTGTCCGGATCCTTTTCCAGGATATCCCTGCCGGCTTTGGTGTCCGGGCTGGGGCTGGGCACACATTCGGCACCCCAGGCGGTCATCATCGACTTGCGATACGGTTTCTGGTCAAAGCTCACGCGGACCATGAACACTTTGCAATGCAGCCCGAACTGTGCGCAGGCAAAAGCCAGGGCGCTGCCCCACTGACCTGCCCCGGTTTCGGTGACCAGTTGCTGGATCCCGAACTCCTTGTTGTAGTATGCCTGGGCAACGGCCGTGTTGGGCTTGTGGCTGCCCGGCGGGCTGACGCCTTCATACTTGTAGTAAATTCTAGCCGGGGTATCGAGGGCTTTTTCCAGCTCCAGCGCCCGTATGAGCGGCGAAGGCCGCCAGATCCGATATACCCCCAGCACCTCTTCGGGTATGTCGAACCATCTTTCGGGGCTGACTTCCTGTTCGATCATGTTCATCGGAAATACCGGTGCAAGCTGTTCCGGGCTCACCGGGTTCCCGTCAGGTCCCAGCGGGGGGTTCATTTTTATGTCTGCCAGGATGTTATACCACTGCCGGGGCATTTCATCTTCCGTGAGCAGAACCTTCTTTGTCTCCATGCGATCCTCCTTGCGGTGATTTCAATCTCGAAGTGCGGTGCCTCAAAGGTCCGCGGATGACGGCACCCTGCCCTCGCGATTTGTCCCAATTATCTGAAAACAGGTGGCTTTTCGGGTGAATGTCCCTTTTAGGCTCTCAGGGACGTTTAGTCAAGCAGATTTCGCCGTTTTCTTTGCAGGTCCAACCCCTTTCGGACCGATTCCCGCCGGCACAGACGGTCATCGATCCGCATCAGGAGCCGTAAGGGTTACATCTTCGGTGGGCCGGTAAAAACCGCGAGGATCTTGCTGCCACTTCCCCGGTCGATATCATCCAGGGCGAAGTCGAGCGCCGCTTCCAGCAATGCGGACTTGTTGCCGATGGCTTTGCCTTCCATCTTCAGCTCGTAGAACTTGCGGTTAAAACGCGCAAGGACCCGTTTGGACAGGTAAAATCCCGCCTTTTGTTTAGGACCGGTGGCGGGTGGGTCGCCTTTTTGCCGGTGGGGGGTTTGATCCGGGCCGGTTGCCGCCGCCATCGGGTCAATGGCACTCTCCTCGAAAAAATCGTGCGAATCACGCCTGTCACCCTTGTTTCTGGCCATCTTCGCTAACCCTCCGGATGAGTTTGAGATAATCCGTTGCACTGCCGGCACTGGGCCGGTATTCGAAAATCGTCTTGCCCCGGACCGGGGCCTCCGACAGCCGCACATTGTAGCGGATGGGGTCGCAAATCTGCTTGCGGAACAACCGCGTAAGCTGTTGCAGGATCTCAAAGCTGTGCCGGGTGCGCTGATCGAACATTGTCGGCACGATATATTTGAGCTGGAGATGGTGGTTGAGGCGCTGTGCGGACATCAGGTAACCGAAAAAGGTCTTCAATCCTTCCAGGGCCGGTCCCTGAAGGGCCACCGGACAGATGACTTCCTCCACGGCCATCAAGATGTTGACGCTCAGCACGTCCCAGCCCGGTGCACAGTCGACAATCAGGTAGTCGAGTGCGTCGCCTTTCGGGACCAGGGAGCCCGCCAGAACCGAATGACGGGTGTCGCGTGGCTGCTCTCCCAGCCAGTTTTTCAACTCCACCAGCTTGATCCCGCCTGACAGCAGCCACATGTGGTTTCGGCAGGGATAAAGGGTTTCTTTCTTTGCCACCGGCCGATGCTGCTCGTCGTTTCCGGTGAGAAATTCATACAGCCCGTAAGGGGGTTTGACGCCCAGGAAGCGTGCCGCCTGCCCCTGGGTGTCCCCATCGACCAGCAGCACGTTTCGCCCCTGCCGGGCCAGACCGTGGGCAAGGCTCACCGCCGTGGTGGTTTTGCCGACACCGCCTTTTGCCATGGCGACAGCGATTTTGCGCATCTCCCCTCCGATTCTTCTACTGTTCGTATGTTCTGTTTTTCTGTCTTTATAGCATTCTTCTGTTCGTGAATCAACCTTTTTTTTTGAAAACGTCATTGCCCGTCAGGCCTCGATCCACCGCACCGAAGCATTGGTTTCGGCTTGACATATCCGCCGGTTCGACGCATTTTGGTGGTCAACACAGCGCAGCGAATCGATCAACTCGAAGGAGCCATTGACATGCTGTCACTGGAGGAACTGAAAAGTGAAAGGGCGCTCATCGACCAGATCAACTGGGAGATGACCCCGGAAGAGGCCGTGCGGTTGTATCTGGAATGGGGCAACAACTGGGCCCGGGGGGACGGATACGTTATCCGCTCTGCAGACGATTACAGCCACTATTTCGTCGTCAACTGCTGGTCAAAGCCGTATTACATTTACCTGATCCGCCGCAACTCGGAAGAGGCCGTGGAACTGGCCCGGTTCGAACTGCCGCAGCGGTTCGAAAAACCGGTCTGCGAGCTCAAGGGGGTCTACGCCCTCGACGACGACCTGAAGCAGTGGCTTAAAAGCGAACTGCAGGCGGACTAGCCCTATTTTACCTCGGAAGGCGGATGGCCATTGGAGTTCATTAAGAAATTTTTCAACAAAAAGCTGGTCACCATCGGCGGCGGCAGCGGCCAGTATGCCCTGCTGTCCGGCCTCCGGGATATCGAACAAGTCGACATCGCCGCGGTGGTGTCGATGGCCGACAGCGGCGGCAGCACCGGCCGGCTCCGCGACGAACTCGGCATTCTGCCCCCCGGAGACGTGCTCAAGTGCATCCTGGCGCTTTCGCCCCATCGCGACATGGCACGCTCCATATTCCTGAAACGATTCACCGGGGACCGGCGGCTGCGTGGCCACAACGCCGGCAACATGCTGCTGACCATGCTTTCGCGCTATACCGGCAGCTTCCCGTCCGGCATCCAGGCCCTGGCGGAAATCCTGGACACCCGCGGCAAAATTCTGCCGGTAACCATCGACAAAGCGACGCTGGTCGCCGAGCTGACGGACGGGTCCCGCATCTACGGCGAGACCGCCATCGACATCCCCCGGGGCAATCAGCGGGAAAAGATACGGGACGTTTTTCTCGTCCCCCACCACAGCGACTCCATCAGTGTCTACCCGCCGGTAATCGACGAAATTCGCGGCGCCCACAGCATCGTCATCGGTCCCGGGGACCTGTTCACCAGCATCATCCCCAGCCTGATCGTACCCGGTGTCAAAGAAGCGCTGCAAAAAACCCGTGCCAGGCTCCTGTACGTGATCAACATCATGACCAAGTTCGGCGAAACCCACCAGTTTTCCGGCAGAGATTTCGTCGCCAAGCTGGAATCATCCATCGAACGCAAAGTGGACGGCATCGTGTACAATACGGTACAACCTTGCGAGGACCTGCTGGCGCGATACCGGGACCAGAAGGCACAGTTCGTTGAAATCGACAACAGCGACGGTTGGTGGGAGGACCGCCGCCTGTACGCCGCCGATCTGCTGGAAACCTCCGGCGGCATCGTGCGGCACCATCCCGGCAAACTGGCCGAAATCATCCGCAGTATCGTTTTTCAAAATTCGGCGTGAGGTTCGCCGTCCCGCCGCCTCGCCTTCAGCGCGAACGGGATTTTCAAATCGCCGCCGCTGCGAATCGATGGGGGCCCCGGAAAACCCATCCGCAACACAGAATTTTTCCGCTATCTTTTCAACCGGTTGACACAATCCAATGGGATCGCTATGTTTCGGGACTGGCTATCTACTTTCTCCCAAAAACCGGAATAGCAGGTTCCGGTTATGCAACTCTTCATCAATTTTTGGCTTTCCGGCAGCCTGTTGTGCGGCTGCCCTGCTCACCGGATCCGCAACCGGTTCAACCCCCCTCGTATCGGCAAAAAGAACCTCACAGAACTTCAACATGCATCTGATTCGAAAGGATAGAAGCCATGCGCTGGAAACAGTTTTTTACTCCTGTCAAATCCTTCAGCTTCCAGGAAGCCAAAGACTTTATGGTCAAAACCCCCGGAGATGCCTTTACGCTGCTGGATGTACGCCAGCCGGCCGAATATGAATCGGAGCACCTTCCCGGTGCCAAATTGATCCCGCTGGCGGACCTGGGCCAACGCCTCGGGGAAATCGATGCCGGCAAACCGGCCGTCGTCTACTGCGCCATCGGGGGGCGCAGCCGGATCGCGGCCCAGATGCTGGCCGCAAAAGGGTTCAAAGAGGTGATCAACCTGTCCGGAGGGATCAAGGCCTGGAGAAGCGAAAAGGCCATCGGTGACCAGGAGCTGGGACTGGATCTGTTCTCGGGGAAAGAATCTCCGGAAGAGACCCTTGTTGTGGCCTATTCGCTCGAGGAGGGGTTGCGGGATTTTTACGTTTCGATGGCCTCGAAAGTAAAAGATGAGAAGGCTCGCCGCCTGTTTGAAACCCTTTCCACCATCGAGATCAAACACCAGGATCGGATTTTCAATGAATACCAGAAGGTATCCGGCTCTTCGGTAAGCCGGGAGGAGTTTGCGAACCGCATCGTGAATCCGGCCATGGAAGGGGGGCTGACCACCGATGAGTACCTGAAGCTGTATCAACCGGATTTGGATGTGCCGGCAGAGGTCATCTCCCTGGCGATGGCGATCGAAGCCCAGGCGCTCGATCTTTATCAGCGCGCGGCCGAACGAGCCGGAACCGAGGCGTCCAAAACCGCGCTGCTGCAAATCGCAAACGAAGAACGATCCCATCTGGAGCAACTGGGAAAGCTGTTTGAAAATCTGTAGCGATCCGGCCCTGTCTGTATCGCAGTTTGGGTCGTCGGTATCACCGTTGACGTGGAAAGCAGAGGAAAGATGAAAAACAGACTCGTAATTGCCGGCGGCGGACACGCCCACATGGTCACCCTGGCGAACCTGCATCGGTTTGTCGAAAAAGGCTGCAGTGTTACGGTGGTAGGGCCTTCCGAGCATCATTACTATTCCGGGATGGGACCCGGCATGCTCGGAAAGACTTATACGCCCGAGCAAATCCGGTTCGCCACAAAATTTGTCGTCGAGAAAAAGGGGGGCACCTTCGTGTTGGGAAAGGTGGTGAGAATCGATGCCCGAGAGCAGGTCGTGCACGTGGACTCGGGCGACCGCATACCCTACGACGTGCTATCCTGCAACCTGGGAAGCCAGGTGCCGAAAGACTTCATTGAAGATGGTTTGGAAGACATATACCTGGTCAAGCCGATCGAAAGACTGCTGGCGGCGCAGCAGCGGATTCTGGAATTGGGCCGCCGGCAGAAGCTGACCATCGGTATCATCGGCGGCGGACCTTCGTCTGTGGAAATCGCGGGGAACCTCTGGCGGCTGACCCGTGAACCGGGGCTGCATCCGGCTAAGATCAACATACTGACCACCGGAACCCTCATGCCGCATCATCCCGCCGGTGTTCGCGCCAAAGCCCGGTTCTCGTTGAAAAGACGCGGAATTGAGGTGGTGGAGGGCTGCAGGGTTCATAAAATCAGGGCCGGTCAGGTGACCGAGACATCCGGGAAAACCCATGACCTGGACATCATATTCGTCGCCATCGGAGTAAAGCCGAGTCCGGTTTTCGCCGCTTCCGGGCTGCCTGTCGGCCCGGATGGAGGACTGCTGGTCAACCGCTACCTGCAAAGCGTTGCACACGAAAACATATTCGGTGGTGGGGACTGTATCTATTTCAAAGAATCTCCGCTGGATAAGGTGGGGGTATACGCCGTTCGCCAGAATCCGGTGATTTACCATAACCTGATGGCGACGCTCGATACCGGCCCGCTGCAGCCGTTTGAGCCCGGCGGTGCCTATCTTCTGATTTTCAACCTGGGCGACGGCACCGGTATCTTCCACAAATGGTGGCTGCTGTTCGGCGGTCGGTTGGCCTTTACCATCAAAGATTATGTTGATCGCAGGTTCATGAAAACCTTCCAGGCACTGGAGCAATGACAGACAAACGGTTCCGATTGAAATCTTGTGTCCATCCCCGGCAGAGCCGTCTGGCGCTAAACCGGCTGCTTATATTCAGCATGGTGTCGGTGATCGGTATTTGCATGATGGCCTTGACCCCTTCCGCCTCGGCCGGTGATTTCGACGGATCCAAACCACTGGCCGGAACCACCGGCAAAATCATCGAAATCAATTCATACAAGATTATCGATGACATCGATCCGGACACCGTCGGTCTTCCGAAACACTTTCTGATCGACTTCGGCGCCAGAACCCTGCGCCCATCCAAAGACAGCCGGATAAGAAAGAGCATATCGTTTACCAGCCTGGTTCACATCGAAAACAAGACGATCCTGCAAGGCGTGGATGCAGGCGTCGATGGGGTGGATGACGGCCTGGCCTGGAGCCTGGCCATCAGCAAAAAGGATGGCAAAGCCGTTCTTTCCGCATCCGGTGACGGTGTGGCCTATGTCGTGTTCGCCACGTGCACCCCCGTTGACGATCGCCGGTAGCCGGTTCTGCCTGCTTTCTTCCGAATTTTGTCCGGCGGGCAAAGGGTGCGATGCCCGCAAGATCGAGATGGTCTTCGACTACCGGTCGCAAAAGCGATCATCCCCTGCTCCGGGTCGCCTTGTAATTTTGCATGGCGGCCTTATTTATTGGGAAGCGTGAGACGTTGCCATCCTTTATTGAATGGCTTTAAGACCTCGCCGATATAGGAGAACAGGCAAAATATGACGGCAAACTCGAAGACTTGCAAGGCGGTCGCTACGGCGGTCTTTTTTTCGACGCTGTTCGTGTGCCATGCCATCGGTGCGGAAATCGTCTATACCGATCGGCACCTGGTGCGCTATGACACCGGTGTGGTGTACGACACCGAAACCGGCCTGGAGTGGTATGCGGGACCGGATAAGGGCACGAGCTGGCAGGAGGCCAAAGATTGGGTGACCGGGCTCGAAGCGCTGGGCGGCGGATGGCGCATGCCGACCCGCAGCGAACTGGGCGCCCTCTACCACATCGGTGACGGGGTGAACAACATCACCTATCTGCTCTACAATTCGGGATTCTGGATATGGGCCGGTCAGAGCGAAGATTCATCCTCCCGGTGGATATTCAGCTTCAGTTACGGCGGTGAAGGCTGGCCCGGCTTTCCTCCGGCCGACGGCGGCCGGGTGATAGCCGTGCGACCGCGGCGGATCTATTGAATTTCACCCGGTGCAGATAAGTGCGACCGGCGATCACCGAAAAGGTTCACATCCACTGTCAAGGGTCAAACGGCACCCCGGTACCTCGATGTTCAACACGTACAGACGTGCGCACCGGCAGCCGGCAAACCGCGCCTCCGCCATGCTTACCTGAATGTTGCCATCACTTTCTTGAATGCCGGCTGCACCCGGGCGTTCGGTCATTCTAGCCACAAAACGAGATCCGTAAATGCCCGCGACCGTGATACCCGCCGCACCAAAATATGAAATGCTACACAAATTCTTCCAGGGATGCAATCTGACAGCTGTTCTGTAAAGATTTCATGAAAATCGCCAATTACCAGAGGTTGTTGACAAAGCGATAGCGGCACCGTACCATTAGACAGATTCTAAAATCATTTTTTACTATAATATAAGGCAGTTATTATCTAATTCCGATTTCCCTCATCGGGAAAGGACCGCGTTAATGGCATCTCCCCCTGGAAAGGATTGCAATGAAGATCGGCCCACCATCGGTTGGAAAGAATGGCTGGCGCTACCCCATTTGCGAATTCCCGCCATAAAAGCAAAGATTGACACGGGTGCGCGCACTTCCGCACTCCACACCTTCAGCATCGAGGAGTATTCTGCTGGCAACCGAATGATGGTGCGATTCGGCATCCATCCGCTGCAAAAAAGGCAGGACGTCGAATTGTTCTGCACGGCGCCGGTCATCGACCGCCGGCGTGTCAAAGATTCGAGCGGGCACGTTGAAATGCGTTATGTCATTGAAACCATAGCCCTGCTTAGAAAAGTGCAATGGCCGATACAGGTAACGTTAACCAACCGCGATCGCATGATGTTCAGAATGCTGCTAGGCCGAAAAGCACTCGAACATCATTTTACCATTGATCCCGCAAATTCATATATGAACGGACGAACGCTGGCCAGAGCGTATCGTGGCGTTTCATCGAAGAAAGGCAGAAAATGAAGATCGGTATTCTTTCCCGCAATTCGGAACTTTACTCGACCCGCCGGCTGGTTGACTCCGCAAAGGAGCGCGGACACACGGTGTCGGTTATCAATCCCCTGCGTTGCTATATGGACATCACATCGCATCATCCGGCGATTCACTACAAAGGCGAAAGGCTGGAAGGATTCGATGCCGTCATCCCTCGCATCGGTGCATCCATCACTTTTTACGGCACGGCAGTGGTGCGCCAATTCGAAATGATGGGGGTCTACAGCCTGAACGAGTCGGTGGCCATCAGCCGATCACGGGACAAGCTTCGCAGCCTTCAGCTGCTGGCACGCAAAGGAATCGGACTGCCGGTCACCGGTTTCGCCCACTCCACCGTTTTTACCGACGATCTGATCGCGATGGTGGGCGGCGCACCGCTTGTCGTCAAGATGATTGAGGGGACCCAGGGAGTCGGCGTGGTTCTGGCTGAAACCCAAAAGGCGGCACAGAGCGTCATTCAGGCTTTTCGAAGCCTGAAAGCCAATATTCTGGTGCAGGAATTTATTAAAGAATCCCGCGGCACTGATCTGCGCTGTTGGGTCATCGGTTCAAGGGTTGTGGCGGCCATGCAAAGGCGGGGTCCGGCAGGGGAATTCCGGTCAAACCTGCACCGTGGTGGAAGTGCGGAAAAGGTACGGATTAACCCCGAGGAGCGCTCCACGGCTGTTCGAGCCGCAGGTATCATGGGCCTGCGGGTAGCCGGCGTGGATATGCTGCGATCAAACCACGGGCCGGTGGTCATGGAAGTCAACTCCTCGCCGGGACTGGAGGGTATCGAGAAATCTACCGGTGCAAACGTGGCCGAAATGGTGATCGCATACATCGAGAAAAATGCGCAACACGGCAAAACGCGCACCAAAGGCAGCGGTTGACATGCAGAGCGCCATGAAGATTGCCGGAACGACGGTGAAACCCGGTACGCAGGCGACCATTGATATCCAGGTGGCCCGGCTATACACGCACACGGACATGGCTATGCCCGTCCATGTCATTCACGGACGCCAGGATGGACCAAGGCTGTTTATCTGTGGGGCCATACATGGCGATGAGATCATCGGTACCGAAATCATACGCCGCCTCATTAATCTCAAAAAAATCAAAAAGCTGCGCGGCACCCTGATTGCCGTCCCGGTGGTCAATATCTACGCCTTCTTGCAGCAATCCCGTTACTCTCCCGACAGGCGGGACCTTAACCGGTTTTTCCCCGGATCGGCAAAAGGTTCGCTGACCTCACAACTGGCCGCTACGTTCATGGATGAAATAGTACACGGCTGCCAATATGGCATCGATCTGCATGCGGGTTCCAACCACCGTGCCAATTTGCCCCAGATCCGGGCTGACATCAAGATTCTCGAAACACTTCGCATCGCCAGAGAATTTCAGGTGCCGGTAGTTATAGACGCCGCCACCCGCGAGGGTTCCCTTCGGCATTCAGCTGCTGAAAAGGGCATTCACATGCTTTTATATGAGGCCGGTGAAGCCCTGCGATTCGATGAAGAAGGAATTCGGGCCGGTGTTAGAGGTGTGCTAGGGGTAATGACCGCCGTCGGCATGCTGCGCCGTTCCGGGCGGCGGAAATCGGTCATCGATCCCCTGATAGCCGACTCGACATCCTGGGTGCGCGCTCCTGCCAGCGGAATATTGCACATGGAGTCTCCCTTGGGCGGCAGGGTAGCCAAAAACAGCCGAATCGGTATTATTGCAGATCCCTTCGGCAATCAAGAAATTGACATTCGCTCACCGGTATCCGGGATGGTGATCGGCCGTTTGAACCTGCCCCTTGCGCAGCGGGGTGATGCGATCATTCACATTGCTCATCTGGACCGTCTCAAAGGAATCGAGCCGATCATCGAAGAATTTCGAGAAGAAATAATTGAACAGTCTTAAATCCGAACAGGGGACCTTTTCACATAACGGCCCCCATAGCTCCGGGATTGCACGAAACACGGATCCAATGAATGCAGATCATAATTCATTTCGAACTGAAAGGGACGTGTCGTATTCGGCAGAATGTAATATAAAGAGGGAATTACCAAAAAACAGGATGGTCGCATCCGATCCTGGCTTGAAGGACTCGGAGAAATGTTCGCGGTCAAAGATCCCTTCTCCTGGTCTCAGCGGTTCCTTGCGATTTGGTGATGTGAATACCCGTTGAGAGCCTGGCGGTACCTGCAGGCTGCGGTAACTGCTCCGTGGATTCACATGTCGATCAAATGCGATCGCGCCGTTGCCCTGTTCCCTGCCGGAACCGCAAAGCATCGGCGGACTTATGTGTACCTTTGCATCACCTTCTTGAAACCCGGCAGTGCGCGGGTGATCGTCTCATCCTCCACACAAAAAGAGATCCGGAAGTGCCCGGGGCCGTGAAACCCGCTGCCGGGCACCGTGAGGATCAACTCCTGCTGCAGCTCCTTTACAAAAGCTACATCGTCGGCGATCGGTGTGCGCGGGAACAGGTAAAACGCCCCCGGCGGGGTGACGAACTCATAGCCGGCGTCGGCCAGGCCCGCGCAGAGCAGGTCCCGTTTGCGTTGGTAGGCCGAGCTGTCGACACTGGCTCCCTGCACCCGGGCGACCACCCGCTGCATCAAGGCCGGCGCGTTGACGAAGCCGAGGATACGGTTGGCCAGCGCCATGCCGTCGAGCAGCTGCCGGCGGTGAGCGGCCTTGGGGTTGACGGCCACATAGCCGATCCGCTCTCCGGGTATGGAAAGATCTTTGGAATAGGATGTTGCGATGATGCTGTCTTCGTAATGCGGGAATATGGCCGGCACCTGCAGGCCGTCAAAGATGATCCGGCGATACGGCTCGTCGGATATCAGGTAAATGGTGCGTCCGTATTGCGTGCTCTTGTCCCGCAGCAGCTGTCCCAGCTGCGCAAGGCTTTCTGCGGAGTATACCTGACCGGTGGGATTGTTGGGAGAGTTGATCAAAACGGCCTTGGTGCGCCCGGTTATCGCTTCTTCCAGGGCGTTCAAATTCAGGGTGTGGTCGGCACGGCAGGCCGCGGTTTTGAACACCCCGCCATGGTTGTCGGTGTAGAAATGGTACTCGACAAAACAGGGGGCCGGCGAAATCACCTCGTCTCCGGGATCCAGAATCGCCTTGAGGGTCACGTTCAGGGCGCCGGCCGCCCCGACGGTCATGATGATCTCCTGGCCGGTTACGGCCGCCTGCTGTTCGGCAGAGACGGTTTCGGCAATGACCGCACAGACCTGGGGGAATCCCGTGTTGGGCATGTAACGGTGATCGACGGGGCCGCTGGTATTGACCGTATCCTTGAGTGCCTCGCTGAACTGCGACGGTGGCGGCAGGTTCGGGTTGCCCAGGCTGAAATCGAAGACATTTTCCGCCCCGTGCTCGGCTTTCAGCCGGGCACCTTCGGTAAACATCTTCCGGATCCAGGACGACTTTTCTATGATGGTTTCGACTTTCTTGGCAATGGTCATGAGCAACTCCTTTTGGCAAACGAACGTGTTATCGGTGCATCATTTCAGTAGGTCGCAGATTTCAAGATGCGACCGGCACGGCCGGCTTTTTCCGGCTCACGGGTCGATGCCGAACCGCAGCCACTTGAACGCCTGAATGGTTTGTTCATCCACCGCCTGCCCTACTCTTCCCATGAACAGGTTTTCCGGCTTCAGGCAGATGTTCGGTTCATTGGTCTGATACTCGATGAAACCGCAGGATTCAAACAACCGGATCAACATCTGGCGGTATTGCTGGGCGGTTTTGCGGGTCCCATCCAGATCCCAGGTCCAGGAATATCCCACCATGTAGGCGATTTTCTCTTCCATGGATCGGTGGCTTGTCAGCTTCTCCAGGATCCGGCCGGCAACTTTTTTCGAGCGCCAGTCCCGGGCCACCTCGATGGCCTTGACCTCCGCCATCACCTGCGGCTGCAGCTGGGCCCAGCGTTCGGACGGTTCCGGATAGGCCAGCACACCGAAGCCGACGATCATCCGATCTGCCTGCACGGCAAGGGTGACGTTGGCGTCGGGTTGCGCGGCGATCTGCTCGAGGCTCTCTCTTCTGGTGTACAGAGATTTGTATTGCGCATGTGCCCCGAACTGCGGATTGAACTTCAGGAGCCCGATTTCCCGGGCTGAACAGAATGAACGGATGCGCACATCGGCGTTGCGGGTGTCGCGCGCAGATTCTGCCGGTTGTGATGAACTCATACCACCATTTCAAAAGTCGGCCCAGGTCCGGTGCAATCTTTTGACCATGATTTGCAGGTCGTAGCGGATCCCCCTCGGGCTTTTTACGTACTCCGGGATCACGGCAACTTTGAAAAAATCGAGCTTGCGGGCGGATTCGATGGCGTTATCCTCAATGCCCACCACGAAATCGGCCCGCAAATCGTTCAACCCCGTGTCCATGGCATACTGGATCAGATCGAGCAGCACCCAAGTCCCCAGCCGCTTGTGCCGGTAGCCGGGCAGAACGGCGATTCGAAGCCGGCCGACATGCTGGGTTGAGCCGTGCCCGCGCATCAACAGACTGGCGTGGGCCACAATTCGGTCTCCCACCAGTGCCACCGTGGAAAACACGTTCCCCCTGCCGATGGAGTCGATCATCTTTTTGATTACCAGCGGATCGGTCACGTCATGGCGCATGTACCAGCGGTTATTATCCGGAATGGCGGCATAAAAACGGCTGAGCATCCCCCCGTCATCCTTCTGTAAAGGCCGGATGACCGCCTCGGATCTGTCTTTCAGAACCACTTCCTTTGGATATCGCAACGCTGTGACCTCCCCGGGTAATTTTGGTTTGAATGGTGCTTTCTAACAGTGCACCCAGACGGGCGTCAAGGCCATATTTTTTTCTTGACTTCCACTCCGAGTAGCTAATATATAGCTATAAAATAACCTTTTGTCAGATACCGAATTTCATTCAGAAGCAAGGAGACGGATGATGACCGATTTACGCTGGCTGCCGCGAGAGTCCGGACTGAAAGACCATTATCTATGGGGTGAAGAGCACTTCTCCGAGGAAGCCCCCGGGGTAATCTTTGAAAAAAGACCGATTCTCGACCCCCAGGGAAATGCCGTCAAGGACCTGTTTTCCGCATGGATCGTTTTAAACAACCCTGCCCAGTACAATTCGTACACCACCGAGATGGTCAAGGGAGTAATTGCGGCCTTTCAGCGCGCATCGGCCGACAACTCGGTTGTGGCAGCCGTCTTTACCGCTGTGGGCGACAAGGCGTTCTGCACCGGCGGAAACACCAAGGAGTATGCCGAGTACTACGCCGGCCGGCCCAATGAATACGGCGTTTACATGGACCTGTTCAACGCCATGGTGGACAGCATCCTGACCTGCAAAAAGCCCACCATCTGCAGGGTGAACGGGATGCGGGTCGCCGGTGGGCAGGAAATCGGCATGGCCTGCGACACGACGGTCTCCAGCGACCTGGCCATATTCGGTCAGGCCGGACCGCGCCACGGTTCGGCGCCTGACGGCGGCAGCAGCGATTTTCTGCCGTGGATGCTGCCCATGGAGCTGGCCATGTGGAACTGCGTATCGTGTGAAATGTGGAGCGCTTACAAAATGCAGCGCCTGGGCCTGATCTCCAAATGCGTGCCGGTCATCCGGCAGGACGGCGGGTGGCTGCGAAACCCGGCAATTTTTACCGACACCTACGTCCGGGACGGAGAGATTGTCTACGGCGAGTTTAAATCCGGAGACGAGGCCAAAAAAGCCCGGGAGCTCGTGAAAGCCGCCGCCACCGACTTTGCGCAGCTGGATGCGACGGTCAATCAGGTTCTGTGGACCTACACCAACCTGTTTCCGGGGTGTCTGATCAAAAGCGTGGAAGGTATCCGGCTGAAGAAGAAGTTTTTCTGGGATCAGGCCAAGGTGATCAACCGGCATTGGCTGGCCGCCAACATGAACTGCGAAGCGTATCTCGGATTCAACGCTTTCAATACCAAGAAAATCACCGGCCAAGACACCATCGATTTTATCGAATTCCGGCGGCGAATGTCCCGCGGGGATGCGTTCGATGCGCAGTTCATGGCAGCCGTGCTGGGCAAGCCGAAAGAATAGCTCGCATACCGGTGATCCGGCTGCAAGGATTGCGGCATCTGCCTCGGCCGGCTTGCATCCTCACGGTCGCCAACGTGCGCGTTTCATTTCAGAAAGAAGAGGGACACCATGCTGCTGGAAGGAAAAAGTGCCATCGTAACAGGGGGCTCTCAGGGTATCGGGGCTGCCATCTCGCTCGAACTGGCCCGGGAAGGGGCCAACATCTGCCTGACCTATCGCAAGCACGAAGCCGAAGCCAGGAATTACGCTGCCGAAATCGAGGCCATGGGCCGCAAAGCCCTGGCGCTGCAATGCGACATCTCGGTTTTCTCGGAAGCCGAGGCAACGGTCGCCGCGGCCCTCACCGCTTTTGGACAAATTGACATCCTGGTAAACAACGCCGGGATGAACTGGGACGGTGTTTCGTGGAAGATGACCGAAGAGCAGTGGGACCGGGTGATCCAGGTGAATCTGAAAGGGTATTTCAACTTTACCCGCCAGGTGGCGCCGCTGTTCAAGGATCAAAAATACGGAAAAATCATCAACATCACCTCGATCAACGGGCTGCGGGGAAAGTTCGGCCAGACCAATTACTCTGCCTCAAAGGCCGGAATCATCGGATACACCAAGGCGCTCGCCAAGGAGCTGGGGGCCTTTAACGTTAACGTCAACGCGGTCGCCCCCGGTTTGATCGAAACCGCCATGCTCAGGCAGTCCGAGGCGCGGGACAAGATTATCGAAATGGCCATGGCAGAAATCGTGATGAAGCGGGTCGGACAGCCCGAAGACCTGGCCTACGTGGTCTCTTTCCTGGCTTCCGACAAGGCCCGGCATGTCACCGGCGAGGTTATCAAAGTCGATGGCGGTCAATACATATAAGGTGTTTCGGTAACCGAACAAACCATAAGAGTCGGGATATAACGGATGAGTCGAGTAGCCATAATCGGTGTAGGGCAAAGCAAGTTCGTGCGGCAGTACCCGGGATCGATCCGGGAGCTGGCATTCGAGGGATTCAAAACCGCCATGCAGGATGCCGGCATCGGTGTCGGAGATGTCGGAGCGTCGGTGATCTGCTCGGCACCGGAATACGACAAGCAGCGATCGCCGGCCGGCATTTTTGCCGAATACCTGGGCTTGAACCCCCAGCCCACTTTTTACGTCGAGACCTTGTGCTCTTCCAGCAGCACGGGTCTGCGCCTGGCCTACAGCCTGGTGAAGTCGGGTCTGCACGATGTGGTGGCGGTCCTCGGCTTCCAGAAGATGTCGGAGATCTCATCGGCCGAATCCCAGGAGCGAATGGGCAGAGGGGCGGATATCCAGTGGGAAAGCCCGTTCGGAACGATGATGCCGGCCTATTATGCGATGTACGCCCGTGCCCACATGCAGGCATACGGAACCACGCCGGAAGACCTGGCCCTGATTCGGGTGAAAGCAGCGACTTACGGCCAGCTGAACGAGTTGGCCGTATACCGGAAACCGGTGACGATGGAAAACTTCACCAGCGCCGACGACCGGATGGCCGGACCGGTTGCTGCCCCATTGCGGGTCGGAGACTGCTGTGCGAATGCCGACGGCAGCTCCTGCCTGATCGTTGCCAGCGAGGAGAAGGCCAAGCTCTTTTCGAAAAAACCGGTGTGGATCCTGGGGTTGGGTGCGGCGACCGCCAGTGTCAACCTGGCCGGACGCGACCTGCTGACCGGTCTGTCCGTTGCCAAGCAGGCCGCCGGGCAGGCATACGAGATGGCCGGAATCACCGCCCGGAACGTGGATGTGGCCGAAGTGCACGACTGCTTCACCATCGCGGAGCTGATGGCCTATGAAAATCTCGGCTTTGCCGAACCCGGTGAAGGAAGGGATTTGATTCGCGGCAAGGAGACTTACAAAGACGGCCGCATTCCCGTTAACGTCGACGGGGGACTGCTCTCCAAGGGCCACCCCATCGGGGCTACCGGCGGTTCGCAGATCCGCACCATCGTTCTCCAGCTCAGAGGCGAGGCCGGCGACATTCAGGTGAAAGATCCCGAGATCGGGCTGGTGCACAACATCGGCGGTGTCGGGCTTTATGGGAACGTGACCATACTGGGGCGGTAGAAAAGAAGCGCTCCTTTCGGACGCGAATTACAGAGCGGGGAAATATGGGCAGCAAAAGAGAGGTCGACGACCGGTTTAAAAAATTCGGCACGGTGAGCTTCACCGCCATATCGAAAATCAACGATTTCATCGATTACCTGGAAGACGGCAAGGTGGCCGGCACGAAGTGCAAAGAATGCGGTCTCGTTTTTTTCCCGCCGCGTGCCGATTGCTACCAGTGTCTAGGCAGCGACATGGAGTGGTTCGAGGTTGCCGGTGCCGGGAAACTGTTGACCTACAGCAAACTGCAGTTTGCACCGGTCGGCTTTGACCAGGATGTCCCCTATTGCATCGCCCTGCTCGATTACGGCCATTACAAGGTTTTTGGCCGCATCGCCGCAGAGGTGCCGGAAGAAGAGCTGCAGGTGGGGATGGAAATGACCGTGGCGGTGAATCGGCTGCCAAACGGTCAGTTGAACTACGTGTTTCAGAAGATTTGATCCATTCGGCGGATTGTGCGCCTCGACAGGAGGCAAACCGGTTTTGACCGGAGCAATGAAGTTCCGGACAGCAGCCCGTTTGTCCGCCAGCGTTGCGGGTATTTCACACGTACCATCATACTCCAAGTACAAGGAACGGTAGATATGTATGAGCTGATGAAGCATTTGAAGATGGAAAAGGCAGACGGGGTAGCCCGGATCACCCTGGCGCGCCCCAAGCACAACGTACTGAACATCGAAATGATCAACGAGCTTAACAGCCGCCTGGATGAACTCGCCGCCGAAGACGACCTCAAGTGCCTGGTGATTCTCGGTGACGGGCCGAGCTGGTGTGCGGGTGTGGAAGTAGGTGATCACAAGCCGGAAATGGCCGAGGAGATGATCAGGGTCTTCGGCGGCCTCTGCGAGCGCATCGACCGGCTCGAAATCCCGGTGATCGCCGGCGTGCAGGGCGCCTGCCTGGGAGGCGGGATGGAAGTGGCCATCGCATGCGACATGATCGTGGCCGCCGAAAGTGCCGTCTTCGGACAACCCGAAATTAAGCTGGGATTCCTCCCGCCGTATGCGGCCGTTCGGCTGCCGCAGCTGGTCGGGCCGGCTCGAGCAGTGGAGATCTGCACCACCGGAAAGCGTTACAGCGCCGAGGAAGCCCGGCAGATGGGCATGGTCGGCTATGTTGCCGGAGACGGCCAATGGACGGAAGTGCTCGACAAACTCGTCAAGGAGATTACGGCCTGCAGCCCCTTGATTATCCGGCTCAACAAGCGTGCCGTCAAACAGCACATCGGCAAAGAATTCACCGCGGCCCTGCAAGGGGCCAACGAGCTTTTCCTCAACGTTCTGATGAAGACCGAAGACACCCTGGAGGGCATTCGCAGCTTTGAAGAAAAGCGTCGGCCGCAGTGGAAGAACAAGTGATTGCGATCGGAAAGATTCCGGTTTTTTGTGACTTCAGGCCCTGAATCTTTCGGCCATCCGGCAAAGGCGGGGCAGGCAGTCCCATCGGCTCCATAGCCGACCGTGCGGGTCAACAAATTCCGCCCGGCCGGTTACCAACCAAGGAGGTTCCATGGCGCAAATCAGCAAAATCGGTGTAATCGGTGCGGGCAACATGGGCAGCGGAATTGTGCAAAAGATTGCCCAGGAGGGCATCCGGGTGGTGATGATCGACATGAAAGAGGAGTTCGTTAAGCGCGGCCTGGACACCATCCGCAAAACCCTGCAGGAGGGGCTGGAGCGGAAGCTCTTCACTGCGGATCAGGCAGAAGAGATCCTGGGCCGCATCGAGGCGACCACCGATTACAGCGCCGTGGCGGATGCCGACCTGGTTATCGAAGCGGTTTTCGAGGATAAACAGGTCAAAGCGGATGTATTCAAAAAGCTCGACGATCTGTGTTCGGACAACACCATTCTGGCTACCAACACCTCCAGTTTTTACGTGCGCGAATTCGCCGACCAGACCTCGCGCCCGGATCGATTCATCGGACTGCACTACTTCTACCATCCGGCCAAAAATCGATTGCTGGAGGTAATTCCGGCCACGCAGACCAGCGAACAGACCATCGAAAAATCGATGCTGGCAGCCAAGCTGCACGGCAAAACCGCGATCTTGGTAAAAGACGCGCCGGGCTTTGCCGTCAACCGCTTTTTCGTTCCCTTTCTGAACGAGGCCGCCCGGATGCTGGAAGAAAAACTGGCAGACATCCCCACCATCGAAGAGGCCGCCAAACGCGCATTTCACATCGGCATGGGGCCCTTTATGCTGATGAATGTCACCGGCATTCCGATTGCCGTGCATGCCGCCACGACGCTCGGCAACGAACTTGGCGCCTTTTACGCACCCTGTGAAATCCTCAAGGCCCAGAAAGAAAAAGGCGAAAACTGGAATCTGGAGGGACAGCCGGACGAATCCCGCTTCGAGCCGATTATCGATCGATTCTACGGTGTCTGCCTGGGCGTGGCCGCCGCCCTGGTGGACGAGGGAGTGGCCAGCATAGAAGACACCGACCGCGGTGCCAAAATCGGTCTTCGCTGGGCCATGGGTCCGTTTGAAATCGCTAACCGCATCGGTATCGACCGAACGCATGCGGTGGTGCAGGCTGTGTGCGAAATATACCCCGATTTTCAGATGCCGCAACTGCTCGCAAAGCAGAAACAAAGCGGCCACCCCTTCGCGTTTCGTTTCGTCGACCTGAAAGTCAAGGGCCAGATTGCAACCATCACCGTCAACCGCCCGGAAGCCATGAACGCCCTAAACGAGGCGGTGGTTGCGCAGCTGGAGGAGCATTTCAACGAGGCCGAAAAACGCCCGGAGGTACGCGCCATCGTTCTCGAAGGCGCCGGCAAGGCTTTCGTTGCCGGCGCCGACATCCGCTACTTTGTCACCAAGATCAAGCAAAACCGGATTGCCGACATTGCCGCGTTCACCCGTCGCGGACACGAGCTGCTGCTGCGGATCGAAAATTCGGAAAAGCTGACCATTGCCCTGATCGACGGTCTCTCACTGGGAGGCGGCAGCGAACTGGCGCTGGCCTGCCAGGCCATCCTGGCCACCCCGGCCGGATCGCTTGGATTTCCGGAAACGGGCATCGGGATTTATCCCGGCCTGGGGGGCATGCTGCGCCTGGCCCGTCAAATCGGACCGCAGCTGGCCAAGTACTACGTGTTTACCGGTGCACCGCTTTCTGCCGCAGATGCCCACGCCCTGGGAATCGTGCAGCATCTGGTGCAGCCGGCGGAAGTGGAGGCGACCATCCGGCAAATGGCCGCCGGGGGCAAACCCGACAAATACCGCAGCCGACCGATACCGGAAACGTTCCAGCAGCTGGCGCGTCTCGGTTCGGCGGACAACGTCGCCGCCCTGCTGGCAGGGCGCTTGCCGGAAGGCGTCGACGGCGCCCTGGCCGAAAAAGCGGCCAAAATGGTCGGCTACAAGGCGCCCCTGGCTTTGAAAGCGGCCGATGAAATCATCGATGGCCAGATCGGCAAATCGATGACCGAAGCCGTGGAGATTGAACTGGGCAGGCTGGAAGAAATATTCTCTTCTGCGGATGCCTTGGAGGGGCTGTCGTCACTGGGCCGCAGAAAGCCGGAGTACACGGGCAAATAATCGTTTGTTGGAGACGCCGATTGACAACCCGGGAAGAAGAACTCGCCGATCAGGGATGGCAGCGGAAATCGACCGTTGACGAGTCCCGGCTCTCCGAACTGGTCCGGGCCTACCGGCAGATCGGCTGCGATGTTCACCTGGAGCCCTTCGATCCTTTCGAGCAGCCGGACTGCAGCGACTGCATGAAAACGGCGACAAAAGACTGTAAAACCATCTACATCCGTAAAACCGATACCAGCGAAACCGATAGTGGTGAAGTGATTTGAATCGGATGAACCAATCAACCCCATAGCCTGGGGGCAAGGAGAACGATGATGACCATGATTTCCTGGCAAATGACAGATCCAAAGCAGCCGCTGCAACAGGTCAGCTCGCCGGTGCCGGAGCCGAAGGCCGAAGAAGTGCGCATCAAGGTCGCCGGGTGCGGCGTGTGCCACACCGACCTGGGTTTTTATTATGACGGTGTGCGCACCAAATCTCCGCTGCCGCTCACGCTCGGTCACGAAATCAGCGGCGTCGTGGAGGCTGCGGGGCCCGGAGCCGAATCCTGGCAGGACAAAGCGGTGATCGTGCCGGCGGTGATGCCCTGCGGCGAATGCGATGTCTGCCGGCAGGGCCTGGGCAACATCTGTGTCGGGCAGAAGATGCCGGGCAATGACATCCAGGGCGGCTTTGCTTCTCACATCGTCGTACCGGCAGCTCAGCTCTGCGAGGTCCCGCTGGACGACAGCGGCAATCCCCGCGGCAAGGCCAAGGTTCCGCTGGCGACGCTTTCGGTGATCGCCGACGCGGTGACCACCCCCTATCAGGCGGTCGTCGATGGCGGGCTCACTGACCTGGACACCGCCATATTCGTAGGAGTGGGCGGTGTCGGCGGATTCGGTGCCCAGATCGCAAAAAGTTTCGGTGCCGCGGTGGTGGCCATCGATGTCGATCCTGCCAAGCTGGACGCCATCGGCCCATACGTGGACCGAGCATTCAACGCGGCTGAAATGGAGTTCAAAGATCTTCGCAAGGCGGTATCGACCTTTGTCAAGGAGCAGGGCCGGAGACGCACCCAGTGGAAGATCTTCGAGACCTCCGGCACGGCCGCCGGCCAGAAAACCGCCTTCGGGCTGCTGACCTTCGGGGCATCGCTTGCGGTGGTCGGCTTCACCATGGACACGGTGGAGCTGCGCTTGTCAAACCTGATGGCGTTTCATGCCGTTGCCCGCGGAAACTGGGGATGCCGACCTGAATTTTATAAGCCGGCAATGGATCTGGTGCTCGATGGCAAAGTGAAGCTGACCCCCTTTATCAAAACGTTTCCCCTGGGGCAGATTAACGAGGTTTTCGAGATGGTTCACAACCGCAAGATCCAGCAGCGGCCGATCCTGATACCGTAGGCAGTCTGGCAGCGTCAAACATACAATGCGATTCGGGCAAGACGGTTTTACCGGTTGTCGGAATTCCGGTTTTCTTTCCTTGCCGCCGGGCCATCGTGTTGTTGAACCCCATAGCCGAAAAAGAGGACCCGACCATGCACAAACTACTGACCGACAATCCCGGCGAAAAGATGCTGTTGCTGGGAAACGAGGCGATTGCCCGCGGGGCGATCGAAGCCGGTGTGGCCTTTACCAGCACTTATCCGGGGACACCCTCGTCGGAGATCACGCTGAACTTCTTCCAGATGTCCCAGGAAAGTGATCTTTATTTCGAGTACAGCACCAACGAAAAAGTCGCCCTGGAGGTCTCGGCGGCAGCGGCCAATTGCGGCGTTCGCAGCATGGCCGTGATGAAGCACGTGGGACTCAATGTTGCTGCCGATGCCCTTATGACCCTGGCCTATGTCGGCGTCAAGGCCGGCTTGGTGGTGCTCAGCGCCGATGATCCGTTCATGTTCTCCAGTCAAAACGAGCAGGATAATCGTTACTATGCCAAGCTCTCCGGGCTGCCGATGCTCGAGCCTTCCTCGGTGCCGGAAGCCATGGAGATGCTGCCCTATGCCTTCGATCTCTCCGAGCAGCTCCAGGAGCCGGTGCTGTTTCGAACCACCACCCGCATCAACCACTCCAGCGGGTTCGTTACGCTCGGCAAAATACGCGAACGCCGAACCAAAGGGGAATTCACCAAGGACCCGTTGAACCTGGTGACGGTGCCGGCCGTATCCCGCAACCTGCATGTGAAACTTCTGAAAAATATCGACGCGGCCCGCGGAATCGCGGAATCCTCGCCGTACAACTTCATCGACGGCAGCGGCAGGCTCGGCATCATCTGCAACGGGGTGAGCTACAATTACGTCAGCGATGCCCTCAAGGACCTCGGTGCCGCCGACCGTATCAAGGTCCTGCGCATCGGATTCTCTCACCCCCTGCCGGAGGCGCTGATCAAAGACTTTTTGCAGGGTTGTGAAAAAGTCCTGGTGGTCGAGGAAGGCGAGCCTTACATGGAGGAGGCGGTCAAGGCATTTGCCCAGGAAGCGCAGCTCACCGTTCCGATCCGCGGCAAGAGCAAAGAACTCTTCAGCCGCCTGTATGAATACGACCCGGCCATGGTCAAGGGCAACATTGCCGCCTATTTCGACATCCCCTGGGAGCCGAAAACTGCAGTGGACGCATCCGATGTCCCCGCCATACCCCAGCGCCCGCCCACACTGTGTGCCGGCTGCTCGCACCGGGCCACGTTTTACGAAGTACGCAAGGCTGCCGAGGCGTTGGGGGTGGAAACCATATATCCGACCGATATCGGCTGCTACACCCTCGGACTGCTGCCCCCGCTGTCCGCCGCCGACTTTTTGATCTGCATGGGCTCGTCTGTCGGCACCGCCGGTGGATTTTCAAAAGTGACCGACAAGAAGGTTATCGCCTTTATCGGGGATTCCACTTTTTTCCACGCCGGCGTTGCCGGCCTGGTCAACGCCGTGTTCAACAACCACGACCTCACGCTGGTAATCCTTGACAACGGCACGACGGCGATGACCGGACATCAACCCCATCCGGGTGTCGATATGCAGCGGCTGAACCTGGACGGTTACGGGCAGGTGTCCATCGAAGCGGTGGTCAGGGCCGTGGGCGCATCCCACGTGACGGTGATCAAACCGTACAAAGTCAAAAAAAGCATCGAGGCCATCAAGGAGGCTATCACCCACAAGGGCGTTTCGGTGATCATCTCCCAGGAAGTTTGCGCCCTGTATGCAAGGGTGTTGAAGCTTCCCAAGCGCAAACCGTTTCAAATCACCGACAGGTGCAAGAACCGCCGCGACTGCATGAGCGATCTGGCCTGCCCGGCCTTCTACGTATGGAACGAGCGCATCAAAATCGATCCGGTGCTGTGCACCGGCTGCGCGCTTTGCGCCCAGATCTGTCCGGAAAACGCCATATCGCCGTTGAAAAAGAAAAAGGAAACCGTATAAAATCTACCAACAAGGACAAACATCATGGATGTTACCCGAGTGATCATTGTAGCTGTCGGCGGCCAGGGCAACCTGCTGGCATCCAGTGTGCTGGGAGAGGCCGCTCTGCTGGCCGGCATGCCCATGCAGATGAGCGAGATCCACGGTATGGCCCAGCGAGGGGGCGTGGTGGAGTCTGCGCTGATCTTCGGTGAGGCCAGGAGCACGATCATCTCCGACGGGGAAGCGGATCTGCTGGTCGGCTTCGAACCGGCCGAAACCCTGCGCGCCGTGCAGAAATGCAACGCCGATTCGGTTGTCATTACCAATCTGGCCCCCTTGATGCCGTTTACCGTCAACATCGGCAAGGGAGTATACCCGGACCTGGCGCAGCTGCAGGATCTGATCCGGAAAAAAACGGCTCGCCTGATCGCCTTCAACGCGGCCAAACTGGCCAACGAGGCCGGCAACCCGCTGGCCGTCAACATGGTTTTGCTGGGTGCGCTGACGCAAGTCGACATACTGCCTTTTTCGGTGGATAACGTGAAGGAGGCGATGGGGCGCAAGACCAAGCAGCAGTTTCTCGAATCCAATTTGAAAGCCTTTGACCTGGGATTTCGCGCAGCCGAGCAGGCTGGGTAAAATACCGGATTTGATTCTTTTCATCTCAATCGTCGTCTGTCGTGTTTTGCGCGGCGGGACACTATTTCAAGGTAAAGGAGGAAAGCCATGCCCTGGAACGATGCGTTTGAATGCATGCCGGTGGACAAGCTGAAAGCGTTTCAACTCGAGAAGCTGAAGGAAACCGTCGCATGGGTTAATGAAAAAGTGCCGTTTTACCGAAATCGGTTCAAAGAGATGGGCATCGGGCCGGAAGACCTCAAAGGGCTGGAAGATGTTGCCAAACTTCCCTTCACGGTCAAAGACGACCTGCGGGACAACTACCCTTTCAAGCTGTGTGCCGTTCCCATGAAGGATGTGGTGCGGATCCACGCATCTTCGGGCACCACCGGCAAACCGATCACCGGGCCCTACACGGCCGAAGACCTGGCGCAGTGGACCGAGTGCATGGCCCGCAACCTTTATGCCGCCGGCATTCGCAAGGAGGATATCGTGCAGAATGCATACGGATACGGTCTTTTCACCGGCGGGCTGGGATTTCACCAGGGGGCGACGGCGGTCGGCTGCACGATCGTACCGACCAGCTCCGGGCTAACCGAGCGGCAGATCACCCTTATGAAGGACTTCGGCACCACCGTGCTTTTCTGCACGCCTTCCTACGCCCTGACGATCGCAGAGCGCGCCGAAGAATTGAAAGTCAACTGCCGGGACCTGCCTGTGCGCGTGGGCGTTTTCGGGGCCGAGCCCTGGACCTCGCAGATGCGCCAGGAGATCGAGCAGCGCCTGGGCATCAAGGCCCAGGAGGCTTACGGGCTTACCGAGCTTTGCGGCCCCGGCGTGGCGTTCGATGCCGAGGATCAAAACGGGTTGTACATCAACGAAGACCATTTTCTGGCCGAAACTGTGGATCCCCAAACCCTGGAGCCCGTTGCGGAGGGTGAAAGAGGCGAACTGGTGTTTACTTCCCTGCAGCGCCGGGCCATGCCGATGATCCGCTACCGGACCAAGGACATCACCAGGCTGTGGCGGGAACCCGGGCACGAGGGGCGCACCTTCGTCCGGATGGAAAAGGTCACCGGCCGTTCGGACGACATGCTGATCATCAGCGGAGTGAACGTATTCCCCTCCCAGATCGAATCCCTGCTGCTCGATCTAGATGAGGTAGAGCCCCAGTACCGCCTGGTGGTCCGAAAAAAAGGCTACCTGGACCAGCTTGTGGTTCAGGTGGAAGGGAAAAAGGAAATATACGAGTCCGGGAAAGACCGGCGGCACGAGGTCGAGGGGAAAATTGCCGCTCACATCAAGGGAAACATCGGCATCAGCGTGGAAGTGGATCTGGTGGAGCACAAGTTCATCGCCCGCAGTGAAGGCAAAGCCCTGCGGGTAGTGGATGAAAGGCCGAAACAGCTTCGGTAAACTGCTCATTGCCACCGCAATGCCTTATGTTTGGTTGATACGACCAGGCGAGTCTTTTTCTTTGCCGAGGTGGTAGATGCTAAATGGAGATGCCGTAAACCACCAAACGCGGGAGGACCAAGATGGCCAAAGAATCCGATTTTCTTCCACAGAAATTTGCCGTGGTGGGTGCCGGACCGGTCGGCTGCATCGTTGCCGCATTTCTGGCCAAAGGCGGCTATGACGTCACGCTGTGCGACGTCATAGAGGACTTGATCAAACCGGCCAAAGATCCCGGAATTCGAATCGAAGGTGCGGAAAACCTTTTACAGCCTGTAGCAAATACCTGCAGCCGCATAGACAAGTTTGCCGACGATCCGCCGGATGTGATGTTCATTACGGTCAAGGCCAACGCCAATGCGCTGATCGCCTCCGCCATTGAGGGGTTTTACCATGAAGGCCTGTACGTAATCAGCTGGCAGAACGGCATCGATACCGAACTGGTGTTTGCAGACGTTCTCGGCCGCAGCGCCGTAATGCGGGCGGTAGTCAACTACGGCTGCGCTCTGGCCGCGCCGTCTCACGTGAAAATGCCGTTTCACCACCCCCCCCACTACCTGCAGGAGCTGGACCCGGAGACCAAACCGGCTGCAGAGGCGGTCGCACAGGTGCTGACCGGATGCGGCCTGCCGACCGAGCACACCGGCCAGCTCATTTCGATGGTGTGGCGCAAGGCGATACTGAATGCCTGCATGAATCCGGTGTGCGCTGTAACGGGGGTGACGATGGCCCAGGCGATGACCGATCCGATTGTCTATCAGATCGTGGACGCCCTGATCAAAGAGTGTGTCAAGGTGGCAAGGGCCAATGAGATTGAACTGGGGTGGGACTTTTACCCCCATGCCATGCAGTACATGGGATCGGCCGGAGCTCACAAACCCTCCATGCTGATGGATATCGAAGCACAACGCCGCACCGAGGTTGATTTTATCAACGGCAAGTTCATCGAATACGGCAGGCAGGCCGGAATCGAAACGCCATACAACAACACCTTGCACTCGCTGGTCAAGGGGCGCGAATCACAGTTCTGATCCGCCCGCCTGACGGGCAGTCGATCTTTGATTCATCGGGGCTCGAGCGCAAAAATGGAGGCAATTTCAGGCAGATCCGATTAAACCGCATTTTTCGCATCTGAAAACACCATCATTTCGCTGGACGCATATTGCCATGGCTGCTGAAAAACTGTATGCCGGCACCGACGTCGGCTCGTCCTGGACCAAAGTGGTGCTTCTGAACCCGGCCAAAAGCCTTGTCGGTTACTGCCTGAAAAAATCCGGCACCGACTTCAGCGCCACGGCCCGCCGCTGCCTGGAGGCCTCCCTCGAGATGGCCGATGCCCGCAGCGAAGACATTGCATGCTCTTTCTCCACCGGCTATGGAAGAAAAAACGTGGATTACGCCGACGACACGCGCACCGAGATCGGCTGCCACGCCAAGGGCTGTTTTCACTACTTCCCCTCGGCCATGACAATTATCGACATCGGGGGCCAGGACAACAAGATCGTTAAACTCGACGGCAGCGGGCAGCGGACGAGTTTCAAAATGAATCGCAAGTGCGCCGCCGGCACCGGCGCTTTTCTGGAGGAAATGGCCACCCGGCTGGATCTATCCCTGGACGAGATGGACCGACTGGCCCGACAGTCAACGGAGATGGTCAAGCTCGGCAGTTTCTGTACAGTATTCAGTGCAACCGAAGTACTGGAGAACATTCGCCAGGGTAGAAAAGTCGCCGACATCGTCAAGGGCGTATATTTTTCGATGATTCGCCGGGTACTGGAAATGGATTCGCTCACCGAGACCGTAGTGATGACCGGCGGCGTGGTGGCCCATAATCCCTACATGGTCACGATGACCGAAGAGCTTGTCGGCCGCAAGATCATGGTTCCCGAGCATCCCCAGCTGACCGGCGCCATCGGAGCGGCCCTGTATGCAATGAACTCCACAGGCCTTGGCATGAACGAAGATTGATTGCCGCATTGCGGCTTCCATCAACATTCGGCACTCACGGCCGGTTCGTGTCGCAATTGCAGAAGAACTCGCTTATCGCCACGGAAGAAGAACATATGACTGAAGAAAAAATCGTCGAACGCAAACCCATCAAGGCGACCAAAGAGATGGGACGCATCATGACCGCGTATTATTTTCAACTCAATGATGCCGCCCGGACGCACTCCCAAAAAATTGCCTGGTGCACCAGCGTCGGACCGGCGGAGATCCTGCGGTCACTCGGTTTTCTGGTCTACTTTCCGGAAAATCACGGCGCCATGCTGGGCGCTTCTCGCATGGCGACCGACACGATCCCCGAGGCCAATGCCATCGGCTACTCTCCCGATATCTGCTCCTACCTCACGGCCGACGTGGGTGCTTACCTGAAAGGGGTCACACCGCTTTCGAAGGCCTACAAGGGCATCGAGTCGGTCCCGAAGCCCGACGTGCTGGTCTACAACACGAACCAGTGCCGGGACGTACAGGACTGGTTTGCCTGGTACGCCCGCGAGTTCAAGGCTCCGCTGGTGGGTATCGAAACCCACCGCGGCGTAGGAGATGTCAGCGACGCGCACGTGGAGTCCATCGCCAAGCAGATGGAAGCCATCGTTTCGCCCCTGGAAGAGGTTGCCGGCAGAAAGTTCGACCTGGAAGAACTCAAAAGAGTGCTGGCACTTTCGCGCGAATGTTCGGAGTTGTGGAAGCAGGTGCTCGACACCGCCTCGCACACCCCCTCTCCGCTGACCTTTTACGACGGAGCGATCCACATGGGACCGGCAGTGGTGCTGAGGGGAACACAGCAGGCGGTTGACTACTACAGGCTGCTGCTGGCGGAACTGAACGAACGGATCGCCAACAATGTGGCCGCGGTGGAAGGCGAACGCCACCGGCTCTACTGGGAGGGAATGCCGATCTGGGGCCGTCTCAGTGCCCATGCGAAAATGTTTGCCGCGCTCAGCACCTGCGTGCTGGCATCGACGTACTGCAACAGCTGGATATTCACCGCCTTTGATCCCGATGATCCGTTTACCAGCATGGCACGGGCCTATACGGAACTGTTCATCGTACGCTCCGACGAATCGAAGGAGCGGTACATCAAACAGATGATCGATTTTTTTAAAGCAGACGGTGTGATCTATCACGATGCCAAGACGTGCCCGAACAACTCCAACTGCCGTTACGGCATGCCTCAGCGAATGGAAAGGCTCACCGGGCTGCCGAGCTTGATTCTCCACGGCGATTTAAACGATCTGCGCCTGATATCGGATGAACAGACCCGAACCAATGTCGAAGCCTTCGTTGAGCAGCTTGAGGAGAATAAGACGTAATCGCTGCCGACTGCAGCCTGCCGCAAGGTTTGGATTTACTTTTTCAAGCACCACAAAGACCGTATCTGCAACAGGAGGGATCGATGACAGCCAACTGGATGAACCTGGGGCAGCAATTCAAACTCAACGCCAAGAAGTATCCGGGCAAAGTGTCGTTAAAGGACCGCCGCCGGAGTTTCACCTTCCCGCAAACCAACCGGCGGGTGAACCAGCTGGCCAACGGGCTGCTCTCTTTGGGGCTGTCGAAAGGCGACAAGATCGCGGTGCTGCTGGAAAACAGCATCGAGATCGTGGAGGTGTTTCTGGCAACCGCCAAGACCGGCCTGGTAATCGTTCCGATCAATTTCCGGCTGGCGGTCGGCGATATAGAATACATTGCCGGCAATTCAGACGCGGTGGCGATGATCGTGCACGACCAGTTCGCTGAAACGGTCGATAGCGTCAAAGATCGGCTGGAAAACATCTCCTCTGATCACTACTTGATCGTCGGTGAAGATCGAAGCGGCTACCGCCAGTACGAAAGCTTCCTGCAGTCATTTGCAGATGCGGAACCGCCGGCAGACGTAAAACCGGAAGACGCCTGGATTTTGATTTACACTTCCGGCACCACCGGCAAGCCCAAGGGTGTGGTGCGGTCCCATGCCTCACACGTGGCTTTTTACCTCATCAATGCTGTCGATTTCGGCTTCAACGAGCACGACGTCTGCCTGAACGTCATGCCGCTGTGCCACATCAATTCAACCTTTTTCACCTTCACGTTCACCTACATCGGCGCCTCGGTCTACATCCACCCGGCCATCTCCTTCAAGGCCGAGGAAATCTTGGAAATTGTGGAACGGGAGAAGATCAGCTTCATTTCGCTGATCCCCACCCACTACAACCTGATTCTCAATGCGCCCGAATCTGCCCGGCAGCGGGACGTGAGTTCCATTCGCAAGCTGCTCTGCTCGTCGGCGCCGGTGCGCAAGAGCATGAAGCTGGCGATTATGGATTTTTTCAAAGGGGTGGAGCTCTATGAGGCCTACGGTTCGACCGAGGCGGGCAGCGTCACGATCCTCAAACCCGAATACCAGCTCCGCAAACTCGGCTCCATCGGGTTCGAAATTCTGGGAACCGATTTTGTAAAGATCCTGGATGAAGACGGCAACGAAGTGGGCACCGGTGAAGTCGGCGAGCTCTATTCCCGGGGACCGATGCTGTTTGACGAATACTACAAACTGCCTGAAAAGACCGCAGCTTCCTTCCGGGGAGAATGGTTTTCCGCCGGCGACATGGCCCGCAAGGATGCGGACGGCTTTTTCGAAATCGTCGACCGCAAGGACAACATGATCATCACCGGCGGAGAGCACGTCTACCCCAGCGAAGTGGAGGAAATCGTGGGCAGTCACGAGTGCGTATTCGACTGTGCCTGCATCGGGCTGCCCGATGACAAGTGGGGAGAGAAAGTCGTGGCGGTGGTGTGTAAAAAGACGGGAGAAGATGCCGACCGGGTAGACGACCAGGCGATCATCGACTGTTGCCGGGACAAACTGGCCGGTTTCAAGCGCCCCAAAGAGGTCATTTTCATCGACCCCGACGACATGCCGCGCACACCGACCGGAAAGATCCTGCATCGCAAACTGCGGGAGAAGTATCACGAATCCGGCAGCAAAAATAAAAAATAACGTGCCGAAGCTGGAGACCGGGCGGCAGTTGCCCGATAGCGCAACCACGCTGCAAAACCCTATGCAATCGACCTGAATCCGGAGGTTAGTCTGATGTTGTCAAAAGCTTTCATTCCATACGGCGGCTATTACAGCACACCCTTTGCCCGATGGCAGGGAACGCTGGCCAACGAAAACGCGATCACCCTCGGCGCAGAAACATCCGCGCGCTGGCTGACTCAGAAAAAATGGGATCCGAAGATGTTCGACTACCTGATCTTGGGGCTGACCGTCGGTCAACCGAAGATGTTTTACGGCGGCCCCTGGGCCTCGGCGCTGATCGGGTCTGTGGACACCCCGGGTCTGCTGATCAGCCAGGCTTGCTCCACCGGCACGACCGGGGTTTACCAGGCAGCCCTGGGCATCGAGACCGGTTTGTACACCAACTGCTACACCCTGTTTGTCGACCGCTGTTCCAACGGACCGCACACCGTCTGGCCCAACCCCCAGGGTCCTGGGGGGCAGGTGGTATCCGAAAACTGGGTGATGGACCACTTCAGCCTGGATCCCTGGGGCGGTACGGCAATGATCCAGACCGCTGAAAACGTTGCCAAAGAAGCGGGCATCAGCCGTGAGCAGTGCGATGAGCTCACCTTGCGTCGTTACGAGCAATACACCGATGCGTTGAAAGACGGTCGAACTTTCCAGAAACGCTACATGATTCCGGCGGAAGTGAAGCTGTCCCGGAAGAAATCGATAGCGGTGGAAGCCGACGAAGGGGTGATGGAAACTAGCGCCGAGGGGCTGGCCGGTCTCCGGCCGGTGTTGCCGGAAGGGGTTATCACCTTCGGATCGCAGACCCACCCGGCCGACGGCAACTGCGCCGTGGTCGTCACCACGGATGAACGCGCCAAAGAGCTGAGCAGCGATCCGAAGGTCTCTATTCAGGTGGTGTCTTATGGCTACCACCGCACCAAGAAGGCCCACATGGCCATGGCGGTAGTGCCGGCGGCCGAAATGGCGCTGCGCAACGCAGATATCGAAGCAGCCGATACGGCAGTAATCAAGACCCACAACCCGTTTGCCGCCAACGATATCTATATGGCCGCCCGGATGAAGATCGACGTGAACGGTTTCAACAATTACGGCAGCTCGCTGATCTACGGTCATCCCCAGGCGCCGACGGCAGCCCGTTTGATCATCGAAGGAATCGAAGAGGTGGTGCTCAAAGGCGGCGGTTACATGCTGTTTGCCGGATGCGCGGCCGGCGACACGGCTGGTGCGCTGGTGCTCAAAATCACCTGACACTAAGCGCCAGGCGGCATGTCAGCAGTTTTGGATCACCTCCCGTCAGGGGGGTAATCCTTTTTTGCAGAAGACCGAACGAACGGCCCGGTGCCTTTGTGGGCCGTAAGGGTTTCGAGGCTCCAGGGGTGTTGCTCGCCCGGGGGTTTTTCGCGGATACTGCAGTCATAGCGGGCGCAGACCGGACAGTCTTTGTCGATGCAGGGGTCCATGTGAATCAACGCACTGGCCCTTTCCTGAAAATGTTTCGTTATGAGGGTCTCGAGCACCTTGGCTTCCGTATGGGCCTCTTCCAGGCTCAACTCTTTGGGCAGCACCAGGTGCAGGTCGACATGGAGATGGTTGCCGGATTTCCACGCCCGCAGCTGGTGGATATCCACCCACAAATCTCTCCGACTGTCGGTTAACAGACGGGCGAGCTGCTGCAGGATATCTGGATTGGCGGCATCCATCAAACCGTGGTAGGATTGGCGCACCAGCCCCCAGCCGGTCACCAGGATGTTGATGCCCACCAGGCAGGCGATGGCGCCGTCGAGCCGCTGCCAATCGGTAAAACGCAGAACCACCAGCCCGATCAAAACGCCGGCCGAAGTGTACACGTCGGTCAATACATGCTTTCCGTCTGCAATCAGCGTCAGGGAGTCGGTCCGGCGGCCAACCCGAAGCAGACTGATTCCCAAAACCAGGTTCACAACCGCCGTGACGACAAGCAGCACCAGGCCCAATCCCAGGTTCGGCAAGGGGTGCGGGTGAATCAGGTGAGAAGCCCCGGTATAAAAGATCGCAACTGCCGCCCCGATGATCAGGGCCCCTTCGAATCCGGCCGAAAAAAATTCGATCTTGCCGTGTCCGTAAGGATGGCTTTCATCCGGCGGTTTGTAGGCCATGATCACACTGACCATGGCGAAGGCGCTGGCAACGACGTTAATAATCGACTCAAGGGCGTCTGATAGGATGGCGGCCGAGTGGGTCAGCCAATAGGCATAGAACTTGACGATCAGCAGCAGCGTGGCAACCCCGAAAGAAAAACTGATGGTGATCAGACGCCTTCGCTGCTCGTGCTCTTGGGATGACATCTACTGCTCCAGGGTTGTTTCCGGGATGAAGATGACCGCTTCGCCCCAGATGACCGCATCCGCACCTGTCTGCCGGTGGTGACTGAAAGCATAAAAAAAGGCGGCTGGAGAGTCAAACAAAAACGGTCATTTCGTTGCCGGGCCGATACCGGTGCGGCGGCGAACCCGCGGTCCGCAGCTGCCGGCCGGCTGCCAGTCCCTGGGTTCGCGGACCTGATGGAGCAAGTGGAGCTTGTTCTGTTTTTTCAACCGGTAGTATATCAGGGCCCAGGCGCAGGGGGTGTCGGTGAAAATCTCGCAGCGCCCGTTCTGCGAACCGCCGCAAGGCCCGTTGAACAGGCTTTTGGCGCAGCGGGCCACCGGGCAGATCCCGCCGGTCAGCGAAAGCACGCAATCCCCGCAGCCCTGGCAGACCTCCTGCCACACGCCGGCTTCACTGGACGCTCCGTAGAAAGTCGTGTTCAGCGCCGGTATCACCGGCAGGGGCTCGAACACATCCCCGACCGTCTGAACACCGCAGCCGCAGGCCAGCGACAGGATCGCTTCGGTGTGCGGCGGAATCTTCTGGTATGCGGATACCAGGTCGTATTCGCATTGTCGCAGGATGGAATCGGTACCGAGCTCCGGCAGCCTGCCGTCCAAAAAACCGCTGCGATTGAGCTCGCGCGCCAGTTCCTGCGCTTCCCGGTCACCGCCGGACAGGCACACCGTCACGCAGCTTCCGCAACCCAGTATCAAAACGTTGCGGTAACCCTGCAGGGAGGCTGCGATCTCCTGCAAGGGTTTACGATCACCGACAATCATTGCCATCCTCCTGTTTTAGGTCCTGTATGGGCCGCATATCCAGCCATAGGTGCTCTGCACGGTTGCATTTCGCGCGGGTCTGACGGTCGAAGCGCTGACCCATCCTGCTTGCGGCTAACGAGAATCTGCCGTTCCACTTCCGCTGCCGGGATAGGCGGCGGCCAGCCGGGAATACTCATCCTGGTGTCGGGGACAAAGCGGTCGGATCTGTACATTCAACTTTTCCTGCACGTTGCGGGCAAAATCCATCGTGTAGAGAACTTCACCGCACTCGCTGCAGTGGACCAGATCAAGGGTTATCACATCATCCCATGCACCCCGCAGCAGGGTTTTAAATTCGATCGCCTGCCGGGGACATATCCGCCAGCATTGACCGCAGCGGGCGCACAAGGTCATGTTGTGCAGAAGCGTACGCCGAGCACCTTCATCCCTGCAGCTCAGCGCACAAGCCGGGCAATTTTCCACGCATGCCAGGCAGCCGTTGCATTTGTCGTTAACCGTGAAATAGGTCATGAGATCATCCTGTTTCGGCCATGGTGTCGCGAAAAGCCAAACGGTCAAAACCCCTCGGCCCATCGCAATGGGCGGGTTCAGCGGAGATTCTTTTCCACCCGGTTCTTCCCCCCTGCCAACCGCTGCAATGCTGCCCCCCGCGCCCGGACAACTTCCTGGCCCTGCCCCGGTAGAAATGTCAATGCACCGGGAAAACAAAACCGCACGCATTGCGGATTCCCGTCGCACAGATCGCACTTGAAGACCGTGTGACGCTCGCTGTCAAATCCCATGGCACCGAAAGGACAGGCCGCCACGCACATCTTACAGCTGATGCAGCGGTCGTAATCTATCATCACACGGTCTACAGCGCTGTCTTTGTAGATCGCCTGCCGGGGGCACACGGTCATGCAGGGGGCATCCTCACAGTGCCGGCAGACCACCGGCAGGTGGAGCTGCACACTGGCATACCGGATCAGACGAACGCGCGACAGGGCAGCATGCGCCCTGCCCTCTTTGGCCATGGAGCAAATCAGGCGGCACATGCCGCAGCCGGTGCATTTGCGCGGGTCGGCTTCCAACAATTGCTGCAGCATCGGCTCGCAGCTGGCGGCATCATTGGTCACTGCAATAACCTCCTAAAAGACATGGATCGGCACCCGCTCATGCTTCCAGCGCACCTTTCCTTGCGATAGCGGCGCCGATCTCTTCCGCAGCGGCGATGGTTTCCCGGGCCACCGCCGGCAGTTTCTGGTCATTGAGGCTGGGGGTAAAACCGACCACCCATATGGCGGCCAGAAGATTTCCGTCGGATCGAATCGGTGCTGCCACGGCCCGCACCCCCGAGATGTACTCCTCGTCATCGACGGCATGTCCGGTTTCCCGGGTCTGCCGGAGTTGCCGGCTGTATTGAACCGGATCGGTGATCGACCGTTCGGTGAATCGCGGCAGCCCCTGGTGCAACAGGGCCGTCGTGTGCTTCGCTTCCATTTCGGCCAGAAACACCTTGCCGACGGCACCGGCCAGCAAGGGAATGGTGGTTCCGATCGGCGACGTGATTTTCAAATCGTTGGTCGATTCGACGGTGTCCAAAATGGTGACGTGCTGTCGGTTGCGGATGCCGAGAAAAACCGACTCCCGGGTTTTGCGCATCAGCTGCTCCATGAACGGTCGGGCGGTATCCTTAACGTCGATCCGTGAATACGCCGCCCTGCCGAGCTCGAAAAGCGTGGTGCCCAGGCGAAACCTCCGGGCGTCCGGCGCCCGGCTGATCGCCCCCAGCTCTTCTAGAGCGGCACTGATGCCGTGGACCGTGCTTTTGCTGATACCCAGCTGCTGGGAAAGCTCGCTGATGGTCTGCCCCTGCGGGTTGCGGGAAATCGACCTGAGGATCCGAAACGTTTTTCCGACCGTCGGAGCGGTGTATTTTTCAACCATTGTTCACCATGCTGAACGAAATTGTATTTATTTTCTATCAACCCCCGGATGACGTGTCAACAAGAATCTTATAACTATATATAGTTTTTTACACACACGACCATATTTTTCTTGACATGAAGCGACAATGTGATAGAAATGAAAACAGATGTTTGTTCATTATAATGAACGATTTCGCTTCTACCTGATTTTGAAAGGAGTCATCCGTGACTGAAGAGACAAACCTGCAGTCGACCGCCGAAAGTCTCCGCTCCACCCGCACCTATGGTAAATTCCGCTGCCACAACCCCAGCTGCATGGGGCGATTGCAGCCGCAGGCCGGCGACAAACAGGTTAAATGCCCGGAGTGCGGGATGGAATTTCGGGTCCATTGGATCCGTCCGGATTTCCCGCGGATCCGCGGACCGGTCTGGGATGTAAACCGCAAGCTGGCCGAGGAGGCCCTGGCGAAAAAGGGGGGCGCATAACATGCCGCTGAACCGAAAGATTGCCATCATCGATCTGACCACCGGGGACATTGACGTCAAACCGATCCCGCTGGCAGTCCGTAAGCAATATCTGGGCGGAAGGGGGCTCGACGCCTACCTGCTCTACAATCACACCGAAAAGGGATGCGACCCGCTCGGGCCCGACAATGCCTTGATCATCAGTGGCGGGCTGCTGACGGCCACCTGTGCCTCGGCCACCGCTCGGACCCACATCATGGCCAAATCCCCGCTCACCGGTCTGCTCGGCAGCGCCAACATGGGCGGTTTTTTTGCCCCCGAGATGGCCTGGGCCGGTTTCCACCACCTGGTGATCAAGGGCAAGGCCGACAAACCGGTCTACCTTTTCATTCACAACGGAAGTATCGAAATCCGGGACGCCGCCCACCTGTGGGGAAAGACCACCACCGACACCCAGTGGGCCATCCGCGCAGAGCTTGGCGACGAAGAGATCAAAAGCTGTGTGATCGGACCGGCCGGGGAGAACCTGGTGCGCTATGCCAATGTGATGACCGGAATCAAGAATTCAGCCGGCAGAACCGGCATGGGTTGCGTGATGGGCTCGAAAAATCTGAAGGCCGTTGCGGTTCGCGGGACCATGGACATCAACATCGCCCGTCCGGCAGAAGCCCTTGAATACAACAAACAATTTATCGACCAGATCACCAGCGCCAAGGTCAACCAGACCCAGGGGACGCTGGGGACCCCTTTTATCTGGGGGGCCACCAACAGCTGGGGCGGGCTGCGTACCCGCAACTTCCAGTACAACCAGTGCGAATACGCCGATGACATCGAACCCGAACGGCTCGACGATATTGCCACCGAGACCATCGGCCCTCACCACATGACCGGCTGCTTCGGCTGTCAGGTCCACTGCCGGGCCCAATACAAAATCCCTTCCGGACAATACGCCGGTAAATACGACGAAGGCCCCGAATACACCTCCCAGGGCGCCTTTGGGGCCATGCCCGACTGCAGAAGCGCCGTCACCGTGCTCACCGGCAACCATCTGGTGGACCAGTACGGTGTCGACAACCTGGAGATCGGCAGCATAATCGCCTGGGCCATGGAACTCTTCGAGCTGGGAATCCTCACCACCGAGCAGACCGACGGGCTCGAGCTGCGGTTCGGCAACGACGAGGCACTGCTGGAAATGGTGCACCGCATCTGCACCCGCAAGGGCTGGTTGGGCGATACGCTGGCGGACGGCGGGATCCCGGCTGCGGAAAAAATCGGCAACAACGCCTTCGATTACCTCATCCAGGTAAAAGGCATGAACAACCTGCACTCCGACGAACGCGCCACGCCGGCCCTGGCACTGAACGTTGCCACGGCCTCCAGGGGCTCGGATCACCTGCGCAGCCGGCCGGCCATCGATCTTTATCACTTGCCCGAGCCGGTTCTGCGAAAAATCTACTCCAGCCCGATCCCCTACGACGGCCCCCTGAGTTCCGAGCACACCGACTACGAGGGCAAGCCCTGGCAGGTCTTCTGGCAGGAAAACTGTTACATGGCGGTCGACTGCCTTGGCATCTGCAAGTACCACACCGTTTTTCTGGGCGCCACTCTGCCCAATTTCGAGGACTGGCCCAAGGTGATTTACTACAACACCGGTCTGGAGCTGACACCGGAGCAGATCTGGGAGATTGCCGAGCGCAGCAATATGGTGGAGCGGCTGTTCAACCTGAGGGAGGGACTCTCCCGCGACGATCTGAAAAAAGGCGACATGCTCAACCATCGCTACTTCGACGAGCCGTGCCGGCGCGGGGCGCCGGGTGTGGTGGGCCGCACCATCGATCGTGAGAAGTTCTCGAAAATGATCGACGAGTTTTATGCCCACAAGGGACTGGACAAAAACGGTGTCCCCAAGCCGGCGACCCTCAAGCGGTTGGGACTGAAAAACGAACCTTCCCACCTGCTATAACTGCACAGAGAGGCCTGCAGACAGAAGAAAAGGCGTCAAAAGGAAAATGTTGTTACCCGATAGGAGTCGATATATGGCATCAGCGAACAAGGTTTTGATGATCGATTACGAAAAATGCACCGGCTGTCGACTGTGTGAGCTGGTCTGCGCGGTAAAGCATGACGGCATATCCAATCCGGTCCGAAGCCGCATCCGGGTAATCAAGTGGGAGGCCGAAGGTGTCTACGTTCCCATGTCCTGCCAACAGTGTCAGGATGCCCCCTGCATGACCGGCTGCCCGGCCGGGGCGATCTCCCGCAACGAGTCGATGGAACGGGTGGAAGTCGATTACGACCTGTGCATCGGCTGCCGCACATGCGTGTCGGTATGCCCGTTTGGCGCCATGAACTTCAACCCCATCGACAGAAAAGTCATCAAGTGCGACCTGTGCGACGGCGACCCGCAATGCGTGCGCTTCTGCGACGTGAAAGCCGTCGATTTTGTCGATGCGGACCGGGTCGGTCAGATAAAGAGCCGATCGGCCGCCCGCCGGGTTCGAACCGCCGACACAAGAGCCACGGCGATTCACTCCGATTCCTGATCGGATTCTCCTCTGCCTTGCTGCACGATCCACCGATTCGCACAACGGTGGGTCGTGCTGCTGTCTTTACTTGCTGTTGGCCGCTCCCGGGCGATTCGGCAGAGGCCGGGTCGCCGATTTGGATTCCATCAGCAACACTGCACTGATCCGGCCAATCGCTAAAAAGTGTGTTTGCTTTCCGGATGGATAGCAAAATATTTCGCAGGCACAGCCGTTTGTTTTCGAAACGGTAGACCAAAGGGCATCAATCCTGATCCGGTCTCTCGCCCCGACCGCAGCGCTCAGCCCGAAAACGACTGCTTGATTCCTTCTACAAAAGGAATTAAGGTTACCGGAAATTCCGTTGCTGCCGGAGTCTGATGCCAATGGACCATACTGCGTTCCGTTTTCGGGGGACGATACAGTTTAAAATGGAATGCTCTCCGGCCAGCGAGTGTGAAAGGAGGTCTACCTGATGAAAGTTTCACGGTATGTTGTATTTCTCCTGGCAATGGCACTGCTGCTGAGCTTATCCGGCCCGGCGCTCGCAGACAACTTCACAAACACAATCAACACATTCAAAAAATCGGACCAGGTCCAGCCGTTTTTTAAAAGCGCTTACGGCTATGCGGTTTTTCCGACCGTCGGCAAGGGTGGTTTTGTAATCGGAGGCGCCTATGGCAAGGGCCAGGTCTATCGGCAGGGGACGGTGACCGGCACGTCATCTGTAATTAAAGGTTCGATCGGATTTCAGGCCGGCGGACAGGCGTTTAGTCAGATGGTCTTTTTCCAGGACAAGCGCGCCTATGATGAATTTACCAGCGGGAGTTTCGAATTCGGTGCCGGCGTTTCGGCTGTCGCCATTACCGTCGGGGCACAGGCACAGGCCGGAACTTCGGGGGCGGCGGCAGGCGCCAGCGTCGGTCCTGCGACCGGTGAGCAGGCCAGACGGGGATACAGCAAAGGAATGGCCGTGTTCATCCACGCCAAGGGCGGGCTGATGTACGAAGCATCTGTCGGCGGCCAGAAGTTCAGTTTTACACCGATCAAGTAGCCTGCCATATCTCGCAGCTCTGCCTGCGGTTCCGGTTGGCGCTATCCTAGCCAGGCTGTAAACTGCGGCAGCTGCATTGCGCATGGCAGGTACATGACCGCTGCGGGCGGCAGTACCCCACTATTTTATGTACCATTCAAACGCTCCACTGCCGCCGGCAGTGGAGCGTTTGCGTCGTGATCCAGGAAATATCCCCGTGGGTTCAACCGGCAAGAGCGGCCAACACCGGATAGCGGTTTACCTTCCGACCAACCGTTGTTTTGTTTCCATCTTCGTTTTGCAGCTGATACACTGGCGAGCCACCGGATTTGCCTTCAACCGCTTTACGGCGATATCGTCACCGCAGCGCTGGCAGATACCGTAAAGACCCGCTTCAAGGTCATTCAAAGCCTGCTCGACCTTTTGAACTTTTTCATTTTTCCGGTCGCAAAAGTTCTGCGAAAGGCTGCGGTCAACCGCACTGGAGGCCCTGTCGATCAGATCCGGCGATTCTGCCTCGGCGGGTTGCAGACCGTCCAGGTTGCAATCCGTGCCTCCAGCCAGATCTACCAGCTCCTTTTCCAGCTGCTTTCGGAGATGGGTCAAGTCTCTTTTGTTCATATTCTTGATATTCTCCGCGTCTTTGGTCTGCTTGGTTAAAAAAGTTGAAACAGACCATATTCATTCAGTGACCGTTTCTCAATACCCTCCGCAAATTTTTTCCATCGAAGCTGTCAAATCTTGAATCCAACGGAAAAACAGTTATGCTAGCGCCTGCACCCCGGCAATTTGCCCGCTATTTTCGGTATCATACCCTAATGAGGGCCGGATCGGTTGCCGGACGTTGGAATCCGGTGTACACTGATGATTTAATAGCCGGGGTCGGGTGTGAAAGGAGGGGTAACGAATGAAAATTTCAACGAATTCTACCATATTGCTTGTGGTCGCGATGCTGCTGGGCGCTGCCGGTCCGGCGCTGGCCGATAACTACAAAAACACTATCGATACGTTCCAGAAATCACCTCAAGTAAGGCCGTTTTTTAAAAGCGCTTATGGTTATGCGGTCTTCCCTATTGTCGGTAAGGGCGGCTTCTTCATCGGTGGGGGCTATGGCAAAGGCAGGGTTTACCGGCAAGGATCGGTGACCGGAACCGCTTCGCTGATTGAAGGCTCTATCGGATTTCAGGCCGGTGGGCAGGCATACAGCGAAATAATCTTTTTCCAGGACAAGCGCGCCTATGAGGAGTTCACCAGCGGAAGTTTCGAATTCGACGCCAGCGCATCCGCCGTGGCCATTACCGCCGGTGTCCAGGCCCAGGCAGGCACAGCGGGAGCCTCTGCCGGTGCGAGTGCCGGTCCGGCTACCGGCGAGCAGGTCAGCGGTGGGTACAGCAAAGGAATGGCCGTGTTTGTCCACGCCCGGGGCGGGCTGATGTACGAGGCGTCCATTGGCGGTCAGAAGTTCAGCTTCCGGCCGAAGTAATCGACATTTGAGACAATCCTGCCCTGCAGCTTTCGGCGGCGCAGGTTCTATCAAAGCGCCAACGAGAGAGGACAACGGTCTTTACATGATTCCGATAAATTCAACCTCCAGTTTCTTCTGGAAATTCTCGATGCGCGCAAAAATTTCTTTGAGCATGCGCTGCTCGATGCGCGTCAGCGACTTCGGATTGATGTAGTTGTCCGGTTTTTTCTTTTCGTCGATGATCGCGGTCACCTGCCGGACCAGCCGCAGCTGCATCAAAAAGCCGTAGGCTTTCTCCAGTTCCTCGTATTCCTTTTGGGAAATGACATCTTTCAGGCGTAAATGCGACAGCCGCTTCAATGTGTTGGTCTCCTCGACTTTGTGACGCAGGGCGTAAATACGGGCAAAGTCGACGATGGGGGTCATAGCCGACTTGATATCGAACTTGTCGCGGTGCTCCCCCTTAGACTCCACCACGAAGCTGCGGAAAAATCCGATCGGCGGTTTGAAGTGCAGGGCGTTTTCGGAAAGGTGCCAGAAAAAGCCGGCCCAGTCTCGCAGGGAATCCAACAGATGCCGGCGCAAGCTGCTGATGAGGCTCCCATCCCCATAGCCGAGCCGAAAATCGAAGAAAATGCTCGCGTGCAGCAGATCTTCGGCCTCCGCTGCGTGAATCCAGTTCAAGAAACGATTTTTCCACACCGAAAGGGGCTGGCACAGTTTCGGGTTTTTGGCCATCACCCCGCCCTCGCAGAACGCGTATCCTGCCTGGTTGAGCAGTTCGTTGGCCTTTTCCCCGAATTTCAAAAAATAATCGCCAACCTCCTTTAGCCGGTCTTGCGGCACGTCCTCGAAGACGATGGCATTGTCCTGGTCGGTCTTCAACGTCTGCTCCCCGCGCCCTTCGCTGCCCATGATCATGAAGGCGAACTTCGCCGGAGGCTCTCCCATCGCATCGAGGGTAAACCCCATAACCTTTTTGAGAATGGCATCCGAAACCGTTGTAATGAAATGGGTGAGATTGTCGGCTTTGGCGCCGCTGGTCACCAGCGTGCGAATCAGCTGCGGCAGGTGATTGTGTTCGGCGACGACTTCGTCGATGCTGACGGCTTCGGTTATGGTGCGAATCAGAAACAAAGGGGATTGGCCCTGGGCGCCAAGCAGGTCCCGGTTGGTGAGAATACCGACCACATTGTCGTCCACGTCGGTGATCGCCAGATGGCGGATGTCGTTTTCCATCATGGCCATCATGGCATCGAAGACCTGGGCATATTCGGGGATGGTTCTCACCGGGGTGCTCATGATGTCGGTGACCGGCCGGGTCGTATCAAGGCCCCGGGCAATCACTCTGCGGGCGAGGTCTCTTTCTGTCACCACCCCTACGCAATTGCCTTTTTCGGAATTGACAAACAACGAGCTGATGTTTTTGCGGGTCATCACTTCGGCCACCTCGCGAATGGACATCGAAACTGTTCCGAAGATCGGTTCCATGGAATAGATACTGGCGACATGCTGGTTGAAAAACTGCATGCTCTCTTCCCGGGGACCCATTGTTTTGTTGACGATAGCGGCATAGGACCGCTCCAGCATGCGCTTGCCGAAGGTGTCGGTGAAAAACTCCGTAAATGATTCATAGCTTCTGCACAGGGCGAGAAATTGCTGCTTGGGCAGCATGTAAAAATACGCCTCTTCAAGAGTTCGGACGGTGCGAACGGATATGCCGTCGTTGAGCAGAATGGAAATGCCTCCGTACATATCTCCTTCGCTCAACAGCTCTCGCATGGAGCGCTTGCCCCCTTCTTCATAGTAGCGCTCTGCCGATCCTTTCTGGAGAATGTAGAGATAGCCGATTCGAGAGCTGCCCTGAACGAATAAAACCGTATTTTTCGGATAGCGCACCACCTTTACCGCCTCGGAGATCCGGCCGATCTCTTCTTCCGGCAGAAAGGAAAACGGCTCGATGCCGGATAGAAACCGGCGCAGAAAACCGGATTCGATCAGCGACGACAGGGATGGATCAACGATGTTTTTACTGAAATTTTCCAGGAAATATTCGAAGAATTCGGGGTAGTGGGTTGTCAGATCGAGAAAAATCTCCCGGGGCACCGAAAAGCCGGCACAGGCCTTGTTGGCTTTCGCCGTGCGCAGGGAAACCCCGCCGTTGAGCAGGATCGTTATCCCGCCGAAAACCTCCCCTTCCTTGATATGCCCGACGAGTTTATTGTTTTCCCGTTCGTCGTAGAGCGCCAGGGAACCTTCACTGACGATGAAAATGGACTTCACCCGGGTCTTCCCCTGCTTGGCGTAGACCGATTTTGCCCGAAGGCGTTCATAAACCGCCGCCGCGGCAACCCGGTCCAGTTCCTTTTTCGGCAGAAAGGAAAAATGAGGCATTTGCGATATGTACTGCAATGCATCTGTCGTCATGATCGAATTCTCCAAATCCTTTTCACAAACTTCTGCACTACCGATTGTCGGCTTCATTTCTGCACCGACCCGCTGCCAGCGGCAGGCGGGTCGAACGCCTGCTTTGCCGCAGCGGGCCGATAGTTTACAAGGATCATACCCGCACTGACCAGGCACAGGGCGGTGACCAAGCGAACGGTGATGGCCTCGCCGAGCATCAACACGCCGCTCAAAAACACCCCGAATACCGGCACAAAGAAGGTAAAGGCGTGCAGGAGGCTGACCGGATAGCGATGAATGAGTTCAAACCATAATATAAAGCTTGCCGAGGCCACCACAATGCACTGATAAAAAAGCGACACGGCGGTCAGCAGAGAGAACCCGGATATGACCGGCGCCTCGACAAGCAGGCTCAATCCGAGAAGCACCGGGATGGAAAAAAAAAGCTGATAGAACATGGTCTGCAGCGGAACGGTGCGATGAACCAGAAACCGCTTGATGTATAGCGTGGTAGCCCCCCACAGCGCTCCGGCAACCAGTGCCATCAGGTCTCCGGGCAGCGTTCGGACCGAAAACGAGCCGAACCCGCGGGTGAACAACAGCGTCACGCCGGAAAAGGCGACGATCAACCCGATGGTTTTCCAGGCATTCAGCCGGTCACCCTGAAGAAAAAAATGCGCCCCCAGAGCCACGAAAAACGGGGCTGTATACACCAGTATATAGGTACGCGAGGCCAGGGTGCGCTGCAGTCCAAGGTAAATAAGGGCAAACTCCACGGCAAAAAGCACCCCTACGGCAAATCCATGCCCGACAACGGTCCATGAGGGAAAGATCGGCACACCGCGGGCCTTCATCCAGAAAAAGACCACCACGGAGGCAACGGTCGAGCGTACACCGACCATAAACAGCGGTGCCACCTCGCGGGCGGCAAACTTGATAAACGCCATGTTGGCGCCCCAGATAAGCGCCAGCAGCAGCAAGATAGCGATCGGTTTCAAGTGGAGCTGGGCACGATACATATAGATTCCGGGTTGGGATTCCTTTGGGTGGCAACCGGTGTCAATGCGTCGGCCCGTTCGGCCGGCGTCCGGCTTTTCGGTTGCATCGGCAAATCCACCGGTGGGCGGCCGGCTCGCCTGTCGGTTAACCGCCGGCCAGCAGCAGCGTTATGTGAATGACATCGCCGCTTTTCGTCGGCTTGGCCAGCTCCTCCGGATATGTGCTTTGCATGTTGAGATAAACCTCAACGGTTCTGTGCAGCTTTTCGCCGCCGCCAAAAAGGGCCGGGGCCATTTGCGGATAGCGCTGGACCAGATTCTGCAGGCACTCGCCTACGGTGCGGCCGGTCACCTCCACCGACTCCAGGTCGTCGACGTACTGTCGGTGGGTTTTATGCAGGTATACCCGAATGCTCAAAAACCGCATCCTCCTTCCCGCCGGCTTGACGGCGCAAGACCCCCATCGCTCTTTCGTTCGTATAACCTTCAAGTGCCGGAAATGCAAGCGCTACCTGACCGGCAGCGACCCGCTGGGGTGGCTGCGCCACCGGCCCGGATTATTCCCTTGACAGCCGTATCCAGATTGGATAGCTCTGCAACGGAGAAGCATAAAATCGCTAACCGGTCTTATGCCCCCTTTCAGTTCTACCGCTGAGAAATTCCGGTGTAGCGGTGCAGCCCAGCGGGCAAACGGGAAAAAACCGAACGGAAATCTGCCATCGACCGCACCGTGTGAGAACCATCCCCCGATAGCCGCTTTCCATAAGTTGTCTCTGACCAACCATCCTTACCGGACCTCTCTGCACTCTGGTGTGAGAGCCGCAAAAAAAGGAGGACGCACATGAAAAGAATCGTTGGACTCATCAGCCTTGTCTTGCTCCTGTCGCCGGGTTTCATCCTCTCCGGCAGCATCGGGTTTGCCGCCGACCCGATCGTTATCGCCGTGCCGACTTCGCTGGGGTTTCTGGAAGGCAAAGAATCCCACAAGGTCGTTCAGATGGCTGTCAGTGAGATCAACGCCCGGGGCGGTGTCCGCGTCGGTGGCGTGCAGCGCCCCTTCGAAGTGGCTGCCATCGACATCCGCGATGCGGCTCCCGGGGTGCCGGTGCCCGAGGCACTGCTGGGTATCGAAAAAATCATACTGGAAAAGAAGCCGGCCGCGATCGTCGTCGGCCCCTTTCGCTCCGAAGCCCTGATTGCAGGAATGGACATCATCGCCAAATACAAAGTCCCCATGCTGGGAACCATTGCCATGAGCCCCGGTTCGGAAGCGAAACTCAAGAAGGACCCGGAAAAATACAAGTACATCTTCCGCACCTGCCTGAACGCCGTTCACCTGGTGAAATACCTGGCCGGCACCATGGCGCTGATCAACGAGGAGTTCGGGTTCAACAAGGTCTACGTCATGCACCAGGATGTGGCCTGGGCCAGAGCCACTGGCGAGTTCGTCAAAAAGGTCTACTTCGACAAGGCCGGATGGGAGGTCGTGGGAACAGAGGCGTATCCCACCGGCACATCCGACTTTTCCTCTGCATTGATGAAGGCCCGGGCCAGCGGCGCCCAGGTGATCATGCCGATATTCGACATGCCCCAGAGCGGGATTCTGGTCAAGCAGTGGAAGTCAATGAAAGTGCCGGCCCTGATGGCAGGGTTCATCTCCCCGCTGGCCGGCTCGGGTGCCTGGAAGACATTCGACGGCAAGATCGGCGGGGCCATCAATTGTATCTTTGAACTCGGCAGCGCCATCTATGCGGCCAACCTCCCGCAATCAAAAGATTTCTACAATAAATATCAGAACACCTACGGCAATCCGCTGCAGGCCGGCCACGGTCCGGCGCCCGCCTATGAATCGGTGTACATCCTGGCCGAAGCCATCGAACGCGCAAACAGTTTGGAGCCGGACGCCATCGTGGCGGAACTGCAAAAAACCGACCGCACCGGGGTAATGGGTCGTGTGCGCTATGACGAGGGCCACCAGGCGGTGTTCGGCAACGACCCCAATGAAAGTGCCGTAGCCGCCGTGTTTCAGTGGACGGAAAAGGGCAGCCGGAAGATCATCTTCCCGGCGTCTCTGGCCGAGGGCAAAATCGAGTTGCCGGCGGGCCTGAAATCCGCAAAATAGACTTCGGATTTCAACCCGGCGTCATATCCCGTTGCACGCCTGGGGGGATATCTGCGTTCGCATTCAACCGAGAACAGGACTGCGCATGTTTCTGGGAACTGTTGTCTATGCCGTGATCAACAGCGTGATTCTGGCACTGATGGCCATCGGCTTCAACCTGACCTTCGGTATCACCGGAGTGGCCAACTTTGCCTACGGATCATTGTATGTCTTCTCTGCGTACCTGAGCTGGATGCTGCTCAACTGGCTGGGCATCCCGTTTCTGCTGTCCGCAGCGGTTTCGATTCTGGTGACCATGATCCTGGGGGCGCTGATGTACCGCTTCATCCTGCTGCGTGTGCGGGGCCAGGCGCTTTCGGAGGTCATCGCCACTTTCGGCATCGGTCTGGCGATCCTGGAACTGTTTCGCTATTTCGGGATGGTCGGATTCGAGTATACGCTGCCGGTGTTCGTGGACCACAGCCTGATGATCGCCGGGGTATACGTCGACATGCAGCGGGTCCTGATCGTGGTGATCGGCCTGGCCCTGATTGTCGCCCTGTGGGTCTTCACGCATCACAGCTCCATCGGCCTGGCATTCAGGGGCATCGCCCAGGATGAGCGGACCGCACTGACCCTTGGCATCGATTCGGACTGGATTGCGACCCTGAGCGTTTCGCTGGGTGCCGGCCTGGCCGCTCTGGCCGCCACCGTCATCGTGCCGCTGGGAAGCATCGCCCCGGCGGAAGGATACGACGTGTTGATCAAGGCGCTGGCGGTCTGCATTGTCGGTGGGCTCGGCAGCACCGGCGGGGTCATTGTGGCCAGCTTCGCCATCGGGTTTGCCGAGCGTTTTACCGACACCTACCTCAGTTCCCACTGGACCATGATTGTCAGCCTGGCGGCCATTTTGCTGGTTCTGGCGATCAAGCCGTCGGGATTGTTTGGCAAACAAAAGGAGCTGGAAGAAAGGATCTAGACAGTTGCAGCGGCGAAAGGAACGAGTCGACAGGGGGATCAAGGTCAGGGCCGGTGACGTGTTTGCGCTGTGCTCCTGGCGCGAGATGATTTATCTGGCGGCCCCCCGGTTGCTGCCGATCGCTGTGTGCCTCCTTCTGCCCCCGATGCTGGGAGCTTACTGGCAGAAGGTTTTGCTGTCGGTAGCCGTATTTGCTCTTCTGGCCATCAGCTGGGACCTGCTGGCACAGGCCGGCATGATCTCACTGGGGCAGGCCCTTTTTTTCGGCATGGGCGCCTATGTGGCCGGTGTGTTGAACCGCTATGCCGGTATACATCCGTTTATTACCATGCCGGTGGCGAGCATTGCCGGAGGCGTGATCTGCACCCTGCTGCTGCTGCCCGTGCTGCGCCTTCGGGGGATCTATTTTTCCATGGTGACGCTGATCCTGCCGCTGATGTTCGTGCGCCTGATCGAGGCCACCCGCATTATCGGCGGCACCGAGGGCTTGAGCAGCATCACCCCCCTGCCCTCCCGCTGGATCGAGCTTTACCTGATACTGGCGGTCTTTTTGTTTGCCCTGTTCGGGTTCAGGCGCATGCTGGCATCCGACTACGGGCTGGTGTGGAAAGGAATCAGCGACAACGACCGGGCGGTGATGAACGCCGGCATCAACATCTACTGGTTCAAGATCCAGGCGCTGTTTATCGCCAGCTGCATCGGTGCTTTTGCCGGAGCCTTCATGACCCATGTCTACATGTTCGTGGGCATGCCGGTTTTCGCTCTGGACTACTCCATCCTGCCCATCGCCGCGGCTGTGGTGGGCGGATCGGGCACGCTGGCCGGCGCCTCCCTGGGCGCCTTTATCCTGGTGCCGCTGTCCGAAATCCTGCGGGGCATCGGCGGATTGCGCATCGTGTTTTACGGCATATTCCTGGTCGTTTTTATCGTGGCGCTGCCCGAGGGTATATTTCACTACATTCAGCGCAAATACCACCAGTTCGAGCGGTGGGTCGAGGTCAAATGATGACAGCCGGCAGCTTGCTGCAGGTCAGTGGTCTGTGCAAAAACTTCGGTGGCTTGAAAGCGGTCGATGCGATCAGTTTCGAGCTGGCTGCCGGCCGGCTGCTGGGTGTGATCGGCCCCAACGGATCCGGCAAAACCACCCTGGTGAACCTGATCACCGGCTTCGTCAAACCCAACCGGGGGGCAATCGTTTACAACGGCAAAGACATCACCGGCAAACCGCCGTATAAAATCGTTCGACTCGGCATTGCCCGCACCTTCCAGATGGTCAAACCGTTCTATCAGCTGCCCGCCTATAAAAACATGATCGTACCGCTGTATTCGCCACGGGTGAAGGCGTTGGTGGGCGGTAAATTCGGCGACAGAAATGCCGTGGCCCTCGACCTGCTGGAAGAGGTCGGTTTCGAAAGGGACGCTCAGGTGGCGTATAAAGCCGCCAGCGTGCTTCCCCAGGGGTACTTGAAGCGCCTGGAACTGGCCAAAGCCATTGCCCTGCAGCCGGACCTGCTGCTGCTCGATGAGCTGTTCTCCGGTCTGAGCCTGGCCGAGGTGGCCGGCATGGTTCCCATCATCGAAAAACTGCGGTCGGAGGGCAGAACCATCATCATGATCGAGCACCGCCTCAAGGAGCTGTTTCGTATCGCAGACCGCGTAATCGTGCTCAACCACGGTCAAAAGATCGCCGACGGCTCGCCGACCCTCGTGATGGAAAACGAAGCCGTGCAGAACGCCTATCTGGGAACGGAGTAATGCGACCGCATCCGGCAAACAGGCGGGAAGGGCGACGAAACATTTGCCTGTCCGAAATCGGCACTTCACCGTGCCGCCTGCGGTTAGCTCTAATCGCCCAACCGGTGCACATCCCGGTCGGCTACGGGACGCGAACATGCTTGAAGTTAGCAACCTGATGGTTTTCTTCGAAAACGCCCTGGCCCTCAACGACTTTTCCATGCAGGTCGCCGAGGGAGAGGTGGTCGCGGTGATCGGCTCCAACAGCGCCGGAAAAACGACCCTGATGAACGCCCTGTCGGGCTTGATCATCGACATGGCCGTCAAGGAACGGCGCCGGGGTGGCGAGCGGATCACCGTTTACGGCGAGATTGTCTACCGGGGAGAAAACATCACGGAGACCAAACCGAGCGAACGGGTCAAGAAAGGCGTTGTCCTCTCCCGGGAACGCCACCCGGTGTTTCCGGAAAGCAGTGTCCTGGAAAACCTGAAGATCGCCGGCTACCTGAAAACCGGCCGGCAGGTCCGCCACGCGATCTCATCGGTCTTCGAGCTGTTTCCCGCGCTCTCGGACCTCAAAGGCCGCAAGGCCGGCTTTCTCAGCGGTGGGGAGCAGCAGATGCTGGCCATCGGCATGGCACTGGTGGTCGGACCGCAGCTGCTGCTGCTGGATGAACCGCTGCTGGGCCTGAGCCCGATGGTGCAAAAAGTCGTGATGGAGGCCATCGTGCGGTTGCGAAAAGAGGCCGGGATCACCGTGGTGCTCAGCGAGCAGTTCGCGCGCCCGGTGCTGCCGAAGATCGACCGGGGCTACGTGATCGAAAACGGCATGCTGACCCTCGCCGGCAGCGGTGCAGAACTGATGGAGAACCCGGAAATACAATCGGCCTACTTCGGTGTATGAGCGAAGATGGACATCTACTCTACTTTCAAGGCTACTGCCGATCGCCGCGCAAACCACACCGCACTGATTTACCTCGGTACGCGGTATACCTACCGCCAGCTCAGCCGCCTGGCCGAACGGTTTTCCGCAGCCCTTGCCGACCTGGGGGTAGTGCCCGACCAGCGGGTCATCCTGTATATCCCCAACTCCGTCCAATGGGTGGTGGCCTGGCTGGGCGTGCTGCGCTGCGGCGCCGTGGCGGTTCCCATCACACCGATCTACACACCACACGATCTTGCCTACATCGCCGAAGACAGCGGAGCGGAAACCATCATCTGTGCGGACACCAATTTTGGTTACGTGCAGGAGGTGCTGCAGCGAAGACCTCTTCAGCAGGTGATCGTGTCACGGATGGCCGACCTGCTGCCGCCGGGCAAACGGCTGTTCGGCTGGCTGTTTGACGTGGTGCCGAGGGGCAAGGTTTCCTATGACCGCCGCACGGTATCCTTTAAAAAGATGCTCGCGCATCACCGCAGCACCGACGATCACATGCCCGCTGCCGATCGCGACGGCAGCGCCCTGGCAGAAATTCTCTACACCGGCGGCACCACCCGGTTTCCGAAGGGAGTGCCCATCTCCCACAGCCTGTTTCTCACCGCGGCCGACGAGCAGATCCGGATCAGCGAATCGCTGATTTCCGCCGAGGAAAACATCATTATGGGCAATGCCCCCCTGTTTCACATCCTGGGGCAAACCTGCGGCCTGGCGACGCTGCTGGTCGGCGGCAGCCTGATCGTACAGCCACGAATCAACCTGGACGCCACCTTCGACGCTATCCAGCGCTTCGGCGCGCGCACCATGATCGGCGTTCCGACCCTATACCGCTTGATCCTCGAACACAGCCGACTCGACCAGTACGACCTGCGCAGCGTCGATTACTGGTTTTGTGCCGGCGACGTGCTGCCGGTTGAGGTCGGCAATCGCTGGAAGGAAATCTTCGACAAGCCGATCCTGCAGGGCTACGGGGCCACCGAAACCTGCGGGGGGGTGGCCATGTGCCCGGCAGGACAAGACAATCCACCACGAAGTGTCGGGCGCATCGTTGCCAGCAAGACGGTACGGATCGTCGACCCGGCAACCCTTGCCCGGGTCGAGACCGGAGAACCCGGCGAACTGCTGGTCTCATCGAGTCCCATGGTCGTCGAATACGTCAACAAACCCGAAGAGACGGCCGCCGCCTTTGTAGAGCTGGAAGATCGAAAGTGGTACCGCACCGCAGACATCATGTCGATGGATGCCGACGGCAATCTTTACTTCGTGGACCGGACCGTTGACACCATCAAGCATAAAGGCTATCGGGTGTCAGCCTCGGAAATCGAGTCGGTACTGCAGGAACATCCTGCGGTGATGAGCGCCTGTGTGGTGGGTATACCGGACGAGCGGGTCGGTGAGCGGATCAAGGCCTACGTGGTGCTCAAGCAGGATATCAAAGGCATCACCGGCTACGACCTGATCCGGTGGTGCCGGCAGACGCTGGCCGCCTACAAGGTGCCCCAGTATATCGAGTTCAGGGACATGTTGCCCAAGTCGAAAGTCGGCAAACTCCTGCGGCGGGAAATCCGGGATGAAGAGCGCAGGAGAAAGGAAGCATAACCGCGAAAGACCGTTTGGGTTTCGAAGCGGAGCGGAGCGACCCAATCGCCCTCAAACCGATTCTGAAGTGTAACCGATGCAACCAAGGAAAACCTGAATGGATTTTACACTGTCAAAAGAACAGAAGGACATCGTCAAAGCGGCGCGAAAGTTTGCCGTGGGAGAATTCACCGATCGGGCCGCAGAATTCGATCGGCAGGAAACCTTCGATCTTTCCATCTGGAAGAAGGCCTGCGAGTTGGGATTCGTCGGCACCCACATCTCAGAAGAGTACGGCGGGGCCGGTTACGGATATGTCGAGCACTGTCTGATCAACGAAGAGTTCTGGGCCGTCGATCCCGGCATGGCCAGTGCAGTGCTGGCCACCACCTTCGGCTCGGAGCTGTTGATGCTTTACGGCAGCGATGAGCAAAAGGACATGGTGCTGCCGCGTCTGGTTTCCGGAGATGCCATCATGGGCTGTGCCATCACCGAGCCGGACGCCGGCTGCGATGTCACCGCGGCGATAACCACAGCCGTAAGAAGCGGCGATAAGTGGGTCATCAACGGCACCAAGATGTTCGCCACCAACGGCACCATCGCCCATTTCATGCTGGTTTTCTGCCAGACCGACCCGGAGAACCCTTCCCGGCACCGCCGCCACAGCTTTTTTCTGGTCCCGACCGATACCGCCGGTTTTTCGGCCAGCAAAATCCGCGGTAAAATGGGAATCCGGGCTTCGGACACCGCGGAGCTGTCCCTGAAAGATGTACGGCTCCCGTCCCGATTCCTGGTCGGCACGGAGGGAGAAGGCTTTTACGAGCTGATGGAATTCTTCAACCGCACGCGGCTGCACATCTGCGCCCAGGCCGTCGGCCTGTCCCGCGGCGCATTGCAGGAAGCGATCCGGCACACCAAATCCCGCCGCCAGTTCGGCCAGGCAATTGCAGATTTCCAGGTCACGCAGTTCAAGCTGGCGGAAATGGCCACCCGCATCCGCGCCGCCCGCAACCTCTACTGGGAGGCTGCCTGGCGGGCGGACAGCGGCAAAATCGATCACTCCCTGGTGGCCATGGCCAAATGGTACTCGGCCAAAGTGGCCGTGCAGTGCGCCGACGAAGCCCTCCAGATGCACGGCGGTTACGGCTACATTGACGAATACCGGGTTCAGCGACTCTACCGGGATGCCAAGATTTTGGAGATATACGAAGGTACGAAGGAAATCGAAAAGACCATCGTCGCCCGGAGCCTGTTGAAATGAGCAGGCAGCCGAAAACGGAAGATGTTTTGCAGATCGGGCGAACGGCATGCAACACGCATCCAAACCGGCAGTACCGCGAGCGAAATCCGGCAGGCAGTTTTCGAGCCGTCGGCCGCCTTGAAGATCCCCGCTGTTGTTTTATCATCCGGTAACGTAGAGTCCGCATGACAGATCCGTACAAAAAATTCGCCGGCTACTATGACCGGCTATTCGAGAAGTTCAACAAGGGGCTTTGGGGAATCGGCCTGTCTTTGTACCCGCCCCGTCAGCAAATGAGGGTCCTGGACGTCGGTTGCGGTACGGGCGCCCACCTCAGCCTTTATCAAAAGGCGGGCTGCGAAGTATTCGGAATCGATATGTCGCCGTCGATGCTGCAGCAGGCTCGAACCCGGTTGGGTCAACCGGGAAATTTATGCTTTGCAAACGCCGCGCACCCGCCCCTGGTGAACCATTCGTTCGATCTGATTCTGATATCCTTTGTTTTGCACGAAATGCCGCCCCGAATCCGCCCGGACGTTGTGCAGGAGATGGTCAATCTCCTGAAAAAAGACGGGCGGCTGATGATGATCGACTATCATCCAGGGCCGCTGAAGGGTGTAAAAGGCCGGTACGTAAAAATGCTCATTTTATTGGTGGAGCTGGCGGCCGGGTGGAAGCATTTCTGCAATCACCTGAACTTTTTATCCAACAATGGGCTGGCGGAAATCATCGCCAGGCAGGATCTTTCAATAGAGAAGGCAAAGATCGCAGGCGGTGGGAACCTGGTCGTGGCACTGGTGCAACACGGCCGCGGCACCAAACAGTAAGACGACCCATACAGCCGGCTGTTCGATGCCCAATAAAACGGTTGCCGGTGCAGTGGATTTTGTCGCAAGATACCGGCGGCCATTACTTCACCGGTCTTTGCACGACGAACCACGCTGACCGTTTCCGGCAATGCGACGTTCGGCACCCGGAAGAAATTGAGTAGCGGTAGCCCTGGCGGGCTGCGGCCTTTCTCTATCCGCGCTGACAGAGCTCGGTGAGGGCGTTTAGGAAACTCCGTCGCCATTCAGACAACAAACGGGAGAGCAGCTTGACGGCCCAAACCCGACGCGCCGAGTTTTTCACCGGGGCCCGCGACACGTTGCCGCTGGTCATCGGAGCCGTCCCTTTCGGGATCATCTTCGGCACTCTCTCCGGCAGCGCCGGTTTGTCCGTCACCGCCACCATGGGCATGTCCCTGTTCGTCTTTGCCGGATCTGCTCAGTTTATCGCCATGGGGCTGGTGGCGGCCGGCACGGTCTGGCCCATGATCATATTGGCCACTTTCGTGGTCAATTTCCGGCATCTTCTCTACACGGCCACCTTGCTTGCTCATCTCAAGCGCCTGCCGCCGCGCTGGCAGGTGCCGCTGGCTTTCGGATTGACCGACGAGACCTTTGTCGTCGCTGTGCGGCGTTGGTCTCGCAGGGACAACAGCCTCTACAAGCACTGGTATCAATTGGGTTCGATGGCTTTTATGTACACCAACTGGAACATCTGCACGGTGGTGGGCCTGATCGCCGGGCGCATGCTGCAGGATATCGGTGGCTGGGGACTCGACTTCGCCATGGTGGCTGCCTTCATCGGCATGGTAGTACCCTACCTGAAAGATCGACCGAATCTTTGCGCAGCGCTGGCCGCCGGCGTCAGTGCAGTGCTCTTCAACTCACTGCCGCACAAGCTCGGTTTGATTGTGGCATCGCTTGCGGGTATTTGTGCCGGCGTGGCGGCCCAGCGGCTGCAAGGCAAATCTTCGAGTGCAGCCGTCCAGGCTTCGGGAGAACACTGAAATGGAGCACTTGTTGATGGTTGCCGGAATGGCCGCCGTTACCTTTCTGATCCGCTACAGCCTGCTGCCGCTTTCCGGTCGTATTCACTTTTCCGAAGGACTGCAGCGCGCGCTGGGGTACGTGCCGCCTGCGGTGTTGACCGCCATCATCGTACCGGCTGTCATGATGCCGGACGGAAGCGAGATGCAGATCGAATGGTCCAATCCGTACCTGATCGGTGCCGCGGTAACAACCGTGATCGGCCTGGTGAGCAAAAATCTGCTGGTGACCATCATCGGCGGTATGGGGTTTTTCATGTGCTGGCAGTGGGTACTGAAGGCCGGTTGGTTATAAACCAAGAAACGATACCGGCTGCACCCATCCAGCCGGTCTGCCCTTGACCACTGGCATAGAACCATACCCTGCAATTGACACCGCAGCGGCGGGCTCCAGCTTTTGATGTTTGCCCTATCTCCCTTCAGGGAGGCATCCCATGCGCATTATTACAGTTTTTTCAATGGATTTGGTGCGCAGAAGTCGGCAAGGATGATACGGATTCTAACGGCGGGTAAAAGGGTGACAAACCTGTGCGCGGCGCAATGTGGATCTTTATGCAATATCCAGCCCTGCTTTTCCAAGTCCATCGACTACGCGTTCGGCAATTTCGTCGAACTTGATGTAATGCTCGATCAGGGTTCGGCCTTTTCTCGGAAAATCAGGTTTGCTTTCAAGCAGTTTTTTGACAAACTTTTCTGCTTCCGCGGTTCTTCCCAAAAGTCCCAGTGTAGCAGCCTTTGCAAGTGGATACCAGAAAACCGCCGGCCTTTTAAGGCTCATTATTTCCAGGTAGGCGCGATCGTAATCTTCCTGGCGCAGGCAATCGACCCACAGGGCGTAATGGACAACCGGCCTGTAAAATGGGTTGAGCCGCATGACTTTTCTGATCAACCGCGTTCCTCGCTGCCACTGACCTGCAAGAGTCATGACGTAAGCAAGGCCGTCCAGTACAAACAGAGAGTTTGGATTCAGTACCAGGGCTCGCTCGGCTTCTGCGAGAGATGAAGACAATTCATTGCTGAAAAACCGAACTAGCGCCAAGGTCCCCACCGCACGCTGATTGTCCGGGTTAATGCGAGCACCCTCTTCGGCACACTCAATGGCCTTTTCAAGCGGATTTTCAAAACCGGAATAATCCAGGCTGTGAACATTTGCATAGAGGCGAGCGAGCATGCTCCAGACCTGGCCGCAATCCGGTTCGATGACCGCAGCGCGCGTCAACGATTTCATCGCCCGTGTGAAGCTGTCAGGGGTGAGGGTGTGGTCATATTCGTAAAACCGCAGGATCGCTTCATATGTGTTCAACTCGGATGGCGGTTTACTCCTCGATTCGATGGCCATCGTCTTTGGGATAACACCATATTCGCCGGTCGTTTTGGCGGCAGTAATGTGTACGACCCTCTCTTGGAATGCAAGTAATCCCGAAGTTTCAACGGAAGACTGGTGCGTATCGCCCCAAATCTGTTTCCCCGTTTTCATGTCTGTCAGATGGGCGGTTATTTTAATCTCTTCGCCCGCTTCGTAAATGTTGCCGCCCAGAACAAATCGGTACCCGCTGGTTGAGGCAGTTTTTGTTTGTTCTTCTAAGGGAAATAAGACTTTTATTTCCTGGAAACGGGCGATCTCAACCGCCAGTTCTGTTGAAAAGCCGATACCCAGAAAATCTTTTTCCGGATCTCCGATCAGGTTTTTAAAGGGCAGTATGAGCACTGATGGCCATGAATCTTCCATGTCTTCAGCTGATCGCTCTCCGACCGAATCTGCATCTGGACCGACGACGGTCTGCTCCGTAAACGTCGGCACGTACGTGCCCCTGGGCATATCGATGCGAATCGGGTCCATCAGGCCCGCAAGAAGGTAATAGCGCTCCAATGCCCGGCGCAGTTTGTTGGCGTGAATGCTGACAACCGGATCGGTGGACTGATCGAAATCATCCCGGCGGCCGAACACCTGGGTGGCCACGGAGTAGCCCTTGATCTCGTCTGCCCTTCCGTCCAGCACTTTCGCTACAACAAACTGCAGAAACGATCTCTGGGCGCCGGTAGCCATGAACTCCGGGCTGTCCAGGATCCGATTCAGTTGCTGCTGAATCAGTTCAGCGGACGGAGCAGTATCTTTTTCGGAAGGTTTTTCTACCGGTGATTTTCCCATTTCACCCGGTCCCACACTGAAGGGCATTCAAAGTTTTGCGTCAAAATATAGTGAATTTTCAGCGGGTTGCGAAAAACAGCCTATATATAGCATATCCTATTATAGTGCACAAACGGTTTTGTTTTCCCTACGGAATAGAAAAACAGACTCATAAACGATAGGCCCGAACAAATCGCATAGGGGAAAAAAGGAGCCAATGATGAATAAGCATCTCCCTTTCCTGGCAACACTGGCAATCGTTTTAGCAGCCGCAGTTTCACCGGCAAGCGCATCCGACAAATTTTCCCAGACCGTAGAAATCTACAAACAATCTTCCCAGGTACATCCATTTTTTGAAAGTGCATACGGCTACGCGGTCTTTCCCACCATCGGCAAAGGCGGTTTGGTCATAGGCGCTGCGGCCGGCGAAGGGCGGGTGTACCGGCAAGGAAAGGTCACCGGGAAATCTTCGATGGTCAAGATGAGCGTTGGACTTCAGGCCGGCGGTCAGGCCTTCAGTCAGATGATCTTTTTCCAGGACGAGCGCGCTTACAATGAATTTATCAGCGGTGAGTTCGCATTCGATGCCAGTGCATCGGCGGTGGCCATCACTGTCGGTGCCCAGGCCCAAGCCGGAACCAAGGGAGCTGCGGCCGGCGCCAGTGCCGGACCGGCATCCGGCGCGCAAGCCGGAAGAGCTTATAACAAGGGAATGGCCGTGTTCATCCACGCCAAGGGCGGCCTGATGTATGAGGCCTCAATCGGCGGGCAGAAGTTCAGTTTCCAACCGCTGCAATAGCAGCCAGAGGGGGGCAGTTGGCATGACTGTCATCAAAAATGCCATTTTTTCCGTTTTAGAGCGGTTCCCCGAGCGCACGGACAGGATCAAGCAGCTTTTCAGCGATAGCAAAGATTTTCAGACCGTGTGCGAGGATTATCGCCAGTGCAATGAAGCACTGCTGCATTGGAACCAATCTGCAGAAGAAATTGCACCAGCACGCAGGCAGGAATATCAGTCGCTTCTTCGAGAGTTGGAGGAAGAGATTGCGCTTAACTTAAACGATTCGGCATAAATTGACCCACTGCGGCTTTGCATCATTATTGAGTTTTGCACCTGCCATCTGCCGCATGCTAAAGGGTGACATCAGCGGGCGCTGAAGAAAAACCCAGCACGCTTCTGAGGGAAAAGTACAGGGAGGATCATTATGAAGGCAACATCAGGCATCTGCGCCATGCTTTGCATCCTAGCCACATGTCTTTCCGCCCAGGCGGAATCCAGAAGTGGCGATGAGTGGACATTTCAAATTGCCCCGTACGCCTGGCTGGCCGGTCAAAACGGGAAAGTGTCGACCCTGCCGGGCCTTCCGCCGGCCGACATCGATGTCGATTTTTACGACGACATCCTCGGTAACATCAACGGTGCCCTGTTTCTCGTAGGTGAAGTCCGCAAGGGGCGCTGGGGTGGTCTAGTCGATATCGCCTATACGGATATTGAAACCGAGGACCCAACCCCGTATGGAATTTTGTATTCGACCGTTACATCAAGGACAAAGTCGTGGATGGTATCGGCAGCGGGCTTATACCGCCTGGTTGAAAAGGATCGGGCATTTGTCGATTTGATCGCCGGCATCCGTTATTGGAACATCGATTCGCAGCTGTCGCTGGCCGCTGGAGTGCTGCCGGCTCGGACGATCTCCAACAAAGAAGATTGGATCGATCCCATCGTCGGTTTGAAGGGCCTGTCGCCTCTGGGTGGATCGAAGTTCTTCGTCAGCGGCGGGCTTGTCATCGGCGGCTTCAATGTAGGATCCGACTTCATGTGGGACGCCTGGGCCAATTTCGGATACCAGTGGACCAAAGGCTTTGCCACCACGGTGGGCTATCGTTACCTGGACGTGGATTATCAGGAAGACGACTATCTCTACGATGTGGCCCAGCAGGGAATTGTCCTGGGGCTTGGATGGCAGTTTTAATCGAAGTCAATATTGGAGTTGTGGAGCATGAAGTTTCCCACATCTACGAAGGAGCGCTCTCCATGAAAAAAGACCTTTTTTTGGTATCAACTCTTTTTCTGTTTCTGGCTGTTTCGATAATGTTACAGCCTGCTCACGCCCAAAGCACTTCCAGCGCAACGCGAAGCGGAGATGCGGAACTCGCCCAGGAGTTGACCAATCCGCTGGCCGACCTGATGACGATCCCGATTCAGATGAACTACGACCGCAATATCGACCCGCAGGACGACGGCTGGAAGCTGCAGACCAACATTCAGCCGGTGATCCCGTTTCACCTGACCGATGACTGGCTTCTGATTACGCGAACGATCCTGCCGGTGACCTACCAAAACGACATCTTCCCGGGGGCGGGATCGCAGTTCGGCCTGGGCGACATCAACCTGAGCCTGTTTTTTTCACCCCAAAAGGCTGCATCCGGCAACGTGATCTGGGGGGTCGGTCCGGTTTTTCTTTTGCCGACGGCAACCGATTCGCTTCTGGGTGCCGACAAATGGGGAGCGGGGCCCACCGCGATCGTACTGACGATGCGCGGCCCGTGGACCATGGGCGCGCTGGGCAACCACATTTGGTCTTTTGCCGGGGACAATTTTAGCCGGGATATCAGCAATACCTTTTTACAGCCTTTTGTGGCCTACACCTGGCCGAACGCCTGGACCGTCTCGGCGCAGTCCGAGAGCACCTATAACTGGAAAACGGAGAAATGGTCTGTGCCGGTCAACTTCGCCATTGCCAAGCTAGTCCGATGGGGCAAGCTGCCTGTCAGTTTGCAGGCAGGGGTCGGCTACTGGCTGGAATCACCCGAAACAGGGCCCGAGGGGTTTCGCTTTCGGCTTCAGGCCAATTTTGTGCTGCCCAAATAAAGGAGGTTGTAATGAAAAAATTTGCGTTTTTCTTTCTTATGCTTTGCATGGTTTTACCTCTATCCTGTGGCGAGAGCAAAACAGATAAACAGGATGTGACAATATCTGAGGCGGCCAAAAAGGATTTGATCAAAGAAAAGGAAAGCAAAGCTGCCGGCGATACAAATTCAATTCCCTATCCATTAGCGGAGTGGAAAGGGGTTCAGGCGAAAACCCTTGCAGCGTCAAAACCGGATTTTGTCGGCCCTAGAAAAGCCCCCAATGGAGCACCCAATGTCCTTGTAATTATGTTGGATGATGCCGGATATTCCAATGCCGGTTCGTATGGCGGCGCCATGAAAACACCCACTTTCGATCGTCTTGGCGATGAGGGTATTCGCTACACACATATGACAGTAGCCGCTGTGTGTTCGCCCACCCGCGGTTCGTTGCTTACAGGGCACAATATTCATACCATCGGTACCGGCATTATTTCCGAATTTGCTTCGGGCTACCCGGGCTACAATTCGCAAATGGATTACAGCACCCCTTCCATTGCCAAAATCCTTACCGATAACGGTTATGCCACCGCAGCCTTTGGCAAATGGCACAACACCCCCATGGAGGAAGCTTCTCCTGTAGGCCCGTTTCAAGCCTGGCCAACAGGGATGTGGGGTTTTGAGTACTTTTATGGTTTTCTGGGTGGCGAAACCAACCAGTTCCATCCTTTATTGTATGAAAACACCACAGCTATTGAAACCCCGAAAAACAATGCCGATGGCTCAACGTATCACCTATCGCACGATATGGCCGATAAGGCCATTAAGTGGCTCGATAACTGGAAAGGCCTTCGAGATAATCCATTTTTCATCTACTATACCCCCGGAGCCATCCATGCCCCTTTGCAAGTTCCCAAAGAATGGCGTGACAAATACAAGGGGAAATTCAACCAAGGATGGGATGCTTATCGTGAAGAGGTGCTGGCCCGCCAGAAGAGATTGGGTTTGTTGCCGGAAGATACCAGTCTGGTGCCTCGTCCGGAATCTATCCCTGCTTGGGAATCCTTCAGCGAAGAGGGCCGCGCCTATCTCGCGCGGCAGATGGAAATCAATGCCGCTTTCATGGAGCATGTCGATTTCCATATCGGCAGAGTGATCGATCATCTGGAAGAAATGGGAGAATTGGACAACACGCTGGTTATTTATCTTACGGCCGACAATGGAGCAACCGCGGAAGGGACAACGACAGGTACGGTCTCGGAGCTGTTAATGCAAAACGGTTTTCCACCGCTTACCATGGAACAGCAGCTGCAGTTGCTCGAACAGTACGGAGGCATCGGGGAATGGGGCGGCCCGCATTTGGCCAATCACTTTTCAGTCGCCTGGGCATGGTCAACCTCAACACCGTTCCAGTGGACCAAGCAAGTAGCCTCTCATTTTGGCGGTACGGCTTCCGCCACCGCCATACGGTTTCCGAAAATGATAAAGGCCAAAGGGCAGTGGAGAAGACAGTTTCAAAATGTAACCGATATTTTCCCGACCATACTTGAAGTAACCAGAGTACCTCAGCCCGATTATGTAAATGGGCAAAAAGTGATCGAACGGCCCGGAAAATCGCTAGTGTATGCCTGGGATACGCCTGAGGCAAAGACCAATCATCCCCGCCAATATTTTGAAATGACCGGCTTTATGGGCATCTACCACGAGGGGTGGACTTTGGCGGGAAAACCGTACCGGATCCCCTGGTCGGTTGATCCCGATGCGGTGGCAAAATTCGATCCGCTCAATACGAAATGGGAATTGTATAATATCGATGAAGATCCGGCGCAATCGATAAATCTGGCCGAAAAATACCCCGAGAAGGTCAAAGCGCTGGAAGAGCTCTTCTGGAAAGAAGCGCAGCGGTATGATGTATACCCGGTTGGTGGCTCAATGGGCAGAATGCTGCAGCCCGAATCCAATCCACAGGCGGTGGCGAAGAAACACTGGGAACTCACCACCAACGTATATCGTGTTCCTGAACTGGCCGGACCTTATATAAAATCCGCCAACTACGAGGTAAATGCCTATATCACTGCCGATAACAATACCGAAGGTGTAATTTATGCTGTGGGTGAACGCATGGGGGGGCAGGCCTTGTTCATCAAAGACGGAAAATTACGCTACAGTTATTCCACCCTCGGATTGTACTGGCATGATTTCGAGGGGGTAAACATTCCCTATGGGGATCTGAAAATTACCTTGAAGCATACCATGAAGGAGGCCAGGTTAAACGGCCCTGCAACCGTTGAGTTTTTTATCAATGATAAAAAAGTGGGAGAAATGGATATTACAGCAACCGTTTACGGGGCATTTACCGCCCACGAAACCTTCGATATCGGCAGAGACGAGGGCATGCCTGTCAACCGGGAGTATGCGGACAAAGGTAAATTTGTATTCACAAAAGGACAATTGCATAAAGTGGTGTTCGATATAATGTGATGCGCCCATGGTTAGCGCATCAGATTTATCGGATATAGATTGATAAAATGCTTTATCTCAATGTTTTTTATCGTAATTACACTGGAGATAAAGCGGGTTGCGGGATCTCCAGCAAGAATGCTGACGGGAAACCCTGACCGGCAACCGCAGGTCGCCCATTTGATTTGAAACGTACAGGCTTGCTCCATCTGGATACTTTTGGTGGTAGATGATACTTGCACGACTAAAATTACAGCCGACCAACCGTGATCTATGATTCGATCAAACCTGGAGACCGGAAGAGGTAGCAGTTGTTAAATTGCGGTTTTATTACGCCAGAGGAATCCTGATTTTGAAATTAAATGGGGGTAGAAATTGAACAGAAAACCAGTCTTAATAATTATGACAGCACTGCTGGTTCTGCGCGTATGTGCAACAACGAACGCAGCCGGAGCCAGCGTCGCACTCAGCGATTCCCAGATCGATAACCTCGTGCGGCGTTCCTACCCGTATGTGGCCATGTACAACGTGAACAACAAATTTGCTCAGGGCCAGGGCGGGTGGAATACCGTTGTGGCCGACACCCGGCTCAAGGACCACACCATGCGGGAAATCGCGCGGCCCAACAACGACACGCTCTATATCAGCGGCCTGCTGGACCTGCGCAAGGACCCGGTGATCCTGGAAATGCCGGTTTTCGATTCAAAGTATGTCTCCCTGATGATTACGGGATATGACCACTACGTGAACATCCCGATGTCGACGCGGCAGGGGGATTTCAAAAAGCCGGAGAAGATGCTGATCTACAGCGCCCGGACGGCGGGATACAAAGGCGAACCCGTCAAGGGTGTGGACCGCCGCTTCGAGGCCACCGGAGACTTTGTCTCCGCCGTCTTCCGCGTCATGCCCCACGGCAACGATCCCGAACGCTTCAAGCGCATCGTTAAGCAAATGCAGTCGGTCAAGCTGGTCACTCTGTCGGAATACCGGGGTGTCAAGGCCAAGCCCATCGATGACATCCGGTTCCCGCCGGTCGGCAAGACGGACGCCGATGTGTTCGCCAGCAACCTGCTGGAGGTCATGCAGTTTGTCTTCAACCACACGACCTTTGACCCCAAGGACAAACTTGATCAGGCCTTGCTGGCTGCCTACAAGCCCCTCGGGGTCGTGCCCGGCCGCGCCTTTGATCCTGCGCTCGCTGCCGATATTGACGGCGCCAGATTCCGGAAGACCGCCGAGCGGATCGCGGCCGCGGAGCTTGCCAAGACCAATGACCCTGCAATGAAGAGTCAGCTGATGGCCCTTTTCCAGCCCAAGGGGAAGATGCCCCTGGACCTGTTGCTTACCCAGTCGGTCATCGGCCCCATCGGCATGCCGGCTGCTGAAGCGCTGTATCCGTCGGTGGTGACGGCGGACGGAAAACCCATGAACGCACAGAACGACTACGTCATCCGAATGGCGAAAAAGGACCTGCCGCCGGCAAAGGCATTCTGGTCGGTCACGCTCTACGATGTAACAAACGGCTTCTTCATTCCCAACCACCGCAAGAAATACAGCGTGGGCGAAAACGCGGGCATGAAGCTGGACGAGGACGGCGGCATCGCTATCTATATTGCCGCACAAAAGCCGAAAGGAGTGCCGGAAGAAAATTGGCTGCCCATCGAGCGCAAGAACGAGGGCATCGGCGCGATCATGCGGATCTATGTCCCGGACCTTGATAAGATGAAGGCGTGGACGCCGCCGAAAGCGGAAATGGTGAAATGATAGTGCCTGCGAGACGTATAACTAAGGCAGAAATACGCAGGCCATACATCGCCAAGATCACGCTGGATGGGATCAGGGATCGCAAAGGCAGCGACCTGAAGTTAAACGAGGCGCGCGAACGTACAGTAAATAACCGAGGGATTGTTCAGCGAACCGTCATGAAACTGGAACAGTCGGATCGGATTTGGATTGCAGAACATCGTCAACAATTTCATCAGCGGTCTGATAGAGCTGCCCGGCTGGAAATGGTAAACAGGTCACGACGTTTGAAAGCAAGACCGGAGAGGCCAAGACCCAGCGATCTGTCCTTGACGACGCCTCCGGGGGTGCCAGGTTATCGATGAAGGGAGGTATCGAAATAGAATCGAATCAATGTAACGGGGCAAATAAATGACAATACCAAAATGCAGTGCAGCCAATATGCGCGCCATGCCGGTGACCTCGGGGGTCTTGGTCTTTGCCGTTATCCTGTTTTCCGGATGTGCCGGGATAGGGCCCCGGACCATCGACAAAGACCGGTTCGATTACGTGTCTGCGATTTCAGAATCCTGGAAGCGGCAGATGCTTTTAAACCTTCTGAAAACCCGTTATCAGGACGTCCCCGTATTTCTGGATATCGCTTCGGTGATCAACCAGTATTCCATCGAGCAGGAATTGGCTGTGGGCGTCGAAGGGGAGTTTTATAACAGAGGGGATCCCTCCTTTATCGGCCCGCGTGTCGGTGCCGGCGGAAGGTTCGCGGACCGTCCAACGATCACCTACAGCCCGCTGAGCGGCAAAGATTTCGCGCGCAGCGTCATGAGTCCGGTTCCCCTCCCTGCCATTCTGGCTCTCATCCAGTCCGGGTATCCGGCCGATTATGTGTTTCGAATCTGCACCCAGACCATCCAGGGGCTGGAAAATCGCAGGACCGGACCGATTGGAGGACGGAAAACCGATCCGGAGTTCTACGAATTGCTGCAGTTGTTTCGGCAGCTGTCCGATATGGATGCTATCGCTGTACGCGCCAGAACGATCGAGGATAACAGACAGATGGTAATCGTGTTCAGACCGTCTGCGGATAAGATCCCCTCCGGCAAATTACAGAGGCTCACTGAGCTTCTCGGGCTCGATCCGGCTGCCAGCGAAGTTCCAGTAGTAAGAGGAAGAATAGCTGTCAACGACAAGGAGATTGCCATTTACAGCCGATCGCTGATACAAGTGATGATTGAATATGCCGGATACATCGATGTGCCGGAATCCGATATTTCCGAAGGCCGTGTGTACGCCGTTGTCCACGAGCGTGCCGAAGATGATTACCTGTTTCCGCCTTTACTCAAGGTGCACAGTGGGAACGAAGAGCCCGGCAATGCATACGTGGCCGTTCCTTACCGCGATTGCTGGTTCTGGATCGATGATCGGGATCTGCACTCGAAGGCGATGTTTTCCTTTTTGTTGATTCTGAATTCTTTCACCGAAAGGGTGGACAGTCCACTCTCCGCGCCGGTTATTTCGGTTCCGACCAATTGATGAAGAAATTGGAAGCATTTGACAGTAATTTGGAAAATATAGCGAATGCAGAAAGCAGAGCTGCCGGCTGCAAACCAGGCTGAAGTCAGCAGCAGCAGAGGTTGCTGCATCATGCTCGACTCAAGCACGGCGGGCAGCGGACCGGGAAAGCTGGTGAAAAAAGGCCAGGGCAATCCACCATTTACCGATAGACAACCGATTAACCAAAACAAGACCCGGAAAAGGAGGACACGCGATGAAAAGTCTGCTTAAAAACCTGATCATCCGAACACCGTCAAGGCCGCAAATGAAATCGCTGCCATCCCTGCTGACAGCCATCGCCATTGTCGCCCTGATTTTCGGCTGTGCGACCACCAGCGGCACCAAACAGGCCGATAAGGTCGGCGACAGCTTTGGGGATCTGCGTGATGAAATCGTCAGCCTGAAGCAGGCCGTGAACCAGTCGTTAGCGCTTCTGGACCAAACAGTGGAGCAGGCCGACAAGGACCCCCGCAAGTCGTACAAAGATTTCTCCAAGTCCGTGGATCAGGTGGGCAAAGCCAGGGAGAAGGTCGGCAAGCGGGCGGCCGATGTCAAAGCCGCGGGCGATGCCTACTTCAAGGAGTGGGAAAAGCAGCTGGCCGCCATGAACAACCCGGAAATCAGGCAGAAGGCCGAGGAGCGCAAAGAAAAACTCAACGAAGTATTCAGCAAATTCGGTCCTCTTGTGGAGCAGACCAACAGCGATTTCGACGCATTTTACGCCGATCTCAAGGATCTGCGTGCCTTCCTGGGCCAGGACCTTACGATGGCCGGCGTGGACGCAGCGCAGGATATCATCGGCACTACCCGCGAGTCGGGTGGCAAGGTGGATCAGTCTTTTGACGAACTGATTACCGAGATGAACTCCATCGAGGAGGCGATCACTCCGAGCAAAGCGCCCCCGAAGAAATAGGCGGCAACCCTTGCCCCCTCATTCAACTGCGGCGGACTTTCGTTCGGAGCTTTCCGACGCGGGTCCGCCTCAGGTTTCCATGACAGATCCCTGCGGACAGCCTGCCGGGGAAACCCATCCAGGCGGGGAGCCATCTTTTACTATGCAGTCGCCGGAGAAAATGGGGTATGGTCAATCGATGATTCCATAGGTTGGCTCTTCGTACCCCTCAACTTTCCAGATACCCTTCCCCTGTTCAAAAAGGCCACGATCGCAACGGATCCACCGTATCTTGACCCCTGCATGCCAATTAATTCAATACCTAAACATGGCAGCAATATGTCAGGATCGGTTGCGGGTCTCACCCTACCACCGGCCCTATTGCCTGTCTGTCAATACCCTTTCGCTGTAAAACAGCATACCGCAGTGCAAATGGGCCGAACGGCAGGAAGTGGTTGCCGGACCGTTTCGAGCGCCATCACCACACAGGCCTTAAAGCGATTGGCAAAATCGGTTGTCAGGGCTGCTGGAAACATCTATAGTAAACAGCTACTCGGCTTTCTGACAAAAGGAATGGATTACAATTGATCGAGACGGCAGATCGATACCAACAAGGGGTCATTCACGGACGGTTTCAGGTCCTGCACAACGATCATCTCACGTACCTGCTCGCCGGCAAAGCGCTCTGCAGGCACCTGGTGGTCGGGGTCACCAACCCGGATCCATCCCGGATCAAGCATGAGACTGCCGATCTGCGTCGCAGCAGCGCTGTCGCCAACCCGCTCACCTATTACGAGCGGCACCGACTGATCCGGGCCGCCCTCACCGAGGCCGGCTGCAGCCTGGACGAGTTTTCGGTGGTGCCGCTGCCGATCCATGACCCGCAGCTGTATCAATACTACGTGCCGGTCGATGCGGTGTTCTTTCTGTCCATCTACGACGACTGGGGCAGGCAGAAAAAAAAGTATTTCGAATCGTTGAACCTTCACGTGCATGTGCTCCGGGAAGTCCAGCCGGAAGATAAAGGAATCAGCGGCACCGATGTCCGCCGAAAGATGTCCAAGGACCAACCGTGGGAGCACCTGGTGCCCGATTCTGTAGCCCTGCTTCTGAAAACCTGGGACATACCGCAGCGACTTCGATCGATATCCCCTCTGCAAACCAAATGAACCTTGCCGATCTCCAGATTCTGACCTTGGACTGTCAGACCACCGGCGCAAATCCCGACAAGGGACATCTGCTGGAGATCGGATGGGTAAAAACCAGTGCGGAAGCCGCCGTACAGTTGCATACCCTGAACCCACAATCTTATTTCGTCCGTTTGCCCCCTGACATCGATATCCCGCTGGCCGTTGAGCGGGTGACCGGTCTGTCCAAAAAATCGCTGGAAAAGACGCTGCCGGCCTCTGTTATCTGGAAAAAGATCTCCGCCGCTGCCGGCGAAATCCGCACAGCCGCAGACCTGCAACGCTGCCCGACGGTCATCCATTACGCCCGCTTCGAAAAACCGTTTCTCAAGCAGCTCCATGCAGAGAGTAATTCCAAAGGCGATTTCCCGCTTCGTATCGTCTGCAGCCACGAGATCGCCCTCCGCCTGCTGCCCGGTTTGCCCCGCAAAGGCCTGCGGGCAGTGGCAGGGTTCTTCGGGCATTCGGTGCCGAAATTGAGGCGTGCGGCCGGGCATGCCGCGGCCACCGCTGTCATCTGGCAGCACCTGGTCCAGCAGCTCATAACCGAGCACGGCGTTCGGAACCTGGAGCAACTCATCGAATGGCTGAAACGAACGCCGGTGCAAGGCGGAACGCAACGGGTATATCCGATGAAGCCGGAGGTTCGCCGCAACCTGCCGGACACACCGGGGGTCTATCGCATGCGGCGCTCCAACGGGGATTTGCTGTATATCGGCAAGGCCACGTCGCTCAAACAGCGGGTAAACAGCTATTTTCACCGCAAAGGGATCCGGGCCGAGCACACCCTGGAGATGATCAGCCAGGCCGCCGACCTGGACGTGACCCCGACCGGCTCGGCGCTGGAGGCGGCCGTGCTGGAATCCGATGAGATCAAACGGTTCGCGCCGCCTTACAACGTTGCCCTTCAGAAAGGAGAGCGCAAACTGGTTTTTGGTTCCAGGGACCTGCAAAGATGGACGGCCCAATCCGGCAGCACCCATTGCATCGGTCCGCTTCCCGCTGGAAACCTGCCGGCAGCCATCACGGCATTCGGCATCTGGATGGCCGACTGCCGATCCGAGACCGGTGGTACTATACAAGCGATCGGCAACACCATTTTAGGGCTGCCGGACGCCTGCGCAGCCCCGACCGACTGCCTGGTCGAAGGCCTCGGTTTTTTCCGCGACAACCACCAGCTATGGTTGAAACCGTCTTCCCCGCTGCGATCGCTGCTCGGGCTCGGCGGCAAGCTCTGGCGGCAGCGTCTCGCGGCACTCGAAAAAGCACGCTCGGAACCGAGGGAAGAAGAGATCGAAGAGGCGTCCGCCGATGATATACCCGGTTCCGAAGAAGGGCCGACCTGGACCCCCGAAGCAGTGGCCCGTGGAATCGAGCGCTTTGCCATGCACAGCGCATTGATGATTCGACGGGCCCGATGGCTGTGCCTGCTGAGCGAGTCAACGCTGGCCTGGGACATGCGCGACTCATCCGGCAGGGCCAGAAATGTCCTGCTGCTCAAAAACGGCGATGTTTTCCGCCTTGAGCAGCTGCCGATAAGCGTGGAAACACCCGCACCCCCGGGACATGCCATCCGGATGCCGCAACGACAGAAGAATTTTGATGTAACCACCTACGAACGGCTGCGGGTGGCGACCACCGAACTGCGCCGTCTGCTGACCGAGGGCCGCAACCTCGAAATTCGGCTCAAACCAACTGCAACGCTGAGCCGCAAACAACTCGCCACCCTGCTCCCATGGGTATAATCCGCATCCTGCTGATATCCGACACCCACCTGGGGTTCGATCTTCCTTTTCGCCCCCGAATACAACGACGCCGACGGGGACCGGAATTATTTGCCAACTTTCAACGCGCTTTGACCCCGGCCCTGCGCGCCGAGGTGGATGGCGTGGTCCACTGCGGTGACCTGCTTTATCGCAGCAAGGTCCCGCCGCGACTGGTCGATATGGCCTTCGAACCCTTAAAACAGGTGGCTGCCGGCGGCATTCCGGTATATCTGGTGCCCGGCAACCATGAACGGTCCGCCATACCCCACGATCACCTGGCCTCACACCCTCATATCCACCTCTTTGACCGTCCCCGCTCCTACCGGCTTGATACCGACAGGGGTTCGCTGGTCCTGGCCGGATTTCCGTTCGTGCGCAGCAATGTGCGCAGGAATTTTCCTCGAATCGTTGATCAAACCGGCTGGCGTCAGGTAAAGGCCGATGCCGGCGTTTTGTGTATTCACCAGTCGGTGGACGGCGCCACGGTCGGACCCGGCGGCTACATTTTCCGCTTCGCACAAGATGTGGTGCGCACAACCGATATTCCTGCCGGTCTTGCGGCGGTGCTGGCCGGTCACATCCACCGATTCCAGGTGTTGACGAAGGATTTGAAAGGAAGGCAGCTTACCGCCCCGGTGTATTATCCCGGTTCGATCGAACGCATCTCCTTTGCCGAAAAAAAGGAGCCGAAAGGCTATGTAATACTGGAGATTGCAACCAGGGGAACTGCACCCGGAACGGTTGCGAAATCGAGCTTTCACCCATTGCCCGTCCGCCCGATGATTCAGCTGCATTTGGATGCTGCGGGATTGAACCGCCCGCAGATTGTGTCCTGGATTCGATCCCGCCTGACAAAGATCCCCGAAGACAGTGTTTTACAGCTGAAAGTGCACGGGCAGGTCTCCGAAGACGCCCTGCAAGCATTCAGGGCCTCTTCCCTGCGCGCACTGGCGCCGGCTGCGATGAACATCAGCGCCACCCTACGCGAATTTCGTCGATATCGAAACCAGTCCCCAAAATCACCCGGCTGACCGCCGAGATGCGATAGGTGCCTTGCGGTTATGTTTCCCAATACTCCTCAATACAGTTATTTAAAAATTCTATTTGACATATTTAATTATTCCATGACATATTCCCCGAAAAGTGCTGCATCAACTTTACCTTTCAAACGACTAGCCGGTTAATCGACCGGTAAAACACCCGAATTTGAAATGCCGGCCACCGAAATTCGCCCAAGCGATGGGATGGCTGCAAGATGACACGCAATTTCGACAGGTTATACCAATTGTGCCGCTGTGGCCTCGGGGGAATCTTCATCTATGCCGGGAGCGTCAAACTTCTGGAGCCGACAACCTTCGCCATCTTGATAGAGGCCTACGGCATGCTGCCGGACGCCCTGCTGCTTCCCGTTTCCATCGCCCTGTCTGCCCTGGAGGTGGCGGCCGGAATCGGACTGCTGTTCGACATCAGAGGAAGCCTGGCGGTCATCACCGCTTTGCTGGGACTGTTTATCATGGTCACCGGCTATGGACTCTGGATGGGGCTGGATGTCGACTGCGGGTGCTTTGGCCCGGAAGATCCCGAGGCCGCTGCGTTTCACGGCCTCAGAGCGACCCTGCTCCGCGAGCTGACCCTGCTGGCGGTGGTTGCCTTTTTATACGGATGGCGCAGATACCGCGCCATACATACGGTACAGATGACACGGTTTATCGACCAACTACTGAAGAAAAGGAGAACGGAAAATGCGGCTGCGTAAATCGATGCTGACGCTGGCAATGACATCGATTCTGGTATTGGGGCTCAGTGTCCCGGCACCGGCCAAAAACAAATTTCAAAAAGAAGTGGAAAAGGAAACCGGTGCAGTCAAACTCGTGCGCGAAGTGCAGCGGGGCGGCTACGATGTGATCACCACCGAAGAGCTCAAGCACTGGATCGATGCGGGCAAGGACATGGTCGTCGTCGACACCATGCCCTATGAGGCCAGCTACGAGAAAAACCATGTGCCCGGCGCCGTCCAGTTTCTGTTTCCCATACCGGAGATGCCGCAATGGGACACCAGGGAAACCGACGGGAAAACCGAGGAGAATTACGTCAATTTGCTGGGAAGCGACAAGAACAAACCCATCGTTATCTACTGCGGATTTGTAAAATGCACCCGCAGCCACAACGGCGCTGTATGGGCCGTCAACCTGGGCTACAAAAATGTCTATCGGTATCCCGGCGGTATATTCGCCTGGAAAGGCGCGAAATACCCGGTGGGAAAGGTTAAATAGGCAAAATGTATGACAAAGTGCAGGTAGACGAGCAGAAATTTCCCGACCCCGAGACCGAAGCGGTGATCACACAGATTTCCGAACGCGCCCGCAACCTCTTTTTGACCGGGCAGCTACAGTGCGCCGAAGCAGTTCTGGTGGCGTTAAACCAGGGTCTGGGAGGCGGCCTGAGCGAAGCGCATGCTGTTGCGCTGGCCGCCCCCTTTGGTGAGGCCATGGGAGACAGTGGGTGTATTTGCGGCGCCCTCAGCGGTGCGGTGATGTCCTCCGGGCTGTTTCTGGCCGGCAACCGGCCGTACCGCCACCGCCGCCAGCTGCGCAACAGTGCCAGGCAGTTGCACGACGCGTTCAAGACTGCCAATGGCTCAGCTTGCTGCCGAGTGCTCTCCCGTAAGGTCAATAAGGATAAACAGGCCCATCGACAGCATTGCGCCGGCCTGACAGCCGAGACAACCGGGATGGCCGCCCGGTTGATACTGAAACAGCGACCCGGGCTCGCCGCGAGGGCTGATCATGATTTTCTCGCCAAACGCGACTCATTGACCGAGGGCACCATGTTGCGGATTCTTCGTTTTTTTCATACCAGAAATACGAAGTGATTATTATGGCGGGTAATAAACCTGCCTTCACGTATGAAAATCACGACCTCGGTTAACAGTTGTGTTAATATTTAGAAAAATCAAAGGAGGTCGTGAAATGACATCAGCCCAGAGGGACATCAATCGGAAACTGAAGATCTTCAAACACGCTGAAAACTCAGGCAATGTATCCAAAACCTATTTGTAATTTTGCTTTATTACAAATACTGGCGAGAAGCTGTAACATCAATTGAAAGAGGCAGGCCACAAAATATAGTGTCTGCCTTTTTACATTTGAATGATTGTTACGAATCGAATATCATACCTGTCTCAACAAAGCTGGCAAGAATATTACATAGACAGAAATACCAGCAATAGTATTAGCAAAGGAATGAAAACCGGACAGTATTCTCAGCAGAATTATTCAAACAAATTTACTGTGTCTATAAAACAACCACCGCCACTGGAAGTAGGGGTTGTGCTAGTGCTGGTAATCCCCGGCCCTCCCTGATCAACTATGGTGCCGTTAGCAGTGAGATCATCATCGCCCCGTTGGCCATCGACAAAGTGTAAAGTAACCACATTACCACTTAATTCAGCTCCTGTTAGTGTCTGGTCATCATACATGAACTCGTACCAGTGATATGTGTGATCATCTGGAGTTGGTCCGTACTTGTAGTAAGTGTTGGGCTTTGCATCAACAGGAAGGTAAAGGGTCATCCTGGTGGTGTCGCCAGGGCTGAAAATATTTATAGTAAACTCAAAGAATCCGTATGGAAATTTTACCCCTGATGGAGAACCAGCCGCCGAAGGTTTTCCCACTGCAGCAGCATCACTCATCGGCTCATAACATGCCATTGTCACATAGTGCTTTTGGTCATGGGTGTAACATGAGGCGACATGTCCTTGCAGAAAATCAGAGATGCCGTCCTTGTTGCCGTCATAGTTAGGATCGTTTCCTTGAGGTCCTTGTTCCACCGGATCTGGCACACCGTCAATATCACCATCGCTCGCCACACAGTTTTGGATCGCACCTTTTTCTCTACCCGTAAGAACACCGTCATGCTTCAGGTCGTTGGTCAGATGCGATACACAGCTTACATATTGGCCATGGTTTCTCGAATCGGCTTCACATTTCACGATCTCATCGGAGATGGTGCAGCCGTTCGAAAGGACTGTGTTGGAAACCCCTGAATCACAGCCGTCAATCACGACTGTCTCACTCAGGTCAGAGTCAGGACAGCTGTCTTGGTCGTTTGCGATACCGTCTTCGTCTGGATCAACTCCACATGGTAAATCCCTGCCGTTACAGTTTTGATCTATACCATCGGCACAGAATTCCTCCGCACCAGGGTAGATGGTCGTGTCGTTGTCGTTGCAGTCACCCTGGTATTCTGAATAACCATCGCCATCGTCGTCCACAAGGTCAGGCCGGTCACCTTGATCATGAGGTACATAAACTCGCACAGTGTCTATTGAACTATTATCGGAGGCATCCGTGCACTCGACTCCGATAGTATACACACGTCCATTGCCATTACCGGAGCGTTCAGATCTGAGATCAACTGTTAAATCGCCTGTAATATCCCAGTCCGGGGACGTGTTACCATCGCCCGAACCGTTAACTGGTTCATTGCTGACAACTGATCTGATCATACAACTGGGCGATGAATCGGAATTATCGGATACAGAGACGGTGATGGTTACAGGAACCATTTTGTGGTTCGGTGGCCAGAGAACCTGCGGGCTGACTGAGAGGTTCATCCCTGGTGGAGTATCATCGGTTACGGTTATTGTTACGTAGTCGGGTTGGGAATCTTCAAATCCGTCGTTGACCACAAGAGTGATGACGGTAGTGCCCACTGGCAATAGAATTGTCGGGCTTACTCCGGTAGCGATGTTACCGTCCCAGGTCCACGTATAAGTGAGAGGATCCCCGTCAGGATCGGAAGACCCAGAACCATCAAGGGCTATGGTGGCAATACCATCTGGCCCAGCTGAGACGCTTTGGCCCTGACCCGCATTTGCGATCGGAAGAAAATTTTCACCAGTCTCCCTTACAGTCCAGACCGCATCGTTATCCTTGTCACTGACATTGATCCAAACTGGCTGCTCTAAAACCTGAATACGATTGTTATTTTTAGCTTCGAGCCATCTGAATGTCAGCAGCCACAAATTCTGATATCCATTGACAGGACCGGCAAAGGCCCAAGTCCCATCACCCTTGTTGTTAAACTCTTGGTCGCAGATCTGTTGCCCTTCATCCCACGAGCCTTTTTGCTGAGTTATTTGCCACTCTGTCCTGTTGCTCCCAAGCCTGGTACAGGCAAAAGGGTGAACATTTTCTTTCTCCTGAGTATTCCAATGCCCCCTTGTCACAACAGGAACCAAGGGATCGGGAGAAAGAATTGACAGGTGGGGCAGACGATCCGGATCAAATGTGAATCTTTCCTGAACTACGTAGTGGCGATCGTCCGTGCGATTTGGTACCTTTGCCGACGGTGAATGGAGCCTCTGTTGAGAAAGGTAAATATTGGAATTTAGAATAGTGTCGATTTGCCAACTCCATATGGCTCTGCTCAGCCGATTGCCACGAATATTGTCAAGGAGATTATCAGGCTCCATGCCATCTGCAATGCTGCCCCAACCCCCAGGTGCGTCGTAGTCATTGTGGCTAGTTCCCCCAAAGTCATCAATGTCGTATTCTTGTCCAAACACGAAATCCATTTTGATGAAATTCACATTGTTCATGGCACAATAAGCTACGTCTGCGCCAACCATCGCTCTTGGGCCACCTCCAAGGCCATCACTGCGTACCGCGAAAAACCTGCTTATATCTTGCTGGTAGCTTACAGGTAAGTCCTTTCCGTCCCAAAAATCATTTATCGTGCTGTCGCTGAAGGCTTGGCTAATATCGTTGTTGCTGCCCGTTGAAAAAAAATAATCTGAACCCCTCCATAGATATATTTTATCATCTTCCGCAGAATAGGCGGTGAAAAGCCGGTAATTTCCGTCACTCAGATCTTTATGATTAAACAAAATAACGCGCTTTCCTAAAGCGAGAAGTTCATTTCTTGTAGGCCAACGACCATAGAAAGGATCGCCTTCTCGGTCAACTGGAGTAAACATCATACCATTGGAGAGGTCCTGGCATTTTCCAGTGCTCAGGTCGTAACCTCCTCCAAAAAAAGTACAAATCCAGGCCAGCAACAACGGACTGCCCGATGCGCCATCCTCGATGTCAAGAAAGATGACCTCGTTCACATTGTTATCTAACCAAACCTTTATGACATTTAAGAAAACTGGAAAATCTATTTTGTAGACTATGGGAGAATCTGTGTGTGACACAAAAAGTCTATTGCCCCCGTCGTAGACATCGAGTTCGATCAAACGAACCCCAATTCGGAGTTGATCCGTTATGGTAAAAAGCTGATTCGGCTGGTACAACAATTCGCGGTTATAGCCTTCGGCTGAAGCGTTAAAGGAATTGTGTGTCCCTAAGTTCATCACATTGCTAATTCTTTCATCCATAGCCATGTCCCGCTGACTCTTGAGTGCCCACGAGACGTCTGTCTGTTCGAACCAGGTGACCAGTGGATCGTTTGGTACGATATTGGGCTCGGCAGCCATTGAAACTTGGAGGGACCCTATGACCATGGCAATAACAATCCACATTGCTATTAGAGTTTGTTTTCGCATTTCGATCCCTCCTCTTGGGGAGTTTGACTATTGTGAAATTGGGACTTATAGGGCGAATGAGGCAACAATGGCTGAAATCGGTAAAGTGTGAGACACTATCTGATATCCTACGTGACTAACTCCCATTGCTTTTCCCTCCTAACCCAAATAAAAAAGCCAAATCACCATTTAATGGTAACTTAGCTTATATTTTAAACGACGAACATACCGCTTTTCCTACAGTATGTTGTTCAAGTTATTTCAAACACCTCATTGTATAGTGTGCAAAAATTATGCAAAATCAAGCAGTTGCTGGCACGCATGGCAAATTTATGTGATTATAGACACTTAATGAAGCATTGGTATAATTGTCAAACAGAAATCAGGAAAAATGTTACATACTTTAATTGGGAATTATTACCTTAATTACTTACGTTATATATAAAGCAGCAGACAAGAAATTACCGATTTCGGCACAGGCATTTTAAAATGTAATATTCTGCTGAAATGTTCTCAACCCTGTCAGGTCGCCCAAATTTGTGTGATAGCCGACGCCTATCTATAAAAATGATCTAAACTCCGATAGTGTTGCCCTTGCCAAGAAATCTCTTGCTTGGCCCTACTCCATTTATTATTGATAGTCTCCATGTATCCTTACTTGAAGTTAGACTGCAATTGTCGGGTTACACCATGAAATCGTATAATCACTTCCTTTGGAGGATCTATGAATATCGGCAGACTTCTCAATAGACACGCAAAATACCGCGGCAAACATCCGGCACTTATATTCGGCGACGAACGGCTAACCTTTGAATCCTTGAATTCCCGTGTCAACCAGCTGGCCAATGGTTTTTTAAAATTGGGGATAAAAAAAGGTGATAAAATCGCGACAGTTTTGAATAATTGCATTGAACTTCTGGAAATTTTTTGGGCAGCTGCCAAAATCGGTGCTGTGGCTGTTCCGCTAAGTCCACTCCTTCGCGGAAAAGGTCTTTCGAGCCTGATTCGGGACTCGGATGCGATTTTAGTTATTACCGAGTCCGAGGCTGCAGAAATCATAAACGCAGTAAAGCCGGATCTGACCCATATTGGTTCTGATCGATACTACATGGTCTCCGGTGAGCATCCCGGTTATATGGACTATCGGGCCATCAAGGCCGGTTCGAAAGACATCGAACCAGAGGAAATTGGAATTCTTCAGAATGATCCGGTGAATATCATCTATAGCAGCGGCACCACTGGACTGCCCAAGGGAATCGTCCATACCCACTATATTCGTGGACTCTACTGTTCGACTTTTGCCTCGTCTTGGCGCATGACACCCGAATCTATTTGTCTGCATACGGGCTCGGTGATCTTTAACGGTGCGTTCATGCTCATGATGCCAGCTATGTATCTGGGTTCAACTTTCATTTTTGGACGTCACTTAGACGGCCCACAGCTTGTCGAAATTGTCGAAAAAGAAAAGATAACTCATATTACAACTGTTCCAGCCCAGATGATTGCTATGCTCAATGCACCTAATTTTTCTCCTAAAGCCCTGTCTTCAATAGAAGCGATTTGCTGCATGGGTGCCCCGCTCCATAAAAAGCACAAGGAACTGTGGAACCGGCGATTGCCGGGTACTTATTACGAAGCCTATGGATTAACGGAAGGTTTTTTTACCGTGCTGGACAAATACGACTATCAAAAAAAATCTGACTCCGTTGGATGCCCGACGCCTTTTTCCGATATTAAGATTGTTGATGAACAGGGGAAGGAAATGCCAGCCGGGGAAGTGGGTGAAATAATCGGTCGTGGCCCTCTCTCAATGGCAGGTTATTATAAAAAGTCTGAGCTAACCAGGCAAACCATTATTGATGGATGGATTTACAGCGGCGACTTGGGTTTCACGGATGATGAGGGTTTCCTGCATCTAGTGGATCGAAAGAAGGATATGATCATTTCCGGTGGTATCAACGTCTATCCAAGAGACATTGAAGAAGTTCTCATTCAGCATCCGACTGTTCGAGAGGTTGCAGTATATGGCGTTCCCAGCGAAAAGTGGGGGGAAACACCGGTTGCCGCAGTGATTTTGCAGCAGGAAGCTACCACCTCCCCCCAAGAACTCTTGGAATGGGTAAACGAACGAGTTGCGGCACGTTTTCAGAAAGTAAAAGAAGTTGTCATAGTCGATGAATTTCCGAGAACCGCCACCGGTAAAGTTCTCAAACGGAGCCTGCGCAATATGTAATGAAAATACTTTGCATATTTGTACTTTCGGTACTTTTCAGGTATTGTCAATCTCCTCCGCAACCTCCGCACCTGCGGTGATGCCCTGATACCATTAAACTATTGGAGAGGAGGGCCTCATGAAAGTATTCCAGATCCAGGATGACTGGTCCATGGACCATCTGAAAATCGCTGAGCGCGACCAGCCGGAACCGGGTCCCGGCGAGGTGCTGCTTCAGATGAAAGCCGCCTCCATCAACTACCGTGATCTTGTTGTACCGCTCAGGGGATACGGGTCTTTTACCGGGACGCTGCCTTTGGTGCCGATCTCAGACGGCGTTGGGGAGGTCGTGGAAATCGGTGCCGGCGTCACCCGGGTGGCGCCCGGCGATCGGGCCTGCCCGATGTTCATGCAGAAATGGATTGCCGGAGCACCTGACCTGACCAGGATAACGTCCACCCTCGGCGGCCCGATAGACGGCGTGATGCAGGAATACATGGTCGTAAATGAGCAAGGGCTGGCGAAGGCCCCCGAATACCTTACGGATGAGGAAGCCGCGACCCTGCCCTGTGCCGCGCTAACCGCATGGAGTGCGCTGGTCACCGAAGGGGGTGTCAAAACCGGAGACACGGTGCTGGTGCAGGGGACCGGCGGCGTGTCCTTGTTCGCCTTGCAGTTCGCCAAGCTGATAGGGGCCAAGGTGTTGGTTATCTCCAGCAGCGATGATAAACTGAAACGGGCCGCCGCGCTGGGCGCCGACGAAGGCATAAACTATACAACCGTTCCGGAGTGGGGCAAGGCAGTGAAAAAACTAACCGGGAGCGAAGGGGTCGATCACATCGTCGAGGTAGGCGGCGAGAAAACATTGCCCCAGTCCCTGCGGGCGATTCGGCCGGGGGGGACGATCAGCATGATCGGTGTGCTTTCCGGGATGAACATGGGAGTGAGTCTGGGATTAATCGTCACCCGCAAGGTGCGCCTTCAGGGGATCACCGTCGGCCACAGGGATTCATTCGAAGCCATGACCCGGGCCATAGCCCAGCACCAGGTAAAGCCAGTTATCGATCGGGTATTTGCCTTTGAAGAACTCAAAGAAGCGATGGAATATTTGCGGCAAGGGAAGCATTTCGGAAAGATCTGCATCCGCTTTTGATCTCGGATCAGGTGGGACACCTCATACGAACTAATAACGATCATTCCCAAGGTAGAGATCCGTCAGAAAGCATAAATTATTATTTAATGCCCACGCTTTTCTGATTTGGGATGGGACACAAGATATTGGGGTGGCAAAATCGGTTTGCGAAACCTGGTACAGCTCCAACCTATCAATAGGATTGGTGACCGGCCCTTAGGTGCTATGGTTCACAGCTTTATGCATCATCGATGACTTTGCGATAGCCATATCCTTTCTGTGTAAAATAAAAGAACTTTCCACCAGATCAGTATTTCAAGGATTTTGCTTTAAGCAGTTTTTGCACACCCCGTCCACGCGCACTTCCACTTTTTCGATCCTGCCCGGATAGGTCTTCCACAACGGTTCGGTTTCTACGCTCAGACTTTCCGGATCCAGGCAATCCATCTGCCCACAGCACGTGCAGTAGAAATGGGGGTGGGACCGGTGGTGCTCGTTGGGTGCCAGACCGTAGTAAAATGCCCTGCCGCCGGTGCTGATGCGTTCGATGACCCCGCCGTCGACCAGCAGATCGAGAATGCGGTAGACCGTCACCCGGTTGATCGAACTGCTGCGCTCCAGGGTTTTATAAATGTCTGCCGCCGACAGTGGGAAACGGTTGTTGCCGACGACTTCCAGCACCCGCAATCGATTGGCCGTGGACTCCAGGCTGGCCGATGCCAGCAGCTCCGCGTAGTTGCATTGATGGCACATAGTGATCTTTGTCCGTCGTTAACCGGCAGCCGCCTTTTTCGCACCGGCAGCGGCTTTCGGTTTGTTGGCTTTCGGCGTCCGACCCTTCCGATCGATCAGCAACGAGATGAAAAAACCGACTCCGGAAACCGCTATGATCGTGGCCCCCGAGGTGAGATTAAACCGGTAGGAAAGCAAAAGGCCGGAAACCGTAAAAAGAGCACCCAGCACGCTGGCGCCCACCATCATCTGCAGCAATGATTTGGCATACTTTTCGACGATAAACGGCGGTATGGTCAGCAGGGCTATGACCAGAATCAGGCCCACGACCTGAATGACCATCACGATGGTAACCGCCAGCAGCGCAATCAGTGCCAGATACAGGGCTTTGACCGGCACGCCCCGGATGCGCGCAAACTCTTCATCGTATGACAGGGCCAGCAGGTCCTGGTAGAAGAAAAAGACCAGGGCTGCAATCACGGCCCCTGTGGCCGCCATCACCCACAGCTCGAAATGCGGCACCGTCAGGATGCTGCCGAACAGATAGCTCATCAAGTCGACGTTGTAGCCCGGGGTCAGGTCGATCAAAATGACGCCCACAGCCATGCCCACCGCCCATATCACCCCGATGATCGTATCGGCGCGGTGCTTGGCCTTGATGCTGATGGCGGCCATCGCCAAAGCAGCGGCTAACGTAAAGCCGAGGGTGCCCGCCAGGTAGGGCCAGCCGAAAAAAAAGGCCAGACCGATGCCGCCATAGGCGGCATGGGCAATCCCGCCAGACAAAAAGACGATGCGATTGACGACCACCAGGGTTCCCATGATGCCGCACAGGACGCTGGCCAGCAGTCCGGCAACCAGGGCATTTCGCATAAATTCATATTGAAAGGCTTCGATCATCTACTCACGCGCTGACAGTCAGTGGTCCTTCAACACCCGGTGCGGCAGCCCGTGGGCCAGCAGCTCCACGGGACATACCTCTTCGTCTGTACAGGGATACATGGTTTCCAGCATCTCGCCGGTGATTTCCGCCCGGTTGTGATAGTGCAGCCGCTTGTTCACGCAGGCTACCGATTTGACATAGCGGGAAATGGCCAACAAGTCGTGGCTGACCACCAGGATGGTGACATCTTTGTTCAGGTCTTTGAGCATGGCGAAAAACTCCGCCTGTCCCTTGGTGTCGATACTGGCGGTGGGTTCGTCCAGCAGGAGCAATTTGGGAGATGTCACCAGCGCCCGGGCGATAAAGACCCGCTGGCGCTGACCGCCGGAGAGCTCTCCGATTCTCTTTTCCGCATGGGCCGCCATCTCCAGCCGTTCGAGCGCGGACATAGCCTCGCGCCGGTTGGCGACGGACCGGCAGTTCCATCGCTTCCGTCGGTCGAGTTTTCCCATCAGCACGACATCGATGGCCGTAATGGGGAAATTGCTGTTGACGTGCACATCCTGGCGAACGTATCCCAGGTCGGGTGCCGCCTGCGACGCCGACTGACCCATTACCCGGACGGTGCCCCTGTCCGGTTTGAGCAAACCGAGCATCATTTTCAGCAGGGTGGTTTTCCCCCCGCCATTGGGGCCGATCATGGCGACAAAATTCCCCGGCCGGATGGTGAAGTTCACATCCTGAAGCACGGTCTCGCCGTTGTATGCAAAGCTCACATCTTTGATTTCGACAATCGGGTTGTTCATGCCTTCCATTTTATCTCAACGCCGCTTTGAATTTATCGCCTACCTCGCGCAGGTTCGCCGACCAGTCTTCTGCCAGTGGATCGGCAAAAACCACCTGACCGCCGATCTCCCGGGCGATGAGTGCGGCGCTCTTCGTGGAGAATTGGGGTTGGACAAAGATAACCTTGATTCCCTTTTCCTTAGCATGATCGATCAGCGCCTTCAACTCGGCCGGCTTGGGAGTCTTGCCCTCGATTTCGACCGGGACCTGCTCGAGTCCGTACGCGCGGGCAAAGTATCCCCAGGCCGGGTGAAACACCATGAAATGCAATCCCTGCTTGCCTGCGAACAATGCCTTCAGTTCGGCATCCAGTTCATCGACTTGAGAAAGAAACCGGCGATAATTGGCTTCATAGGCGCTTCGATGAGCCGGATCGATTTCCAGAAGCGCGTGCAGTATCAAACCGGCCTGGAGCTTCACCAGCGGTGGTGACAGCCAGATGTGCGGATCGAGTCCGCCGTTTTCGGGATGATGCGCCTCGTTGTGGCCCTGGTCTTCATCGCCGCGGTGTTCGGCCGCCATGGGGATCTTTTCGATCCCTCGATCCATGGGCACCACTTTCATGGCTGGATTGGCGACCGTGATTTTGTGCAACAATGTTTTTTCGAATGCGACCCCGATGGCAAAATAGAGTTTCGCCCTGGAGAGTGCGACCATCTGACGAGGCTTGGGTTCATAGGTGTGGGGCGATGCCCCGGGCTGCACCATGACCTGGACGTCTACCCGGTCTCTGCCAATTTGTTGCACAAACGTTTTTTGGGGAACGATGCTCACAAAAACCGGCAAGCGCTGCGCTGAAAGCGCCGGCTGCGTAAACCCTACTATAATTAATACCAGAAAGGCTTTGGTTTTTAAGACTCGCACGTGTGTCGGCATATTCACGTTTCAAACTTTCGTCCGCCCGGTTCGCCGACGCAACTCCATATCGATATCCGTTGCGCGGGACGCAGGTGAAAATGCGATAAAATTCTAATAGGATACAGAGCGCATGCGATGTAGATACCCGAACTTTGGTATATGCAAATATATTGCATGCAGGTGACCTACGCAACCTCTCTGCGCACCGACCGGTGCAATTTTTCTTGTCGGTGGTAGGCGCGAACCGGGACAACGTGAAGCAGGCGAATCGCTGCGGCTGATCGGTTAGTTCAAGGCGCTGTGCCCGGCAGCGGATTTTTATCGGAAGTAGGAAGGAAAGAGATTTCGGACAACGATGTATAAGGTGCGGACCGCGTATCGTGCGCGGTGAAGGTTCCCTGTTGATTCAGATCACAGATCGCGCCAGATCTCCAGCAGGGTGATGTCGTCGTTGGGTTCGGCACTGCCCTGCCAGGATTCGATCTCTCCCATCAGCCCCTGCCCCCGGGGCAGGCGGCTCTGCCGGCTAAGAACCTGTGTGACGCGGGGCAGGCCGAAGAGCTCCCCGGCCGCATTGGCAGATTCGCTGACCCCGTCGGTAAGCAGGAGCACCGACTCCCCTTGAGAGATTCGATAGGTGGCCTTTTCGTATCTTGGGCAGCAGATCACTCCCAGCGCCGGACCGGCCTCGACGTGCAGCGGCTCGACTTTCCGGTTCGAGACTTTCAATGCCGGCAGGTGTCCCCCGCAGGCGATCTCCAGTTCTCCGCCCAGCGGCCAATACTGCGCGATGATGATCGTGGCGAAATAGCCTTCCTCTTCAAGAAGCTCGGTAAGCGCAACATTGAGGGTCTCCAGCAGGCCTGCGACGTCTCGGTGCAGGCCTGCTTCGCTGCGAATGCGGTACCACAGGGCAGCCATTATAAGGGCAGCCGGCAGACCTTTGTCGGACACGTCCGCAACGTAGGTCAGGTAGCTGCCGCCGCCCATCGGAATGATGTCGTAAAGATCCCCGCCCACGAAGCGGGCTGGTCGGGAAAGGGTCCAGATGTGACTGCCCGAGCCGATTTCCGGAGGCCTGGGCCTAAACAGCGCCTGGATCTTGGACGCGGTTTCCATCTGGATCTGCAGTTTCTGCTGTTCCAGGCGTTCCTGCAGCAGCCTGGCACGAAATATGGCTACCGCCGCCAGATTGGCAAAACTCACCAACAGGTCTTTGTCCGGCTCGTCAAAACCGGCCTTGCCCTTGGGGTTGAGCACTTCCATGACCCCCAGCAGCTCATCGGCGTACACCACCGGAACGCCTAAGATTGAGCGGGTGACAAGGCCGGAAGACTTGTCGGCATCCTGGAAAAAACGCTCGTCTTTTTGCGCGTCCGCCACGATCAAGGGCTGTCGCTGCCGGGCTACCCAGCCGACGATCCCTTCTCCCAAGGGGATTTCCATCTCTTTCAAGCTTTTCTCTGCTGCATCGCTGATGGCTTCATCCCGTATCGTGAAAAACCGCAGTACCTGTCGCCGGGAATCGTAATTGAAAAAGGAAGACGCTTCGGCATCGGTCACATCCCGCGCCAGCTCCAGCAGCAGCGGCACCAGGTCTTCCACCGATTCCACGCGGGCCAGGTCCTGGTTGGCCTCACAGAGCTTCTGCAGTCGAATCGATAGTTTGCCGTCCTGGTCCGAACCTGGGGTCATGCGAATGTTCCCGGAGTTGGTAGTGGAAGATAAGACGTTTGCTAGACCATAGCGACGGGGCTCGTCGCTGTCAATCTTTTCGTTTGGCCGCGGATAATCCGGCCCTGTATGCGGCCACCGGAAAAAGCCGCTGAACTATTATTTGACAAAACACCGGCGACTGCGTATACAAAAGGCAGTATCCGGCCGAACGGATCGGTATACCAGCATTGAATTTGTCACCTGAGTTCGCCCCTTTTCCTGCATTTCTATCGAGTATTCAGCGCTGCCGCACAACGCTCTACTGAAAACCCAGATCCCTTTCCGCTGCCAATCAATCACCTGCCCCTTGTCTGCGGCATTGCCGACCGCAACCACGGCGCCGATTGCCACTGAAGTGAAAAAAACACCCCCCCCCCTCGGCTGTGTCATCGCCGGAAGACTGCGGATTCTCCAACCTTTTCCGTTAGCAGCAGAAAGGAGGACAGCATGGCCGTAAAAATCCTGATAAAAAGGAAATTTAAGACCGATCGCCTGCAGGAAGCGGCATCGCTGATTATCAAGGCCCGCTACGGAGCAATGCGACAACGCGGTTATATCTCTTCCGAAACCCTCAGTGATCTGAAGAATCCCGGGATCGTGGTGGTTTCATCCCTGTGGCAAACCGAGAAGGACTGGAACAGCTGGAAAAACAGCAAGGAAAGAGAAGAGTTTGAAACCGAAATGCGCAAGCTCCAGGAAGGCGAGACCGAATTTGAACTTTACGCCTTGGGGATGCAGCGGCAGGCATGATTGCAGCGCTCGGCTCGGCTGCTAAAAAAAAAGCAGAGTCAAAGCGACTCTGCTTTTGTAAGGTGGATTCGGTTGAGCCATTTTCATGGAGTCGCCCGAACCCTTCGCGGCACGGCAGGGATTAGCTACGTTTGTAATCCCTGCCGGAGAGCATGATCATTTAGCCGGCAGAAGTGGCCGGGATGAGATCTTCCCGACACTCCCAGCGGTGGCTTTCCAGCCAGATTTTTCCCAAATCTTCCCACGACAGGCGGCTGATTTTCGCCTGTCCCAATGGCAGCTCCCACAGGCCGGTCGTGAAATCTCGAATAATATCGCTCGATTGTCGGCACCGATCACAGACGATCCGCTTTCGCTCCATGGTCACAAGCCTCGAAAAAGTCAGTCATGTTAAGGGGTTATTTGTTTCTTACAAAGCAGAAACCGTGCCATCGCTTATCGGAGACAATAACTTATTGAAATTACATGACTTGATCCCATTTCGGCAGAAGGGAAACCGGGTGATTTGTGAAAACCAGGTAACAATACTAGGCGAAACGGTTCCCAATTCACCGCGACGGTTCATCCGCAGCGGTTCTTCCCGCCGTTGCCGCAACCATTACCTTTACGGTGACAGAGGCAGACTCAGCACAATCGGCTGGTTTTCCAGAAATCTGCGGATCAGGGAGTCGAGGGTTGCAGACGACAACCCGGGAAAGCGCTGCGGGCTTTTGCGAAAGCGGTGCTGCAGATACCGGAGCTTTTCGACGGTGGACCAGGTCACTGGAACGTCGGTGAACTTTTCCGTGTCGATTATGCCGTGAATCTTTTTGTGAATATCGTCCTTAAGGCGCTCTGAGTAGAAGTCATTCAACCGCTTTACGATCGCCGCCTGCCGGTCGAGCCGGCGGTGCATCTGCTCCAGATCCCATTCCGGCACCCGATCGCCGGCGGCATAGTGCATATGGCTGTGGCCGGGTCCGTAGTCGTCCGGATTGACCGGATTGCCCCTTTCCTCCAGAACCAGCTTAATTGCCGGCTCCTTCGAGTCACCGGCCGGCAATGCCTTGCCGACAACCTGTCCACGACGGACACTTTGCCAGTGTTCGACCGTTACGGATTGCAGCCCGTAGATTGCAGAACGATACGCCTGATCGCGGTAAAGGGTGGCCCGCTGGTAAAACGGCCTTTTCAGTCCGTCGTAAAGATCATGGGCGATGCGGATGTAATATGCGCCGGTCTGGCTACCGGGCAGAGGACGCTGTCCGATAAAGTGGACGATCCCTGGGGCCGCCGCGCGAACGGCTGTTGCTTTGGTGGTAAAAGCAACCCCGGGAGCGGATCGCTGCCCGGCCGTCAACCCGAACCGTTGCAGCTGCCGGTGGGCAGCGACCAGGTGCGGATTGGGACCGGTCTGCAGCGCGGCCGGCAGCGCCGCCTGCGTGTAGCGATCAAGGGGCCGTCCGTAAGGCGAGGTGGCGGCTGCCGGCCGATACCCGCCACAGACAAGCATCCCCAGGCATCCCAGCAGTCGGCGGCAAAATCTTCTTCGGCTGCAATCTATAGGGGGTTCCATGTCGACTCCATCGGAAAGCGGATGCGAACCTAGTCGTAGGTGACGTTCCTGCCGACCACGAAAAACCAGATCAGGGCCAGGACCTGCAGGACCAGCATCACGCCGAAGGCCGCCTGGTAGCCGGCCGGGTCGTACCCGCCCAGGTCGGTTACCGGCCAGCGTTCGATCACCGCCCCCATACCCCACTGGGCGATAAACGCCACCACGAACACCAGCAGATTCAGGGCCGTGTTCGCCCGGCCGGCCAGGTGTACCGGAAAACTCTGGGAGAGCACGGCATACGAGATGATGCCCGCTGTACCAAAAAAACCGAACAACATCCACACCGGCAGCGCCCACCGGGAAAAACCGATGACAACCAGCAGCTGCATGAGCATGAAGGCGCTCATGCCGCTGATCGCAACCGCAACCGGCCGGATTCCGGACTTGCTGAGGCGTTCGGCAGCGCCGCCCAGCAGCACGAAACCGGCGATCATCGCTGTGGCCACCAGCAGCAGCGCCCCGGCGACTTCATTGCGCTGATAGCCGGCCACATCGCGCAACCAGGGTCCCGACCACAATCCGTGAATGGATAGAAAACCTGCCTGACTCAGGGTGGTCACCGGCGCAATCCGCCAGAAGGTCATGCTGGTAAAAACCTGGGAGATCCCCTGCAGCTGCTGACGGAAAGTCAAATGTTCGCTGCCGGGGTTTTTTTCCGGAACCACCCAAAAGACCGTTGCGGCAACCACCAGGGTCAGGAAGGCCAGAATCAGAAAAATGCCCCGCCAATCGGTGATGCCGAGCATCGCTTCCACCGGTGCGGTGGCCGACAGCGCACCCAGGCCCCCGGCGGCCATCTGCAGCCCGTTGATCAGCGGCAGCTGCCTTCGCGGAAACCACATGACATAGGCCTTGAAAGCCGCCATCAGGCAGGCGGAGACCCCGAAGCCGATAAATGCCCGACCGGCCACCAGGCCGGCCAGAGACGCTGCACGGGCGAAAACAAATGCGCCCAGCGCGGCAAAGAGCAACAGGGCCGATTCGATCCGGCGGGGCCCGAAGCGATCGAGCAGCACTCCCAGCGGCAGCTGAAAGGCCGCAAAGGTCAAAAAGTACGCCGCCGTAAGAAGTCCCAGGTCGGAAGGGTCTACCCGCAAATCGGCCACCAGGTTGGGTGCGATCACGGCATTGACCACCCGGTACAGATAGGAAAGGTAGTACCCGAAGGCAAAGGGAAGAAATATCCTCAGCAGCTTTGGCCCGTTTGGCCTGCCAGCCGTTTCAGTCACTTGCACCAATTCCTTTCTTCGTCGATCCCCTGTATTCAGACCGCTGCCCCATCTGGCGTTTCAGCCCCATATTTTTCCCGAATTTCTCTTTTTAGCAGCTTTCCGGCGTTGTTTTTCGGAAGCGAATCTACGGCTACAATCTCTTTGGGCACCTTGAATCCTGCCAGTCGAGTCTTCAGATAGTTTTTCAGCCGTGCGGGGTCGACCGGCTGTTGTTTGTCGGAGACGACAAAAGCCACCACCCGCTCCCCGTACTCCCGATCCGGCAGTCCAACCACTGCACACTCCCGAATCTCGGGGCGGGTGTAGAGGACCTCCTCCACTTCACGCGGATAGACGTTCTCCCCGCCGGTGATAATCAGGTCCTTGAGGCGGTCGACGATAAACAGGTACCCTTTTTCATCCAGATACCCGATGTCTCCGGATCGGAACCAATCGCCGTAAAAGGCCGCCCGGGTTTCCGCGGGATTGTTCAGGTAGCCGCAGGTGATGTTGGGGCCGCGGATGCAGATCTCCCCTTCCCTGCCGTTTCCCAGCAAAGCGCCATCGGCATCGCGGACCTGCACTTCCACCAGATTCACCGGCGTGCCAACCGATCCGATCACGTGCCGGTAGTAATGGTTATAGGTGACCATGGAGGCGCTTTCGGTCATGCCGTATGCCTCGTAAATGGCCAGTCCGGTGGCCCGGCGCCACTGCCCGACCACCTCTTTGGCCATGCTGGCCGCAGCCGAAAAGCAGTACCGGACCGAGGCCAGCGGTTCGCGCAGGTCACCCCCACCCAGCATGCGGATGTAGACCGTCGGAACAGCGTAAAGTCTGGTGATGCGGTATCTGCGAACCGCATCGAGAATCCGTCCCGCATCGAAGGCCGGCTCCAGCACCAGAGCGCCTCCGCTGTAAACGGTGGACTGCAGGATGTGAATCTGGGCGAACACGTGATTGAGCGGCAGGAAACAAAGCGCGACGTCCTTTTCGCTGGATCGCTCGTAGCGGGCGACAGTGCCGGTGGAAAACAAAATATTTTCGTGGCTCAGCAGGGCGCCTTTTGGCGTGCCGGTGGTTCCCCCGGTGTACAATACGACCGCCGGCGTATGGCGGGGTCGATCCACGACGCGAAACCGGCTGTCGCCTTTTTCCTTGAAGCATTCCACCGCAGCGCCATCGTCGTGCACAACCATTTCGACCAGCGCTCCGATGCCATGTGCCTTGCGAAGATCATCGCCTTTTTCGATGCTGGTGAACATTGCCCGCGGACGGCAGTCGGCGGTAATTTTTCTCAGCTCGTCTGCAGACAGCAGGTGGGAAAAGGTCGCCGCCACCGCCCCGGCTTTGAGCGCTCCAAAATAAAATGCCAACCATTCGAAGGAGTTGGGCGCGCACAGGGCCACGCAGTCACCCGGTATTATGCCGCAGGCTGCAAGGGCCGCGGCGAACCGATCCGACTCGCGGTTGAATGCGGCATAGGTCCACTTGCGTCCGCGATCGATCACGGCAACCCGGTTCGGAAAGTGCATGGCAGCGGCTTCCAGATTGTGGGCAACGTTCATCGCAAACAACCCCTCGATGGATCCGGGCCGATTCGATGGCGCCGGCTGCACAATGGCAGCGCCCCCAGCGGTCCGGTTTGCCATTACAGCGCAGTTCGTTCTTGAAAAACCACCCGGAATCGTTAACTTAGAGCATCTGTTTGCAGTTGACAAGAAGGCAGTCGAATCCATCAAAGCTGTCAACCACATTTTACCCGCTTGCAGCCATCCGGGTGGCCTTCAGAAACGGCCCCTTAAGACAAAGGCTGCGGGGGCGCAGCTTCGGTGCCTGTGCGGTCATTGGCAAAAAAATCAGCAGGACAATGACAAATCCCATGCAACGGCAAGTGCCATTTGAAGGGTACATCCATCTGCCGGACGGCAAACTGCACTACCTCGACTGGGGCGGCAGCGGCCGGCAGGTCCACTTTCTGCATGCCAACGGCTTTTGTGCCGGCACCTATGCTCCCTTTCTCAGTCACCTCACCGGCATCTACCGGGTGGTGGCCAGCGACGTGCGCGGACATGGAGATTCGACATTTCCGCAGACGGAAAGAATTCGCAACTGGGACGTGTTTGCCGACGACCTGAAGACCATCGTCGCCGGCGCCATGACACCACCGGTTATCGGCATGGGCCACTCTTTGGGGGCGGTGACCACCTGCATCGCCGCCGCTCGATATCCCCAGCTTTTCTCCGCGATAATCCTTCTGGACCCTGTCTTTATTGCCGGCAGCGAACGCTGGCGCCTCGCCCTGGTCCGGTTGCTGGGACTGCGAAGCTGGCTGCCGTTGGCCAGAAATGCCCGACAGCGGAAACGATCCTTTGCCGGCAAACAGTCGGCCCTGCGACGTTTCGTTGCCGGCAGGGGCATTTTCAAAAGCTGGTCAGCGGATTTTATCGAGGCGTATATGGAATGCGGTTTGCTGGAACATGACGCAGACAAGGCGATCCTGCGCTGCGATCCCGAACTGGAAGCGCAGATATTCGAATCCGTGCCGCTCAACGTCTGGAAAACCGTCACCCGGGTCAAATGTCCGATTCTGGCCATCCGGGGGGACCAGTCCGACACGTTTCTTCCCGAAGCCGGCCGGCAACTGGAACAGGTCGCCCACGATGCCCGGGTGGTGACCCTGCCAAGGGCCGGTCACTTCCTTCCCATGGAAAAACCCGAAGAGACCGCGGCGGCGATAACAGAATTCATCGCCCGGGTGCTGCCGGAAAATTGAACCGTAGCAAGCTGCAGACAGCCCCGCTATTGGCAAGAAGGGGTTGCTTTTGCGACCGTTCTGTTCCTAAAAGGAGATGGATCGGCTGGCAATCATCCGGAAATTCCGAAGCGCAGCATACCCGTAAGGAGCCGCAATGAAATCTTTTACTGCTGACAACCTGTTGGAAAAAGACACGGCGCAATTGGTGCAGGTGGCCCTCGGCAGCCAAAAAGCCGACCTGGCGGTAACCGGAGGCCGGCTGCTGAATGTCTACACCGGCGAGCTGCTGGAAAACGTTACGGTGAGCGTAAAGGGATCGTGGATCGCCCATGTCGGACCGGACGGCGATCACACCATCGGCCCGAAGACCAAAGTGATCGATGCCACCGGAAAAGTCCTGATTCCCGGGCTGATCGACGGCCACACCCATCTGGCCTGGCTGTATGGCGTGGACGAATTCCTGAAACACGCGCTGCCGGGCGGCACCACGACCATTGTCACCGAGGCCATGGAGCCCTTTCCGGTCGCCGGCCTGGATGGAGTCCTCGATTTCCTCGATGCGCTGAAGGATCAACCGGCCAAGATCTTTGCCACCGCTCCCTTTATGGCCTCCATCAGCCGCGCGGCCCGCGGCATGCCGATTGACACGCTCAAGCAGCTGCTCGATCGCAGCGACATCCTTGGAGTGGGTGAATCCTACTGGCAAAGCGTCCTGCAGGAGCCCGATATCTCCCTGCCCGTGCTCGATGAAACCTTTCGCAGGGGCAAAACCCTGGAGGGTCACAGCGCCGGTGCAAGGGGAAAAAAGCTGGCGGCCTATCTGGCAGCGGGCATATCCTCCTGCCACGAACCGATTCTACCGGAGGAGGTGTTGGAAAGACTGCGGCTGGGCATCTACGTGATGGTGCGCGAAGGAAGCATCCGCCGGGACCTGGAGGCGATATCGGTCATCAAGGACAGCCAGGTCGATCTGCGGCGGCTGGTGCTGGTCACCGACGGGATCGAACCCGGAGACCTGCTGCAGCGGTGCACGATGGCCTACGTGGTGCAAAAGGCGATCGACTGCGGTTTCGACCCGGTGGCCGCGGTGCAGATGGCGACGCTGAACGTTGCCGAGCATTTCGCCATAGACGGCATGGTGGGCGGCATCGCACCGGGCCGCTGCGCCGACCTGCTGATCCTGCCGGATATCCGCACGATCGAAGCCGAAAAGGTGATCAGCAACGGAAAAGTGGTGGCGGAAAACGGCCGGCTGTCGACACCGCCGCGCCGGCACGCCTATCGGCACGCCAGCCTGAACACCGTGAAACTGCCGGGACCTGTCAGCGCATCCGATTTCGTGATCCGGCCGCCGCAGGCCCATCAGGCACCCACCGTGCGCATCATCGAACTGGTCACCGACCTGGTGACCGCCGAGCGACAGCAGGAGGTTTCGCCTGTCGACGGTGAGATCCGGTGCTCCCCGGCCGACGACATCATTAAGGTCGCCGCTGTCGACCGCTGTCATACACCGGGCAAGACCGCCACCGGTTTGATCAAGGGTTTCGGCCTGCGCGCCGGTGCCTTTGCCTGCAGCGCCGCCTGGGACAGTTCCGATATTATCGTGGTCGGGGTCTCGGAGGCGGACATGGCTGCTGCGGTCAACCGGATCGGAGATCTGCAGGGTGGCGCCGTCGTCGTGAAGGACGGCACGCTGCAGGCTGAAATCCCCTTGCCGATTTTCGGTCTCATGTCACCGGCACCGGTGGAAGTTATCGTCGAACAGCTCGCGGTCCTGAAGCAATCGCTGCAATCGTTGGGGGTGACGTTTGCGGATCCGCTACTGACGCTGGTCACCCTCACCGGCGCGGCCATTCCGTATCTGCGCATATGCGAAGAGGGCCTGGTGAACCTGAAAGACGGAAAGACGGTGGGCCTGTTCGTCGAATCTGCCCCGGCGCCGTGAGGTTGCAATGACGCGCTCCCGGATCGAGCGAACTGCGGGTTTACACTGCAATTCAACCAGCTACATCGGCTGCAGACGCAGATAACAGCATACAGGAGGTGATCGTTGGATTCCCGCGTTAAAAATGCGATTGTACAAGCGGTGCAGCGCGAGCCCTTTGCCCAGATGTTCGGGATACGGCTGCTGCAACTGGAGGACGGCCACTCGGTCGTGCAGATGACCTACGATCCGCACAAGGCGGACAACATCTACCAGCGAGCCCATGGCGGCGCCGTCTACGGACTGATCGACGAAGCATTCGAAACCGCCTCGCAGACAGACGGCACCATTGCCGTGGCAATGAACGTCAATGTCTCCTACGTCGCCAGCCCGGAGAAAAATGCCCGCCTGACGGCAGAGGCCCGACGCATCAGCCAGACCCGGAAAACCGCCGGTTACGACATCCGGGTCAACGACGAGGACGGCAAGCTGATCGCATGCTGCCATGCGTTGGCCTATCGCACCGGCAAACCGATACCGTTTTTATGACCCCATGGAATCCGTTTCAACCGGAAAACGGCCTGATGGCCGAATCGATGCTTACCGGATCTAGCGGCACCCGGAGGGAACAATGAGCAAACGCAAGGACGTCATCATCGATGACCTGAAAAAAGAATCCCGCAAGACCATTGCATTTTTTGAATCGCTGCAGCCCGATCAGCTTCATCTGCAAGTGTATCACAACGAACCTCACTGGACCGTTCGGCAGGTGCTGGCGCACTTCATCACCATCGAGCGCTCCATGCAATGGCTGTTTTTAAATATTTTGGAGGGTGGCGGCGGCACCCCCGAGGACTTCGACCTGGACCGTTACAACCGCACCCAGCCCGTCAAACTGGATGGTTTTTCTCTCGAGGACCTGATCGCCCGGTTCACCGCCGTGCGCCGGGAAACCATCGCCATCGTCGACGGGTTGGAAGACGCCGATCTGGACCGCCAGGGGCGCCACGCGTTTTTCGGTCACGGCAGGCTCGAACGTTTTATCAGCTGGGCCAGCGAACACGAACGCCGCCACAAGGAGGACGTGCGCAAGGCACTGTCCGGCATCAGAGTTGACTAACCTGCTGATTTCAGGTAGAATTTAACCACTATTGGAAAGTAACATCCTGTCAACCCATTGAAGCTTGTTTGCTGCCGGCCGGTGGGAAGGCCCCTTGCACCGCGGCTGCGGCCATAACACCATCAACTGTTTCGCATCCATTCCCATCAACAGTTGAACAGGAAAAACCCATGTCGCTGTTTCGCGCGATCATCCGATCCATCCCCGTCGTGCTGGCCGTGCTGCTGGCAGCCGGCTGGCTGGGAACTTTTACGGCCTTCGGCGAGTCGGTAAAAGATCTGAAGCCGTCCGAGCTGGTCCGGGTGAAGGTCCACAATATGATTCTCGATCCGCGCAACAACCGACCGGTGGTGTCGCTCGCGGACCTGGACGAATCCCGGGCCATGCTGATCTGGATCGGTGAAAACGAAGCCCGTGCCATCTATGCGGAAATGGAGGGCGTCAAGAATTTTCGCCCACTCACCCACGACCTGTTCGAAAACTTCATCCAGGAAATAGACGGAAGCATTCAGCGCATCATCATCACCCACACCAAGGACAATGTCTACTACGCAACGCTGGAAGTAAAACGGAACAAAAGCCTGATCAAAATGGACGCCCGACCGAGCGACTCCATCGTCATGGCCCTGAAGTTCAATGCGCCGATATTTGTGTCGAAACAACTTTTCGAAGAAGCCTCGCTTTCGTTGGGAGAGCAAAAAGAGGTCGAAGAGCAATATGGCCTCACTGTCCAGGATCTGACGCCCGAGCTGGCGGAATACTGGTCCTTTGAATCGAGCGAGGGCGTGCTGGTCGCCGGTGTGCGCCGGGAAAGCCGCGCGGAAAAGGACGGGATGGAAGTCGGTGACATCATTGTCGAGCTGGCCGGCCGACCGGTGGCCGACATGAATGCCATGCGGGTGATCATGAAAGAAGGCGAAAAGACCGCCAAAGCCAAAATTTTTCGCAAGCAGCTGTTTCTTTCCATTACCCTGCAGCTGCAATAATTCGACTACCCCCTGCGATCGACTGCCCGCCGAATGGCTATAAGCTTTTCTTTCGCTGATCCACCGAAACCGCCCCGTTTCCCGCAGATACATACCGATAGACCGCCGATTCTCCTTTTCTGTGTAAAATACTTCCTAGTTATGAGCATTTTCATGACGGCATTTGGAGTATTTTGAAAATATTTATTCATAAACTATTTGTTATTGTTATGAATATTTTCATTGTGCATTAATGGCATGATTTTAGCATGTTATTAGGAAAAACCGTCAATCAGCTATCTGCAGCAAATCAAACAGCTGAAACCAAAAGGAGGATCACAAAGCGTCATCTCGCTTTCAGCTGTCACCGGAGGTGGAACATGAGAGTAACCAAGATAACTTTACTTCTAACCCTTTCTTTCTTCATGGTGTTTATCTTTTGCATCCCTGCGCTTGCTCAAGATGCAGATTCCGACGGCGACGGTGTGCCCGATAGTATTGAAGATTCGGTACCCGGCCTTTTTAACGTAACTGGAGACGGAGATGGTTCCGGAGTCCTGGACCGGTTTGAAGCTTCAGTGGCATCTTTCCCTTCCTTGGACGGCCGTTACATGACCCTGGTTTCCTATTATCCCGGCTTGGAGCTAAAAGCCGTAGAGGCGCTGGACTCGCCCGATAACAGTCCGCTCTCGGAACAGGCTTTGGAAAGTGTCCCTTTTGGATTCATCAAATTTGACGTCATCGGAGTAATACCCTACGACCCGGTGACTGTTACAATAATTCTGCATGGATATAATATCATTGGCGCAAACAGTGTTGACCTGGTCCGTTATGGATCACCTTCTTGCGCAGCCGATTTCACCAATCCCATCTATTACCGGGCTCCCACTTACGTCAACGGTTGGCCCGACGCCGGAACATTCATGAACATTTATCTGGCAGATGGCCAGCTTGGCGATCCGGATTGTCCGCCGACCGGAACCGTCCCATTCATTGGTGCACCGGCAATCGCAGATTTAATCGATACAGACGATGATTTGGTGCTTGTATTCGAAGACAATTGTCCGGACAACGCCAACCCGGGTCAGGAGGATGCCGACGATGACGGCATCGGCGATGCTTGCGATGTCTGCCCCACCGATCCGGACAACGATATCGACGGGGACGGCATTTGCGGAGATGCGGACAACTGTCCGGCCGTCAGCAATTCGAAACAGTTCGATGCTGATTATAACGGCATCGGCGATGCTTGCGATGTGGTCAACGAAGCCACTGTCCACTCCTATCTGGGAAAGAGATTCTGGTGGTTCAGCCGCGACTACGACGTCTGGGAAATCGATGCGAAAGCCGGTCAAAGCATTGTGGCCACCGTGCGTGCCGAACCGGAAGCAGACGGATTCGGGAAAAGCCTGAACCTGATTCTCTTCGGCAAAACCCGGGGGGCGCATTTGTTGAGACTGGACCGCAGTGCGCTCGATCCGGAAAACAAGATCGAAGCGCAGATTCCGAAGGACGGCACCTACTGCATCGTAATCGGCCAGCCGTTCTGGATGGCACAGGGCAAGAAGTTTGATGGTATCTACGAGTTGACCCTCAAGGGCGATCCGGAGCTCCTGCAAAGCCTGCGGGCAACCCGCTCGGTGGGAGAGTGGTGGGAGTAGATAACCACCGCTTTTTGCTTACAACCACTCAGGCAACTTTCACCTCTCCGGTGAATTCGGCCCCGGTTCTCACGAAAGTGAGGCCGGGGCCGATGTTTTATGGGTTTCAGGCCTGTCTGCAGACTTGCCAAGTCCATACTTGTTCTGGTAAACCGATGGTTAAAATAAAGATCGGCATGAAAAAGGAAATCCGAACGGAAAATGGGTGAGGCAACGATGCAAATGAAAACAACCGACTTGTGGGATCAATTTGAAAACGATGTGCAGGTGGCCGATCCGGTTTTCCGGAATTTCGGCGGCCGGGACAGCTTCTGGGGCCGGGCGGTGTGCCTGCAGGTGTTCGAAGACAATGTCCTGGTGCGCAAAGAGCTGGAAACCGATGGAACAGGTAAAGTGCTGGTGGTGGACGGCGGCGGCTCATTGAAATGCGCCCTGCTCGGTGACATTCTTGCCGGCCTTGCCATAACAAATCAGTGGAGCGGGATCGTCATTTACGGCTGCATCCGCGACTCCCAGGAAATCGCTGCCATGCCTGTGGGAGTGAAAGCGCTGAACACCTCCCCGCGTAAAAGCGGCAAGCAGGGCCTCGGCAAAAGAGAGACTGCTGTCGAGTTTGCCGGTGTCACCGTCCATCCCGGCGACTACGTCTATGCCGACCATGACGGCATCCTGGTAGCCGACCAGAACCTGCTGGACGACTGAATACGCACCGTCAATGGATTCACCGACCGTTGCGGTAGCGGCTGCCAGATCACGGCACCAACCAGACCGCGCGGTCTGAAACCCGGCTGATGATGGTCCGGGACACACTTCCCATAAAAAAGGCTTTGTCGACCCCCTTTCGGCCGATCACCAGGGTACCGTAATTGCCTTTTTCCGCGGCCTCCAGTATGATCCTTCCGGTGTTGCCTGTTTTATTAATCGTTGCGGTTTCGAGCTGGTCTTCTGAGAAGCCGCTGTTTTTGAATTTCTGCAGGGCCTGGGCGTAAAATCGTTCGATGCAGGCCTTGTCCCCCCGGGCGACGATTTCCTCCAGCTCGTCACTGGGCGTTTCGTCGAAATTGATCTCGCAATAATCCCTGGCCCTGCTGGTGACATGCATAAGCGTCAGGCGAATGTCGGTATTGCCGGAGAGCAGGAAGCTGACGTGATCGATGGCGCGCAGAGAGGCTTCGGAGCCGTCCACGGCCACCATCAACTCGTTGCCCGCTGGGTTTCCGTCGACCAGCCAGACCGGAATGACCTGCGAATGCTCGATAATGTTGGCCGATGCGCTGCCCGCAAACATCTCCTGCACGCGAGTCAGCCCCCTGCGGCCGATAACGATCGCATCGTACTGGTTGTCCTGGCTGTACTCGAGTATGTCTTTGGCCAGTCCCACTTTTCTCAGACCGGTGGCGATTTCAATCCGATCTTCACTGATGCCCATGCGCACCATCTCGTTTTTGAAGTTTTGCAGCAGTCTGTGGGCCGATTCGTCGTTTTTCTTCAATAGTTTTTCCAGCTCGATCTTGGTTTTCATGCTTTTTTGGGCTTCATCCTGCAGAAACAGGGAGATCATCGGCTGGACGTGAAAAAGCGCATAGTGCAAATTGGGAACAAACGCCGATGCCCGAGCAGCGTATCGCAATGCATTTGTTGAATGTTGAGAGTCATCAACAGATACCAGGATTTTTTTCTTCATCAATTTTTCCTCCGCTTCCATTTCCGTATGGTTTGCTAAACCCTAATCACGGGCACTTCGAGAGTCAACATCGGCAGGTGAAGCGGATATATCCATAAAAGAATGTCATAGCGGCAGTCTTGAGATCTTTACGGTTGGATATCATGATACAAAGCCGTGAGCAGAGCCGTTGCCGGCAGATCGGCCGAGAGGGCTTTACGGCACTGTTTCGGAGTTGCCTCCGATCATATTCACCGCCGGCCGGATGACGCAGCGCAAGCGCCCCGGCAGAGATTTCCCTCTTCGTCGGCTGCAGGCTTTGCGAGGTTGATGCCACCGATATTAAAATGTGTAAAACAGAGGAAGGGGTCCGCAAGAATCAATGTCGAGGATAAAATCGGCCCGGCCATGTCCGGAGGCACATTGTTATCAACAATTCGATCGCAGGGTTTATTCAAATGGATTGTAGCCGGGCTCGATATACAACTGCTGCTGTCGACCGATAATATCGGGGTTGTAAACCTTTTCAGTCCAGTCTTCCGGCTTTACTTCCTCTATAGCCACCGACACGGATTTCTCCTCACAGCCTGCAATGGCCACGACGTCCCGGACCATCCGCCGCGCCAGGTGATGCTTCTGTTCTTCTGTTCTGCCCGGATAGAGTTTGACGATGATGTGCGGCATGGGCTGTCTCCTTCGGCGGCATTCGGACTTCGGCCGGTCTTGTTTGCCGCAGGCCCGCCTGCCGTGTCTGCGGCCTAGTCCAGTATGAGTTCATACCGCTCTTCGGTCAGGGTTCTGCCCCAGACCGGGTGGGTGTTGGTTTCGGTGAGCTTGAACCCGGCCGCCGTATACAATTTCAGGGCCGCGCCCAAAAAGTCGATGGTCCAGAGAAAAACAGACGTATATCCGCTCGTGCGGCAGAATTTCACGGCCTCTTCGACCAGTTGCCTGCCGATGCCCAGCCCCCGCAGTTCCGGATGCAGGATCAACCACCGCAACTGGGCCTGGTTTTCAGAAAACTCAACAATGGCTATCGATCCCATCACCTGCCCCGCTTTCTCCACGATCCAGATTCGCTCCCGGTCGGTTTGGTTTTTGACAAACTCGGCCAGCGGGGCAGCGACATATGGCTCGAACGTGTGGTCGAAATCATACTCCCGGGCATAAAGGATCCCGTGCAGGTGAATCACGCCTCCGATATCTCCGGGGCGCAGATCGTTGCGGATGTGAACCGAATCGCTGGGCATTTTTATGATTCCTGAGTGGTTGCCATGTCCAACCGGCGCAGTTCGACCGTATCGCCTTCCCTGCGCCGGGCCTGCAAAACAAAGTCGAATCTGTCGGCCGCCAGGCAGAGTTCGAAATCGCGCTCCGGCGCCCAGTGTTTCTTGGGGATAAAGAACTTTCTGGCGCCCCTGCAGCTGCGCAGCTGATGGCGGATCTCGGCCATGTCCGGCTTTACGCCGCCGAGCAGACCGGCGATGGCCTGGCTGCACAGCTCGTCCTCTTCCCGGCGCTCCCGGTTGAAAACGCCCATCGCTACCAGCGTAACTTCGGCCGGATTTCGGTGTTTCACATATCGGCAGATCGCCGCGGCGTTGGAAAAGCTGCCGGTGATCACCTCATCGGCCCGCACAGCGGCCACCACGCCGGCAGTACCGTTGGTGGTCGTGTGCACGATCGTTTGACCGGAAAAATCGACCGACTCGATTTCGGTGGGCGAATTGCCGAAGTCGAACCCGTCCACCTTCTTGCCGCGACGTTCACCGAGCAGGACCATTTGCGGGTGCCGCTGTTTATAGTCAAAGGCCTCGTCAAGTTCTTTGACGAGCAGCATTTTTTCGGCACCGTTGGCAAAAGCGTAACAGGCGACCGAAAAAGCCCGAAATACGTCGATAACAACGGCCAACCCGGTGGCTTCCCGCGCTCCGTCGAGCAATGATAATTGCCGGATTTTCATACCCATGTCTTCTACAATGAACCGCCGGTGAGGTCAAACTCCGATCGTTGATTTTGGCCTGAATTGTGATACCGTACCGGGTACGGCTATTGACAAAAGAAACGACAAAAACCGATGAGGTGAAACATGAATCGTCGATACATTCAATGGGCAGCTGCAGTTGGGCTCTTCCTGCTGTTGCCGGCGGCCTGCAGCCACACACCTGCCGCGCCGCCCTCCGGGGTCGATCTCGACCAGGTCCTATTTCTATCCGGCTGGACCGGCAGCGGCACCGTCCGGCTCAACAACGGAGAGTACCGTGAACCCGCCGCGCCTGACTCGGCTGCCGATCTGGTGATCCAGGCAACCGGTGACCTTGTCTATGGCGAGGTGGGCGGCAGCCCTGCAGCCGCCATCGTCCTGGTGACCAACGCAGGCGGAAGCGGCACCTTCTTTGACCTGGCGCTGCTGCAGTGGCAATCCGGCCAGTGGGTCAACACCGACGTGGCCGAGCTCGGTGACCGGGTGCAGGTTCACGCCGTGGTGATCCAAGGCAGTGCCATCCGGGTCGATCTGACCACCCACGGCCCCGGCGATCCGATGTGCTGCCCGAGCCTGCGGATGGAGCGGCGTTTTACCGTTCAGGGCGACCGCCTGGCGGAAAGCAGCGCTTCCGCGGCGCCGGAATCCTCGTCTGCGATTGTCGGCGCTGTCTGGAAATGGCAGCGCACCCGCTACAGCAACGACACCGAATCCGTTCCGTCCAATCCCGAGCACTACACCCTGCAGCTGTTGGCGGAAGGCAACGTCGGCGTCAGGGCCGACTGCAACCGCGCCGGAGGCGTCTACCGGATCGAGGATCAGCAGATCTCCATCGAAATTACCCACAGCACCATGGCTGCCTGTCCTCCGGAAAGTCTGGAACAGGCCTTCATCAAGGATTTGAACGCCGCAGCGCTCTATTTTATCCGGGAAGATATCCTCTATATCGACCTGAAATTTGACAGCGGCACGATGGAGTTCCTGCCGTAACCTCCAAATCCCCGACCGAAAAATCGACCCGGATGATCATGACATAACATCGATTCGCAAATTCCTTTGCCGGCAAAATCACATCCGAATTTTGCATCGTGAAGATAGCCCGCAACATATTGAGTGCGCCCTTATCCGGCCAAACAACTCATATGGAATATAATGGCTATTGGGGCCTGAAGTGTATAGGCTGGCAGGATGTTACAGAACCAGTGTTGCCATCGGCCTGTTTTGGGTGAGTTTTTTAGCTGTGCTGCGGGTATCAAAAGTTGATGATACCTGGTTCAGCAATGGAATCATTTCTCTATACGGTTTTTAGGGTGAAAGCCACCGGATTTTATGATCAGCCCTTCCCTCCAGCAAGATTGTCCAGAAAATACCTAAACAGTGCCCGTATAAAATCTTCTGGATTTTCTCGAATAACGACTACAATATCGGTAATGCCTTTATGATATATTATGAACAAAACAAGACATATGCAGAAAATAGCCAATATCTGCAAAACCCGCTTGCCGTCTGTTGCGGATAGCAGTTTCCCGTTGACACTAGGCCATCGGAGATGTTTTGACTTCCAAGGCATCTTTACCTACAGCGTCTTGAAGCGCAATTGTTTGCGCGGATCTGGATATCATCATATCGGCAACGTGATCCGTACCAAAGCATTACATGTTATCAGAAATTCGCGTATGGGCCAATGCAGATACAGTGAGACTATCCAGACAACATCGGATTTGTCAATTAATGCGCTAACTTCTCACATGAAATGCAGCACGATTACATGTAAGGTTCGGATAAGACTTTCAGGGAAACAAAACGATTGAGACATCGGAAATGGATCGTAAAAAGCACTACCGTGCAGTGTCGGTCCTGCCAAACCCTATGCGGTTTTAAATAGAGCGACACGAGGTCGCATTCTGCATCTTTATTCAACTGGTTGCAGAGAAGAACCGTCACCATTGGCATGCACCACCGGATCGATTGTCTTTAGCATCTCGATCGGTATGTGACATAAAATGCGGTGTCCCCTGCCGTTGGATTGCCAGGGGGGCACCTGCTGCTCGCAGATGAGGCCGCCGTCAGCAAGCATCTCCTTGCGTCGCGGACACCGGGTGTGGAAACGGCATCCGGAGGGCGGGTCGAGGGCGCTGGGCACGTTGCCGTTGAGGCGTATTTCCGTCTGCTCGGCATCCGGGTCCGGTATCGGCACCGCCGACAGCAGGGCCTCGGTATAGGGATGATAAGGCGGATCGTAAATCGCCTCTGCCGGGCCCAGTTCGACGATCTGGCCCAGGTACATCACGGCGATGTCGTCGGAGAAAAAGCGCACCACGCTTAAATCGTGGGCGATGAAAATCATGGAGGAGCCGAAACTCTGCTGGATGTCCAGCAGCAAATTGATTACCGCCGCCTGCACGGAAACATCCAGGGCCGACACCGGCTCGTCACAGATGATCAGATCCGGTCGACTGGCCAGGGCCCGGGCGATCCCGACCCGCTGTTTCTCACCGCCGCTGAGCTGACGGGGAAGCCGGTCGTAGTAAGTGGCGCTCAGGCGCACTGCTTTCAGCAACCGGATGACCTCTTCTTTGACCCGCTTTTTCGGCACCGTTTTGAACTTGCGGATCGGCCGGGCAATCTGCTTTCCGATGGAATAGGACGGGTTGAGGGTGGAATCCGGGTTTTGAAACACCATCTGCATTTCCCGGATCAGGCTCGCGTCGCGGCCCGACACCGGTTGGGTGACATCGATGCCCAAAAACTCAATCTGCCCTTCGGTGACCTGTTCCAAACCAATGATCCCCTTGACCAGGGTCGACTTGCCGCACCCCGATTCCCCCACCACCCCGAGGGTCCGTCCCTTGGCCAGCCGGAGACTGACGTCGTCCACTGCCTTGACGAATTTCTTCTCTCCCAGTCCGATCAGGCTGACGAGGGAGTTGGACTGCTGGGGATAGTAGACTTTGAGTTGATCGAACCCGAGCAGCGGTTCTGCCGGTTTTATTGATTGTGCCAGCGCTTCGACCTGCCTGGCCCGACGCTGCGACCGGCGGGTTCGCGGCCGGCTGTCGATTTCCCCGGCGTAAATGCAGCGCGCCAGGTGATCGCCGCCGACCTCCAGCAGCGCCGGGCGGCCCTGTCGGCACTGGTCGGTGGCATAGTTGCACCGGGGGGCAAAGATACATTCGTCTTTTGGCCGCTTGGCCGGCGGCGGCACCCGACCGCGGATCGGATGCAGGTTTGAATCGAGCTTGCTGTCTCCGAGTTTGGGTACGCAGGAAAGCAGCCCCATCGTATAGGGGTGGCAGGGTCGTTCGAAAATCTCCCTGATATCTCCCCGCTCCACCAGCTCGCCGGCATACATCACGCACAGATAATCGCTGACACGGGCCACTACTCCCAGGTTGTGGGTAATGAAAATATTGGCGGTCTGATATTCGTTTTTCAGATCTTCGAGCAAGTCGAGCACCGCGGCTTCCACCGTAACATCCAGGGCGGTGGTGGGCTCATCCATGATCAGCAGGGCCGGGTTGTTCAACATGGCCATGGCGATCACCACCCGCTGTTGCTGGCCGCCGGAAATCTGGTGGGTGAAGCGGCGCATGACATCCTGCGGGTCGGGCATGTACACCCGCCTGAGCATTTCCACACAGCGGTCCCAGGCGTTGGCGGCAGAAATGTCCTTGTGAAAGGTCAACACCTCCACGAGCTGGTCCCCTAAGCGCACCGCAGGATTCAGGGCCTGCATGGGATCCTGGTAGACCATGGAAATCCGATCTCCGCGCAGCTTTTTCAGCTCGTTTTCCAAACGTCCGACCAGATCGTTTCCCTGAAAAATCACTTTTCCGCTGTTGATGCGGCCGTTGGGGCCGAGAAAATTGACAATGCCGAACGCAATCGTGCTTTTGCCGCAGCCGGATTCTCCCACCAGCCCGACGGTTTGTCCCTCCCGGACGCCAAAGGATACGTCCCGGACCGCTTCCACTTCCCCCTTGCGGGTTTCATAGGCGATGGTCAGGTGCCGAACATCCAGGACCGGATCGGGGTTTTTGTCAGGTGTTTTTTTCATCATTGATAGCGCATACTCTCTTCCCGCAGACCGTCTGCCAACAGATTGAGCCCCACCACCAGCGAGGCAATCGCCACCGACGGCCACAGGGCCGCCCAGGGACTGCCTTCGAGAATGAATTCGCGTCCCTTGGCCACCATGCTGCCCCAGTCCGGCGACGGCGGCGGCAGACCGAGACCCAGAAAGCCGAGGGTGCCCATGGCAAATATGGCGTAGCCCACCCGCAGCATGGCATCGACAATGATCGGGCCCCTGGCGTTGGGCAGGATTTCGGCAAACATGATGTAAAACGGATTCTCCCCCCGGGTTTCTGCCGCACGAACGTATTCCCGGGTGCGAATATCAAGGGTAAGACTGCGCACCAGCCGGGCGATTCCGGGCGTGCCCACGATGGTGATGGCGATCACCACGTTGACGGCCGACGCCCCCAGGGCGGCCATGATGATCAGAAACAGCAGGATGATGGGCACTGCCATCATTGCATCGAGCAGTCGCATGACCACCTCGTCGAGCCAGCCGCCGAAATACCCGCTCACCAGGCCGAGGGTGGTGCCAACCACCAGTGCGACGAATACTCCCCACAGGGCCGTGCCGCCCGGCAGCCAAACGCTTTCGGAAATCGGCAGGATTACCAGAACGACCCGGGCCCCGTAAATCAATCGGGACCAAAGGTCACGCCCCAATTCATCGGTACCGAGCGGGTGCGCCATTGAAGGCCCCTGGTTGGGTGCTTTCCAGTCCTGCTCCAGCGGGGTGTATGGTGTCAGCAGCGGTGCGAGGACAGCCGCCGACACCCAGAACAAAACGATGATCAAGCCCACCACGGCAGCCCGGGATGCAAAAAGAATCGACAGGCCTGCCCGCAACCGGTGCCAGTGCCCGGGGCGGGTCACATCGTGCTCCGGTTGGATCACGTCGTTTGCATGGGTGTCGACTGCGGCGCTGTGTGTGCCAGTTGCCGAATCGATGGTTTCATTCGTTTCGTTCACGGCTCGTTCCGGCTATGTGTACCGGATTCTTGGATTGATGATTGTATAAATGATGTCGGCGACCAGCTGGGTGCCGACAGCCACGATGACAAGGATCATCGCCCCGGCCTCAAGGGCATTGATATCTTTGTACAGCGCCGAGTCGAGCAGGTACTTGCCCAGTCCCGGATAGCCGAACACCACCTCCACGATGACGATGCCCCCCATCAGCCAGTTGACGTGCAGCATGATCACTGTAATCGGTGCCATCAGGGCGTTGCGCACGGCATGCTTGGTGATAATCCGCCAGTAGGGCAACCCCTTGAGATAGGCTGTACGGATGTAAGGCGAGCGCATTACCTCCACCATGCTGGCCCGGGTGATGCGCAGCACGTATCCGAGTTCGATCAACGTCAGCGTCAGCACCGGCAAGATGAGCATGTCCGGCCGCTCCCAGGGGGCTTTTTCTCCAAATACAGTGGCCCCGGGAACCAGCTGCCACCAGACCGCAACGATCAGGATCAGAAAGATGCCGGTGGCAAACTCGGGAATAACCGAGAACATCATGCCCCCCACCGACAGCACCCGGTCCCGGATGCTGCCTTCTTTGAGCCCGGCTAACAGACCTAGAAACAGCGCCAGGGGCATGACGATGACAAAGGCGATGCCCGCCAGCACAAGGGAATTTCGGAGTCGGACATACAGGCTGTCACCTACCGGGCGGCCGGTACGCAGGGACTCTCCGGGATCGCCCCGAATGAACCCTTTTTTCAGCGGGAGATACTCTTCCGGCCCGCCGGAGCTTTGTTTCCAGCCTGAGCCCATAATAAAAGTCCAGACTTTGCGGTCGGTGCCCTTTTGCCAGCGGACGGCATGGTTGGCGTTGTCCACCCCCCAGAATGACCAGCCTCCCTGCGGATCGGATTCCCAGCGCCGGTTGTCGATCTTGCGGACGGTTTTTCCGTCCGGCTGCCGCAGCTCGGCCACCAGATCATCCCCCTGGAGCTTCCAGCGAACCGGGCGGCCGCTCTCGTCGATCGCCCACCACTCGACAAATCCTTTCTCGGTGACCAATCGCTTCAACCGCAGGCCGATTTTGCGCGCTGCCTTCCAGTCGGAGCCGAAAAGCCAGTGGACATAGCGCTGCCAGACCGGCTTATCGAGTCCGAGCTGGGCTAGAAAGGAGGCTTCCTGCTCCGGGGTGACAAACGCTCCCAACACGTTGCGGGCGACGTTTCCCGGCGAGGCTTCCGTAATCAAGAACACGGCCATGGAAACCAGCAGCATGGTCAGCAGCAGCAGCACAAGTCGTCTGACGATAAATTTACCCATCTCCTACTTCCTGCCGCACAAGAAGCGGGCGGATCAGATTGCTCCGACCCGCCCCGTTGCGGTTGCGGTAAGTGGCCAAGACTAGGATTTCAGCCAGGCTTCATTGAACAGAAAGACCAGATTGGGATGAGCTGCGACATTCTGGAGCCTTTTGTTGGAGCACATCCAGGTGTTCATCCAATAGGCGATCCCGATCGGACCCCGCGTCATCTGGATTTCTTCCAACTCGCAGAATATATTCCGACGTGCGTTGATATCCAGGGTGCCGCTGGCGGTGGCCAGCAGGTCGCTGAATTCCGGATCGACCCAGCGGGTTTCATTCCAGGGTACCGGCTTGCCGTCAGCATCGGCAATGTATGCCAGGTTGGGGACCATGGTGCCTAAGGGGCGGTGGGTCCAGGGGGTTACGCCCAGATCGACTTCGGTCCACTTTTCCCAATACTGGCTGGTGGGCATGGTCTGGATGTTGACACGAATACCGGCCGGAGCGGCATCCTGCTTGAGAACCTCGGCATAGCGCACAATATCGGTCCACTCCGAGCCCACGGCCAGATTTACCTCGATGCCGTTGGGATAGCCGGCTTCTGCCAGCAGCTTTCTGGCTCGCTGCGGTTGATACCTCGGGAACGGCTTTGAACAATACTCGGGGTGTTTTGGATAGACGTGAAAGTCCTGCCCCCGTATTCCTTCCCCCTGGTATGCCAGGGCCAGAATTTTTTCGCGGTTCTGGCAAAGTTTCAAGGCCATTCGAACCCGGTTGTCGTCCCAGGGTTTCATGTCCACCCGCATGCGCATCACCCGCGTGGTAGCAGTGGCCACCGGCATGACCTGGACGTGGGCATCGCGATTGACGGCTTTCATGATTTGCGGCCCGGGATTGTCGGAGGCATCGATCAGGTCGATTTCGCCGGACTTCAGGGCGGCTATCTGCGGCGCCAGCTCTCCTCCCATGTCGATGAAGCGGATCTCATCGATGTAGGGCAGCGGCTTGCCGTCAAATCCTTTTTGCCAGTAGTTACTGCGGGCCTTGACGATACAGATCTCTCCTTCGTTATAAGTGTCCAGGACAAAGGGGCCGGTTCCATGCGGCCGTTTCTTCATGTCCCCCTCGAATGTGCGGTGGCTGAGAACCTGGGCCGTGTATTGAAAAAAGTGTTCCGGTATCGCAATCTCGGCCCTCTTCAGGTGGAGCTTGAATCGATAGTCGTCGACCTTTTCGATGCCGCCGGGATCGAGGTAAGAGCCGACCAGGCCAAGCAGCGATGATTTTACATCTTTGTTCAGCCACTGGTTGATGGTGAAGATGCAGTCATCGGCGGTAAGGGTGTCTCCGTTGTTGAATGCGACCCCCCGGCGAACGTTGAAGGTCCACGTTTTCAGGTCATCGCTGGCCGACCAGCTCTCGCACAGGTAGGGGCGTGTTATATTGTCCGGTCCCGTAAGGGTCATGTACTCGAACACCATTCGCATGGAGTTGGACGGCATCAGCCAGGAAAAGCGCGCCGGATGGTCGATTTTCTGGACTTGCTGCGAAACCTTAAGCGTCCCACCCCGCCGGATATCCGCTGCCAAGGTCTTGCGCGGCAGCAGCAGTCCGATCATCTGGCCCGCGGCCAAAGTCGACACTCCCAGCAGAGTGGCGTAGCGCATAAAATCCCGACGACTGATCTCCCCATTCTGCAGTTGTCTTTTGAGATCACTCACCGCCGGATGGAACTGATCGGTTGAATCCATTACAGCCTCCTTGTGCTTCGGGTTACCATAGACAGGCGCTGCCAACGTTGACACGCATCAGCCTGTTTTTACTTTGAACTGATAGTTTTTCACCAGTAAACAGCTGGTGAAAATATTTTTCTGTGTATTTACAACGGATTATCTGTAAAATGGGTGGTTTTTACGTGCTATTTAGCTGTTTATTATGTTGAAATCAAATGATTGTCAAGGAAGGATACGGTATTTTTAACCATTCTCTGTGGGATAGCGCTGGATGCAACATGATGGAATTGATATAACTATCTGTATATTAAATTTATTTACTACATACTTTCGTCGAATTGACAACTCCCTTGACTTTTCCGGAACAACAACGGTATTATTTGCGACAATATATAATATAGCTTTATTTTTCAGCATGTTAAAAATTTTCTATAAAGGCCCGGTTGGGATATCACCAAAAACACTTTGAACAGAAACTAAAAATTAGGTGAACAGCAGATGCCGGAAGCAATCACGGACAGGGACCTGACCAATGATGTGCTCATATGCCTGAGAAGAATTATTCAGTTGATCGACATCCACTCCAAATACCTGATTAAAACGGTCGGGCTGTCGGCTCCACAACTCACCATCCTGCATGAAGCGGTCCGCAAAGGCAAGCAGTCGACGAGTGAAATCGCCAGAGCCGTCAGCCTGAGCCAGGCTACCGTGACCGGCATACTGGAGCGGCTGGAAAAACGCGGTTTCATCAGACGGGTCCGTGACGAGGTCGATCGACGCAAAGTGCTGGTATGCGCCACACCGGATTGCCACAAGCTGTTGGAAAAAACCCCTCCACTGCTGCAGGAGTCTTTCATCGATGCATTCGGCAACCTCCAATCGTGGGAGAAGGCGATGATACTGTGCTCATTGCAGCGTATACTGTCCATGATGGAGGTGAAAAAAGTCGACGCCGCATTGATGGAGCAGTCGCAAGATCCATCAGGTTTTCCTCTGTAAGAATAACCGCCGATAAATCCGGCAGGGCGCCAGGCTGAAACATCTTCGGCATACCTCCCGATATGATTGGTCACAGGCCACCGGCCTGGTTGATCAGCACGAGTTTGATGCGGCCGGTGGCAGTCGACTTTGCGATCATGGACCACGCATTGCAGATTCGGTCAGGGCTGTTGCAACCCTGCCAAAAGATGTTTTCCCACAGGGCATCTACCAGTTGTCAAGGCCGATAGCATTGGCGGGTGAAGCGGTGCTCTTGATGCGCTTGCCGGTCATATCCAGATTCACCAGCGCACCTTTCTCGGTATTCGCGTTGGTTCCACCCAAAAAAGGTCGACCACCAGTTCCTGCCGGAGGCGATCAATAATCTCAGCGTGCGATACACCGATTTCAAACGGATCGATCGCACAAACGCGACGGTCTTGTTTCGCCACACCGCCCATACCGGTAGCACAAAGCGCCGGCGAATCTCTGCGGGAAACAATTTCGAAGTTGATTCGGGGATGGATGGCATCGATCACCAGGCCCCGCTCCTCCTCAGTATTCTCTGCCCCAAAAGCCATGAAACCAATTTGCCACGGCGCCTGGATGCAGTTCCTCAACCTGTAACGACCGCATTTCTTCCGATTGCTGATCAAACCAGCGTGCCTTCCTGCTTGTTGTTCACGGTGGCAGTGCATGGGCCAGGAACACCAGCCCTGCGCAGCAGGTAACGTTCTGCTGCTCCGGTCATATTTACAGGCCTGTCGATTTGATGGTATAATACCGTTGTAGGAACAAACACCGAGGGGGGATGACTGACCGCTGCTTTCCGAGGGAAAAATCCCGTCCATAAATAACGGTTTGAGATAAAAACCGCTGGGGGACTTGTTAATAATGCGATCCAAGACGCTGCTGTTACTTCTTCTCTGTCTATCGATGATCAGCATCGGCACTGCCTGTAAAGACAGGGCAGTAACTACCGTAAGCAATGATATCGTCGTTCTGATCGAGTCTCCTTCAAAGTACTACTTTCAAGAAGGGGACGCGATTGAATTCGCAGGCTCGGGAACAGCCAGTGCGGGGGATGTGGCCGAAAACAATCTTGAGTGGACCTCGAGCCTCGACGGCGTGATCGGCACCGGCACCTTGTTTGCGCGAGAGGATCTTTCCGTGGGTACGCACGAGATCGAGTTGTCCGCCGTTAACCAGTCCGGGGAGGTCTTTACCGACACAACCACCATCGAGATTTACAAACGAAGGGCGCGGAAAAGAACCGCACAGAAAGAAGAAAAATGGTTTCGCAGAATCAATGATCCGGTGGACGGCGGCACTTACATCGAGGTGCACGACGGGACGATCATTGACATGAGTACAGGGTTAATGTGGGAAAAAAGCCCGGATAACGGGCAACGCAATTTCCAGGGTGCGGTTGCGCATGCGAAAAAATTGAGGCTTGGCGGTCACAAAGACTGGCGGGTGCCGACCTTGCACGAGCTGAGGATGATCAGCAACATCAGCTTCAGCCCCAAGTATCGCCGAATGTTTAACATCAGCGAAAGCGCAGTTGTACACAGTGCCGCGATATGCAATGTGTTCGAGACCATGAACGGACATTTCTGGAGTTATGACACATCGAACCGATACATTATGATTGCCGGCAAGCGCTACGGTCACGCCGTTCTGTATCAATTTGATTTTACGGTGAACTCGTTTCGAGGGACCTATACTCCATACAACTTAAATAAGCCGGGGTATGTGCGGTGCGTCCGAAATGCCGATCTGAAAAAGTGGAGAAAGCTTCTGGCTAAAAAATAAATGCCTATATCCCCTTGCCGAGAATCCTTTCATCGTGTTTCAGCCGCTCCTGAATTCCTTTGCCGATCTGGTAGGTGCGGCTGAATTCAGACCAGAACTGCTTGTCTTTTTCTTTCCAATCCGGCCCGAATCGATCGTCAAAATAGTCCCCCAGCTTGTCGAAAAGCAGTTTCCAGGCCGGCTCTCCCCTCTGGTGGGCGCCCAGCAGATCTTCCAGCAACGCGTCCAGCTCCGCCAGCGTCTCCTTGGGCAAATAAGATATCGCCCCCTTGCGGATCGACTCCATCAGCGTTTCCGGGTTGATGGCATGGGCAGTCAACATGACGGTCGGAATACCACGCTGGACCGATTCTTCCAGAAGTTTGAGCCCGTTGACGCCCATGATGTCCAATATGGCTAAATCGTATTTGTGTTCCCGTATTTTTTGTGATGCACTTTCGTAATCACTGGCCGTGTCGAGAACCACTTCATCGAGAATGTCTTCGATGGTTTCCAGGATATCCTCTTCGTCATCCACCGCCAGGATCTGTTTTCCTTTCAGTACCGATTCCGTCTTTGTCATGACAACTCCTTTGTCTGCTGGTTACTCCTTGCCGGAGTTCAGCGATACCGGAAGGCGCATGCGAAACGTTGCGCCCTTGTCTTTCTTCGTCTCCAGTTCGATTTCCCCTCCGAGACATCTGGCAATGATTCTCGCTCCCGCCAATCCCAGTCCGTGGCCGTTGCGCAGCGACAGGCTGCACTCCTTGCCCTGGACATAACGCTGGAAGATCCGTTCGCGTTCGCTTGGGTCGACGCCTGGCCCGTCATCACTTACCTCAACACAGAGTTGATCCGTCAAGTGGTACATCTGAATGTCGATTCGGTGTTTCCGGTGATGGATGGCGTTTTTGACCAGATTGCCGATAATTTGTCTGAACTTGACCTCGTCCTGAAACATTTCCAGTTCGGCCACGTTCGATGATATGTCGAGAAAAATGCCGTTTGCTTCCAGAAGTTGGGGCGCGAAGCGGTCGTCTTTTTCGACGGTCCCCTCGACAACGGTTGCGCCGCCGGTTGTCTCCAGTGCATCTATGAGCGCAGCACACAGGGATTGAGCCGGCTGAAACCGTCGACATACAAAACAACCCGTTTCGGAGCGTCCGATCTCCAGCAATCCGTTGAGCATCTGCCGGGCCTTGTGGGTGTTGCGCAAAGCTCTTCGGACGGTTTTCTCCTGACGGGATGTCAGCGGGCCGAATTTATCCCTTTTTTCAAGTATCGTGCGCAGACCGGTTTCGATGACGGCAATCGGATCTTTCAGTTCGTGAATGAGAAATTCAATTTCCACATCCCGGAAAAATCCCCCGGTGGTTGTCTCCGGTTGTTGCTCACTGTCCCACTTGCTTTCTTTTGCCATAATATCTATCCGGAAAGGTTCTGTAGCCGCGCCTGCTGCAGCGCGGCGGGTTTTGCCTGATCGATATCACATCTTCCGCTTCGCGGCCGGAAGGAATTGAACCGTCACGGTCGTCCCGCCCGATTCCAGACAATGCTGCTGCAGGCTGCACGGATCGCAGGCCTCGATATCCCCCGGGCAGACATCCCCGTCATGTGGTATGTACCGGCATCTCCTGGAGCTAAACCGGATGTTGAAATGATACCGTTCGGAGAAGATCTTCATCCGCAGCAGATCAAATCCCCGCCCGCCGGCATTGAAGTCAAACGGCTTGCGGGTGGCGTATTGCAGGGTGTCGGAAGTGGTGAAGAACTGCTCAAAAATCAGTCGCTGATTTTCTTCCGTAATGCCGACACCGAAATCTCGCACGATCAGTTCCGGTCCCTCTTCGCCGTTGCGGACCGACACTTCTACCCGGCTGTCGTCAGGAGTATTTTCTACGGCATTGCGAATCAGGCCGCGCACGATTTTGGTCAGCACCTCCGGTGGAATCCATATGCTTTCCGTTTTATCGGCGTGGAAATCTACGTCCAGACTGCGATGCGAAAATGCCGGTTGCAGCTGCTCCATCAACTTTTCTACAAACGGACCCGGCGCAAGCATTTCCGGCTCTGGGTTGCGCAACCCGAAGATGCCGTCGATTCGGCTACGGATCCGCTCCACCAGTGCCTCGTCTCCGGTTTCGGCAGCGACCAGGGCCTCCAGTTCGTCTGCACAGGCATCCAGCAGGCCCGAAAGCAGCGCGCTGCTGCGCAGATCTCTCTCCTGCAGTATATCTTCGATCTCGTATTGCATGTCCAGCAGCCGCTGCAGGTTGCGACGGCTTCTTCCCAGCACCCGCCGGATCGCAGTGCTTTCCGAGCCGGCCAGTTTATCTTCGAGAAGAGCCAACGATGCCGACAGGACCGATACCGGAGTCTTGAGCTCGTGGGAGAGCCGGTGAATGACCTGATCTTTTGCCCGGTTGAGGCTTTTGACTTCCTCGTATGATTTCTTCAGTTGTTCGTCGATTCGGGCATTTTCAATCGGCAGTGCCACGATACTCGCAAATGTGCTCAGCAGATCGGCATCCGCCTGGTCGAACTCACCCTGTTTTTTGTTCACCGCACAAAGAACGCCGATCATCCGGTTATCGGTAAGCATGGGCACCTGGATCATGTTGCGGGTTTTTTGACCGGTCCGCTTGTCAACGGTGTGATAGGAATAGGGACTGTCGTAATAATCGGGAACGATCATCGGCTTTCCGGTGCGAATGACTTCAGCGGCTACTCCCTTGTCCATGGGGTAGCGGGTCTCTTTGTATATCTTCTCGGCTTCCACGTCTTCATATGAGGCAGCCCGGAAGAAAAATTCCTTCTTGTCCTCATCGATAAGAATCACCAGGGCCCCCTCGGCCGCCATCAGGTCCTGAACCTCCCGGGTAATGAAATCGAGCCGTTGGTCCAATCCCCTGAACTGGTAGAGCGCCTTGGCGATGCGAAACAGCGCCTCGTTGATGCGTGCCGACCGTTTTTCAGCGGTCACATCCCGCAGCGTAACGACCTGCCCGGCCGGCTGGTCTTTGTCATCGTAGAAAATCGCTCCGTCGATGACGATGTCCAGCGTCCGGCCGTCCCGGGTCAGCCGCTTGGTTTCGAATCCGTGCAGGATCTTTTCCCTCAGCAACCGTTCGATCCCGTCCCGGGTCGGCTGTTTTTCAGATTCGGGAACAAACGGGATCCGCTTGCCTTTGAGCTCCTGCAGTGTCCATCCGAACACCCTCTCGAACGCCGGGTTCAAATAGGTTACCGTACCGTCGAAGTTAAAGACGAACACCGGATCGGGCAGAAAATTCAGAAATGCCCGATAGCGCTGTTCGGCCTTTCGGCTGGCTTCGTACTGGCACTGGGCCAGCTGTTCGGACTCCAGGACTTTGCATTGCGCCAGGTATTTTTCAGTGATGTCCCGGGCGATACCGCGAAATCCGGTCTTTTTGCCGGTCTCGTCCAGGATCAGATTGGCGGACAGCTCGATTACGCGGGTTTCACCGTCCTTGCGGAGGATTTCCCACACGATATCCGTGATTCCCTGCCCGGTGCGGTAGATCTGGTTAAAGCGTTGAAAGGCCGAGTCGGCATTGTCTGTGTCCATGAACTCGCGAAAGTTATGTCCCAGAATTTCTTGGCGCGAGTATCCGAACAGCCGGCAGAGGGCGTCGTTGAAGTACAAGAAGCTGCCTTGCAGATCGGTCTCGTAAAAGGCATCGGCCACGTCCTCGACAAACGCCCGGTAGCGCTCTTGCAGAACCTTCTCGCCCGAATCTTTCTGCATCGGTTCCCGTTTTCTGGGTATGGCGACTGGTTTGGCCATAAAATTCTAACAGACCACCGCCTCGTTCTCCAATATTCCGAACGTTTCTGAATCGAGCAGCTTGTAATCGTTCGACTTCAGGATTTCGATTGCCCGATCATCGTCGCTAAACCGGAATATCATCACGGCCTTGCCGGATGAAAACCCGATGAATGCGTACATCATGATTACGTTGATATTTGCATCCCGCAACGGCTTCAACAACTTGGCCAGGCTGCCGGGCACATCCTCAATCTCTACGGCAACCACCTCATTGACGAACGCAGATACCTGAATTTTCATCAGGATCTGCCTGGCCTTGGCCACATCGGAAACCAGCAGCCGCAGCTGGCCGAAAGCTCCCGTGTCCACCAGGTTGAGCGCGCGGAGATTGATGCCGGCCTTCCCCAGCGCCTCGGTGACCTCCAGGAGTCGCCCTGGAGAATTCTCGATGGAAACCACGATCTGTTTCAATTTCATGATACCCTCCCATGCTTGGTACCACCCTGTCGGTCAGCCGGACGGATGGCGTTCTGACGTTTTGTTGCTCCGCAGACAAGCGGTATTCTTTGCGCATTGTTCACAAAAATACACACTTTACCGTCGAATTCAAGGGAAGCAGAAACTGTGAAGACAATGCCATTGCAGCGTCGGTTCACCGCCAAGCTCACTCTGCCGCCTTCAGCGTCTCCTTGACAAAGAGGCTGGACAGGAACGCAATCAACCCGGAAACAAAGAGCAGCAGGAAAGCCATCCGGTATCCTACCAGGGTGAAGCTCGTTCCCACACGGCCATAGTGCTCCAGCACATACCCCAACAGCGGTTGAAAAACTGCTCCGCCCGCAAAGGGGAACAAGTTGACGATTCCGGTGGCCGTGCCGGCCATTTGAACCGGAAAGAGCTCCTTGTTGGCGGTAAAAGCGATCACCACCACAGCGCTGGAGAATATGCCCAGCCCGAGGCAGAGCAGATAGAGCCCCATCCGTGGTATGGCATCTGTCTGAAAAGCCAGAAAGGCGGTTATCACGAGGGTGACGAAGCTCGACAGTATGATGACCGGCCTGCGCCCGCGCAGCAAGCTGTTGGATGCCCAGCTCAGGGTGGGGCTGCCGATGATCATGCCGATAGCCAGCATGGAAAGAATCTGGGCTGCCTCGGTTTTGCTCAGACCGTAAACGTGTGCCAAAAATGGCCCACCCCACAACCCACCGAAGGAAAAGAAGATCCCGCAGTCAAAAAAGAACCAGGCGGCCAAAGGCCAGAAGTTTTTGTGCAATAAAACCCTGCGGACACCCTCCAGCAGACCGATCGGGGTTGCGGCCGACAGCGGTTGCCCTGCCGGAGAGGGCCATCCTAACTCTGAAGGCCGGTTTCGGACAAAAAGATAGACCAGCAGCGCCAGCGCCAGGGTGAACATGCCGACGGCAACAAAGGACATTCGCCAACCGATCCAGCCGCTGAGTGCGGCCAGCGGCGTTGCAGCGGTCAGAGAACCGACCCCGCCGAGGGCCATGAGAATGCCTGTCATCACGGCAAACTCCCGGGCGTGAAACCACTCGGCCAGGATTTTCAGCGTCGGGACAAAGAGCATGGCCACTCCCAGTCCCACGAGGGTGCGGCCGACGATGGCCCAGAATACGGAAGAAGCCAGCCCCAGAAGCAGTGATCCGCCGAAAGCGACAAGAAAGAACAGCGTGATGGTCTTGCGCGGCCCCCAGGAATCGGAGAGCAGCCCGGCAGGCAGCTGCATGACGGCATACGGATAGAAATATGCGGCTCCCAGCAAGCCGGTGATAGCCCCGGTGGTGCGCAGGTCGCGCATCATATCCACCGCCAGAACCGCCGGGCAGAGGCGGTGGAAGTATACCAGTATGTACCCGCAGGCCAGAATGCTGAATATCAGCCAGCGATAGCGCTTGGCTTTCAGGAGGGCTTCCTCTGTCACTGGATCTCCGTGGTCCATCCGGATTTCAGCTGTGTTTAGAGAGTTCTGCGTGGCGTTTATCGCCTGAATCCCATGATATCCGGCAGCCAGAGAACGGCGTCGGGCATATAGGTCATGAAAAACAGCACCGCCATCTGGATGATGATAAATGGTATGACGGCTTTGGAGACGTAAATAATGTCACGATTGGAAATCGCCCCGGTGATATACAGACTCACTCCCATGGGCGGTGTGCAGTAACCGATCGCCAGGTTAACGGTCATAATCAGCCCGAAGTGCATCCAGTCGATGTGGAAGGCATCCAGCATGGGGAGAAACACGGGCCCTAAGATCATCGTCGCAGAAATGATATCCATGAACATTCCGACAATCAGCAGCAAAATGTTCATCGCCAGCAGAAACACCATCGGGTTGGTGACGGTAGACAGCACCGCCTCGGTGATTCGGCCGGGAATGTCCTCGAGGGTCAGCAGGCGGCCGAAGCAGCTGGCGCCGGCCACGATGATCAGCAGGGTGGCCGAAGTAACGGCGGAATTGACCGTTATCTTCTTGACCGCACTGAACTTAATCGACTTGTGGATGAACAGCTCCACGACAAACGCGTATACACAGGCAACCACCGCGGCTTCATTGGCAGTGAAGGCTCCGGAGAAGATCCCGCCGAATATGATCGCAGGAAGCAGCAGCGACCAGATCCCTTCTTTGAAAATCGTCACGACTTCGCGGGGGCTCGGAACCGGCTTGCGGACGATCTCGGTTTTTTTCCGGAAAAAGAAAAAAGTGTACAGGCAGACCCCGAAGATGATGAGCAGACCGGGTAGAAAGCCGGTCAGAAAAAGCCCCTCGAGGGAAACGTTGCTGATCATGCTATACAGGATCATCCCGATGCTGGGCGGGATGATCACCCCCAGGTTGGGCGAAGTGGTCATCAGCCCGAGGGTGTATTTCTCCGGGTAGCCGTTGTCCATCAGCGCCGGAATCATAAAACCGCCCAGCGCGACCACGGTGGCGACAGTGGATCCGGAGATGGCGCCGAACAGTCCGCAGGCGATGACACCGGCCATGCCCAACCCCCCCGGCAGCCAGCTCACCATCGCGTTGGCCACCTTGATCAGCTTATCGACGATCGAGCCGGCCGTCATAATGTTGCCGCACAGGATGAAAAAGAGCACCACCACCAGCGCAAAGTTGTCCATGCTGCGCAGCAGGGTCTGCACCAGCAGCATCAGCGGCAGATCGGTAAACAGCAGAAACCCCAGAACAGAGGTGAAAAACAGGCACATGAACACGGGGATGTACGTGGCCATGCAGCCCAGCAGGATCGACAGGATGATGATGTGACTGGCTTCCATTGAACCTCTCTTTACCCCTTCGCCCCGGACCCTCAGGGTGTTGCTTTTTCGCTCGATTTGCCGCGCAGATCCGCTATGTCCTGGTGAAACAACTGTATGGTGCGGATGAACATCATGGCGCCCATAAGCGGAAGGATCGAAAAAATGTACACCAGGGGTATCTGTAAAATAATGGTCTTCTGCTCGGTCTGGACCTGGAGAAGCGCCATTTTCCAGCCGAAGTAGAGCACGATAAGCGAAAAGATCAGGGTTACGAAGTTGCTGAAAAACGTCAGGGGCACCTTTAGCTTGGGCAGCAGCTGCACGGATGCGTCGATTTTGATCATCGATCGGTTCTTCACGGCCGCGCTGCAGCCGATCAGCGTCGTGTAGATAATCACCTCGCGCACCAGCTCCTCGGACCAGGCCAGTGTGTAGTTGAACACGTACCGGAGAAAGACGTTGACGAACAGCGAGATCAACGCCACAAACACGGTGAGAAAAAGCGTCCACTCTTCGAAAAAGCTCAGCACCTTGTCGAGTACATCCAGGATCTTTCCAAACATATGCCGTCACTCCGATGGTCGTGTGGTCCAGCTGGTTGTTTTATCCTCTGCATAGAACCGCGGATGGGATTGTCGCCTCCGCTCTGCTGTCATCGGTTTCATACCCGCTGTGGGCTGTCGGATGCAAGCGAAAAATAAAAGGGGCCCATCTTCGAGCCCCTTTTTTCTACCTCGATCGCAGGTTATGGTCGTTGATATCCGATGAAATCCTGGACCTCTTTCAAATAATCTGCCGGACGGTAGGTGTCGCCGTCCCGCAGTTTGTTGATCTCCGGAGCGAATTTGCGGTGGGCAATGTCGCCTTTTTTGCGCAGGATCTCCATTTCCGCATCCGGCAGCTTGAAGAACTGGATGCCGTCTTTGGAGGACTTCATGATTTCGGCAGCCTCCTGTCCCACTGTTTGCGCGCGGATATCGGCGCACACCTCGTTCAAGGTGCTCTTGAAGGTTGCCTGCAGGTCGGCCGGCAATTTATTGAACCAGGCCTTGTTGAAGATCCAGATGAACAGTCCCTGGGCGTAATCGATATAGGTGTAGTACTTGGCAACCTCGAACTTCTTGGTGATGCTGCACACCATCGGTGTGTGGTCGAGACCGTCGATGACGCCCTGCTTCAGGGCTACCGGCACATCGGGCCAGGGCATGGCAACCGGGTTGATGCCCCACTCGCGGTACACCAGCTGGTTGACCGGCGCTTCGGCCGTGCGGAATTTGAGCTTCTTGGCATCGGCGATGGAGCGAACCGGCGTGGTGGTCGCCCAGCCGTAGTTGCCGTAGCCGGTGATGTCGATGCCGATGATGCCCTGGTGATCCATCGCCATCATGAAGTGATCGAAGAGTTTGCGGTTGCCGACGAACTTGTCGAGCTTATCGAAAGAGTCGATCAGAAACGGCAGGTTGACCAGACCGAAGCGGGGGCCGAGATTGGCCGCGGCCACCGAGCTGACACCCATCCCCTGGATGGCGCCCATTTGAAGCTGGTTGAGCACTTCGACCTCGCCGCCGAGCATTGAAAACGGTTTGTAGTCGACGTAGATCTGGCCGTTGCTGCGCTTCCAGAGCAGATCGCGGAATGCAAATCCGGTGTATACCCCTTTGAGAACGGGGTGGGACACGTTGGATATAATGCATTTGTACTTCGCGCCGGACGGATCAAAGGCGGGTTTCCACGCATCCAGCGACGGCCCTGCGGCCCAGACCGGCGTCAACATCAGACTGCAGGTGACAATACTCAATCCCACAAAGATCGCCATTTTCTTCATTGTCATTTATGCCTCCTTTTTCCTGCTGAACCTCCATCGTTGATAAAGCAAAATACACTAAACACGATTCATTTGCCAAAGACCATTTAAAAGCTATATTGCAGCTACATGGTTTTTTGTCAACAAAAAAGTGCGAGCAAACCGGAACCGAAAGGCCGGATCTTTGCTTTGCCCAAACGCCATTCAACCACCGCCTGCGCACTCTCATGAACCCGGCGTCCGGACGTCGGGTTTGATGGCTGCACCGGATCAGTTGGTACGGAATCCCGCCCGTTACCCGGCGGACCATGCGTACATCAATCTGTTTACATTTTCTGGTTTTCAGGCTATTATTCTCTGACTGGCTTTTTGTTAACTATTTAGAATCACAAGAAATTGGATCATGGACAAAACGACGCCCCTGGAAGAAGAGACGATCTCGGCATTCGGCAAACGGCTGACAAAAGAGGTCGGCATCCGGCTGTTTCTCTCAGAAGACCCCCGGGGCGGAGAACTGCAGGAATTTTGCCGACGGTTGAGCGAGATGGCACCGAATATCAGAACGGTTGAAGTTGCAGATGAAGCCGGTCCCCTGCCGGCGATTTTGATCGGAGAACGGCTGCGCTACTGCGGCGTTCCCGCCGGCAACGAGATAAAGCCGTTCCTGGAAGCAATTGCTTTTCTGGATGAAACATCCATCCCGGCGCTCGATCCCCTTCCCGACGGATTCATGGCGCTCGAAACACCGGCCGATCTGCAGGTATTCGTGACCCCGTTTTGCAACTTCTGCCCGGCAGTTGTCCGCCGGCTGCTCCCGCTGCCATTTCTCGTCGCCTCCATTTACCTGACCGTAATTGATGCGACGCTGTTCCCGGAAATCGCTGCAGAACGCAATATCAAGTCCGCTCCCACGCTGGTTCTCGATGACCATCTGCGCTGGACCGGCAGGGTGGACATGGAGGAGCTTGCACGGGCCGTCGTCAATCGGGATCCCGCCATGCTCGGAAACGAAACCCTCGGACGTATACTGCAGACAGAAGGGGGTGCGTACGAACTGGCCGGGATGATGCACCGGCATGAAAAAATATTTCCGGCTTTCGCGGACCTTCTGACCGATGAAAGATTCACCGTTCGGCTGGCGGCCATGGTGACCGTCGAGGATTTGCTGGAGCGCGACGGAGATCTTGCCTTGCAGGTGGTCCAACCGATGCTGAAACGATACAGCCAGGTGGCTGATGCGGTAAAAGGAGATTTCCTCTATCTACTCGGCGAAATCAAATCGGCAGAAGCACTGCCGCTGCTGCAGGCAGCATCGGCGGATCCGAATGCGGAAATCAGGGAAGCGGCTGCTGAAGCGCTGGAGAAAATTGATACGGATCAACCAATAGGATAACCACATGTCGTGATGCGGCTTTTTCGAACCGGTCCAGTGCGAGATTGTCCACCAACCGGTCACCGGATGCCTCCGCAGCCCGGGGGGCCCTGCCGTCTCGAAACCGCAGTAACCCCAATACCCCAACATGGTCCCGGTGGCGCATGGCCGATATTAAAACCATAATGGAGATTGTGCGGCACAACGAGGAAATTGCCCGCAAGTTCTTCGAGATTGAAAAACGCATCCTCACGATCCTGAACTTTACGGATCTGTTCGAGGTGCTGCTGACGGAAATCCGCAGCAAATTCGGTATTCCCTACACCTGGATTTCCCTGATCGACAACAGCGACCTGTCCGGGTTCATCCAGGAACTGGAAGCGTCCGAGGCCTTGAAACCACTGCTGAACGTAATAGACGGGGAAAGCTTTGACATGCTTGTAGGCGCACGCAGCTCCCCTTTGCTGGTCAACCACGACCTGAAGCCCTATTTTCGACTGCTGCCAAAAAATCGAAAATATTTTGTCAAATCGATGGCCATCGCACCGATTTCTCTGGACGGTCAGCTGATCGGAAGCCTGAACCAGGCGGACATCAGCGCCAAACGATTTCAGCCTGGCATTGATACAAGCTTGTTGGAGCAACTCGCCGTCAAGGTCTCCTTGTGCCTATCCAACGTGACCGCCCACGAAAAACTTCGATATCTGGCCTATCACGATCCTTTGACCGGGCTGCTCAATCGCAGGGTGATGGAATCTGTGCTGGAAAGAGAATATTACCGATACCAGCGATATCCCAAAAGCCTCTCGGTGGTGTTTGTGGACCTGGATCACTTCAAGCATGTAAACGATGCCCACGGACACGACCGGGGCGACGATCTTCTCAAGTATGTGGCCCGCGTACTGATGGAGTTGAGCCGCAACACCGACGTGGTGGCCCGATATGCCGGGGATGAATTCGTCATGATCCTGCCGGAAACCGACAAGCAGAGCGCCGGACTTTTGATGGAGCGCATCCAGCGCCATTTCAGGCGCAACCCCTTGTCGACGACGGAAGTGACGATTCCGCTTTCCATCAGCTACGGTATTGCCACCGCTGAGGACCACAAAATAGACAACCCGCAGGCGCTTATCAAACAGGCCGACGAAGCCCTCTATGAAGCCAAGCAAACGCGCAAGTCAGCGCCCCCGGAACTCCCGCCGGCCGCCCCGGTCAACCCGAACAGCGGGAAAATCGTCGATCTTTCGCGAGAAAGAAACGAGAAGTAACCAGGTAATTTTCCCGAGCCGCATCCATCCAGTTGTGAACATATCCGGCAGGACCGGATAAACCGGTACCACCGGCGGACCCTGCAACATCTTTTGCCATGTCAATCTCGGGCGGTCGGTCTCCGATGCCGGTCGTGCAAGGGATGGCACCGGGCTGGACCATCTGCGGTCAACGAATGTTGCACCCTTATGCACGCCGAATCTGACCGTCATCCACCCGACGCTGCGCCTGATCGTGCGTCCCGGCAGTCGTGACCCCTGCGGTATATTGGCTGTCTACTTGAAATTTCATCTATTTTCTGCCTCGTTTCATCCACGGATCGATCGGCGCCGATCGGATAGCCCGCAAAGGAGTGCCGCAGGCACGGTCTTTGCTGCTGCATAACGCAATACAGCAATGCTTCGCAGGGCACCGCTGTGACGGCCGGTGAAATCGAACCCGGTTGGGGCGCATACCGACTGCAGGGCTCATGGATCCAACCCAACAGAAGAAAATTATTGACAATTTTAGGCAGGGGACATTAGGATGATCACCATCGGATTGCGCTTGACTCGAAATTCTTTCTCGAACGACTCTCTTCCGCACCTGCACAATATCTGCCACCGGTCACTCGTCCCCGCGGCTGCGTTCGCTTCGCGCTGGCATCCTTCGGTCCTCAATCAGTGTTACTGCAAACACAAACAAAGGGGGTGGCATCATGGCGTACACGCTTCGGATGTGTGCCGTCGTCTGCATCGCTCTGTTTGCGGCGGCTTGCGTCACCGACAAACAATACAACCAGGCGATTTTCAAAGTCGAAGCCGCCTGGAAGGAAGCCAATGAGCGGATCCTGGAGACCGAGGGCAAACGCCTGTTTCCCGCCACGAAGCAGCAGTGCTTTATGGCAGCCCAGATGACCGCCAACCGGATCGGCATGGTGGTCGAACAGCAGTCCTACGATACGGGGTTTTTGTTCGTTTCCGGCCCGGCACCGACACCGCTGACGATGGAAGAATGGGCCATGGTCCAACGGGCCGAAACCGAGAATTTGCGGTCGCTGATCAGAGACGATCTTGGAGTGGTGAGCTACTGGGTGGAGCTCGATCCCTCGGGCAAGGACGTGCTGGCGAACATCTTTATCAGCGAGAAAGAAAGCGGCACGGAAGTCTCGATCGGCCTGCGACTCAGGAGCACCGGCTCCAAGGGCGGCAAGAAAAAACGACTGCAGCCGCCACCGACCGCGATGAACATCGGATTGAACAAGTTCTGGGCGGCCTATGAGATGGAAATGGCCACCGTTCTCAGCAAATACGGGCTCCCCACACAGACAGCCGCCCCGACCGGACCGGTCCGCAAACCGGCGATTCCGGCCGCAGCCGCGGCCCCCGCTGCCGTGCGTGCCAGAGAAAATCCGGATGCCATTGCCGTGATCATCGGAAACAGGAATTATGAAAGCCGCATTCCTGCGGTCGACTTTGCCTACAACGACGCCGACGCGATGAGCCGATACGTGATTGAATTTTTAGGCGTCAGCGAAAGAAACGTCATCGAGTTGCGCGATGCGAAGCTCAGCGAAATGGAATCCGTACTCGGCAATGCCCGGTCTCACCAGGGCAAACTCTGGCGGTGGGTCCGCCCGGAAGAATCGGATGTATTCGTCTACTACTCCGGGCACGGCATGCCGGGATTAAAGGATGGCCGTCGTTATCTTCTGCCGGTGGACGCCAATCCGGACACTCCGGAGCTTCAAGGATACGCCCTGGAAGTGCTTTACAAAAACCTGGAAAAACTGGATGCACGATCGGTGACCGTTTTTCTGGATGCCTGTTTTTCGGGAGAAAGCCCGCGCGGGCCGTTGTCCCGCAAAGCTTCGGGTATTCGAGTGGTTCCCAAAGAAGAACCGGTGGTACCCTTTACGGTCCTTTCGGCGGCGGGCAGCGACCAGATGGCCAGCTGGGACGAGGAGGCCAATCACGGCCTGTTTACCAAACATCTTCTCGATGCCCTCTACGGCGGTGCCGACGGACAGCGCTATGGCAAACCCGATGGTCGCATCACATTGAGTGAAATCAAGAGTTATCTGGACCGTGAGATGACGTATGCCGCCAGGCGCAAGTACGGAAGAAACCAGGAAGCGACGGTTATCGGAGATTCCGAAAAGGTGATCGTGAAGCTGAACCGGTAACGGATTCACCGGTGACATTCACTGCCGGAAAACGGTAAGCGGGCGGATCGGTTTGCACCACCAGGCGGAGCCGCAGTGCGGATTTGCGCTTCAATGATCACAAATGCCAGGGAGGTCCAATCATGCCGACCTACATCACTTTGGCCAGCTTCACGCAAAAAGGAATCGAGCGCATCAGGGAGGGCCCCGACCGCCTGGATGCGGCGAAAAAAGAGTTCGAATCCCTGGGAGCCAGCATCAAGGAGTTCTACCTGGTAATGGGCCAGTATGACATGGTCTTAGTTGTCGAAGCGCCGGATGACGAAACGGTAGCGAAACTGGCCTTGATTATCGGCGCACGCGGCACCTCCCGAACGCTGACGCTCCGAGCCTTCCCGGAGGGTGAATATCGGAAGATCGTCAGCGAGTTGCCCTGAAAAAGAGGGGAAGCCAGCCGCGTCGAATCGCGCAGTGGCGCCTTCCGGCGCCAGATACAGAAAAGCCCCGCTCAGCAAAGCAGGGCTTTTCAATGCAACAAGGCCGCGGTCGGTCTTTATTCTTCCGGGCTCTCTTTCTTTTTCCGTGAAGTTGCGGCCGGTTTCTTCTCCGCAGATTCTGTTTTTTTGGCCGGCGCGGCTTTTTTCGCTCTGGTCGCGGTCTTTTTGGTCCCCTTGTCTTCGGAAGCCGGGGGCTTTTCTTCAGCGGCCTTGGTCAGTGGCTTTCTTTTGGGTGCCGCTTTTTTCACAGTCGGTTTTTCCTTTGCCGCGCCTTCCTCTTTCTCTTTCGGCTTGGTGGATTTCTTCACCGGTGCGCCCTTTTTGGCTGCCGGCTTCTTCTCTTTGGTCGCAGGTTTTTTTGCTGCGGGCTTCTCCTCTTTATCCGCAGCTTTCTTTGCGGCAGCGGCCTTTTTCTTGGCAGGCGCCTTGGCCGCAGCTTCGCGGGCTTCGGATTCTTTCCCGGTTTTCTTCCCCGGCGCCTCTTTACCGGCCGGTTTCTTGGCTGCCGCGGAGGGGGTCGCCTTTTTGGCCGGTTTTTTCTTTTTCGGAGCCGTTTCTACCGCAATCAACTCGATGATCGATACCGGTGCGGCATCACCGGCGCGCCTGCCCAGTTTCACCACCCGCGTGTACCCACCCGATACGCTGCCGAAGCGCTTGGGAGCCTCCTCAAACAGCTTGTGCACGACATCTTTTTCGCGTATGACCGCCATTGCTTGGCGCCTGGCGTGCAGATCTCCCCGTTTGGCGAGGGTAATCAGGTGGTCCGCCCAGCGTTTGAGCTCTTTCGCCTTGGCATCGGTGGTCTGTATACGGTCATGTTTGAACAACGAGGTCACCATGTTGCGGAACATGGCGTTTCTGTGGCTCGATGTTCTACCCAGTTTCAGGCCAGCCTTACGGTGTCTCATCTGTCCCGTTACTCCATTTCCTCGGTTTCTTCTTCCGGCGCCTCAAACCCTTCCAACTTCATTCCCAGGGAAAGATCCATTTCAGACAGGACCTCTTTTATTTCGTTAAGGGATTTGCGGCCGAAATTTTTGGTTTTGAGCATCTCGGGTTCGGTTTTGGATACCAGTTGCCAGATCTTGTGAATGTCGGCATTTTTCAGGCAGTTGGCACTTCGTACGGACAGTTCGAGCTCTTCAACGCTACGATAGAGGTTCTCGTTCCATTCCGGGGCCTCCTCCCCTTCCTGCCGGCGGCCTTTTTTCATTTCGGCGCCTTCGTCGAAATTGATGAAGATCGACATCTGCTCCTTGATGATCTTTGCTGCGTAGGCCACGCAGTCCTCCGGCAGGATGCTCCCGTCCGTCCACACCTCCAGGGTGAGTTTATCGTAATCGGTGCGCTGACCAACCCGGGCCTGGCCGACCAGGTAATTGACCCGTTTGATCGGCGAAAAGACCGCATCGATGGGGATGGTACCGATCGGTGCGTCTTCGTCTTTGTTGTATTCCGCCAGCGAATACCCCTTGCCGACTTTCACGATCATTTCCATATGCAGTTTTGCATCAGCGCTCAAAGTGGCGATATGCTGGCTCGGGTTGAGGATTTCGACCTTGCCGTCGACACTGACGATGTCGGCGGCAGTGAGGACTTTCTCTCCTTCGGCTTCAATCCGCAGCAGCCTCGGTTCCGTGTCGGCAACCCGCATGCGTACCTGTTTCAGGTTGAGAATGATCTCGGAAACGTCTTCCAGAACCCCCGAAATCGCACTGAACTCGTGCATGACTCCGTCGAATTTTACGGAAGTGATCGCCGCACCATGCAATGAAGATAGGATAACCCTGCGCATGGCGTTTCCGATCGTGACCCCAAAACCTCTTTCGAGGGGCTCACATACGAACTTGCTGTAAGAGGGCTTGCTGGTTACCTGAACTTTTGCCGGCTTTATCATATCTTGCCAGTTGATGTACATCAGCTCACTCGATGCCATTTTACGATCTCCAGCTTTTGTTTGTTGGTACAAAAAAGATGAACGCTCCGGAACCGGTCGGCGCTATGTTTGTCCTCCAACGCTTCCCGCCGTTCCCCGCCGAGACTACTTCGAATAGAGTTCGACGATGAGCTGTTCTTGAATGGGCATCGTCAGGTCTTCGCGTTCCGGCATACCCTTGATGACACCCTGCATTTTTTCCTTTTCCAGATCGAGCCACTGGGGGACGCCTCTGCGCACCACGGCATCCAGAGAATCTCCAATCGCTTGGATTTTTTGGCTCTTTTCCCGCACCTGAACGACATCTCCCGATTTCACTATAAAGGATGGAATGTTGACTTTCCGGCCGTTCACGGTGAAGTGATTGTGACGGACGAAATGCCGCCCCTGGGTCCTGGAATTCACAAAACCCAGCCGGTAGACGATGTTGTCCAGCCGCCTTTCGAGTGCAACGAGCAGGTTTGTTCCGGTAACACCTTTTTGCCTTTCAGCCCGCTGAAAAAACAGCCTGAACTGGCTTTCCGACAAACCATACATCCGCTTCACTTTCTGCTTTTCACGAAGCTGAATGCCGTAATCGGATATTTTTCTTCCACGGCGCTGACCATGCTCCCCGGGCGGGTATCCGCGCCGATCGAAAGCACACTTATCGGAGTAGCACCGGTCACCTTTCAGAAAGAGTTTCATGTTTTCCCGCCGGCAAATCCGGCATACGGATCCTGTATATCGAGCCAAATCTTCCTCCTTTACCGTTCAACAAATCGGCGATCGTCCGCGCCACCGGCTATGCGTGTCTCCCCCGTGGCAGCGCGGCAGCAGACCGCTTTGTGCTATTTGCCGATCTTATCGGATTGTACATCCGAGACAGATCACCTGAGATCGGCCACACGCTAAACTCTGCGGCGTTTGGGGGGCCTGCAGCCGTTATGCGGTATCGGGGTCACATCTTTGATCATCACTACATTGAATCCGGCCGACTGCAGCGATCGCAACGCCGATTCCCGCCCGGGACCCGGCCCTTTTACGTAGACCTCGACATTTTTCATGCCGTGTTCGATCGCCTTCTTGGCCGCATCCTGGGCCGCCAGCTGTGCAGCAAACGGAGTGCTTTTCCGCGAACCTTTAAATCCCTGCACTCCCGCGCTGGACCATGCGACCGTATTGCCGGCCGGATCGCTGATGGTCACGATGGTGTTATTGAATGTAGACTGAATGTGAACGACCCCGTTGGGAATGTTCTTCTTTTCTTTTTTCTTTGTTTGCGTTTTTCTCGGCATGGATCAATTCCTGTCTTGAATCGACGGTTCGGTTATTTCTTTGCCTTAGCGGCGCCCTTTTTCTTGACTGCGGCACGCTTTGGCCCCTTCCGCGTTCGAGCGTTGGTGCTGGTGCGCTGCCCGTGAACCGGAAGGCCCTTGCGGTGGCGCAAACCCCGGTAGGAACCCAGATCCATCAATCGCTTGATGTTCATGGAAATTTCCGTGCGAAGCTCGCCCTCGACTTTGTGTTCACTGTCGATCGCCTTGCGAATGTTGGTAATCTGATCTTCTGTCAGGTCATCCGAACTGGTATCCGGATCGATGTTCAATTGCGCAAGAATCTTATTGGACGTGCTGCGCCCAATGCCGTATATGTAGGTCAAAGCGATTTCGATCCGCTTGCGCTTCGGTAAATCGACCCCAGCGATTCTAGCCAAATCCTCGTCCTCCCTTTATCCTTGCCGTTGTTTATGGCGCTTGTTTTCGCAGATGACCCGCAATACACCCTTTCTGCGGACCACTTTGCACTTGGGACAGATTTTTTTCACCGATGCTCTGACTTTCATGAAAAACTCCTGTTGCCGGATACCCGATCTTGGGGTGGCGGCCGCTCTAAGCCCAATGGTTCGCCCGCGAGTCGGCCTTCGTCTGTCAACGAACTTGCATCACCCGGATATGATTACTTGGACCGGTACGTAATTCTTCCGCGTGTAAGATCGTACGGTGAAAGTTCCACCGTCACCCGATCTCCCGGTAGAATCTTGATGAAATGCATCCGCATTTTGCCGGATATATGGGCCAGTACCCGATGTTTGTTGTCCAACTCGACCTTGAACATCGCGTTGGGCAACGTCTCCAGTACAATGCCCTCCACCGTTATTGGTTCTTCTTTCGGCATTCAGCCTCCGTTTCCACTGCTGCCGGCTGCCAGCATTGGCCGCCCGGCTCAACCGTATCATTGCCGGCCCCTTACTCTCGAACCGGATTTTTTCAAAAACCCTTCATAGTGACGGCTTAGCATGTGCGATTCCATCTGGGCCACCGTGTCGATGGCCACACCGACCACGATCAGCAGTGCCGTTCCGCCGAAATAGAAGGGCACGTTGAATTTGGTAATCAGGATCGACGGCAGAACGCATACCGCCGACACATAAACCGCTCCACCAAGCGTGATTCGCGTCAATACCCGATCGATATAGTCTGCCGTTCGCTTGCCGGGCCGTATGCCGGGAATAAATCCCCCCTGCTTTTTCATGTTGTCTGCCACGTCCACAGGATTGAAAGTAACCGCCGTGTAAAAATAGCAGAAAAAGAAAATCAACCCGACAAACATCAACTCATATACGGCATTGCCCGGCGCCAGGGCCGAGACGATGTTCTGAATCCAGGGCACCGTAATGAAGCTGGCAATGGTAGCCGGAAACATCATGATGGAGGAGGCAAAGATCGGCGGAATTACTCCGGATGTGTTAATCTTCAGCGGCAGATGGGTACTCTGCCCCCCGTACATGCGCCGCCCCACAATCCGTTTGGCATACTGCACGGGAATGCGCCGCTGGCCCTGCTCCACAAAAATGATCGCCGCAACGACCGCAACCATTAACACCACCAGGATGATAATCGGGAAAATCCCCATTGCACCGGTGGAAACCAACCGGAAGGTGTTTCCAATGGCGGTAGGCATCCGGGCAACAATGCCGGCGAAAATGATCAGCGATATGCCGTTGCCGATTCCCCTTTCGGTGATCTGCTCACCCAGCCACATGATAAACGCCGTTCCGGCAGTCAGGGTAATCACGGCCATTATCCGGAAACCCCAGCCCGGATCGATGACCGCTCCCATCCGCTCGAGGCCGACACTGATACCGAAACCCTGGATAATGCTCAGTATAACCGTACCGTAGCGCGTATACTGGGTGATCTTTTTCCGTCCCTGCTCCCCTTCTTTCTTCAGACGCTCCAGGTGGGGAATCACCACCGTCATCAACTGCAAAATAATCGAAGCGCTGATGTACGGCATGATGCCGAGAGCAAAAACCGAAAGCCTTTCCAGGGCACCCCCTGAGAACATATTGAAAATGCCCAGGATCGTACCCTTGGCCCGGTCGAAGATCTCCGCAAGGGCGACACTGTCGATGCCCGGAACAGGCACGTGCACGCCGATACGGTAGACCACCAGCAGCGCCAGGGTAAAGAAGATCCTCTTCTTCAGTTCCGGGATCTTGAATATGTTGCCGAACCCGCCACCAATCATATCAGGCACCCTCTATTTTGCCGCCGGCAGATTCTATTTTTTCCCTGGCGCTTTTGCTGACCCGGTCGACTTTTACCGTCAGCGGAATCGCGATCTCTCCATGGCCGAGCAGCTTGATTCCGTCCCGCTTGCCCTTGACCAGGCCGAGGCGCACGAGCGCCGCCTCGTCAACGATACTGCCGCTGTCAAATCTGGCCAGGTCGCGGACATTGACGGCAACAAATTTCTTTTTGAAAAGGTTGGTAAAACCGCCCTTGGGCAAACGACGATGAATCGGCATCTGTCCACCCTCGTATCCGGCCCGAACATTTCCGCCCGAGCGACTCTTGAGCCCTTTGGTCCCTCTGCCGGCGGTTTTGCCGGAACCGGATCCGACTCCGCGCCCCACCCGCTTGCGGGATTTGCGTGAACCGGCCGGCGGCGATAATTCGTTAAGCTTCATCGGTGACTTCCTCCGCTGTAACCATATAGGAAACGCTATCGACCATTCCGCGAATCTCGGGGGTGTTCAACCGCACAACGCTCCGATTGAGTTTGCCGAGTCCAAGGCCCTTGAGCACCTTGCGATGTTTTTCCGGTCGGCCGATCGGACTTTTTACCAGAGTGATTTTCAGTTTGTCAGCCATGTCTTACATCCCTTGATTCGGTTGTCACAAACCTGCTGCCGGAACAGGCTTGCAGACACAAAATCGAATTCCGACCCGTTTGTCGAGAGCTACTCGAGTTCCTCCACGCCGATACCCCGCCGTGCGGCCACCTGTTCACGGCTCTGGAGCCGCTGAAGACCATCAAGGGTCGCCTTCACCACGTTGTGAGGGTTGTGTGAACCCATGCACTTGGTCAGTATGTTTTGAACGCCGGCAGCCTCGAGCACCGCACGGACCGCGCCCCCGGCAATCACTCCCGTACCCGGGGCGGCCGGTTTGAGCAGCACCTTGCCGGCGCCGTACCGGCCGACGGTTTCATAGGGAATGGTCCCTTCGATGATCGGGATGGCTGTCATACTTTTTTTTGCTTTTTCCACGCCCTTACGAATGGCTTCCGGCACTTCACCGGCTTTGCCCAGTCCAAATCCGACGCTGCCGTCACCGTCTCCGACGACGACGATGGCGCTGAAGCTGAACCGACGGCCACCCTTGACGACCTTGGCCACCCGATTGATGTGAACGACTTTGTCAATAAGCTGATATTCCTCAGATTCCTGTTTGTACAAGGACCCGCCTCCTTTTTTTCAGATACGACCTGCTAGAAAGTCAAACCGCCCTCCCGGGCTCCTTCGGAAAGCGCCTTGACGCGCCCGTGGTACATGAATCCGCCGCGATCGAATACGACTTTTGAAATGCCTTTTTCCTTGGCCCTTCCGGCCAGCAGCTTGCCGATCTGCACGGCAACGGCTTTCTTGTCCCCGGGTTTGGATGCATCGCGAACGTTTTTTTCCATGCTGGATGCCGCGACGATGGTCAAACCCCGGGAGTCGTCTATGATCTGCGCATAGATGTGCCGGGTGCTCCGAAAGACACTCAGGCGCGGTCTGTCAGAGGTTCCGTACACCTTTTTCCGTACACGCTTTTTTCTTCTGAGCCTGGCTTCCTTTTTAAAAGATAGCGCTCCCATTTATCTGTCCCTGTCCGTGCGTCGACCGCTAACGGGGATGGCTGGTTCCACCCCGCTGCGGAAGCAGATTATCGGTTCCTGTTTCCCGGTGTTATTTGGTGCCGGTCTTTCCCGCCTTCCTGCGGATGTATTCATCGGCATATTTAATGCCCTTGGCCTTGTATGGTTCCGGCGGACGCAACCGCCTTATGGAAGCTGCCGTCTGACCCAGCTTTTCCTTGTCGATTCCCGACAGCTTCACCACGTTGTTGCGATCGACGACAGCGGATATGCCGTCCGGCAAATCGAAATTAATCGGGTGAGAAAATCCCAGGTTCAGCACAAGCGAGTTGCCTTTGACTTCCGCCCGATAACCGATACCGGTGATCTCCAGTACCTTTTCAAATCCGGAATTCACCCCCACTACCATATTGGATACCAGGCTGCGGGTCAGCCCCTGCAGGGCAAGGTTGGTCTTGCTTTCACTGAGCGGAATCACCCGGATCGTATCGGCTTCGATCTGCAGCTTGACATCCGGATGAATCGGCCGGCTCAATCGGCCCTTCTGCCCCTCAACCGTCAACACGCCGTCTGAGTAAGTCAGTTTGGTTTTCTCGGGCACGGGTATCGGTTTTTTGCCAACGCGAGACATGTCTTTGCACTCCCTTTTTGATCTCTAAATCAAAGATTCCAGAGCAGTGGCAGGGGTTGCTCGCCGCCACGGGCCTGAAACCTCTGGTTACCAGATGTTGCAGATGATCTCACCGCCGAGATTCTCTTTGCGGGCTTTTTTGTCCGTCATGACTCCTCTGGAGGTGGAGAGAATCGCCGTGCCGAGGCCGTTGTAGACCGGCTTGATGTCCTTGCTTTTCACGTATACGCGCCGGCTGGGTCTGCTGATTCTGCCCAAACCGTAAATGACGCTTTCCTGCCCGGAGCCGTATTTCAGATAGATCCGCAAAATTCCCTGTTTTCCGTCCTTGATGAACTTGTAATTGCGAATGTATCCCTCGTCTTTTAAAATTCTGGCGATATCGATCTTGATCTTCGACCCGGGTATATCCACGCTGTTGAATCTGGCCTTGGCAGCGTTTCGCACGCGGGTTAACATATCCGCCACAGGATCTGTCATGGTCATGGTACTGTCTCCGTCCTACTATCTAAAGTTGTTGCCGTTTTCCCTATTCGATCGAACCACCTGCATCTCTTTATTCGGGCTGCCGCCGTTCCTTCGGCTTGCCCGGCATTTCTAAGGGGCGAGCGGCTTCCATTTCTGATTACCAGCTCGACTTAACGACGCCCGGAAGTTTTCCTTCGGAAGCCATGTTTCGAAAGCAGATGCGGCAGATACCGAACTTGCGAATGTATCCCCGGGGACGGCCGCAGATCGGGCAGCGATTGTAGGCCCGCACATCGAACTTCGGTTTGCGCCTCGCTTTGTTTCTCAGAGCGGTTTTGGCCAAGTTACCCTCCTTACATATGGGAGATTGAAAGTTTTCAATAGGTCGCGTTCGATCGCACCGCAGAAAAAGCGGTTGGGTTGATCAATTGTTTTCAATTCCGGAAAGGCATTCCCAACAAGCGCAACAGCTCGCGCCCCTCCTCGTCGGTTCGGGCGGACGTTACGATGGTGATGTTCAACCCTTTGATATGCTCGATCTTGTCGTAGTCGATCTCCGGAAAAATAATCTCCTCGCGGACACCCAGGCTGTAATTTCCCTGCCCGTCCATCGCTTTGGGAGATAGACCCCGGAAGTCACGCACACGGGGCAATGCCGCATTCACCAGTTTATTGAAAAAATCGTACATGCGATCCTTGCGCAGCGTCACCATACAACCGATCGGCATTCCCGTGCGCAGTTTAAATGCAGCAATGGATCTCCTTGCGCGGGTGATGACAGGCCGCTGGCCCGCAATGGTGGCCAGTTCCTCGACAGCCGAATCGAGCAGCTTGATATTTTGTATCGCTTCTCCGACCCCCATGTTCAAAGTGATTTTTTCCAGCCGGGGGACCTGCATGCGGTTGCCGTACTGGAATTTTTCCATCAGCTGGGGTACGACTTTTTCGAAATAGTACTCTTTTAACTGAGACATCGGGTTCCTCCGTCGACCCTACTTGTCGATGATCTCATCGCATTTGCTGCAAGATCGGACCTTCTTGCCGTCTTCGAGTTTCTGCATCCGGATTCGGGTCGGCTTCATGCACTTGCTGCACATCAACATCACGTTGGAGCGCGGAAGTGTGGCCTCACTTTCAAGGATGCCGCCCTGCTTATTTTTGGCAGAGGGACGCGCGTGCCGCTTCACGATGTTCACGTTTTCCACCAGAATCCGATCTTTCTTATGATCGACACGCAGGACTTTGCCGATTTTGCCGCGGTCCTTGCCGGCAATTACCTTGACCTTGTCGTCTTTTTTGATGTGGCCTGTTAGTGTGGGCATTCGGTTTTTCTCCAGCCTGCTTGTTTCTATCTGCTCCGATCGTCTCGCTCAGATGACCTCGGGAGCCAGGGAAACGATCTTCATAAACCTTTTGGCACGAAGCTCCCGGGCTACCGGCCCGAAAATACGGGTCCCGATCGGCTCTTTGTTACCGGATATCAAAACGGCGGAATTGTCGTCGAACCGGATGTAGGATCCGTCCGGTCTGCGAATCTCCTTTTTGGTTCGCACCACGACAGCTTTGAGCACATCGCCTTTTTTCACCTTGGCATTGGGGATGGCTTCTTTAACAGATACGACGATCACATCGCCGATACTGGCATACCGCCGTCGCGAGCCGCCCAATACCTTAATGCAGCCCAGCACTTTTGCACCCGAGTTGTCCGCTACGGTCAGTTTTGTCTGTGCCTGAATCATCGTCTAAGTTCCTTTGCAGATTAGATCGCCTTTTCGACGACCTTAAGGACGCGCCAACTCTTGGTTTTGCTCAGCGGCCTGGACTCGGCAATCAAAACCTTGTCGCCGATTCGGCACGAGTTGTCGGCATCGTGCGCGGCATATTTGGTACGCCTGCTGATGTACTTGTGAAACATTGGATGCTTTACCTGACGGTCCACCTGGACGACAATCGTTTTGTCCATTTTGTCGCTTATGACGGTTCCGACCACTTGCCTTCTCGTTCCGCGTGTTTTCATGACAGTCTTCGTTCTCGTGGGTTTAATGATTATCTGCAACCTGCTTGTCCAGCTCTTCCTGTATGATCGTCTGAACCCTGGCGATGTCGCGTTTGGTTGCCTTCAATTTCTGGGCGTTCTCCAGCTGGCCGGTTTCGTGTTGAAACCGCAGGTTGAAAAGAGACTCTTTCAACTCCGTCAGTTTTCGGTAGCGCTCTTCGGTGCTCAGCTCGCGGATTTCACTCGCCTTCATACGTCAACTCCCCTTTCAATAAACTTGGTTTTCACCGGAAGTTTGTGAGCGGCGAGCCGGAAGGCCTCCTTGGCGATATCCCTGTTCACGCCTTCCATCTCGTAGAGTATCCTGCCGGGCCGAATCACCGTCAGCCACCCTTCCGGGGCGCCCTTGCCCTTGCCCATCCTGACTTCGGCCGGTTTTTTGGTAAAGGGCTTGTCCGGAAAGATGCGGATCCATATGCGCGCACCTCTTTTTACGTGCCGGGTCATGGCCACCCGGGCGGCTTCAATCTGGCGTGCGGTGATGCGGCCGCAGTCGACCGCCTGCAATCCGAAATCTCCGAAGTTCAGGTTGCAGCCACGCCGGGATGCGCCCCGCATTCGACCCCGTTGCTGTTTTCTGAATTTGATTTTCTTGGGACTGAGCATTTTTCCTTACTCCCGTCACAGCCGTCGCCGGCAACCGCCCGAAGGCCTGATCCAATTGCGGCCCTTCTGATCTGGCGAACCCGCGGCCCGGCGCTGCGGCAAATTAGGCGTTCTAAGGTATTACTTACCTTCGGATTCCAGCTGGTCCTTTTTGAGCACTTCGCCTTTGAATATGAATACCTTCACACCGATCGCCCCGTAGGTCGTGCGGGCTTCGGTAAATCCGTAATCGATGTCGGCTCGCAGCGTGTGCAGGGGGACTCGGCCTTCCCTGTACCATTCACGCCTGGCCATTTCAGCGCCGCCCAGCCTTCCGGCACACATGATTTTTATGCCCTGGGCGCCAAAGCGCATGGCCGAAGTGACCGATCGCTTCATTGCGCGTCGGAAAGCAACCCGGCGTTCGATCTGCAGGGCAACATTCTCGGCCACCAGCTGGGCATCGATCTCCGGTTTGCGAATTTCCTGGATATCAATCATCACCTCATGGTTCACCATCTTCTCGATCTCGTTTTTCAGCTGCGTAATTTCGGCCCCCTTTTTCCCGATCACGATTCCGGGACGGGAGGTAAATACCCGAAGGCGTATGCGCTTGGCCGACCTTTCGATCTCGATTCGAGAGACACCGGCGTGGTAGAGTTTCTTTTTGATGTAGCCACGGATCTTATGATCTTCGTGTATGTAGTCGGCATAGTTCTTGTCCGAGAACCAGCGCGACTCCCAGGTTTTCACGATCCCCAATCTCAATCCGATCGGATTTACTTTCTGGCCCAAACGATTACCTCCTTTACTCGCCTACAGCGTTTCTTCAGTCAAAATGACGGTGATGTGGCTGGACCTCTTGAGGATGCGCGTACCCCGGCCGCGGGCCCTGGCCTTCCAGCGTTTCATGGTCGGCCCCTGATCGGCAATGACGTTGCGTACCACCAGGTTGTCGACGTCGATGTCCGGATTCTGATCGGCATTGGCAACGGCACTTCGCATCACTTTTTCAACGATTCCGGCTGCTTTTGTCGGCATAAACTTGAGTGTCTGCAGGGCCGTTTCAACCGGCTTGCCTTTCACTGCGTCCACTAAGGTGCGAACCTTCTGCGGGGACACTCGAACGTATTTCGATACGGCCTGGACTTCCATAACTGTACCTCGGTGATATAAACCAAACTTCGGGTGTTTGTGTTCCGTATGCTGCGACTGATACTCTTACAGGGTTCCGACCGGCGGTGCTATCGCCTGACCTTCGATTTCTTATCCCCCGCATGTCCGTAAAAGGTCCGAGTGGGAGAAAATTCACCCAACTTGTGGCCGACCATGTTCTCGGTGACAAACACCGGGATGAATTTCTTTCCGTTGTGCACAGCCAGCGTGATGCCGACCATTTCCGGTATGATCGTCGACCGCCGTGACCAGGTCTTTACGACCCGGTTGCTGCGACTTTCCTGCGCCTGTTGAACCTTGTTCATTAAATGCGGGTCCACGAAAGGCCCTTTTTTCAACGAGCGTGGCATGTTCTCTCCTGCAGGGTTACCCCATTGGTTTGATTTTTCCCCGGAACTGCGGCCGCCGGCAGCGGCAAAAGTTTCCGGGTCTGATGCACCGTGCTAGCGTTTGCTGCGACGTTTGACAATCATTTTATCGCTGAGTTTGCGCTTCTTGCGGGTTCGGTATCCTTTGGTCGGCCAGCCCCAAGGACTGCACGGATGGCGCCCCCCGGAAGATCGTCCTTCTCCACCGCCCATGGGGTGGTCAACGGGATTCATTGCCACCCCTCTGACCCGCGGCCGTTTTCCCAGCCATCTTTTCCGTCCGGCTTTACCGAGCCCCATGTTCTCATGCTCCACGTTGCCGAGTTGCCCGATGGTAGCATTGCATTTGAGCAGCACCATACGGACTTCACCGGAAGGCATTTTGATCAGCGCATACCGATCCTCTTTGGCCATTAACTGGGCCGATGTCCCGGCACTTCGAACCACCTGACCCCCCTTGCCCATTCTCAGCTCAATATTGTGGATCTGGGTGCCGAGCGGAATGTTGCTCAGCGGCAGTGAATTGCCGGGTTGAATGTCCGCATCCGGACCGGATTCCACCGTATCGCCGACCTGCAAATTCACCGGTGCCAGAATGTAGCGTTTCTCCCCGTCCGCATAGTGCAGCAGGGCAATGCGGGCACTGCGATTCGGATCGTACTCGATGGCCGCGACCTTGGCCGGCACCCCGGTCTTATCCCTTTTGAAATCGATCATCCGGTAATGGCGCTTGTGACCGCCCCCGCGATGCCGGCAGGTAATCCGCCCCTGGTTGTTGCGGCCGCCGGATTTTTTCGTCGCCTTCAACAGGCTCTTTTCCGGTCTCTTGCGGGTAATGTCGTCAAAAGCCGAATATTCCTGAAACCGCCGCGCGGGCGAGGTCGGTTTTACTTTTTTGATGGCCATGTTTGATTCCTCTGCATCTGGCAACTGCCGGTTGCTACCGTCGGTGATCTAAACTCTTTGCTGAACGATCGTCCGGTTCGATGAATCTGCTTGCCCGCTGGGCAGGCAAACAGGTTGAATACCCCTACGCCCCCTCAAAGAAATCGATGCGCTCTCCGGGACGCAGGGTGACGATGGCTTTCTTCCAATCCCGCCGTTTCCCGAGAATCCGGCCTCTGCGCTTTACTTTGCCGGTGACTTGCATCGTACGGACACTGGCGACTTTGACGCGAAATATCTGTTCGATCGCCCGCCGGATCTCGATTCGATTTGCCCTGCGGTCCACCTCGAAGGTCAACTGGTTGGCCGTTTCTTTCTGGATATTGCTTTTTTCCGTCACCAGGGGGCGCTTGATAATATCGTACTGCGTCATGACAACAGCCTCCCTTCGATCTCGTTGATGGCCGGCTCCAGCAGCACCAGGTTCCGGTATTTCAAAATGTCGTAGACATTGAGTCCTTCGCTGCGCAGGATTTTGATGTTCGGCACGTTGCGGGAGGACAGCTCCAGATTTTTGTCCTGTTTGTCGGTCACAATCAAGGCATTGTCGATTTTCAGCGTGTCGATAATCTTGACGAAATCTCTGGTTCTGATTTCCTCGAGATCCATTCGATCCAGCACCAGCAGCTGCTGGCCCTTTAACTTGCTGCTCAGGGCCATCTTCAGTGCCAGTTTCCTTACCTTTTTCGGAAGTCGATAGGCATAAGAGCGTGGATCCGGTCCAAACGTGGAGCCACCGCCGCGCAGCAGCGGGGATTTGATGTCGCCGCGACGCGCCCGTCCGGTGCCTTTCTGGCGAAACAACTTGCGCGAGCTACCGCGCACGTCGCTGCGGTGCTTGACCGATGCGCTGCCGGCCCGCCGTCCTGCCTGCTGCATAACGACCACTTCGTGCAAAACACTTTCGCTGGCCGGCACATTGAAGAGCTCGTCGTGGAGCTGTCTCTCCGAGACCTTTTCACCTTTGATGTTCACTACGTCTACAACTGCCATGCTAGTCCTCACTCAGCACCCGGTCGACGGCATCGATAGGTTTGCAGGCCCAGCTGATGCCGCTTTTCGGATCGCAGATCACGCTTTCTTTTTCACGATCTTCGGTTTGCTGATCATCACCAGCGCGTTCTTGTGGCCCGGTACGGCCCCTTTCAACAGCATCAGGTTCTGATCCGGTCGGATATCGACCACTTGCATATTGCGCACCGTCTGGCGCGCGGTGCCGTATTGCCCGGGCATTTTTTTGCCCTTGATCACCCGCGCCGGCCATGCGCTGCACCCGATGGAGCCCGGAATACGAATGCTTTTGCTGCCGTGGGTCATCGGTCCGCGGGAAAACCCGTGGCGCTTGATAACTCCCGAGAAACCACGTCCCTTGGTGGTGCCGACCACATCGACGCGTTCGCCGATATCGAACATGTCCAGGGTGACGGACTGCCCGAGGCTGTATTCTTCGGGGTTTTCCACCGGAAACTCACGAAGATAGGCAAATGCCCGTTCTCCGCTTTTATTCAGGTGGCCCCGCATGGGCTTGTTGACCTGCTCGGACTTTTTGTGCCCAAAGCCCAGCTGCAGTGCATTGTACCCATCCGTGGCGGCCGTCTTGATCTGGGTGACGACACACGGTCCCAGCTCCACGACCGTCACCGGAATGTATGCACCCTCGGGTGTAAAAAGCCCGGTCATGCCCAGTTTTTTTCCTATCAATCCTTTGCACATGGCCTTTGCCCACCATTACATCGTTGACAGTTTAGAGTTTGATCTCAACATCCACACCGGGAGACAGATCCAGCTGCATCAGCGCATCGACGGTTTGCTGGGTCGGTTCAAGAATGTCCACCAGCCGTTTGTGAGTCCGCATTTCGAATTGCTCACGCGACTTTTTATCAACGTGTGGTGAGCGCAAAACGCAGTATTTGTTGATCATAGTCGGCAGCGGAATCGGTCCGACGACTTTGGCCCCGGTTTTGTTGGCCGTATCGACAATATCGGTGACGGACTGATCCAGCAGCTTGTGGTCATAGGCTTTGAGCCTGATCCTGATTTTCGTATTGGCGATCATTATGCTTTCTCTTCCGCTTTATTCGATGATATCGCTGACAACGCCGGCACCGACGGTTCGGCCGCCTTCGCGAATCGCAAAACGCAGCTCCTTTTCCATCGCTATCGGG
>Ga0209536_100000031_pt1 | contig 180921 bp, 175 predicted proteins | sample DeeMarSeWOR28_12_FD_187461 | JGI IMG/M metagenome (GOLD analysis project Ga0209536, IMG submission 187461) | Marine sediment microbial communities from White Oak River estuary, North Carolina - WOR-2-8_12 (SPAdes) (version 2) | ecosystem: Environmental > Aquatic > Marine > Intertidal zone >... | reverse complement strand
ACCGGGAGCATCAATGCGGGCTTTTCGCGGCATGAGTTACGGATATCATATATCAAAAAGAAAATAAACTTTAAATTAGAAGGGCGTCCCCTATTTTTTTCTAAGTTATGTTTTTGGTTAAGGAGGGCTTTATTGTGCACGTTCCGGGTTTTCTGCTAGTTTAGGTGCTCTGATGTTTATGCAGATAAATCCTGTTATAAAAAAGCCGGCCACGAAAAAGTAAAACGGAAATTGATAAGTGCCATAAATATCATAAAATATGGCGGCAAATATCGGACCTAAGGCATTTGCAGTCAGGCGAAAGGGACTGGAATATCCCAGAATGCTGCCCAATGAATGGCGCCCGAAAAAATCCGGCCAGATAATATTAAGCAGCGGCGGTCTTCCACCTGACGTCACCCCGTAAAAAACAGATAATAGAAAAAGAATTCCGATTAAAGTGTGGCCGGATGCTTTCAGTAGCGCTGTCCTGTATATTGCCAGAAATAGAAGGCTACTGAAAAAAGCATTTATGGCCAGGAGCGTTTTTACATTGATTTTTTCGGCAAACACGCCCCAGCTAACAGAACCGAAGGCACCGGAAAAATTGATCACCGCAAGGACCAGTACGGCCGTTATGGGGGCAAATCCACAATCTGTCAGAAAAGGATACAGATGAAAATTGATACCGGCCTGAACGAAAGGGATCAGACTGTGTGCAGCGGTTAGCATCCAGAATGTCGATGTCCGAATCGCCTGGGTTCTGGTCAGAGAATTCTCAGAAGCGGGAACAAAAGTCGCCGCGTCAATTTTGTCATCGGATTCAGAAGGGTTGGCTTCTTTAGAAATGCCGGCATCACCGTCGGGTAACAATCCCATGCTTTCAGGCGTATGGCGCAAAAAAAGTAAAACAGGAATTCCGGATACTAAAAACACAATTATGCCCAGCGAACTCCAGGCAAAACGCCATCCAAAAACCAAGATGAGAAATTGAGCCAGCAGGGGTAACAAGGTCGATCCAAGACGGGGCCCCAGGTTAACAATCCCCATCGCCCGGCCTCTTTTTCGAATGAACCAGTTAGAAACGCTAACCGGGATAACCAAAAAAAGAATCCCCATAACAATCATTCTACCGCTTCCAAAAAACAGGTAAAGCTGCCATATTCGGCTGACAAAGGTCATGCCGACCAACCCCAGGCTCAAAAACAAAATGCCCCAGAAAGCCGTCATTCTCGGTCCGTGTCGGTCCAATACCGGACCGATAAACGGGGATAAAAGACCGGCGCTTAACGAACCGAGGGCAATTGACCCGGAGATGGCCGCCCGGCTCCAACCAAATTCATTGGCCATGGGCTTCATGAAAATGGCGAGAATCGCCTGAAAAGCACCGGACTCGGTTACACCGATCAAAAATGCGACTCCCACAATAACCCAGCCGTAAAATGGTTTTTTCAATTTTTTCTCTTTAAACCTGTTAAAAAGTGTATGTCTTCAAAAAGTTATGGGCAAATCCGGTAAGAAACTAAGAGAGGGTTTCAGCCCGTCTAGCGCCTTTCCCGCTATTCAAGCAGGGGTTGAAGCAAAATTTTGTTTTATTCTCCAACGCGTCGTCTTTTGCTTAATCTGCTGAGGAAATTACGATCCTGTCAATTATGGCGCATTTGCGACAATCACGATGCCCGAACTCGTTCCGATCCGGTTAGCACCTGCTTCGATCATCGCCACCGCCGTCGACCAATCTTTAATCCCGCCGCTGGCTTTTACGCCCATTTGCTGACCGACAACCTCACGCATTAAAGCAACGTCTTCCACGGTGGCACCGCCGCCTGAGAAGCCCGTACTGGTTTTGACAAAATCGGCTCCGGCATTTTTGGCGATCTCACAGGCTTTAATTTTTTCTTCCTCGGACAGCAGGCAGGTTTCGATGATGACTTTCAGTATCGTCGGGCTTTGGGCGGCTTGGCGCACGGCCGCAATATCCGCTTCAACGGTTTTAAGGTCACCGCTTTTTAAGGCACCGATGTTGAGCACCATATCCAGTTCGCCCGCCCCTTCACCAACGGCATTTTCCGCCTCAAAAGCTTTGGCCCGCATCTGCATGGCGCCCAGTGGAAACCCCACCACCGTGCAGACCGCCACGTCGCTGCCCTGAAGCTTGCCGGCGATATATTCAACCTGTCCCGAATTGACACAGACGGCTTTAAATCCGTAAGAGATGGCTTCGGCACTTAGCTTCGTCAATGCGTCCCGCGTGGCATCCGGCTTTAGCAGCGTGTGATCGATATATTGGGCCATTTCCGCAGCAGTGATTTTCGTATCTGTCATAATCCCTCCTAAATGGTCAGTTAACAGAAGACAAAGGTCAGAAGTCAGAAAACAGAGAGTCGCAGAATAACGAATATCGAAATCCGAAACAAGCACGGATTAGCCAGATTAAAATGACCAAAATAAGATTGTGATTTAAAAATATCCTATCGTGTTCTTGTTTTGGTCATTGGAACATTCGCACTTCGCATTTGTTTCGATTTTTGTGCTTCGAATGTCGTATTTTTTTAATTTGAAACTTGGCCTGATCGGGTTATAACCAGGTTCGAGTTTACTTTACGTGGTAGTATTCCAGCGCAACCCCGGGAGCCCATGATTCCAGAAGCAGTTCCGTAACCTTGCGCAGACCCACCAGAGTGGGCTTTTCCACCAGAACCACGCGTTGAATGGCGCGCTGCTCCCCCATGGTGGCCATGTTCAGACACAGGATGGCTGAATGAAGTGGGGTTAGACTTGGATTGAAGGCGGCGGATTCAACATACCGGCCGCTGTATATTTCTCCGCTCTGGGTTTCAAGCGCACAGCCCGCAAAATTTTGGGTATAGGGGGCATATGATTTCTCTGCCGCCGCCAGGGCTTCGTCAATGATCCGGTCTTTTGCGGCAGCGTTAAACTGGAGCTTGCGACCCTGCGGTGCGGGCAACATCAAACCGCTGCGGTTACCCAGTTCCAGCGGGCCGAATGCTTCGGGCAACAGATCTGAAAGCGGTTTCTTTCGATAGGCGCGACTTTGCCTGTCCGCTGTGATCACCATCATTTGCGCATTTTTCTCAAACTCATAGAGAAATTGCCGGCAGTGCCCGCAGGGCGCCTCGGAGGTAGCGATTGCCTGCAGATTTTGGGCGCCCTGATGCCAGGCATGCACGGTTGCCGACTGCTCGGCATGAATCGTCTGATTCAGGGGCTGATGCCTAAATTCCATGTTGGCCCCCAGGAAAAGGTCAAATGGGCCGGCATGGCCCTGTGGGCCCGGTGCCCCGGCCATGGCAACGGCGCCGACCTGAAACCGGGAAACCGGAACGACTGCGTATACTTTTGCCAGCGGGAGCAGGCGCACCATGAGCGCTTCCGGATCGATCCCCAGATGCTTCACCAGTTCAGCGCATTGGGGGGCGAAAAGCCTGCCGGCCTGCAGGGGTATGGTTTGCAGGATTTTCCGGACGGGTTCCGGAAATTCTTTCAGCTCCGCTTCGAATTGTTTTTGGCGATCTGTCATGATCAGCTAAATTCGGCGAACTTATCTGCTGTAACCTTGGCATAGAAAAGCCTGGGCGGCTCAACCTGCCGGCCACCGATGGTATAGGCCCCCAGAAATCTGGCTTTGGCCGGATCGATTTTTTGTCTGTCACCGTCGGCGTAAAAAACGGCCAGCGGTTCGCCTTTTTTAACAGGGTCGCCGACTTTCTTTTGCAGTAGAATTCCAATCGAAAGATCGATGGGCGCCGCCTTGGTCTTTCGGCCGGCACCCAGCATCCTCGCAGCCATCCCCACTTCCAGGGCGTTGATCTTCTCAACAAAACCCGAACCCTCGGATCGGATTTCGATTTTGGTTTTGGGCTGCGGCAACAATTTGGAATTAACGATTACTTCGGGATTGCCGCCCTGGGCTTCGATAAGTTCTCCCAGCTTTTTTAGGCCTTTCTTTCGGGCAATATTGGTCTCCAGCACCCGGCGTGCGGCAGATGGAGATGATTCCACACCTGACATGACAAGCATCATACTGCCCAGCTCCAGCACCAGGTCCACCAGGTCCCGGGGCCCGTTGCCGTCAAGGGTGTCAATGGCTTCTTTTACTTCGACGGCGTTCCCGATGGCATTTCCCAGGGGTTGCTCCATTCCCGTTATCAAGGCTTCCACCTTTTTGCCCTCGCTTTGGCCGATATTCACCATGGTTCGGGCCAGTTCAACGGCATCTTCGTATTTTTGCATGAAGGCCCCCGCACCGGTTTTAACATCCAGAACGATACCGTCGGCGCCGGCCGCCAGTTTTTTGCTCATGATGGAGCTGGCGATCAGCGGGATAGAATCTACCGTGGCCGTCACATTGCGCAAGGCATAAATTTGTTTATCTGCCGGTGCCAAATTCGCCGTCTGCGCGATGACGCTCACATGAATACGGTTGACAACATCGACAAATTTTTCCTTCGAGAGTTCAAGCTGCATCCGGGGAATGGATTCCAGTTTATCCACCGTGCCGCCGGTATGACCGAGTTCCCGGCCGCTCATTTTGGCGACAATCCCCCCGCTGGCTGCCACCAGAGGCGCCAGCACCAGCGTGGTCGTATCGCCGACACCACCGGTGGAGTGCTTATCTACATTAAAGCCCTTGATTTTGGATAAATCCACGATTTCGCCAGATTCCGCCATGGCCCGGGTCAGATCGCAACATTCGCGGGTGTTCATGCTTCTGTAATACACCGCCATTAAAAAGGCTGCCATCTGGTAATCGGGAATGCGCCCCTTGACAAAGCCGCTGATCAGAAATGCGATCTCTTCCCCGGAAAGCTCAAGGCCGTCTCTTTTTTTCTTGATGAGTTCGTAGACGTTCATCTCTTTTTGAGCTCCTCACAAAAATTGCGAGTCAGGATGCGGAATGGATTCTATTTAAACGCATTCTTAGACAGGATTAACAGGATTTACTGGATATTTTTTTGGCTTTCCAGATGAAAGCCAAAAATTTCAATCGCCTCCGGCGAATAAAAAATTAATGCCAACAGCAAAAGTTGAAATCTAAAAGAAAGTTCTTTCTTATAAAGTTAGTAATTTGTTTTTTTCCCGCCGTTAGGCGGGATTGAGTTTCATCACTTTCTTCTGGAAAGTGATGAAAAATAAAAATAATCCTGTAAATCCTGTCAAATAAAAAAAATTAAAAATCGGATCCATTCAATTTATTTTTTCTGTCACCTCTCGAGCTGGCTGATAATTTCTTTCACCAGGGCGCCGAATTTTGCGGATGCCTTTTTGGAGGTCTCAATGACGTCCTGATGTGAAAGCGGTTTTGCGCTGATGCCGGCCGCCATATTGGTGATCATGGAAAGCCCCAGGACCTTTATCCCCAGGCTGTTTGCCATTATCACTTCCGGAACGGTTGACATGCCCACCATGTCGGCCCCCATGGTGCGCATGGCTCTGATTTCAGCAGGTGTTTCATAAGAAGGTCCACTATAAGCTGCATATACGCCTGACCGCAGCCGAATGCCCTGCCCGTCTGCTATTTGTTGGGCCAGAATTCTCAGTTCACTGCTGTAAGCTTCCGATAGATCCACAAAGTCATTGGAGCCCTTTAAGGGGTTGTCACCCATGAGATTAATATGATCCCGAATGGCCACAATATCCCCGGGTTCGTAGGCCTTATTAATAGCGCCAACTGAATTGGTCACGATAACGGTTTGGATATCAAGTGCGGCCATGACCCGGATCGGAAACACGACCTGCTGCATGGCGTAACCCTCATAGTAGTGGACTCTTCCCGAAAGCGCCAACAGGTATACGCCGCAAAGGGTGCCGCACAATACTTCTCCGCGATGACCATCGACGGATGACACCGGGAAATGGGGTATGTCTTCAAATCGGACACCGACTGGATTTTCAATCTCATCAGCCAGCCCGCCAAGCCCGCTCCCCAGTATGATCCCGATTTGCGGCTGATGGTGAATATGGCGTTTTAACAGGGTTGCAGCTTCAATGACTTTTTGATTCATACCCGTATATCCTTCTTGAAACTCTTCCCGAAAGCCAATTTCCCGGCACCGAAAATATCAGCAATTGTCTGACCACAGTCGGCAAATGTGACGCGTGTCCCCAGATTGACATCTTTTTTTATTCCAGCCCCATAGACCAGCAGGGGCACATATTCGCGCGTATGATCGGTATGCGCCTGATGGCTCGGATCGCAGCCGTGATCCGCTGTGATGATCAGCAGGTCATCGGGCGACATCGTTTGCAGAATCTGCGGGATACGCCGATCAAAAGCCTCAAGCGCCCGGGCATAGCCGGCCACATCCCGGCGGTGCCCGTAAACCATATCAAAATCTACCAGGTTTACAAAGATCAAACCCTTTTGCTTTTGATACTTTTTTATGAATTCCAGCGTGCGGTCGACACCATCTTCGTTGCTGTTGGTATGAATTTCAGCACTCAGCCCGCGGTGTCCGAAAAGATCTCCGATTTTCCCGATACCGACGGTGGCAACCCCTTTTTTTTCCAGAAAATCCAGCAGGGTTTCTGCCGGGGGTGCCACCGAAAAATCCTTGCGGGCGGCATTGTGTCTTTCAAATTTACCGGGAGTTCCGATAAAGGGCCTGGCGATCACCCGGCCGACGGCGTGGGGGCCGCTTAAAATACGTCTGGCGATTCGGCAGTATTCATAAAGGTTTTCCAGAGGGACAATGTCTTCGTGCGCGGCAATCTGAAATACCGAATCCGCTGACGTGTAGACAATCGGATTGCCGGTTTTCAGATGCGCCTCCCCGAGTTCTGCTATAATTTTCGTTCCGGAGCTCGGATAATTCCCCAGGGTCTTTTTGCCGATCTTGTTTTCAAATGCGTCGATGATCTCTTCGGGAAACCCGTGCGGATAGGTGGGAAAAGCCGAATCCAGCACCAGGCCGGCGATCTCCCAATGACCCGTTGTGGTGTCTTTGCCGGGCGATCGTGCGCCCATCTTTCCGTAACAGCCGATAATTTCATGGGTTTTACATCCAACCGCAGCAATTTTGGCGATGCCTAATGCACATAGGTTGGGGATGTCCAGTCTGCCGGTTTGCTCGTAAATATGGAGCAGGGTATGGCTGCGGCCGTCATTGAACCGTTCCGCATCCGGAAGATGGCCGACACCGACACTGTCCATCACAATCAGAATGACGCGGTTGATCATCGCGAATTAAGATCCCCCTCAGTTGGTTCTACAATCCGTCTCAAAAAAAGTAGACCACCCTATGAGATAAAACATAAAATGAGTGACTAAAGTGAAATAAAGTTTGGAGTGACTGAAGTTAAGGTGTCGCAGCGCTCCATCTTTTTTAAAATGGTAGAATTCATTAACTCTAGGCACTTTAGCTCACTTTAGGCACTTCTTACTTTAGCGCACTTGCGTTGAAGCATTTTTGAGATGGCTTGGAATATCATAGTGCAATATGGCATTTATACGCAAGAAAAGAGCCCAAAAACCTTCAAAAGTTGATTGCATTATTTTAAATCTGTGAATATAATGGCCCGGAATTTTTTGATCCTTGCCGACATTGCATGTTGCGCACCGGTTTCAGGCTCAGTTGTCATTACCGTCTTTCTCGCTAACGCAATTAACGCCCAAGGCATTCGCACTTTTTAAATTGCATGCTTTGGGAGTGTCCTTATATACTGCCCGATGGGCACCCACCCACAAGAAAGGAGGAGATTCGATGCAGAAACTCAAAACAAAATTCAGTTTGATCCTGGTGGTTCTCGTTGCCGTGGGTCTGATGACCGGGTGTACCTACACCACTAAGGATTTGAATGAACAGCTCGTTATGGCTACCGTTTGGACTCAGACCTCGGCCGAGTACCGGGCCCTATGCTATCAGTCCTTTAATGTGGCCAGGATGAACCTCGATGCTTTTCTGGCTACCTATTCGGGATCCAAGCCCGTGGCCATTATCGTCGATGCAGATGAAACCGTAATTGACAACTCGGCCTATGAAGCCTGGCTTATCGGCCAGGATCAAGGATATTCCTCCAAAACCTGGGATCCCTGGATGGCGGCAGCCGAGGCTAAAGCAGTTCCGGGCGCTGCGGAGTTCTTAAATTATGCCAGCGGAAGGGATGTCGAAGTTTTTTATGTCACCAATCGCAAAATGGTCGGCTATGAAGGGACTGAAAAGAACCTTAAAGCTCTGGGTTTTCCCGATGTGGACAAAAAGCACCTTATGCTGCGTACCAAATCCAGTGACAAACAGGAACGCCGGGATATTGTAGCAAAGGATTATACGGTTGCCCTGCTATTGGGTGATAACCTCAATGACTTTCTCAGTGTTTTTGCCAAGAAATCAGTTGCTGACCGCTTTGCCGAAACCGATAAAATCAAAGACATGTTGGGAACAAAGTTTATTGTCTTCCCAAATGCCATGTACGGCGAATGGGAAGGATCTATTTATGACGGCAACTGGGGTACCACTGCAGCCGAAAAGGACAAAATGAGAAAAGACCACCTTGAGCGCTGGAATTACTAGCCGTAATACACTTAAGCGGCAGCAGACCGCATTTTAATACCAAAAGAAAAAGCTGACTTTCAAATCCACAAAAAGATAAAAGGCCGCGCTCATAGAGTGCGGCCTTTGAAAATCTTATTTTTGCCCCTCAAGATATTTACCCACCAGCACTTCTAGCTTTTTTCGAGTTTCCGGTGGAATGGCGCCGGCTTCGGTCATAATGGCATCTTTTAAGGCCCGGGCACATATACATTTGCGCTCGTTTGAAATTTTCGGTACGACATCCTGAATTATTTTCTTGGCAAGAGATATGTTTTTTTTCAGGTTTTGGACCACGGTTTCCACGTTTACCTCTGATTCGTCTGCATGCCAGCAGTCAAAGTCGGTCACCATGGCCATGGCGGCATAACAGATTTCAGCCTCCCGGGCCAGCTTGGCTTCCTGAAGGCTGGTCATGCCGATGATGTCCATTCCCCATTGACGGTAAACATTCGATTCGGCCCGGGTGGAAAAGGCCGGCCCTTCGATGCACAGCAAGGTTCCCCCTTTGTGGATAGCGGCGCCGGCACTCGTCCCGCTTTTATAAACCAGTTGGGCGAGCTCCGGACACACCGGATCCGCAAATGCAATATGGGCCACCAGCCCGTTGCCGAAAAAGGTGCCGGACCGCGTTTTGGTACAGTCGAAAAATTGATCGGGAACAACAATATCCAGCGGGCGAATGTTGTCTTTCAGACTTCCGACCGCGGTAACGGAAATAAGCCGGGCAACACCCAGTTTTTTAAATCCGTAAATATTGGCCCGGAAATTCAGCTCCGAGGGGCTCAGACGATGCCCCCGGCCGTGTCTGGAAAGGAAAGCAACCCGGATACCTGCCAGTGTTCCGATAACATAGGCGTCCGATGGCGTCCCGAAGGGCGTCTTCATTGAGACGTGCTCGACATCCTTCAATTCTTCCATCTCGTATAACCCGCTGCCGCCGATAATGCCGATTCTGATATTCTTGTTCATGATAAACCTCGAAGCCCCGTTTTATGTATTTTGAGCGCGTCAGATAAACCGATGATTATGGAATTTTTTGAAGATGTCAATGGCAGGAGTTGAATTGGCGGAAGGGGCCGTATCTAATTGAAATTAATTTGCCCGAAATCGATTCACAGCGCCCGCATCAGGCAGCTTGCTCGCAAACCTGCTGGTAATCATGGCGCAGCACCATGATGAGAATAATCCAGATAATGCAAATACTAACGGTAAACCAGCTGAGCTGAGGCAAACTTACCGTAAATGGCAACCACTGGGTGAACAGCAAAATGATGACCGATCCGGCGACCTTGAACAGACGATACCCGAACATGTCGATCCAGGCTTTGGCCTGGTAAATTAAAACAGAATCCACGGGGACGTAGAGCAGCTCTTTGGATGCGCGGTTAATCGAATAGGACATGGCGCGATCGCTGATTTTGGTTGCCGCGGCGAAAAATAATGTGGATTGAAAAAAGAAACACCATGAAAAAATCCAGATCATCAGCGGTTGCACCAACAGCCCGGCAATAGCGCCCAAGTAGCGATGGACAAGCGGAGTGATGCCCAAATTTACCGCAATGGACACCGCGCCCAGTACGGCGAAAAACATCGACAAAAATGCGGTCCGGGCTTCCCGCTCCGGATAGGACGCTTCGACGCTGTTCAAGAATTGATATTCAACCAGTGGCGATACCAGCTGCGCCAGAAGCATAATGGCGGCAATGAGGAGCAAATACCGGCTATGCCGCAGGATTCGCCATCCCCCACCGCCCGGCTCGATGATTCGAACAATTTGATCGACTTCACAAAAAATTCCGGCCCTGCCCATCATCCAGGTCAGGCCGAAGATGATCACAATAATTGCGGCAGCGGTTAACAGCAGATCCGGTGTTTGCAGGGGCGTGTGTTTGATAAACATTGCCGACACCCAGCCGCCCATCACGCCACCAACCAATCCGCCGGTACCGACGAAACCGTACCAGGATCTGCCTTCTTCGGTGGTGTAAATCGAATTCGTCAGACTCCAGAATTGTTCGATCAGAACAACCCCCACGATATCAACAAATATGTATAAAGCAGCTGCGGAAAGGGGGCCCGGCGAATTCAATAATATACGAAAAACAAGGAGCAAGACGCTAACCACCAAACAGGTCCCCAGCACCACATTGATTCGACTGTAGCACTCGACCAAGCGGTGATATAACGCAATAAATACCCCCATCGTTAGCGCTGTGGCGATCCATATGTAGGGCAGCTGTTGAGCGCCTAAAGATTCAATGAAGAGCGACCGACTGGCCGGTTTGAGTTGATATAAGACCATGACAATCAGAAAAAAATTAACAAATAGAAATAAAGCTCTGAATCCAAGCTTGCGAAGAGCGATATATCTGGCCTTACATTCCGCAATGATGTCAATATTTGAAATTTTCACTTGCAATATCTGACAAATTAGTAATAATAATGATTATGAATAAGGCTATATATTTGATGACGCTCATAATTGCCAGCTTTTTTTTCGCCGGGCCGGCAAATACCCAATCCGATGATCCGTCCCTGGGTGAAAGCTGTGATCCGCGGTTGCAAAAGGAACTGATATCGCGTTTAGGTGCGCTTCATCTCCAGCATGCGGCCGAGCGCAAACAGCTCAGCGTCGTCGTCGTCGATATCACCGATCCGTCCTCGCCCAAGATGGCTTACGTCAATCCCAATGAGATGATGTATGCCGCCAGCTTGCCAAAGATCGCCATCCTTTTGGGTGCCTTTGAAAAAATCGCCAACGGTGAAATGGAACTCAATGACGAAACGCTTGAAAAACTCAAACACATGATCCGCAACTCCTCCAACGAGGCAGCGACCGAGATCCTTCATCGCGTCGGGATGGAGTATCTGGCCGAGCTCCTGCAGTCGCCCCGCTACCGGCTGTATGACCCGCAAAAAAACGGCGGCCTGTGGGTCGGTAGAGACTACGCCAAAGCGCCGACCTGGAAACGGGATCCGCTTCACAATGTTTCCCACGGCGCCACTGCCTATCAGGTCGCCCGTTTTTATTACCTGCTCGAAACCGGCCAGCTGGTTTCTCCCGAACTCAGCCTGCTGATGAAGTCAATTCTGGCCGATCCGGCCCTTGAACACAAGTTTGTTAAAGGACTCAAGGAGATTCAACCGGATTCAGAGATTTATCGAAAATCCGGTACCTGGGGGCCCTATCATTCCGACAGTGCCATTGTGGAGCATCATGGCCGCCGTTATATCGCCGTGGCCCTGGCCAAAAGCGCCAAAGGCGAAAGCTGGCTCCAGAAACTGATCGTGGCGCTTGACGGCATCATTTGTCCGTCCGAAGTCCATTCGAACTAAAACCTCTCTCAAAAATAGTAGATCACGCTCAAGAGCAAGGCACCGGCCGACGAAAAAGCGCAGCATACATGAAGTATGTGAGCATTTTGAGGAGGCCGGTAACACAGCTATTGAGCGTTAGATGCATTTTTGAGAGGGGTTTTAAATTTTCCCACCCCGTAATATTTCTCCAACATGCGATGAATACGTGTGGCCAGGGTCTGATGCACCACCGCTGAATTTTTCCGCAATACATTCGACATAACCACCACCATATAATGCAGCTGCCGGTCGCCGGCCGGAGCCTCGATGATCGCCACCGAGTTGAGCATATTGATGACGTTGCCGTGGTATTTTTTACACTTAAAATCTGCTTCGGACTTACATTTGTACAACGACCCGGATTTAAAATAGACGGCCGCCTCTGCCAGGGCCGGTGAGGATGCATACCGAATGCGACGCTGGGTCATATAAAGCAGTCGCTTGATTTCACGGCTTGAAAAAGCATCCACCAGCTTACCCTGCTCCAGCTTTATCAACCAATGCATCAGTTCCCGCGGGGTGGCGTAGCTGGTGGTGCCCGGCACCAGCCTTTTGCCCTGCCGCGTAAAAAATGAACCCTGACGAAGCTGCTCTAAATCCAATCCATTGCGAACCACCGGATCCTGCAATGCCCGTGACAGCAGGGCGGCAAGCTCCTTTTTCGAAGCGGTCTTAAAAAACTGTCGGGCTTCAGTCTCGCTGACCGGATAGGCCTGCCCATAATGCACCAATAACATCAGGTGTTTCAATACCGTGCTGGCGGCCGCGTTAGAACTGGCCGAAAGCATCCAGTCCAGGTAGGTCCATAAGCTGGCGCGGTCGCCGATCTGAATTTTTGGATATCGCACCCGCGAATCACCCGGTTGCCAGACCGGTACCTCATGATGATCCCATTGAATAAATTCATCCGCAGTCACCACCGTATTTCGCAAAACACTTAAGCGCGACTCAATATCATTCGGATAAATGTCGGCCAGCGCCTGGAAAACACCCAAGGCAATCAGAATTTTACCCACACTACCCGGGTTAGCCCGGTAGGTACCTCGGTGTTCGGCATATCGCGGCTGTTCAATGTTGCTTAAATCCAGCAACGCTAAGGCATAACGGTCGGCCTCCTCACCCAGTAAGTTTTGCACCTGGACGACAAATTCGGCGTCGGTGGGCGGAATCTTAAAGTCGGCCTGGGTCTGCAGGCGTAAATCCACCTGATCAATCGGCAATAGGGCACCGGGAGGCTGCTTGGGGGCGCGAACCTTGCCCTCCATCGCCAGCCGGTAGGCTTCCAGTCGCGCAATTCCGGTATAGGCGAATCCGTCCAGCGGATATGACCAGCTGAAGGATGCCAGCATCACACCGATGACCAAAACACCGCCGCATAGAAGCTGTTTCATGGCCGCTCCTCTGACGGAATATGGTTCAAGTCCACAACCTTAGAATGGTTCTGCTTCAAACGATTATCCAGGTCGTTCAACAGAAGATTTTGCCGTGCCTTAATACTTTCTAAAAACGGCCGGATTTGAAAAAGCATCAATCGATTTTGATAAAAACCAAACTCGATATCGGCCGGCAGCGGACGTCCCTGGGGCCCTTTTAGCCGGGGAAACCGTTCGGGGACGGTTTTGGCAAATTCCCTTAAAAGCTGGATTTCAGACTTATCTAAAACGGCTTCGGCCCCGCTGGCTGCGATTTTGGACACGCCGCCTTCGCTCAGCAACACGCGTTTGTATGGTTCGGTTGCATGGGCCATTAAGCGGATGTCTCCGCTCCGGGTGTTGATTCGCAATTCCTCTGCAGTCTGGCCGGAAACGGCCCCGCCCACTCCCTCGCTGACGGCAATTGTAAGCCAGCCGGGCTGTCCGCTATCAATATCTGCGGTAATCAAAACACCGGACTTTTCAGCCGGAACACTTTTCATCAGCAGCACCGATGCGTAAACATGTTCCGGGCTTTCCATATACGCCTGACGCCATCGAAAGGCACGCTCGCTAAACGGCGATGCCCACACCCGCATAACAGCGTCGATTATATTTTCAAAACCGACCACATGGGGCACTGTCAGATTGAGCCCGGCGCCGGTAAACCCCGGCAGATCTTCCACATTGGTATCACTGCGAACAAAAACACCAAAAGTTCCATCCGGGCCGAGGGTTTTTGCCATAGCCGTCTGCAGCTGACTGCGGAATTCTTCTCCCGGATCCGCGTTTACAATCCAGGTGCGCATCTGCTTTAAAAAGCGTTTCGTAATTTGTTCCTGTCTTTTGGAATCTCCCTCCAGCCGCTGAATGACTTTATACTGATCCTGCATCCAGCGAAAAACGCTGGTTCCACCCGGCTCTAAGGGCTTTTCCAGCAAGGCCCGGAAGTGTCCAAATGAAATTACCAGTCCATCGGCAACGGCTTCCGGAAAGAATCGCTTGAGTTCGCCCAGATTGGCGGCTTTGGGGCCGCAAATCTTTCCCGAATCCGAAGCCCGCAGATCGCCAAGCGAGATAAATCGGCGGGTATCGAGATCCAGCTTTTGCATATCCGGTCGGATGAGAATATCCTGGGCGTCCTGCTGCTCCTCAAAAATTTGATCCCATTGCGGGCCGTCAACGGCAAGCTGAACAACACCACGCGGGCTGACGGCCATCACCACCTGCTGCCCCTCCATGGTCTTGAGGTGTGGCAGCCATTTTTTATCGACCGCCACATTGGGGATACCCAGATTGCGTGCCAACAGTTGAACATGGGATAATATGTTACCCTCTCCGCTTGTCAAAATGCCGGCCACGGGGGGAAGGTCTTCGGTCGTCGCCGGAAGGACATAAATTCCTGCGGGATCAAATTTTTGAGGTGTTTTCCCGGGAGGCAAAATGTAAAGCCTTCCGCGCGCCAGCCCCGCATTTAACCCGCGCAATCCGGTATCCGCCGGCTGGCCGAAAATAAAATTACGAATCCCGAGTTGCCGATTCGCATCCAGCATCAGGCTTTCGAGCACCGCGGTATACGACAGCAGAAGACTGCCGCGCAGGCGATCATGAATGTAACGTTCGCTTAAGGGTTCGATGGCTGCAAAATGCGCGACGGTTTCACCGAATTGAAACCGCAAGGCGCGGTCCGCCCACTCCGGAACCCGGGCCGAATATTCTAATTCCGCTTTGTATTGGATTAATTGCGGGGAGGTCTCCATCAACCGCACAATATTTTGCTGCAGCGCGCGGCGTTGGCGATTCGAAATCAGTCCGATGCCGTAAATGCCATCGGCATAGGTTGCCAGCCAGGAGAGCCTCTCGCGACGGTTTGTCTCCGCCAGTCGCTCTACCATGGCGTTTCCGATGCGGAACAATTCACTTTCCAGCAGAAGGCTGACATCCAAAACGGCGAGCCGCTGCTTGGCATCGACGGTATCGCTAAAACCATCACGGAGGATGGCCAGCAGGCGGCTGGCTGCTAAAAAACGCACCCTGGCATCATTTTGATCTGAAAATTTTCCGGCATATTCACGCAGGTTTGCGGCAAGCCGGGAATCTTTGAATCCCTTGGCCAGAGAACCGACCTCGGCGGATAGATCCCGGGGTCGGAAAACATTTTCGATAATCTCGGCAAGATGCGCATAGTCGTCGGCAAGCTCCGACTTTCCCTTGGCGCCGGCATATTCCCGCACCCTTCGTCCATCATCGGCTTCCGGCTTAACGTGCAGTTTTATTCGCAGGGGTTCGAAATTGCTGTCTTTCTCTGCCAGGGTCCGGGAAAGCTGGCGCATTTCAGTAATCGGTGCGCCGCGATGTCCATGAGGAATAAAGCGCACCGCTTCCCGCAGCAAAATAAAACGTGTTTTCTGCCAGCCGGGTTCAGAAACCAGCTCCAGCAAAAGCGCGCGCCCGGAATTGGCCTCATCTTCAGCCTGCAGAGCGCCGCGATAATAACGCGCCCGACGGAAAATCCAGCCATCGTCAGCTTCAATTAGAAACTGCTCCAGCAGCATCTGCTTCAGGATGGTTTCATGTTGTGGATCTGCTATGAAATCTTGAGCATTAACATCGGCAAAAATATTGGCAACATGGTAACCGTGGGCGCGCATCGTCCGGACACGCTCGGTCCATTGGCCGTGTTGCACGCCGCCGCCGTGTTCCTTGCAGGCGTATTCTTGCGGAAGCTGGACGGAGCCATCGTTGCAAAACCAGCGGATATGCTCGAAGGGCCCCCGGGGAGATTTCTTCATGGCCTGTACCCAGCTCTGCAGGGTTTTGGCATCGGGCGGGTCATCCTGCGCAATGGCTAGGCCGGGAATCAATAGAAAACAAATCAATATAATTGCTGGGAGCTGCATCGGCTTCAAGGTCACCTTCATCCTTTAAAATCAGGCCGGCGGTAAATTAAGGCTGTGTTTTCAGATGAAACATAACGTATTCATCGAATACCTGAATTTTGCACGAGTCGGAGGCTTCCATAGGCAAGGCTTTAAGGGCGAAGTAGTGACGCCCCGGCGGGACTTCAAGCCCTGAATAACGCAGCATATGGGAGCCTCCGGCTCGCCCTGCAGGTGAAAATAGATGAGAATTAAAAAAGATCATTATCCGAAATTAAATAACAAAAAAATTCTCATCTATTTTCATGCAAGATTCAGCGATTATTTCTCCATACTATAGTCATGATTTTTTATTTGGCTACAGGGCGGCGTGTAGATCTTATTCAGGGCCTTTTAAACATTTATGGGCTTGATCCACAAGCAGTCGCTGTATATTTTTTCCTGCCTTACAATCTGATTCGAATGAATGCTGCATCACTTTTAATTTGATCGCTTCCATTTATTTTTTGACACGCAAATGATACGATAAACTATAGCCGCCAAAAATTTCATTTATCTATCTAACATATCGAGGAGATCTCACGATGAGCAAGAAAAAAATGATTCACGATTTTGTGCAGATGAAACAGGCAGGTGACAAGATTACCTTTCTGACCGCCTACGACTACCCCACCGCCCAGTTTGCGGAAGCTGCCGGGCTGGATATGCTGTTGGTGGGCGACTCGTTGGGAATGTGCGTCTACGGGTATCCGGGAACCGTGCCGGTGGTCATGGATCAATGCATCTATCATTCCGAAGCCGTTCGACGCGGAGCGCCGAATACCTTTATCATCGGTGATATGCCTTTTATGTCCTATCAAAGCTCACTTGAAAAAGCGGTTGAAAATGCCGGCCGGTTTTTGAAAGAGGCCGGCTGCGATGCCGTGAAGCTTGAAGGCGGTGTGCGGGTGGTTCCCCAGATCAAGTCCATCGTTGAGGCCGGTATCCTGGTTATGGGCCATATCGGCCTAACCCCGCAGAGTTCGGGCCAGCTGGGCGGACACAAAGCCCAGGGCCGCACCCTGGAGACGGCGCGAATCGTGATTGAGGATGCGCTGGCGGTTCAGGAAGCCGGCGCTCAGATGATTTTGTTGGAAGCCATCCCGCCGGAGGTGGCCGCTTATATTACCAAAGAATTAAGCATTCCGGTTCTGTCTATCGGCGCCGGGCCGGATTGTGACGGACAGCTGCTGATCGTTTCGGACATGATCGGTCAATTCCAGGCCTTTACCCCGAAATTTGTTAAAAAATACTGTAATGTCGCCGAACTCGTTACCGGCGCTATGAAGGAATATGTTGCCGAAGTCAGGGCCGGCAAGTTTCCCGAAGACGATCATTGCTATCACATGCTCTCCGGTGAAAAAGAAAAGTTTGATGCGGAATTTAAGTGACCAATGGTCACTTAGATGTCATTCCTTATTCACCATTGGGAGCGGCATCTTGCCGCGATTCAAAAACAGGAATTAACTGCATCATCTGAGGGTTTAGAGCCTGCTGGCATAAATTGGAGGACGTGTTATGACGAACCTAAGAAATCTGCTAAAAATCTCGGATAACCGCCTGGAAGACATCAATGCACTTCTGACGGATCCGAACAATGAACTCATCAGTGAGTTGCTCGAGGTTATCGAGTCGTTTGGTGGGCCCCAGGAGATCAATCGCCGGGCGCAGGCGGCCGCCGAATTTGAAAATTTAATGACCGGCCTCAAGGACGCCAAATCGCCTTATGTGGACGACCTCAACTGGCTGATGGATCAAAGAGACAGCGATGCGTTTATATCCATGCCGGCCTATTATGCGCGCGTGCTGGGCCCCAAGGCAAAATCGACCAAAATCAATCAACATAATGCGGTTACCCTTGAAATCAGCGCATTGCAGTACTTTCCGTGGCTTATCAGTGAAGCCCGGCGCAGCGTTGATAAAGGCGAATTGATGCCCGGCCGCTATATTCGGGTGCGCAACATGGCCGAACAGGAAACCGACAACGGTGATATCATGGCCACCGCCGCGGCGATGCAGATCATCGGCGCCACCTATGTCGAAACACTGGATACCAAAGGAACCGACGGGTCCAATATACACCTGGGCGGTCCGGAGACGATCACCGGATACTTCGGCGGGATTGGACAGCCCAATGAATACCCTGTCAAGTGGGTTAGAGAATACCTAAAATTTTACACAACCTATGGCGTGCAACAGGTGCTCAACATTAATCCCGGAACCGTGCTGGCGGGATATTTGCTTCATAAGCTCGGTGTCAATAATGAGTTTAAAATCTCGGTGTTCATGGGCAATGACAATCCGTTTTCAATCCTGTGGACGCTGACCACCGCACGCTTGTTTTCCCGGGATGATGGCACCACTTCTCTGATCGGATTTAACCTGTCCAACTCGGCCAACAATGAAACCATCCGTAAAGCGTCTGAAATACGTAAGATTTTGGGCCTGGAAGATGTGGTTCGCTTCGAACACCACATTACCGAAACCTGGAAATCCATTGTCCGCCAGCCCTATAACCGCAGAGATGAACTGGTCGAAATCGCCCAGGAGGTGCCCAATATTTCGGCCAAACACGAAGGCGGAGAAGTCGAGATTGAAAAGGCGCTGGAGCATCCGTCCGACATTCTGGATTACTTCATGGCCAAAACCGATGTGGAAAAACAGGGATTGATGCCGGCCTTAGAACGAAATTACATCGAAAAGCATCGCTCCACAAACCTGACCGCAGATGCGCTGACCAGAGCCGGCATCGGTGTGGTGTGCGCCGGCGCGCTTCATAAAGCCGTTTAAAATTTGACCTTGGCACTGCCTTTGAGGTGCAATATTTCGCGGGCTTCATCCGGTGTGGCCGGTTCCAGACCATGTTCCCTGCCGATGCGGATAATCTTTTCCACCTGCTCGGCGCTGCTTTTGGCCATCACGCCTTTTTCAAGATAGAGATTATCCTCAAGGCCCACCCGGGTGTTGCCGCCCATCAGCAACGCCAGATTACACATTCGAAACTGCTCTTTGCCTGCCGCACATACAGACCATTTGAAGTCGCCGATGATGTCTCTGGCAGAATTATATAAAAAGACCAGATTATTGACCGTGGCCTGCATGCCGCCCAAGATTCCCAGGACAAATTGAAGATAAACCGGTTTTTTAACCCATCCCCGGCCAATCAGGAAATCCAGATTGCTTAACATGCCCGCGTCGTAAATTTCGAACTCCGGCCGGGTGCCTTCTTCAGCAAAATATTGGCTGAACTCCTTCAGCGTTTTAAAGGTATTGGGAAAAATAAAATCTTCACTCATGGCCAGGTACTGAGACTCCCAGTCTTCTTTGAACGCCTTGATTTTATCAAGGACCTGAAACAGTGCAAAGTTCAGAGATCCGGCATTCAGCGATGCCAGCTCCGGGCTGTAAGTTTTAACGACCCTGACCCGCTCTGCGGTGGTCTGCCCGAACCCGCCGCCGGTGGTGGTACATACAACCACATTGCAGGCCCTTTTGATTTCGGACAGGATTTCACCAAACAGCTTCGGATCGGCGGAAGGTTGGCCGGTCTCGGGGTCACGTACGTGGAGGTGTACAATGGCTGCGCCGGCTGCATGCGCCCCGAGTGCATCTTCCACAATTTGAGCCGGGGTAATCGGCAGATGGGAGGACATCGTCGGTGTATGAATCGACCCGGTAACGGCCGCTGTTACGATAAATTTATCCATTTTCAACTCCTGCATTTGAATTGATTATAGCTGCGCGCGGTCCATCCGGATTTTAAATTAGGTACTATTCCTCAATGATGGCCACCGGCCTGGCCCACCCTGCACTGGCCCCTTTGATCTTAATCGGAAAGCAACACACCGTAAATCCATATGGCTTGCCGATTGCCGATAAATTTGCCAGCTTCTCCATATGACAATATCCGATCTCAATCCCGGCAAAATGGGCCTCCCAGATCACTTTCGGATCACCGGTCTCTTTGAAATCTTTAGCCTGAAAAGGCAGCGGACGATCCCAGCTCCAGGCATCGATTCCAACCACTTTGACCCCCTTTTCGGTCAGAAACAGCGTGCTGTCGCGATCCATGCCGGCCCCTTTCACAAGATATTCCGCTGTTCCCCAGGCAGCATCGGCCCCGGTTTGAACCAGCACAATGTCCAGCGGTTGAATTTCATATTGAATCCGCCGTAGCTCTTTTTCCACGTCTTCGACCGTAATCCTTTCCCCGTCCCCTTTGTGACGAAAATCCAGCACGACACCGTTATTGAAACACCATTCCAGCGGAATCTCATCGATGGTCAAAGCGCGCTCACCTCCGTCCATGGTGGGATGATAATGATAGGGGGCATCCAGATGGGTGCCGGAATGAGTGGTCAGGGTGATAAACTCCACCGCCCACCCCAGGCCTCCGGGCAGCTGTTCTTTATTCAGGCCCGGGTAAAATTCTTTCATTTGTTCGCTCCCTTTTGCGTGGTCAACATAATCGATCTTAGGAATCATCATGGGGGGGTCGCTGGGGAGTTCGGGTTCGATGCTGATGCTCAGATCAACAAAACGTTTAATTGCCATGACACCTCCTTTTATCTCGGGGCCGGAAATTGAGTCACAGAAATGGAGGGTCTCCGGCCAATCATCGGGCAGGGTCTAAGAGCCGGTTTGCAGATAATAAATTTAATTTTGATTTAAATCAAATAATATTGAGCCCAACTTTTGTATAGACTATATAAACCCAATGTCCAAAAACCTTTCAAATCATAATCTTCACGCTTATCGCAAAATTGTCCAGTATCTTTTTCTGGCGGTCACGCTATTGATCGGCGTGCAGTTTGGTATTTTTGTCGGCCAGCTCGAAAAAGGCGTGCTGCCGACAATAACCCGACCGCCGGGAATCGAAGCGTTTTTGCCGATCAGCTCTCTGATCAGCTTTAAATACTGGCTGCTGACCGGAATTTTCAATCCCATCCATCCTTCCGGTCTGATCATCTTTTTGGTCGTATTATCCACCGCCATTTTATTGAAACGCGGCTTCTGCAGCTGGGTGTGTCCGTTTGGCCTGCTGACCGAGTATTTAAATCGGCTCCATCGGTTGATTTTCAGAAAAGACATCAGGATTCCCCGCTGGCTGGATTACCCGCTGCGCAGTTTGAAGTATCTGCTGCTTTTCTTTTTTCTGTGGGCCATCATCATAAAGATGAATGTCCGCGACCTGGATCATTTCATCTACAGCCCCTACAATATGGTGGCGGACATCAAGATGCTGCACTTTTTTACAGATATCTCCGCGCTGGCTTTCTGGGTGCTGGTCGCTTTATTGGGCTTATCCATTTTAGTCCGTAACTTCTGGTGCCGTTATCTGTGCCCCTACGGTGCGCTTCTGGGTGGACTCAGCTTTATCAGCATTTTTAAAATCCACCGCAATGACGACACCTGTACTCAGTGCCATCAGTGCACCCGCTCCTGCCCGGTGGATATAAACGTCCATAAAGCCACCGGCGTGATCTCCGATGAGTGCCATGCCTGCCTGAAGTGCGTGGCCGTCTGCCCGGAAAAAGACACCCTTTATATCTCATCCGCCAAAAAATCCGGCATTTTAAATCCGCTGCTGTATGCGGCCATGATCTGCCTGCTGTTTATGGGCGGTTCCATCGTCGGCAGGTTGACCGGACACTGGCAGACCAGCATCTCCAATTATGAATATTCCTTTCATGTCGCCCATCTCCAAACCCCGTTTTATCAGCACAACCGCGGTCAGGTGCCGGTCTACAATAAAGATGCCTGGATGCGAATGATGGCCGAAATTAAAAAGTCCAAGAGCGCATGGCGCCGGGGGCAGATGCCAGGCGCCAACTAGCAAAAAAATCCAGGCTCCCACAAACCGATACAAATTGTTCTTTCCAGATAAGCGGATTAAATTATTTTGGCGTCACCCGCAGGGGAATGCCGGTAAGCAGTTAGCGAAAAAAATATTAATGCACCGGACCGTTCTGGCGCGCAACCTGAAACTGCTCGAGAAAAAGGGCCTTATCAGTGTCGAGCCGGGCCATGACAGGCGCCAACGCATCATTGATTTGTCCAGCAGGGGGCAGAAAAGCATGGTACGCGCCTATCCATTCTGGCAACAGGCCCAGCGTAAATTTGCCAAACGTGTTGGCAAAAAACAGCGCCGCCATTTTCTTTCAGAACTTTCAGAATTGACCGTAACGCTTGGCATTAATTAATTTCAATTTTTCAATGTATCCGCCAGGAATTCCGTAAAACGCTTCCAGGATTTTTTATCTGCCGCCTCCTGATAACTATTTGTACCCAAAACGGTAAACGCATGCGGGGCGCCACTGTAGGTGATCATTTCGTGAGTCAGACCGGCCGTTTCCAGTTCCCTGGCCAGACCGGCGAAGTGGTCCATGGTAATGGCCGTATCGGCTGTGCCGTGCAGAATCAAAAATTTTCCCCGGGCTTTGCTGTAATCCTGCCCTTGCGGTGTTTGGAGGCCGCCGTGAAAGGTGGCAAACCCCTTCAGCTCGGCGCCGGATCGCGCCAATTCGAGCACGGCGCCGCCACCGAAACAATAGCCGAATGCGACGGCATTATCGATGTTGGCCCCCTTGCTCCGGGCCGCATCCAGGGCCCCTTGCATCAAAGCCCGCATTTTGGCTCTGTCTTTGTAGAGTTCGCCCGTATGCTGACGTTTGTCTTTGACTTCAGTCGGGCGCACGCCGGCACCAAACAGATCCAAAGCAAAAACGGCATACCCCAAATCGGACAGCATATTGGCACGCTTGATTTCATAATCCGTCAAACCGTCCCAGTCATGAATCAGCAGCAGGAAAGGCGCCTTGTCAGAAGGGCTGATGTAATATCCCTCATAGGGTTGGCCGTTGACCTGATATGTTACCGAAGCACCGGTTGCGCCGAATGCAGCCGTAGAAAAGATTAACAGAAAGCATATATATAAAAGGTATTTCATGATTTGATCCTCCTTTAATCATCATTTTATCATTTTCTTGTGCATCTTCTTCATCAATGATTTGATGCTGTCGAATTAAAATTCAAATTAATGCACGAACTAAATGAAGTCCAGCGATCGAAGAGAAAAGTTTACCAAAATCAATTTGACCGAAAACTCAGGGTATCGTCAGCAAGCATTAAGGCCCAAAATTTTACCTCCTGCCGGTCAGATACAAAATTTTTTGAGGCATTATTTTTGTCAAGCATAGCGTGCATGACTCGATCATTGCGGTGTTTTCAAGCCATAAAAATTGCTTGACATGCCCCTGTAATGTATCTAAAAGAATGCAAGAATTCATTAAAAGGGCTACCGGGAGATTTTCAAATGCAGCATTCTTGCGCTGACAAATTTTTTTGCTGGTATTATTTTTACTGCGGGTACCGGTATGCCTGGGATACGCTTTAATTTATTGGCCGCAAACTAAAAACGACAAGCCGCAGGCAAACCAAAACCCTGCGGCTTTTTTATTTCAAATGGACAAACCGAATATCATTTTAACCGGATTCATGGCCACCGGCAAAACCACCGTGGGCAAACTCCTGGCGGATCAGCTGGGTTACGATTTTGTTGACACGGACCACCTGATCGCCGAGCGCAACGGCCGGACCATTGCCGAGATCTTCCGTGAGAAAGGCGAGGCCGCATTTCGTGAAATGGAAGCTGCCGTCTCCCGGGAATTAGGCGACAAGCAAGGGCTTGTCATCGCCACCGGCGGCCGTCTGATGTTGGATGCCGCCAACGCAGCCGCTCTATGCAGGCGCGGTCGGGTTTTTTGCCTGGTGGCAACCCCCGAGGAAATTCTGGATCGGGTTTCAAAAGACAAAGGCGTTAAACGGCCGCTGCTTGAAGTCCCTAATCCCATGGGGCGTATTGTGGAGCTGATGAGACAACGGGAAGAAGACTATGGCCGTTTCCCGCAAATGGTAACCTCCGAAAAAACACCGGATGAGGTCACCCGCTATCTGATCGGCATCTTCCAGGCCAATCCGGATCTGCGCATGCAGATCACCGCATCCGATGTTCGTTATGAATTTATCGTCGGCGGCGGTATATTGCCGTTTGTTTCCCAACTGGCCGGCATTGCTGGGCCGGTTGCCGTCCTCACCGACAGCAATATCGGCCCGCTGTATGCGGACAGCTGCGGGCCAGCCGATTTGGTTATAACCGTTCCACCGGGCCAGCAGCATAAAACCCTGGATACGGTTCAAAGCATTTGCGAAGCACTGGTGGAAAAGGGTTTTGACCGCAGCACAACCATTATTGCGCTGGGTGGTTCGGTTATCAGCGGACTGGCCGGTTTTGTGGCCGCAACCTATATGCGCGGTATTGATTGTGTGCAATGCCCCACCAGCATATTGGCGATGGCCGATACAAGCATCGGGGGCAAGGCCGGCATTAATCTGCCCCAGGGTAAAAATTTAATCGGCGCCTTCAAACAGCCCAAAGCCGTTATCGCCGATATCGCGACGCTGCAAAGCCTCTCCCCGCGGGAGTTTGCCTCCGGCATGGCCGAAGTCATCAAGCAGAGCCTGATCGGTGACCCGGATCTGTTTGCCAGGATAGAAAACGGCACCTGGGTACGCACGGCCGGTGAGCTCCAGCCATCGCCGGCTGAGCTTCAAACCCTGGTGGCCCAGGCTATCCAGGTCAAAATCAACATCATTCAGAAGGACCCCTTCGATCGCGGCCGCCGGGCCGTTCTCAACCTGGGACACACCTTTGCGCACGCCATCGAGATTGTGACCGACCACGCGGTGCGCCACGGTGAGGCGGTGGCCATGGGACTCGTGGCCGCTGCCAATTTGTCGGCCCGCCTGGGCCACTGTTCGGCTGCACTGCAAGGCCGTATTGAAGCCGCGCTCGAATCCACCGCACTTCCCATCCGCATTCCGGCAGATGTGATCCCTCAGCGCCTGCTAAAAGTCATGGCCGCTGACAAGAAGAAGCAAGCCGGCCGCCTGCGATTTGTGCTGCTGCGTGATATCGGGGATGTTTTTGTGACGGATAAGGTCGATCAGAAGACCGTGATTGAAACGCTGCAGGAATTGACAGCGGCTTAGCGCGGTTAAATTTCAACCAGCATTTTCAGGCGTTCGGGAGAAGTAAATTCGCGTAACGCCTTATCGAGCGCGTTTAGGGACAGCCTTCTGGTGGTTAGAGGTTCGGTTTTAATCTTACCGCTTTTCAGAATATCCATTGATTCCGGAAATTCGTCTGTGTAGATCAATGAACCCCTGATCTGCAGTTCCTTGCGCACGATTAAGTCCGTTAGCACCGGATGGTCCTTTCCCGGAAGGCTGAGAACAACGATCTTGCCAAGGGGGGCTGCCAGCCGCATAGCCTGGTCCAGTGCTCCAGGGGCACCGCTGGTTTCATAAATCAGATCGAATGCATCATAAAAGGATTCGACCGGCTCCTGGGTGCCGATGATCCGGGAAGCACCTAATTGTTTTGCCATCTCAAGCCTGCCTTCAACAATATCACAGGCCGTAACCTCACCTCCTTTGACCAGGGCCATCTGCAGCGCCAGCAGACCCATGATGCCGGCACCGAATATCAATGTTCGATCACCGCTTTGCGGTGCCATTATCTTCATGGCATGGACGATAACGGCTACCGGTTCGGTAAAAACAGCCACGCCGTCTTCGAGACCATCGGGAAGCGGCCAGACACAGCTTGCAGGGACCTTGACGAATTCTGCAAAAACGCCATTGGTATCCACGCCGAGCCGGATTTTGGATGGGCAGATATTTTTATGCCCGGCCAGGCACAGGGCACAGCTACCGCAGGTAAAATTCGGTTGAACGGTGACACGTTGCCCGACCGCCAGGCCGGTTACCCCGTCACCGATCTCTTCAATCCGCCCGATGGCCTCATGGCCCGGAATTACCGGCATGGGTACGCCGAACCCGCCATGATACAGGGTATGGTCCGATCCGCAAATGCCGGCCAAAGCCACCCGAATGAGGACTTCGCCGGGCCCGGGCGCGGGTGTTGGGGTATCTGTAATGATTAATTTGCGGGGTTCGATCAGCAATGCCGATTTCATAGTACCTCCATGACGATTGCAGCCTTCTAGAAACCAAACAAGCGCGGCAGGCCGATGACGGCCAGCGGGAAAAAAGAAATAATGATCAACACTATCAGCTCCACGAAAAACAACGGGATGATCTGGCGGACCAGAGGTCCCAGGCCCACATTGGCGACGGAATCCGCCACGAAGAGACACAGGCCCATGGGTGGGGTGATCAATCCGATCATCAGATTGAAGACCACCAGAATGCCGAAATGGGTCGGATCAACGCCCATGCTCACGGCAATGGGGTGTAATATGGGCACCAAAACCAGCATGGCGGCGATCCCTTCTAAAAAAAGCCCGGCAAAAAGGAAGAGGGCCATCGATGAAACCAGAAACATCCACTTGGCGGTCATAAACTCCAGGGCGAAATCGGTGATTATGTTGGGGATGCGATTGTAGGTCATCAGCCAGTTGGCTGCGCCAACAGCGGACATGATGATCATGATAACGGCCGTATCGCGCATAGATTTGGCAAAGATCCCGGGCAGATCGCTCCACTTGATTTCCCGGAGCAGGAACAGGCCGACAATCAGGGCATAGGCCACTGCAAAACTGGCGGCCTCGGTGGGGGTAACCACACCAAACAGGATGCTGCCCACCACAAAGACCGGCATCAGCAGCGGGATGATGCCCTGGAAGAGAATTTTCTTTTTGGGCCCGACAGACGCGTCCGGGTCGTCTTTCTGGTAGTGGCCGGCAAATACCATCACATATCCGGACAGAAAAATAGCCAGCAGGATGCCCGGAATAACACCGCCCAGGAACATGCCCGGTACGGAAACACCGGTTACGATCAGGGCGTAGATGATCACCGGTATGCTCGGTGGGATAATAGGGCCGATTACCGAGGAAGCGGCGGTAATCGCCGCTGAAAAATCCCGCGGGTAGCCCCGCTTTTCCATCTCAGGAATGAAGACCCGTCCAATGGCGGAGGTGTCTGCAACTGCTGAGCCGGACAGCCCTGCAAAAATAACCGAGGCCCAGATGTTGACCATGGCCAGACCGGCTCGCAGCCGGCCGACGAAAACATTGGTGAAGGCAATGATGCGGCTGGTAATGCCCGATGCATTCATCAGCTCACCGGCCAGAATGAACAGGGGGATGGCCAGCAGCGGATAAGATCTAATCGCGCCGAACATCTGGGTGGCAACGATACGAAGGTGGTAGGGGAATTCGCCGACCGCCATGAAATACATCAGGGCGGCAACAATGGAGAAGGCCACCGGCACGCCGATGATTAAGCAAACAAGCAGGATGGCATAGACCATGGCATCACCCTCCGACAGACTCAAGCGCTGCAGGTTCAGTTAAACGCTGGAAGAGTTTCAGCAGGGCCGCAATGGCCAGCAGGACGCCGCCCAATACCATTGCGGCCTGGTAGGGATACTGGTGCCCGAGCCAGATCATGCCGTCCCACCCGGTCAGGGCCCTGAGATCCTTGGCCAGGCTGATAATTCCGGAAGCCTCCACACGGCCGCGTTTAAGGACAAACATCCAGCCGGAGTAAGTTAGCAATACACCGTTAACGACCATAATCAGGTCGACCAGGATGTACAGTTTCCGGATTAATGATTCCGACAGAAACCGGATCAACATGGTGAATCGGATGTGCCGGTCCTGTATATACGCCCAGGCAATCCCGAACATGATGCCGTATATGGCGATGAATATCGGCAGCTCCTCTCCCGACTCAAAGGACTTGCCGATGGCGTAGCGGCGCAGGGAGTTGGTGAAAACAAGCAAAAAAAGCACCGCCATGGACAGCGATGCGCCGGCGGCGGCAAACTTCGAAAAAAGGCGTATTATTCGCTCAATGATGGGCTGCATGGATGCCTTCCCCTCTCTTTACAGTGCAACAGGAGATGCGATTCCCTGGGCGGATACAGGTGGCGGACGACCGGAAGCCAGAGCGCCTTTCCGGTCGTCGCAGATGATCACCGCTTATTTCGATGCTTCCATAACCGCAGCATCAAGCTTCTCAATCCATACGGCATCGTCACCCAGCTCTCCGGCCAGCCACTTCTTAACGGCCGGTTGCGCCAGCTTCTTGAACTGTGCCAGCTCCGCCGCTGTGGGCGCATACACCTGCATTCCCTCAGCCGCAACCTTGGTCACCCCTTCAGCCGTATTGAACTGCTGGATGGCACGCCCCATGACGCCGGCAATGCGGGCTGCTTTTTGAACCACCGCCTGGTTTTTCGGCGACAGAGACTTGAAGAATTTATCATTGATCAGAATAAAGTCGGCGGCGTAAACGTGACCGTCCAACACCAGATATTTCTGCAGTTTATGCAGCTTGTTGTTATAAATGACGCCGACAGGATTCTCCTGACCATCGACAACACCGGTTGCCAGGGCATTGGGAAGCTCGGACCAGGCAATCGGCGTCGGCTCGCCGCCCAGGCCTTTAACCATTTCCACATACAGCGGGATCGGCTGAACCCGGAACTTGACGCCTTTCATATCAGCGGGTGTCTTGATTTCCCGAACGTTGTTGGTGAAATTCCGGAAACCCGTTTCGCCATAGGCCAGGGTGCGCAGTCCGGTCTTTTTGAGGCAATGTTCGGCCAGCTCCTGACCGAACGGGCCATCCAGGACGTCCCAGGCAATGGTGGGAGATGCGAACGTGTATGGAATGTTCAGAACATCCGCTGCCTTGCAAACGGTTGACATCGCACCGGATACGAGCGTCATCTGGGTGGTCCCTTCCTGAACCTGCTGGACCAGACTGTTTTCGTCACCCAGGGCCTTGGCCGGAAACAGCTCGACCTTGATATCAGACTCCCCCTCGACGATGTTCTTGAAGATCACCGAAGCGGCCCCTTTCTTGGAACTCTGCCATTCTGCAGGGTCAACATGACCCATTTTGATCGTCGGGCCCGCCGCCATGGCAGTCGCCGAGAAAATAGCGATCATCAAAATAATACTCAAAACCAAGAATTTACGAAACATGTTCACCTCCTTTTGGTTGCTGGATTCACTGAATCCATGGCTGATTTGGTCCCATAATAAACGCCAATATTAACCATCTGCTGGTATTCGGAAAGCAACACATTTCCACAACGGACAGAAATTAGAGCAGCTGATTGGCCGGACCTGACAATTCCTGTGTGATACGCTCTAATCTTATGCGATTCCTATCCCATTTTCCTCCTTTTGTTATCGGTTAGAATGTTCTGCGCCATGGGCCGATACACAAACCGCTAATTTCCTACTTATATGTGAATCTCTCTGCAAACAGCAGCGCAGGCCGCAAACCGCTTCAACACAACTGTTGGGCACCGCATGGCGTTTTGAAGTCGCTTCTAGCCAAGGTATCCCAGCAACTGGGATAACCTGCGGGCAGCGGCCAATAGATCATCAAGCATCTCCCGGCGTCGATCTTCAGTGAACCGCTGCGTTGGACCGGCAATGGCGATGGTGGCACATACAGCGTTTTCATGATCAAATACAGGCGCCGCCATTCCGGCAACATCGGTGAAAATCTCACCGTCGCTGGATGCATAGCCGCGCTCACGAATTGCCGCAAACTCCTCCTCCAGGCGACGGCGCTCAACGATGGTTGTCGGCGTCAGTCTCTGCAGTACGGTTCCACCCAATACCTCATCGCGAAATTCTTTGGACGTGTAGGCCAGCAGTGCTTTCCCGCCGGCCCCGGCGTAGAGCTCAAAACTTTCGCCTTCCTCAACGTGATAGGTAAGCGGATTGGTACCTTTTTCTCTCACGAGACAGACACGACGGGTTCCCTGAATGACAAAGAGCTTGGCCGATTCCCCCGTGATTGAAGCCAGCTCCCGCAGAATGGGCCGGGCGACAGAAATAAGCGAGCTGGATCGCTCATATACCTTTCCGAGCATCATGAGTTTGGGACCCAATCTATACAGGGATCCCTCCAGACGGATCAGAAATCCGTGAGCCATCAACGTTCCGCATAAACGCAGGATACGGCTTTTATAAAGACCGGTTTTTTCGCTGATCTGTTTGAGGGACAGCTCCGGTGCTCTATCTGAAAAACACTCAAGGATGCTCAGGGCCTTATCAACGCTATCGATTTGTTTGGCAGACTCTTTGGGCGGATTTTTAACTTCCAGCATCATACACGACTCCATGTTCTTTTACACGGTTGCACGAAATCCATTGAAACTCATTAGAACCTATCTCAAAAATGTGGATCAGGGTCCAGGGTCCCGCTAAGGCGGGATTACCTATCTGAATTAAACAAATTAATGTATGCATCAAGCGCGGGTCGGCTCAAAAGCGGAGTCCCGCCGCGGCGGGATGAGCGTTTATTTTGAGCCGACTCGCAACACCGCCACGGGCCCTTAGACGCATTTTTGAGATAGGTTCTAGTCATACAACACCGTCATTGCCTCTCGAAGCGCACCAATGGGAATTTGTCCCGGTGCGGAGGCTTCCTTACCGATGGCGAAGGTGAGATCCGATCCGAACAGGCCGCCGGCCAAGCGCGTCACCCCGCCCTCGGGTCCCATCGACATTGTGATGATCGGAATCTTAAGATGTTCCGTTCTGGCTTTCAGGGTGGCGTTCAACAAAATCAGCACATCGTTATAATTTTTCGGCATAACGGCCACTTTGGCGATGTCGGCCCCCATCTCCTGGGCCTGCACCAGTTTGTTCAGGATAAAAGCTTCATCCGGGGTCTGGTCGAAATTGTGATATGAAAAGATCAATCGGGCTCCATGGCGCCCGGCCGTAGCTTTAATGTTTTCAATGAAAGCCGTTTCATTGCACATTTCGACATCGGCAAGATCTAAATCTCCGGATGCGATGGCCGCCTGGATCAGTTTTAATCTTATGTCTGCACTGATTTTTTTAAAACCGCCTTCCGCATCAATCCTGCAGGTGAATATTAACGGGATATTCTCGATTTTCACCCGCAGCGCCTTCAATGTTTCAAGACTGTCGTCGACATCTTCGACATTTTCATAGCCATCGATGCGCCACTCCACCAGATCCGGATTGAACTGTTTGAATTCTTCGGCCTGACGCAACACCTCCGACCTTTCCTTGGCCACCAGCGGCAGGCAGATAACCGGATCCGGCCCGCCAATGACCTTATCTCTTACCGTAACTCTGGTTTCGCTTTGAGGCCTCATTTCATCCTCCATCACAGCTTTGCTGGTGATTTAAAACGCGCTGCATACGCCCCGGAAGCTGCCGTCCCAGAGCAGATTCCAGGTAGGCTGCCGCTTCGCAAATGCCCGCCAGATCAATACCGGTTGAAATGCCCATGGACTCGAACATGTTCACGGCGTCTTCAGTGGGCACGTTTCCGGCGGCCCCTTTTACAAAAGGGCAACCGCCCAGGCCTGCGGTGCAAACGTCAAACGTGCGCACGCCGGCCTCATAACCGCTGAACAGGTTGACCAGTCCCAGGCCGCGCGTGTCATGCAGATGAAGTGAGATGCGCACATCCGGGAATTCTTTCTGGAACCTGACAATTAGATGGCGAATCATATGGGGAGTTGCCATGCCGGTCGTGTCGGCCAGGTTAATTTCCGCTGCCCCGATGCCCACCATTTGTTCGGCAGCCGCCATAACATCGTCCTCTGATATCTGGCCTTCATACACACAGCCGAACACACACTGCAATCCGGCGCGAACATCCAGACCGGCAGCAAGGGCCCGGCGAATAAGCTGGGTCATGGCGGCCAGGGCTTCGGCCGCCGGGCGTCCCGCATTTTTACGGCTGTGGGTATCGCTGACCGAGACCGACATGCTCACGTGAGGAACCCTGCAGTTCAAAGCCCGCTCGAGCCCCTTTTCGTTTAATATCAGGGCCGAGATAACGGTGTCCGCCTGATTGCCGAGGGTCTTGACGAGTTCGTCGGTATCGGCCATCTGGGGCACCACCTTGGGATGAACAAAGGATCCCAATTGAATGCGTTTCAAACCGGCCTTTTTCAAGAGTTGAAAAATATGCAGCTTCTCCTCCAGGCTGAAGATGCGGGACTCCATCTGAAGGCCGTCTCTGAGGGCCTCGTCTTCCAGCAGTAATTCTGTGCCTGTCTCAGTGTTGGACATCACGTAAACCTTTCCCGAAGGTTTCAGGGATTTTGAACCGCGCGCCGCTGGTAAAAACGGCTGTACCTATTTTGCCTGCAGTCGGGCGAATAGATTTTCCTTCATTACATCAACCGGCGCCTTCATGCCGGTCCACAATTCAAACTGGGCAACGCCCTGGTAGAGCAGCATGTAGGTTCCGTCAACCGTTCTGCATCCGAGCTGTTTTGCCTCTCTCAGAAGTCGGGTTTCTAAAGGCGAGTAGACAATATCCATGACGGCCGGAATATTTTTCAAAACCGCTCTGGGGACCGGGCTTGCATCAACATTCGGCGTCATACCAACGGAAGTGGCATTCACCAGGGCATCAACTTTCAAATCCTTTATTTCTTCTATTTCTTCAAGAGGATAGAACTCGCAATGCAGTTCTCCGGCGAGCGCCTCACCCCTGGCAAGCGTCCGGTTGGCCAGAACCACCGTCGCCCCTTTTTCCTTCAAACCGAAACCGATGGCCCGCGCGGATCCGCCTGCTCCCAGTACCAGCACCGTGGCGGCAGATAGATCTACGATCATTTCCAGGGCCCGGTTGGCACCGATCCAGTCGGTATTGTAGCCGCGGATATGCATGTCTTCGATCAGCAGCGTATTTACCGCCCCGATTTTCTGCGCCACAGGATCGATGGCGTCCAGATGCGGCATGACCGCCTGTTTGTGCGGTATGGTCACACTGATGCCGCCGACACCAATGGCCCGGAATCCGTCCAATGCGCGCGCGACATCCGTCACCTCAAAGGCAACATAAGCTTTGTTCAGGCCACAGGCCTGGAAAGCCGCATTGTGCATCGCCGGACTCAGGCTGTGGGAAACCGGCTTTCCCATAATGCCGTAAATTTGAGTTGCGCCGTCAAGCTGCATCAGTCATTTCCGTGTGGATCTGAAAATAGTATTAAATCATTTAATTAAATAGCATTGACGAATTTATATCACAAAAATTATTCTGATTGAAAAAAAAACATTCTGTCAGATGGAACCTAACCATATCTTGTGCGGCAATGCAATCCAAAACTTGCGGCGAAATGATTTTATCAACTAACCGGCAAGACATTTCTCCGATGCGCTAATGGCGCGACGCGCAAATTCTTCCGGTCCTAATTCCTTCATGAGAGCTTCATTCGGAATTTCAAGCGAGTAGGGGACAACCGGCATGCAATCCAGCATCTCGCGAAGATTCAGGCCGCCTTCCCCCGGGAAGCGGCGATCGGCCCGTGCGGTGTGGATAAGCCCTTCTGTCGTTGCAGGTATTTCTTTGTCGGCATCACAGAGGTGAACGAAGTGAAACCACTCGCGCGGAAGGTTTTTGAGATCTACCAGACTGGACCTGGAGCGGTCGAAGTGGAGCGTATCGACCAATATGCCCGCATTCGACCGGTCGACGGTTTCGAGCACGCTTGCGGCCGCTTTTAGATCCGGGGTCTCCGTCCATGAGGGAAATTCGAGATCGACGGTCAGGCCAAAGGGCTTGGCCAGGTCGCAAAGTCTGGCAAAGCGCTCCGTGGCCCGCTCACGATCAGGGTCGGGGATCTGGCCGATCACAGCGCTGGCACCCAGTTCACCCCCCGCTTCGAGAAAAGGAAGATAGGTTTCCGGTTCGGTGGCAGGATCCATACGCGCCAATTCTATGTCGAGAACCCGAACGCCCGTATCCGCCAGGCGCGCCTTGGTTGCCTGCATCATTTTACGATCGTCCATAAGCGGATAGGTTCGCTCATTGGCCGTTACGGCTGTCATGCGAATGCTGACGTAGTCGTAGCCGGTTTTGGCCGCAATTTCAACCATCTCCGGCGGTGTGCACTGCAGGACCGTAAGGTGTGCAAGTGAAAATTCGTAACCCATTTTGATTATGCCTCCTTCTCAATTCGCGTGAAGATGCGTGATTTCACGAAGATTCGTAATTATTACCCCGCTCTATCTATTCCGTGATCTCCCCATTAATCCGATGCCATGCACGGTCATATTCATTTAAAAAATTGTTGACAAATATATGTGCCAAATTTATTCTGGCCTATAAAAGATTGTTCTGCTAAGCGGAATCTATACATATTTTTTAACCAAGTTCAAGCAAAAAACTTGATTTTGAAAGTTTTTCACAATTATTACGATTTGGAAAAACGGGATAAGATCCAAAAAATCCAAAAAGGTAAATCTCACCCATAACTGTTAATCATGATGCATTGTGAAAAGGGGTTTCCGATGAAAGATCTGGTCTCACATCAATTGGTCAAATACCTCGAGGATCGGGGAGTGGAACACATCTTCGGTCTTTGCGGACATACCAATATTGCTGTTTTGTCCGCATTGGAAAACAGTAGGATTACGTTCATCAATGTCCGCCATGAACAAATCGCGGCGCATGCAGCCGACGGCTATGCCAGAGTCAGGCGTCAGGCTGCCGTGGTCTTGAGCCATTTGGGGCCGGGTCTGACCAATGCGGCGACGGGTATTGCAAACGCCGCCCTGGATTGCATTCCGATTGTTCACATTGCCGGAGATATTCCGGGTCATTACTACGGCAAGCACCCGCATCAGGAAGTCAATCTGCATGCGGACGGCTCGCAATTCGAAATCTACCGGCCTTTTGTCAAGCGGGCCTGGCGTGTCGAGCGCCCGGAGCTCTTCCCGGAGATTATCGAAAAAGCCTTCCAGCTGGCCGAAAGCGGTCAGCCCGGGCCGGTACTGGTCGATGTGCCCATGGACATTTTTTCGAAAGAGGTAGATGTCGCGCTTTTCGAACGGGTGAGACAAAATACCCGGGCCCTTCATAAACCATCCATTGATCAGGAAGCAGCCGCAGAAATCCTTCGTCAGCTTGTGGCCGCCGAAAAACCGCTGATCTATGTCGGTGGCGGCATCATACTGGCCGATGCCGCCGCAGAGCTGCGGGCATTTGTCGATCACCTGAACATTCCGGTTGCGCACAGTCTCATGGGCAAAGGCGCCCTTCCGGATGATCACCCCTTCACTTTAGGGATGACCGGATTCTGGGGGACCCAATACATCAACGACGCATGCAAACAGGCGGACATTATCCTGGGCCTGGGAACGCGCTTTAAGGAAGCAGACAGCAGTTCCTGGTATCCGGAATACACCTTTCGCATCCCGCCCACAAAGCTGGTTCAAATTGATATTGAGCCGAGCGAGATTGGACGTAATTACCCCGTGGAAATCGGGGTCGTCGCCGATTTAAAACAGGCGCTGGCGGCTCTCACCCGCATGGCCAAAGAGATTTATCCTGAAGGTGTTCAAAGAAAGGAACTGTCGCAGGAGATCGCGACCTACAGGCAGGAATTTAAGAAGCAAAATGTGGAGATGGAGCGAAGTGACGCCTTTCCAATGATGCCCGAGCGAATCCTGGCGGAGGTGCGTGAGGTGCTGCCCCGGAACGCGATAATTACGACTGACGTGGGATGGAACAAAAACGGAGTGGGGCAGCAATTTCCGATTTATGAGCCGGGCAGTATTCTAATCCCCGGCGGTTACGCTACCATGGGATTCGGTGGCGCGGCCGCCATCGGCGCTAAAATTGCGCAACCCGACCGGCTCGTTGTCGCCTTGATCGGAGATGGCGGTTTTGGGCAAAACCCGGCATTGTTGGCGACCGCACGTCATGAGAACGTGGCGGTTGTCTGGATAATCATGAACAACAACGCCTTTGGCACCATCGCGGGTCTGGAAAAGGCCCATTTCGATACAACCTATGGCACCGTGTTCGAGAAGGACGGAAAATCGACTTCTCCCGATTATGCCGCCATTGCCAGGGCTTATGGAGTGGAAGGCGTTAAAATCGAATCCGCGGCCCAGTTCAAGCCGGCCTTAGAGCAGGCCGTCAGGGCCAACAAACCGGTCGTCCTGGATGTGGAGATGATCAACAATCCGGTTCCCACCGCCGGGCACTGGAACATCCTCGACATCTATTCGCCCGGCAAGAAGGTGTCGCATGTGAGCACCGACTAGGCGCTCAGCAAATCATATGCAATCATTTCAATAGAGATATAATTTAGAAGGGGGTAGTAATGCCAAGACCTATTACAGAAGAAGAAAAGCTGTATGCACGGGAACTGCTTCAGAAGGCCCGGGCCGCGATGAAAGCGATAGAAGATTACGATCAGGCAACCATCGATCGGCTGTGCCAGGCCGTGGGTTGGGCGACAGCAAACGAGAAAACCTTTACCCGATTGGCTCAGATGGGAGTCGATGAAAGCGGCCTGGGCGATCGAGAAGGAAGACCGGCAAAGCGCTTCAAGATCATGGGCATCCTGCGCGACGCACTCAGACAGAAGAGCATGGGCATCATCGAGGATATTCCCGCAAAGGGTATCGTGAAATACGCCAAGCCGGTTGGGGTAATCGCCTGTCTGGTCCCCACGACCAATCCGGCCCTGACACCTCCCGGAAACGGCATTTACGCGCTAAAATGCAAAAATGCGATTATCTTCTCCCCGCATCCCCGCAGCAAAAAAACGACTTTCGAAACCATAAGCGTCATGCGCCAGGCGCTCAAAAGACAGGGCGTGCCGGAGGATATCTACCAGTGTGTCGAACGGCCGAGCATCCCCCTGTCACAGGAGTTGATGGCCATTTGTGACATGACGATCGCAACCGGTGGTGCCGCCATGGTAAAAGCTGCTTACAGCTCCGGCAAACCGGCCTACGGGGTCGGCCCCGGCAATTCGACCATGGTGATCGATGAGACCGCCGATATCGAGGAAGCCGCCCGCAACACGCGGATCAGTAAGACATCGGATTTCGGTTCGGGTTGTTCTGCAGACGGCAACCTGGTTGTGGAGGAATCGATCTATGATAAATTTCTGGCGCAGCTTCAAAAAGAAGGCGGTTATCTGGCCACGGCAGAAGAAAAGAAAATGCTGGAAAAGAAGCTGTGGGATTCCGAAGGACACCGTACCATCGATACAATTGCCCAGCCCGCTGTCAAAATTGCCAAACTCGCCGGACTTGACATCCCTGATGACCGCAAATTTATCATTGTAAAAGAGGATAAGATCGGGAAAGAGCATCTGTCTTCAAGTGAAAAGCTGTGCGTTGTATTGGCCATTTTTAAGTACAGCGGTTTCGACAACGCCCTGGAAATGGTGAAACAGATTTACGAAGTGGGCGGCAAAGGGCATTCCTGCGGTATTTATTCTTTCAATGATGAGCACATTCATCAACTCGCCCTGACCGCACCGGTCAGCCGTATGATGGTCCGCCAGCCCCAATCCAAAGCCAATGCCGGCGCCTTTAACAACGGGATGCCGATGACTTCGAGCCTGGGCTGCGGGACATGGGGGGGCAATATTACCAGTGAGAACATTTCTTTGAAGCATTACATGAATACAACCTGGGTGAGCCGCCCGATTGAAGAAGACCGACCCTCGGATGCAGAAATTTTCGGTGAGTTTTACAACACCTAAACCTTTTAAGTGCTGGCTGGGTTAATTTGCGCACGGCTGCTGTGATGCTGCCGCGGTAAGGGGAGAATAAGAACATCGTTGTCCCTTTTCGCAACCGATGAACTCCCATGAGGAACCATGTCTAAAAAAAGCGCAATTTTAAAAGCAAAAATAAATGCAAGAAACGCCCTGGTTGTTCCGGGATGCCATGATGCCATCAGTGCAATGATTATCGAAAAGGCAGGATTTGAGGCCGTCCAGATCAGCGGGTTCGGTTTGGCCGGATCATGGCTCGGTGCCCCTGATATCGGGATACTTCAAATGCAAGATATCATGGCGGCAACCTGGAACATCGTCCAGGCTGTCGACATTCCAGTCATGGCTGATCTCGATACCGGCGGCGGGAATGCCGTTAATGCGCGCTGGTTTGTGAAGCGGCTTATACGTATGGGTGTCGCCGGTTTTAATATCGAAGATCAGGTTTTTCCAAAAAGGTGCGGCCACATGGACGGAAAAGAGGTGATCTCATCAAAGGAGATGATGGGAAAACTTAGGGCCATCGCAGAAATTCGAGATGAACTCGACCCGGATCTGGTCCTTAATGCCCGTACGGACAGCTATCACACCCATGGCTTAGCTGAGGCCATCGGCAGGTGCAACCAGTATCTTGAAGCGGGTGCAGACCTGGTTTTTATTGATGGGATTCATTCAAGAAAGGATATTGAAAAAGCCGTAAAGGAAATAAAGGGACCGCTTTCCCTAAATCTGATGGACGCGGTCACCGGTGTAAAAACCGAGTTAATTCCTGTTCCGGAACTGGCGCAAATGGGTATTGCCCGGGTGAGCATCCCGGTGGCGTCTATTCTGGTAACGCACAAGGCCTGCATGGAATTCTTCCAGGCCCTTAAAAATTCTCCCACCGGTATTCTTGAGGGGCAAACCCAATGGTTAACCCCATTTGAAAATTTCACTCAGTTTGTCGGTCTACCGGAATACAAAGAACTAGAAAAACAATTTTTGCCCGAAGCAATGTTTTCCAAAAAATACGCTGAATAAAAAAGCATGTTCGAAATGTTGCAGATAAGGCACTTTTCCGATTTGTTATTTTTTAGGCTACTCGAAAAGACCCATTAATTTTTTCAGTCTTTTCACGGCTCTGGGAAGAATCTCTCCGATACCCTCGTAAAATCTCAAATGGGCACGGGAATCAAAGGGTGTCTCGCCCTGGTTGATGATCACCAGCCTGGCGCCGCCCATAAGGGCTTCTCTGGGCATCTCGGCTGCCGGCGTGACCACCAGACTGGAACCCACCACCACAAACAAATCGCTTTTGCGCGAGTGTTCAAAAGACAGCGACAGGTCTTTTTCCGGTAATGATTGCCCGAAATCCACCACACTGGAAACCAGCGATCCGCCGCACGGACAGCGGCTTTCGGCGGCAGCTTGATCGACGGTTTGCGCACAGCGGGTGCAGCGCAGTTTGGTCATATTGCCGTGCAGCTCCGCCAGCAGCTCGGGTCGAATGCCCGATTTCAGATGCAGGTTGTCCACATTCTGGGAAATTAAAAATTTCAGCTTGCCGATTTTTTGCAGCTCAACGATGGCATAATGGCCCGTATTGGGTGCCACCGAGTCCCATGAGGCCTCCATCGACCTGGGCGGCAAACCCCTGTCCCGCCGGGTCCAGACCCCTTCCGGCCCCCTGAAATCGGGAAGCCCGGATTCCGTGCTGATGCCCGCACCGGTAAAGAAAACCGGATATTGAGACGCGTATAGAGATTGCGCCAGTTCCTGAATCTTTCGGTCGGTCTTTTTGTCCGATGGGGGTTTCATGAAGCCTTTGCTTGTATTAACTGTCAAAGCGGGGTGACACGCGTGTCTTAACTGAGCTAATTTTAGGCCGTTTAGATCATTTTAGGCATTTCTAAATATTATCCAGAAGGGCCCATTCAATGAATTGCCAATCCACCTCCCAGGAGCGTTCCCCGTATCCTCCGGCAGTCACATAGGCGCGCGGAACCTTATGCGCTTTTAAAAAATGGTATACGAGCAGATCTCGTTCTTTTAGCTGCGCCAGCGATAGTTTTAGTTCGCCGGTCGAAGGCAGTTCATCTTTTTCATAAGGATCTGAACCCGCTAAAACAAGCGCGATATCCGACGGCCCATTATCGATGAGTTGCTCAAGCCCTTTTTCAAGTTTGGCGACATACATATGCTCCTCGCCGGCCGCAACCGGTATATCGATGTCGCTGGGGACAAAGGACGGATTCAGCCGTCCCTGACGATCATAGGCTTCGCCATCCAACGGCCAGCCATGTGCCATGTGAATACTGAGCGTTGTAATCGAGCTGTCTTCTTCTGTTAGCACCGCCGTTCCATCCCCTTTGTGAGCATCCAGATCGATTACCCAGGCAGTGCGAATAAGATTTTCCGCCACCAGTTTGCGCAGGGCGATCACAATGTCATTGACCAGACAAAAGCCGGCGCCATAGTCTCTTTTGGCGTGATGCATCCCGCCGCCAAACGTAAAACAAAACGCTTTTTCGAGGGCCACCCGGCAACATTGCGTGGTGCCGGCGACTTTGAAAAGCAGTCGATCAAAAAGTTGCCTCAGCGGAATTGTGGCGTTATCCGGATTGTAGCGAAAATACCGGCCGTTATCGTCAATGAGTTCAAAGGTTCTGATAATCTCATCTTCCAGCTTATCGGAATACAGCCGGGCGACATATTCTTCCGAATGTACCCGCAGAAGATCTTTACGCGTAATGGTTTCGTTGATGCTTTGGATGTGCCAATGATTTATTTTTGGGCCTAAAACTTTATGGCTTTTCAATTTTTCAAAGGTGCGGGCGGCCCGGCTGTGATGGATCGGAATTTCAATGCCGAATTCCGTCAAGCCTTCCTTTAAATTCTTATCATAGATAATCATATGGTAGGAAGCTAATACCGGATTCTTCAGCAAACAACCTTCTTTTGACAAATCGGTTAATTTTCTTTATTAAGATTAAGACGATTCGCTGAAAGCTTTTTCTGTTTATGCTTACATCTAAAAGGGGGATAGATGCCGGCCAAAGATAAGCGCTTTTCAACGTCAGATGCCACCCGTGTTCCCACCCAACCAAGCAATTCAAAGCCTGCAAATGATGCCATCGAGACCATTGCGCGCAAGCTCAGCGGCAAGCAGATTATCAAAGATGCCTCCCATTACGTCAAGACGCACATTAGCCGGCAGCCGCCCGTTCAGCGCTTTTTTAGCTTTATGCCCACCATGCTGACCCGGGTTTCACCGTTTCATTTCAAGGGCCGCCATAAATTCACCGAATGGCCCCTTGTCCGGCTGGATTCCGGCGATGCCAATTCATGGGGAAGAATGCAGGTTGTGGGTGAGCTTCTGATCATATTTGACGAAACCATCTTGTTTTGTCTCCTGGCGCTGATGACCAAGCATGAAAGCGATGCTTTTGAGACCTCCCAGACAGAATTGGCCCAAATTGCCGGCATCGATCCGACACTTCAAAACGCCGGTGCGATCTGGAAAAGCATACAGAGATTGGCCGGAACCCGAATTGATCTGGAGCTTTCCAGCGGAAAAAGCAAAAAAAGAAAGACGCTCAAAGAATTAACCGGCTCGATTCTGAGCTTTGCAGATAAGGATCAGGACAGCGGCCACGTCCGGGTGGCGATCAACCCCTATTTTCTGGAAATGTATGCGGAAAGTTTCGTGACCAACATTGATATGGCCTTCAGGCGCAGCTTAAAATCTGATATCAGCAAAGCCTTTTATCGTTTCTATCAGGGTCAATATGAAACCGATTCAGAAATAGAAATTATACGGTTGGCCCGGGCCGTAAATTTGGATGCCGGACAGGAAGCGAGCCGGCTAAGGTCAAAAGTCCGGGCAGGCTTAAGCGAACTTAAAGAAAAGGGCTATCTGGAGGACTATGAGGTCACCCGCGACAGTCGCGTGCGAATTTCGAAAAGCAAGGATGCGGCGGTCAGATTTGAGAGTCAAATCCTGGGCAACGCTGATATCGAATATCTTACCGACTGACCCCGCCCCTCCCTCGTTTGTCACCGATGCCCGCCGTTTTTACCCCCCGACGGAGATTTTTGGTGCCAGGGCTAGGATTTTTTCACTTTGATGACCTGAAAGCTGTTGAGCATGCGTTTAAAGGTCCCGATGTCTTTTAGATAGTATTGCTGTCCGCTGGCCGTAAACCGCAGATTAAAAAAAGTGTCCGCTTTGATAAAACCGCAAAAAAGGGTATGGAACTCCATCCCTTTGGGGCCCGTGTATTTAAAGAGAATTTTAAACCCATCATGGCCGTCTATTTCCACAGGGGTATTGGAAAGCACCTTTAGGTTGCCAATGGCCTGATCGGACGCATATTCATCAATTATGATCTGGGCCGCTTCTTCCGGCAGCATGTCTCTTTTCATTTTCTTTCCGGTATATCGAAACGATTTGCCGATGAAACGGTTTTGAACCATGATATTCTGAAGAAAAGGGCCTTCTTTGGTTATGAGTAGATATGGCCGGTCTATTCTTCGCCATCCCTCGGGAATGTCAATTGTAAAACTGTAAGCGGTCGGTCTGGACCTTCCGCCGGTATGGGTGCAGGCCACACAGCCTGCTGCAAATAAAATCAGGGTGACCCAGAATATTTTTTTCATTATCCTTCCTCGCTGGGGGTGAATTGCTTTAAATATCCTTCGATATAGGCTTTGTCCGGGGCGTTGGGCGCAAGCTGCAGACACGACTCGAAAAATTTTCTTGCCAGCGCCAGCTGACCTTTTTTAAAATGGATTAAACCGATGGCCTTGTGCGGGGCCGCAAAGTTGGGATCCAGCGTAATCGCACGATTATAGCATTTGAGCGCTTTCGGGATATCACTATCCTGTCCCTGTTGTCTGTAGCTTTCCCCAACCAAAAAATGAGCGCGGGTGTCATCCGGTTTGATCCGCAAATATTTTTCAACAGCGCCCCTGGCGGCTTGAAACCGTCCCAGCCGGATATCCAGTCGCGCATTATCTAAGAATAAGAGATCCAGTTTTGCAAGAAATAATTCACTGTTTTCAACTGCCGATCCTTGGCGCGGATGCCGATCAGTGGTCCTGTTTTGCAAATTGTCAATTCGCTCCCGGATCCTGGTACGGCTACCGTAAAAGAAAGGCTCCTCAGATCCCTTCAGTTCGATCTCGTTGATCATATGATCAAAAAGAGGAAGGGCGTCTTTCGGATTATAACCCGCCGCGGTCATCATTTCAATTCCAACGCGATCGGCTTCAGCCTCCAGCTCCCGGGCGTAACCGCTGACGGCTGCCAGCGATCCCGTAAAGCCTATGTTCCGGGCCAGTTTCTGCAACCCTTTGTTGGCCATCAAGGTGTGTTGAACGTCGGTCAGAAATGAGCGCCTGTCCTTGAAGTGCCGGAATGCCCGCAGTGCATGCCGGTGGGTGCAGTGCGTTATCTCATGCGCAAGCACTGCCGCCAGCTGGGCTTCGTTATCCATGCGCGCCAGCAACCCGGTATGAATATAGATCATTCCATTGGGGTAAGCGAAGGCATTCAGGTAAGCATTCTTGAGAACTTTAACCCGGATCTCAATATTTCCCGGCGCGGTCGGAGGCAGAAGTCTGGCGACGACACTGTTCAAGTATGCTTCCAGGTTCTCATCCTGGTAAACAAGACCCGCGCTTTCAAGATCGCGTTGCTCTTCTTCAGCCTTCTGCCAGAGAAACTGTTCGTCCCCATTCGTCAAAAGCGAATCAGAAACAACAGGTTCTGAAGACGTTGAACAACCAGATGCCAGCCCCAACAGAAGCGCGCATGACAGGTAAAAGAAAAATTTGCTCAACCGGGTGATCATTTTTGCCTTATGGTGATGCTTTCCGCCCGGACAATCAAAGAAACAGTAGTTATATTTCCTTTCAATCCGGCAAGTTAAAAGATTTACGCCTGGCCGCTGGAATCGGAAAATTATTTTTCAAGTACATTAAAAGCAAAAGGCATGCCTTGCCTGCCTGAGCTTCAAAAGTTAGAGCTGTCACGGGTTACTCATCGGCAATAAACGGCCCAAACTTTAGCTTGTTCTGGGTGCGGAACGAATAGGGTCAACCGCAGGGAATGCTTTGGCGGGACTTGATTAGAAGTGGTTTCAGAAAACAGATGACAGACGTCAGATGGCAGAAAACAGTCTGCCTATGGCCATCTGACCTCTGTCTTTTGTTATCTAACCCCTGGACCGCTGAACGCAGAAACTTTGAACCCGGAAACGGACACATAATAACGACGAAACGCGCATTGATAAAATCAATGCGCGTTTTCTAAATTACTCGCGGTACAAGAAACCAGGTGGGGATTTTGGCACAACACTTCTATGCTTCTACACATAAAGAAAAAGCTTGCATTTTTTTTACTTCTGATCATTTTTTTGTTGTCTTTTAGCAATATATGGTTAATATAATCTTTAACAATTATTCCACTCGTGTGAGCATTGGGGGGCAGATTTTAAAAAGGAGGAAAGAAAATGAAAAAGCTAGTCGTTTTAGTATTTATCGTTTTGTTGCTCGCCGCATGCAGTGACGAATTTTACAAACACGATTCGGTCTTTAAAGACTGGGAGCATATTAAATTTAGCTGGTGGGGATACGAAAATCCGACTGCCGAAGATGCAAAAATGTCCAGTGAGCGCGGTTGGTGGGGAGAGGAGATACCCTATATTCCCGCTGAATAACTGCATGTTATCAGCAAGGTTTAACTGTTTCAAGGGCTGCTGAGTCGATCTTTTTGTCTTTACGGATAGAAAGGGCGTTTCCGCCCATCGAAGTTAAGAAAATATCCTGTTGAGACAAATCGGTTTGTCTGTCCATGACCAGGACCCGATGATCAGCCTTAACCCGTTGATGTAAAAGGGTGGTACAAGGTAAATTGTAAACTTTGGACCGCCCTTTTTTTGGTTCTTCCCTAAAATTGCCCTTCTCATTAACCAGAGCACCGGATTCAGACGTATACCTTGGTGGCGGATAAAATTCATTTTTAAGATAACTATACTATATCTTGTGGTGCCTTTTTCCTTGACGCACAATTTGTGTTTAAATATAATTTCATCATCACCGAGTACGCATTGCAAAGTTGACAACCGGGCGGTTGGGGCAATATAAATCTTTACAAGCATCAACCCATCTTTAGACCGTTGAGGTAATAGAGATGCGCTTATCGCCGAATACGATCCGGACCTTGCTGATTTTTCTTGTTCTCACTATTCCGGCAGCCTGCATATCCAACAAGCAAATGACCGTCCGGTCTGCAGCAACCCTCCTGGAAGATGTTGCCAAATCTTCTTACAAACAATCCGATTTAAGGGTCATCCGTGAAGGAATGCCGGCTTATCTCATGTTGATTGACGGCATGGTTGAAGCCGTGCCGGATAATGCCCGTCTGTTAATCACCGCAGCCCAGGCCTACGCTTCTTTCGCCTCTGCCTTTATTGAAAATGAGGACCAGGATTTCGCCCGGGCGCTCTACAAAAAAGCGAAAAAATATGCGCTGCGGTCACTTGAATTACGAGGCCTGAAAGACCCTGTTTCAATCCCCTTTGAGAAATTCGAAGCCGGTCTAAATAGTCTTGGCCAGGACGATGTCCCCTATATGTTCTGGACCGGAACGTGTTGGGGAAGCTGGATCCGGCTGAATTTAGGTTCGATGGCCGCCGTGGCTGAACTGCCCCGGGTAGAGGCGTTAATGAAACGCGTACTGGTGCTTGATGAGCAATTCTATTACGGCGGTCCGCATCTGTTTATGGGCATCTGGTTTGCCTCCAGGCCTAAAATCGCCGGCGGTGACCTTGCAAAGGCCCAACTTCATTTTAAAAAAGCATTGGCGTTTAGCGAGGATCAATTCCTAATGACCCACGTCTATTATGCCGACCAGTATGCGCGCAAGGCCTTTGACAGAGATTTGTTTGTTGCCACCCTCGAGAAGGTACTGGACACCCCGGCCGATAGTATATCGGAATTGACATTACTCAACACCGTCGCTCAGGAAAGGGCCAAAAAAATGCTTGAGCAGGTAGACGAATATTTTTAGGAGGCCAACGCATGACCCGATCGGCAATAACTAAAAATCTCGGACTCATTTTGACAATGTGTCTTCTAATGCTGTCACCGGCAAGCAGTTCGGCCAAGACGCTCATCATCAAACTTGCCACCCTGGCACCTGAAGGCAGCTCATGGGTTGCAACGTTTAATTCCATCGCAAAAGAGGTGGAGGAAAAAACTGACCGACAGGTGCGTTTTAAATTTTATTCCGGCGGGGTGTTGGGAGATGAAAAAGATATGCTTCGAAAAATGCATATCGGTCAGATTCAGGGCGCAGCCTTGAGCTCGGCGGGTTTATCGGCCATTTTTAACGAGATGGATGTATTCCAGATCCCTTTTCTTTTTCAATCCCACGATGAAGTCGACCATGTGATAAAGGAAATGGATGCTTTTTTTCGAAAGGGATTTGAAGAAAGCGATTATGTTCTTTTAGAATGGTCTGAGGCCGGTTTTGTCCATCTGATGTCAACCAAGCCGGTGGCCACGCTGGATGATCTTAGAAAGCTCAAAGTCTGGACGTGGGCGGATTCACCGATGACCAAAGTGATATTTGACGAGGCCGGTGTATCGGCCATTCCGCTGTCGGTGCCGGATGTTCAGGTCGGTCTGCAAACCGGGCTGGTGGATGTGATATACGCTTCGCCGAGTCTCGCCATTTCGCTGCAATGGTTTACCAAAACCAAATTCATAACCGATGTCAATCTGCTTTACTTAATCGGGGGCGTGGTCATGAAGAAAAAAGCGTTTAATAAAATGTCCCCGGCCCACCAGAAAATCATCATGGATGTCTTCGACCGCCATATGGATCAGTTAAAGAAAAAGATTCGCAAAGAAAACCAGGAAGCGCTTGAGGTGATGGTCAAACACGGTGTTAAAATCATCACACCATCACCCGCAGAGGTTGCCGAATATAAAGCCGTGGCCCAAAAAGCCATGCGGCGTTTGGAAGATAAGAGCTTTTCTAAAAAGGTCAAAGATGAGGTTACCGCCAAATTGGAGGCTTACAGAAAGAATAAACAACAATGAATCGATGGCAACAGTGGAATGAAACCCTCGGCCATGTGGAGAAATTTTTGATGGCCGTTATGCTGAGTGCCATGATCCTGCTGGCATTTTTGCAGATTGTACTCAGAAACGTATTTAGCACCGGAATTTCCTGGGGGGATCCTTTGGTTCGATATCTGGTTCTGTGGGTGGGATTTGTCGGTGCCAGTTTAGCCACTAAAGAAGGAAAGCATATCACCATCGAGATATTCTCAAGATGGTTTTCCGGGCACCGCAGCCGGTATCTCAAAGCCATCTCTTGCCTGGTGTCCGCCTTTATCTGTGGGTTGCTGACCTTTGCCAGCTGGACATTTGTTCAAAACGAGGCTCAGATGGGTGCCGACACCTTATTGAAAATTCCGGCCTGGATTCCGCAAAGTATTATTCCCGTCTCCTTTGCCTTGATTACCCTGCGTTTTGGATTCAGCTTTTTCGCGGAGCTTGCGACTATTTACAAATCCGGCAGTTATACCGAGTACGGAAATAAATCATGATTCTGCTGGTCGTTCTAGCGGTCATCCTTTTAATGCTGATTGGTGTGCCGGTTTTTGTGGTAATCTGCGGGCTCACCCTTTATCTTCTTTTTACCAGCGGAATTGATCTGTCAGCCATCATTATCGAGATGCATCGTATGGCCACCACGCCGGTGCTGGTGGCCATTCCGCTGTTTACCTTTGCGGGATATCTACTTTCCGAAAGTGGGGCCCCCAAGCGGTTGATCCGGCTTTCAAATGCGGTCCTGGGATGGCTGCCGGGGGGCCTATCTGTCATCGCCCTGATTACCTGCGCCGTGTTCACCGCGCTGACCGGTGCCACCGGTCTTACAATTATTGCTTTGGGAGGCATCCTGCTGCCGGCCATGTCACGCGGCAAATATCCCGAAGTTTTTTCACTGGGATTGTTGACCACCTCGGGAACTCTGGGACTGCTCTTCCCCCCCAGTTTGCCCCTGATCATCTATGCAATTGTGGCTAAAGTCAGAATCGATCAGCTTTTTATTGCCGGAATCCTGCCCGGAATTTTTCTGGTGGTGCTGCTATCCGCATTCGGCATCGCTCGTGCCGTTCAGGCCAAAGTACCCAAGACCCGTTTTCAGATCTCTGAAGTTTTCGCTGCCTTCAGAGAGGCGGTCTGGGAACTGCCCCTTCCGATCGTTGTTCTGGGCGGAATTTACAGCGGAAAGTTCGCAATCAGTGAAGCCGCAGCCATCACGGCCGTTTATGTGTTAATTGTAGAAGTTATGATCTATCGGGATATTTGCTGGAAAGACCTGCCCGAGATTATGAAAAAAAGCATGGTCCTGGTGGGTGCTGTATTGATTATTCTGGGCGCCGCCATGGGCCTGACCAACTATCTGATCGACGCCGAAATTCCGATGCAGATGCTGGACTTTTTCAAGACCCACATCGGAAGCAAAACGTTATTCCTGATGGTATTAAACCTGTTTCTGCTGGCGGTCGGTTGCACCATGGGAATTTTCTCGGCCCTGGTTGTGGTCGTCCCGCTGCTTTCACCGATTGCCCAGGCCTATGGAATCGATCCGATTCATCTGGGAATTATCTTTTTGGCCAACCTGGAAATCGGGGCCTCCATCCCACCAATGGGCATTAACCTTTTTATTGCCAGCATGCGCTTTGAAAGACCGGTGTTAAGACTCTACGTGGCCTCGTTACCCTTTATCGCCATTTTACTGATGGCCCTGGCCCTGATTACCTACGTCCCCTGGATGAGCCTTGTTTTGCTGAAATAGTCGAGACGTCGGGAAGTTTTTCCTTCAAACCGACTTTGCGGTAAATACTGCCATTTTCGAATAAAGTCAGAGCACCCGCCCGGGGCGGGCCAGTCGAAAAAAGCGAAAAGAAAAACTCCCGGATCTCTCGAATCGTCTGCTATCAGTAGGTATTTGGCATCTTCGCCGTAACGAGTTGACAGGTCTTAAATAATTGCTAATATCAGTGTGTTATGGATGAAACCCAAACTGAGGAAAATGAGGGACGAACCGGGATCAGCCCCTACTGGTGGATTCGGCAGATTATCTTGATTCTGATTGCAGGGTTTTATCTGGTCTTCGGGATTCAACTGCTGGTTTCCGCCTACCGGCTCAAGGATGCGGGGAACTTCATATTAACATTTTACGCATCCAACTTTATGATTCTTATCAGCGCTGCGCTTCTGGTAGGCTTTGTCTATCGCCTGCTGGTCGCTTATCGTAAATCGAAAAAAGCGCCTCCGCAACCGCTCTCCTGATTTCGATGGACGCATCAATCCGTTTCCGCCAGACCTTCGACAAACTCAAGGGGAAAAGCAAATACAATCCCTTTGCCGGGCTCATTTAAATCTCCACTGAAGGACCTGATAACATCGACAGCTTTCTCAAGAACCGCTTTTTCCCGAACCACCGTCAGCATGGTTTTATTAGAAGACTCAAGATCTTTTAGGATTTTGTTGATATGCTCCATCACCGGCAAAGTCGCACTGGTTTTCATTAAAACCCTTCCCATACCGGTGCTGTCAATGACGGTTGACCCCTGAATCCCAATCTTGGCAAAGCCTTCCAGAATACCCGGAAGGTGTTGCTTCTGTTCCAAGACACTTACCAGCAAATACATCGGATATCTCCTTCTTCTCTGTTCAATGGTTTAAGATTTGAAATCTGAACGGATGCCACTATTTTCCATGGCGCCGGATTCGGCTTTTTGATCCCGGCGCTTTTTACTGACGCCAGATGTGATTGTCCTGTGGGACCTGGCGTGCAGCCAGACATCCATGCCGATCTTAAGAAAAACCAGAATGCACAGCAGCGGAGCAGGCGAACCCAGCATCATAATGGGCACCCCGCCTGCAATAATGGCCACATGCAGCAGGACGATTCGTGTATACGGTCGGCTCATGAGCTTTCCGGCCGTAAGCGTTAGATATTCTCCGCCGATCAGGTAATTGCGTATAAAGGAAATGCCGTGGCTCACGGCAAGACCCAGCACCGGCCATTCCATACCCGGCGGTCGACTTTCCCAGAGCTGGGCGATAACGGCGACCAGCAACTGCACAAATATAAGCGGGCCCAGCCATGGGCCTTGCGGAGCAAAGAAGTTCAAATCGTCGCCCAGCTTAAAAAAGGCCAGCAGAAAAAACCCATGCACGGCACAAAACCCGCCAAAATGTATACAGAAAAAAGGAATGATAAACAGCTTTTTCAATTGTTCAGATGGGGACTTTACCTTTACCAGAATCATCCTGAGGATGTTGTAGGCCCCGATAATCAAATTCTCGATCCAGTATAAAAGGACGATGGCGGCAGCATCCCAGCCGAAAAAGAGAACGCCAAACAGCGGCGTAAGATTGGCTGCGATCAGCGCAAGAATTGAAAATGAGGGTTTTTGAGGCTTCATTTTTTAGCTCTCAACCGCCGGTTTTAACTCACTGCAATCCCGCCTTTTGGCGCATGGTGATGACCTGCTCCAGTGCTTCCGGGGCTTTATACGGTTGTGTTTCAGCATACTTTTCGAGTGTAAAATCAGGCTTGATCACTTTGACCTTAGACGCTGCTTCAGATGCCGCCCTTATTTGACCCAATGCGGCGTTGGCGCCGGCCAGGATTAGCAATGCATCCAGATTGTTTTGATCGAGCTTCAAGGTTTCTTGGGCGGCAGCAATGGCTTCGTCATATCGTCCGCTGCCGTAACAAGCAGCGGCAAGCGTCGCCTGAAAAAAAGGCGGGTAAACCGGTGCAAGACGGATGGCAAATTTGGCAAGATCGATGGCTTCCGTCGCCCGGCCCAGATAGATCAGAATCCTGGCTTTGGCCACAAAAGAGATGTCACAACTCGGACGTGCGATAACGGCTTTTTCGGCTGCGGCCAGCGCCTTGTCGTGTTGGCGATGATAGAGGTCAACTTCCGCCATTACCAGATGAGACAGTCCCGTAAAATCATCCCGGTCCATGGCCTTGCGAGCCAATTCCGTCGCCCGTTCCAGTGAATAATCTATATTTCCGCTTAGCCCTTGAGCCACGGCCCACCAATGCGCCCAGGAGGCCATTGCATATCCGAAAGATGCGTCGGGCTCCAGCCGAATCGTTTCTGCAAACATCTGCTGGGCTTCACGGATATCTTCTTTGGTTGATCCGAAAAGGGCTTGCCAGCCGCGATAATAGGATTCAAGCGCCTCCGGATTCCGAAGCGTATCGCGTATGTTACGGCCGACCTCACCGGTAACCAGTTTAATGTCCATGGCCGCGACGATTTTTTCGGTAATTTCATCCTGAACGGCAAAGATATCGTCTATTTTTCGATCAAAGCGCTCGGCCCACACCTGGCGGCCGCTGGAAGTTTCGACTAAACGGGCGGTGATTCGGACGCGATCACCTGCTTTGCGAACGCCGCCATCCAGAACATGGCTGACACCGAGCTGCTGGGCAAGCTCACGTACGGAAGGCGCCTGCGATTTATAACTAAACATTGAAATTTCGCTGATAAGGAAAAGTCCGGGAATTTTGACCAGAGCGGTCATGATGTCCATGGTCAACCCATCACTAAAATAATCCTGTTTTGAATCGGCGCTAAGATTTACAAATGTAAACATTATTATCTTCCGCCGCCCGGAACATTTCCTTAAAATCATCCCACCGCAGACATTCGAATTGGGTTTGATTCAAAGACGGCTCGAAATGTTCGAGCACAACTCTAAAAATGTAAGCAGGCGCTTCGTTATTCTTATAGTGTGTGCTTGTAAAATAAGGCACGCTGGTCATCGCCGTCACCATGAAAAAGATGAACAGACCTAAGACGAAAACGATGCCGGTTAAAAATTTTAACATTTGAGAATTTTTGCTTTCTCTACAAAATTACTTTTTGCATGGACAAAGGCCAGTTTGAAATACTTGCTCTCGGAAACATATGATTTAAATCGACAGTTTGTCCCGATGTCAACGGCCGTCGGGACAAGCGAAAGCAGCCAGGAATCAATTTTTTTCGATTCATGTTGATATAATGGCAACATCATACATATGTTCATAAATATTTTCGCATATTGCGTTCAAAAAAGCAAAAAAACAGATATAACTATCTGAAAACATGGATAAACAAATTTTGCGATTCGGAACGGTCGGTATTGATTCTGCGAGGCTGGAGAAAGGATCAAAAAGCTACCGGACCTAACCGGCGGGAGCTGGCTTCGGGAATAAAAAGAGGGCTACCCCGGTTAGAATTGCATAAAATTTATCGGTTCTATGACCCAAAGACGATAATGCAGTCTGTAAGCTTACCACCTGAATTTATTTTAAATCCCTATCCTCGAACGGCTAAAAATGTCGGGATCAAAACCGCGGCCAGAATGCCCAGGATTCCAATAATAATAGATATCAGCACCAGGATTCCGACAAACTTCCAGAAAGATTTCTGGTAAGCGATGGCGTTGCCGAGCTGCACCGCATCGCGCCCCTTTAAAAAAGATTCGATCGCCGAGGAGTACTTGGAAAGCCATATTGAAGGGATCAGATAAAAAACGCTGGTCAGAAGATAGAGTATCCCCAGGTATAACAGGGGCGGCGCTTCAGGGGAGATCGGAATATAGTTCCCGCCCAATATCAGGCCAAGCCCCACGAGTATGGTAAGACCTGTTGCAATAAAACCCAGAATCGATAACATGCGGGTCCAGGGTTTGGTAGCCCGCAGTGAATTCATGATGTAATTGAGGACGGCTTTATTTTTATCCACGTGTGGGTCCTTCGCCTTGGGCGGCTCCGGAACATCCTGCCCCATCGTAAATTCAGTCATATCCCCTCTCCTTTCCTTAAGGGTTGCATACCGTAAGTAATTTACAAAATACGGTTCTATTTTAGGCTACTTGCTGCTGGCTGCCAGCTGCTCGCTGCTGGCCGACCCAGAGGCAAGCAGCCAGTGACCCGTTGCCAGTAGCAAGATTGCGACTCTCATAACATTTTTATGGGAGCTCCCGGATTCCGCAATTGATCAGCACTGCGTTGACCAATTTACCAGTAGTCTTACGATCATTCAATCATTTAGTCGTTCTATCTCTTTGAGCAATTCTTTAAGTATGACTGCTGATTCTTCTATCCGGCCGTCCGGAAACCGCATTTTATAAGGCTTGCCTGAAATAGATGATCTTGAACCACAAAGTTCGATAAAATCCTCAGCCGTTTTAACATATCTTCCCGCTTGGTTCCATTTCAGCCGCAGATGATCAGCTGCTTTTTTTGAACTGTATTCTTTTTTATTTCTTATAAATACAACATCTTGCATTGTCTCAACACGCGCCAATAAAAGCTCTATTTGCCCTGTTTCTTCAGCTGTGTTTTCGGCGAAACTTTCAGTGGCGACAAGGCCGATAATGATGGCAATAAAAACAAGCAAAATTAATTTGTGGGTTTTCATATCGTTAGCGATATTCACGGTTCAAGATTATGCCCTGATTCTTTCCCTATTTAAGGCTTCTAAAAAATTCCCAGATCTCATCACAGGCATTGATGTCGCGACTGGTCCGACCGATGCGCCTTACCGGCAGGTATTGACGACCATCCGGCCAGGTGTGCCCGCCGCCATCGATGCGATAAAGGACAACTTTGGACGCTGCTGCACACTGGGTGTATTCAATTTTGGTAACGCGGGTGCCATCTGCGGTGAGACCCGGTAATTCAGTCGCCCTGGCCTTGGAGGGGCAGCGATTTTTGTTCTGCCAAATTCTGATGGTTTCATCCGTTGACAGCACCTCCCCCCTTTGCTGCCGAAAGACGGTGATTTGCCCGCCGTTATAGGGAACCAACGGATCCTCGGTCCCGTTAAAAACCGCAAGGCTTACCCCGGATTCGGAACGGCAAAGCGCCTCTATTGCCGATGGAATCTGAGCCGTGACGGGTGCAATACCCCGAATTTTATCGGGCAGGCTGCACCCCAGCCGAAATGACATTAGCCCGCCGTTTGAGATTCCGGTGACGAAGATTCTGTTTGAATCAATCGGGTATTCGAATACCAGATGTTCGATCAAGGCACGAAAAAAACCGACATCATCGATGCCTTTGCGATGGGCGCCTGATATCTTGTCAGTCCGGCCATCATTCCAGGATTTGTCAATTCCCTGGGGATAAACCACAAAAAATCCATCGCGATCGGCCAGTTCGTTGAATCTTCTTTTGGTTAGTCTAACCATTCCGCGATGAGTGCCGCCGCCGCCATGTAACACAAAAAGAAGCGGTCGTTTGCCCGAATCGGCGCTTTTTAGGGGCGGAGAATAGATCAAGTATTTGCGCTCCAGCCCATCATGGCTGAAAGAACGCCCCGCAGGTCGGTTCGCATGCGCACACGAAAGCAGCAATGAAATCGTTAGGGGTAGAAGCGCTATGGCATAGGTTACATATTTCAGTTTTGAAGATACCATCAAGCTTTACCCTTTTACCTGACGAAAGACGTATGATTCGTCCCTATTTCTCTTTTTGTCTATAATTGGGAATGAACATGGGCGTTTTATTCTTGTATTCAAGATATTCTTCACCCAGCCGTTTCGCAAGCTCAGGTTCCTCAATGGCTTTCAACTCCCAGACATTTAAAGCGATAAACAATGGAGTCAATATGAAGGTAAAACTAAAAGATCCGATTAACAAGCCAAAACCAAACAGTGAAATGAATACGCCTGAAAGCATCGGATTTCTTACATAGGCATAAGGACCGTCGACAACTAACTTGGGGGGCGGGTTAAAGGGAACGGGTGTTCCCTTCATCTTAAGAAAATGCAGCGCTGACCATCCGATTAAAGACAGCCCCGGAAAAAGGATCGGTAAAGATAAGATAAGATTAAACGGGCTTGGGATAAACCGGGGTAGCGTTAATAATTGATCCAGCTGTAAGGCCAAAAGCACAAAAAGTGTTATAAAGCACGCAAAGAAAATTGCCCCAACGGGAGTCAGAAGATTCCGAACCTTTTTGCTGCCTGTCGCCACCTTATAAAGGTAATCAATCAATTTTTTTCTCATATGCGCAGCATGGGGGTCGAGGTGTGTTGTGTGTGCCGGCCGTCCTAAATTACCTAAATTAATCCTCCGATCATAATAAGAACCGCCGAAAAGGTGAAAATGAACGGGCATAGCTTAAATGGCAAAAAGCTGACTTTAAAACCGGTGAATAAAGATAACAATGCCATTACCAGAAGCATAATAACCGCAATGAGGTAAACTGCGTTTGAGACAGCATTTGATGGATCGATAACAGTCACGGCCGCGACAACAACACCGATAAAGATTAATGTAAGACCTTCCGTAATCCACTCCATTGTAAGGATGCGCTTATTATCGATGTTTATTTCTCCAAATCCCCTCACAACCGATTTGGTCGGAAAGAGGTGCGCCACTCCCCAAATTACGGTGAGGCCGGATCCAATATATAGGAGAATCAAATCCATCATACATCCTCCTCAATTCGTCTGGAGATAATCCTCCTTCGCTTTGGCTTTAAGCGCCCGGGGTAATGAATTTTTGTACCATAGAATCTGTTGGGGCAGATTGTTATATCCGCTTACAACTGAATTGTAGTTTTTTAATACACCGGAAAAATTGCTTCCTATTTCTTCTGATTTTTTTAAAAAATCCTCTATTTCTTTCAAAAGCGTCTCCCTGATCTCGTTATCTATATTTCGACTTTTCAAAATTATATATTTCTCCCCCAATTGCTGCATTTCAATCAAAACTTTTGAGAGTGCGACCAATTCCTCCTCATACATCAGGGACCTTGTGTATAGTTTTTGTTTTTCCTGGTGGGTAAAGTAATCACGGATGGAAATGATGGCTGCCGCAAACACAGCGGCAATCAGCAATATTTTGATGGCTGTTCTCATTATTGCGTTTGTAAGGGTCAAGAAGAAATTTAGTATATTAATACTGCTATTCAGCAACAGAACTGTGCAAGGAGGAACTACAATTAGAGAGAAACCTTTTGTACCTTAGCATACCATTTGCAGATTTCAAAACAAATATGGAAAAAGGCTGAGGGATCCTCCTAACAATGAATTCCGAACTTTAATTCAGAATGCTGGGGGAGATCGCCAGACGAGATTTTTCTTTCTGGTAGTGGTAGTATTTTACCAGGGCTTTTACAAATTGAAGGTTTTTTGCGGCTGTTTCCATAAGGTGGATCCCCACATTATACTGGCCGGAATCGTTCATCGCGCAATAGATAACCTTGCCCTCAATCTGGATTTCATTGTCGTCTAAATCGAAGAACATCAAAGAGATTTGGTCGGAACGAATTGAGCGGAAGGTTTCAATCTGAATTCCGGTTTGACTCACGTTTCGAACAACGGCGATATTGTACCCGATGACCCTGTTCTTTGAATCTTTACTTAAATAGGAAATCGGATCAAATATTTGAACCCGAGAATGATTGCGTCTTTCTTTTTTTTCCATAATAGACGTATCGGCTTTTGATCCGAAATCTTGATTTCATTTAATATCTTAAGAAATTTCCTGAAATTGCCGATATTAGATCTATCCGCTGCTGGATGTGCTAAGCATTTGATATTACAAAGAAGAATTGATTTTGCACAGAAGATCTTAAGATTGGATGACATCCGCGGAAAGGCCATTTCAAATTGAAAGTACCTGATTTTATAAAGAAAGTCTCAGCAAATCAGATCAAAATCGATAAAAAAACGGTTGAACACATTATCGATGGCTCAATTGTTATCAATTCCATTGATTTGATTCTGGATGCCCTAAAAAAATTTCCGGATGAACCCGACTTGGTGCGGATATATGCGGATTTGCTTACAAAAGACAAGATGCCGGATGCGGCTGCAAATGCCTACAACCGGGCTGCCAAACTATATTTGAACAACCGTAAAATACTGCCGGCAATGGTTTCAAAAATTTCTCAATGGCATATTGAGATGCCTTCCGATCAAGACGTACAATCTTTTTTATCCGAGCTAAATGGCAGCAATGACCAGAAGCTGCCTCTTGGACACTTTCTTTCCAAATTATCGATCCAAGAGTTAAAGGCGCTTTGTTCTCTTTTTGAAAATATACGGCTGCCGTCCGGAGAAGTTATTAAGGAGATTGGTGATCCGGAAGACCATCTGTTTTTTGTCGTATCCGGCCGATTGAGAGATTCCATTTACCTGACATTGCAAAATCAAGGCAAGATTTTTCGGAAACCCACCTTAACTTTGGCCGAAAATGATTTCTTCGGTGATATCTATCCTTTTAATAAAGAACAGAGATCTCAATCCTATATTGAAACACTTGAGCCGGTAGAGTTGATCAGAATACCCAAAGAAAAACTCATGCGGATCGGCCGCAAATATCCCAATATTGAGCTTGGGATTATAGACTTATTAAGTATTCGGTCACTAACGGAAGAAGGCGCGCCTTCGGACGGGATCCGAAAGCAGACCCGTCAGAAATTCGCATTAAAACTGCAGCTTGAAATTTTCCCGGAGCACTCACCGGAAGAAGCTTTCCTAGTAGAAGGCAATTCCGAAGACATCTCCATCGGGGGTATGAGCATCATTGTCGATTCAACCGAAGCCGCCAACAGCTCCGGGAGTTCCGCTCCCGAAAAAATCATAACAAATGCGAAAATTAACGTCAGTGTTATAACACACACCCTATTGTTAAAAATTTCCGGCAAGATTGTATGGCGTCGGGAAGTTACCCATGGCGGGGTTAAAGCATTTGCCATCGGCATGCAGTTTGATGAAATGTCTCCCAAGATCCGGGGCCTGTTGTTCGCTTTAGTGAACAGCCTGGATTGATTTCCTCTTGACATTTAGATGGGTTTCAAAATAAGAAGTTCCCCATAGTGCTATCTCTAAGCGTTCAATCTCACTTTCAAGTTCATTCTCATTATCAATTCTCTGCTCGATTCAAGTAGACCAGCTTGCCTCCGTTGCAACTATAATTGCTTTTCCCGCAGAAGTATTTTTGTTCCGGACATCCCGAAGCGAACAATTTAGGCTTTGAAACGAAGGTATGGTTTTGTGAAATACCTCGCACCGCAATCCCTTTAATGAAAGGAGGATATTATGCCAACCTATGTCACCCTCTATAACTAAAGCGGCCCGGTTGAGGGTGCCGGGCCGGAAAGATTCAAAAAGGTCACAGAGATTGATAAGTGAGGTGTAATCGTATCTTGGGCGGCAACCAGATATTTACCTTGGCTGACCCTTTAATTCCTTTTTAATTTATCAGGAGGTTACCATGGCGAATGAGGTACTTTTTCTCGGTTGGAATCGTCCTGCAAGGGGCCGTGAAGAACAGGCCATGAAATTGTGGGGCAAGTCATTGGAATATTACGGTAAATTGCAGGCTGAAGGTCGAATTGAAAGTTTTGAACCGGTCCTTCTTTCAGCGCATGGCGGTGATTTGAACGGTTTTTTCCTCATCAGAGGAGATGGCAAAAATCTCGGTGAGATCCGACGCGAAGATGATTTTATGAATTTCGTTGTCGAGGCAGGTTACTGTCTGGATGGTTTCGGGGTCGTCACCGGCTTTATCGGTGAAGGCTTAGAGCGTGTTTTTAATCAGTGGGCAAAACTTGTAACCGGATAGATCAATCGAATTATATTCGTCCCCCGGCTGATAAAAAAAGCAGGGCCAGCAGCGGCCCTGCTTTTTTTATCAGGCAGGTGAATATCATAATCCATTGAATAAGGCCCCCCCTCTTTACAGGTCATGCATCCGGGGTTAACTTTGATACCATGAGGGAGAAACACAACAATGAGACCAAGAGCTTCATTCCGGAGAACCATCGTTTTTTCTGCGGTGTTTATCCTGGCAGCAGGCCTGAGTCCGGCACCCGCAGCGGCGGAAGACAGCGCGATAAATACACAGGACGCTGTGGCGGCCTCTCATATCCTTGACGGGAAACAATTTATTGGACCGACGGGGGAGAAAGGCAAGAAGGTCCATCATGAAGATGTATTAAGCTTTCGTAATGGCATGTTCACTTCGTCCGAGTGTTTTCAATATGGATTTAAAGGCGGTCCCTATACGACAGCCATAGCGGGTGATCGGATTCACTTCCAGGCCATCACCATCAGTCCGACGCACGGCAAGATGGAATGGAAAGGAACGCTGCAAGGTAACACCCTTGAGGTGAGCTACGCATGGACAAAGGAGCGCTGGTTCTGGACAACTAATAGAGAATACTGGTTCAAGGGAACTTTGAAAAAATAGAAGGATCGATCATCATGTCCGAGGCTGACCGGGCATCTGCGGCGACCCCCAGACTCAAACTTTTCCTTAAGATAGGGCTGCTGGTCGGATTTTTGCTGCTGCTAAATTTTGGCGGCAGCCTGGTGGTTGAGCACATCGACTTTCAGCTCTGGCCCCAGCATGAGCACTTTATGATCACGGCGGTCTGGATGGCCATCGCGACCTACATTCTTTGGATGGCCATGCCCTTTGTACCAGGCATTGAGCTCGGCCTGGCGTTGATGGTAATGCTCGGCACCAAGGGCGTCGTGCTCGTATATTTGTGCACGCTTCTGTCCCTGTCCCTGAGTTTTGCGCTTGGCAGATTGATACCGCTTAAGGCCCTGACCCGATTTCTGGGATGGCTGCATCTGCGTAACGCCCGGGATCTCGCACGCCAATTGGCGCCTTTAAGTTCTGAGCAAAAGCTGGACTTTCTGCTCAAAACGGCTCCCTCGAAGATTGTCCCTTATCTAATTAGACACCGCTACTTCATGATCGCCATTATTTTAAATCTTCCCGGCAACGCTTTAATCGGCGGGGGCGGCGGCATCGGCTTAATTGCCGGAATGAGCAGGCTGTATCCGTTTCCTAAATATCTTCTTCTGGTGAGTATTGCCATAACGCCCCTTCCGCTGTTTTTTTTGGCCGGCAGCCTGTCCGTATAATTTCAGATTCATCAAAAAGATCAAATTATGATCGTCATAATTCTATTTGACAAAGAACCATTCCTATAATTTACTTTGTTCGTAGGAAAACGGCAGAACGCCTATCAGTCTTTTGGAGCTCAATGGTGCAAACCATCCCTGTAAAGGTAACGCCATGAAAGAAAATGTAATAAAAGATAATGGTGGCACACGTTCGGGGACGGACAGGCGTCAGACCAACTCAACCGGTTTCAAATTAGATCGCCGTACCGGGAAGGATCGCAGAACAGGCAACGACCGCCGGCAAGGTGCCGGCCATTTGATCTCCATAGAACGTAGGGATATCCACAGGGAAAAAGCGCTACCTAAATTTTGAAATCCAAAGGAGGGAAATATGGCAACCCAGGACACATGTTGTACGATTGTACCCTACTTCAACGTCCAGAACGGTGAGCTTGGGACTTTCAAGGAGCTGTGCGAACAGTTTGTTGAAAAAACCAGCGCAGAGCCCAAATGCCTGTATTACGGATTCAGTTTTGACGGCAACATGGCCCATTGCCGTGAAGGCTATCAGGATGCCGAAGGGGCTCTGGCCCATCTTGAAAATGTCGGTTCTCTCCTGCAGAAAGCCATGCAGATCGCCGAACTCACGCGTTTGGAAATTCACGGCCCCGAAGAAGAACTCGCCAAGCTCCGTGAGCCTCTGGCAGAAATGAACCCGCAATTCTTTACTCTCGAATATGGTTTCCGCCGCTAGTTGATCTGAAGATCCAGTTTGATTTTGGCGGGACAATCGCGCCAGGATTGCACGCCTTGGCGCAACAGAATTCGTGCGCCATCCTGTCCGGTGAAGCGTCTTTGATGAACGTGCAAAAAAAATAACAGACCTGTTTAATTTAGTATAATTTTAGGTCGGAAAACAGGCGATCAAATTTTGAAAATACTACAAACTCAATTGGTTAATAATCCGGCACGCAAATTGTATAATTAAACAATGTTTCTAGAATCCGGGGGGAAATTTTGGATGCGTGAGGACAATTTCGATATGTACACGACCTTCATTCCCAATAGCCAGAGAGAGGTATTGGAAAGAAGAAAAGACGCCCGCAAAAATGTCAACCCGACCCAGCTGCTGGTTGCCAACTGCAGGACCATGGATAGTAATTTCCAGGCCCCGATTGAAAATGTCAGTTCCGGTGGGATTTTTATTAATACCAATCAACGTTTATTTGTCGGGCAGGAGATCGCCATGAAATTTGATTTTCCCGACGCCAAGGATACAATTATGGCAAATGGCGAAATCGTTAGAACCTCGATTGAAGGCGCCGGCATCAGATTCAGGATGTTTTTTAAAAAATAAAGATTTTTGATCGATTTCTATTGGTATGGCGGCAGTCATTATTTAATGACTGTCTTTTTATTTGACCCGTTCGCCGTTAATGGTGTATAAATACTGATAATTAAAAACGGATTTGAAGCTACATCCGACCTGATAGCAGAATTTGATCTGCCCGAGCAAACCAGGTCTCACATCTCATCTGGCACTTCTCTGAAGCATCTCAACTTCGACTTCGCGAACAAGACCGAACCGCTGCCGAAAACGCAAACTCTCAGGGCAACTCGAATAAAGGCACACATCCACCCGTATCTTTAAGGCCGCGTCCGTTGGCTTTGTTTCCCGATGGGCGACCTCAATGCCAGACTTCAAAGCGGAGGTGTCTCAACATGCCGAAAGAAATCCTGATTGTCGATGATGAGCCGAGTGTGGTGGTGGCGCTTCAGTTCCTGATGGAGCAGCAGGGTTACGATGTTTTAGTCGCAAAAAGGGGCGAGGATGCCCTTGATCTGGTATATAAATACAAGCCGGATCTGGTGATTCTGGACATCATGCTCCCCGGTATCGATGGTTATGAAGTTTGTGAAATCATACGTTTGAACCCCAAGTATCGCGACGTCAAAATAATTTTTTTAACGGCCAGAAGAGATGAAGTTGAAATGGCCAAAGGTCTGGCTTTAGGCGCAAACGCCTACATTACCAAACCTTTCTCCAACGATAAGCTTGTCGCCGCAGTCAATGCCGTTCTGGAAAATACCTATGAAGAAGCCGGAAAGTAAATTCCGGGAGGCTGCAGCGGTTTTTCGCTTAATTTGAGAAGCGTCGAGTTCATAGCTGATCAATCACTAATTTTCGATAAAAGGCGGGATTCTAAAAAAGGAGAGAAGATGAAAAAACAACTCATTAATTATGAAACGCTACTCAAAGTAACCAAAGCAATGTCCATGTCCACCGAACCGGAAGAGGTCGTTCAGTTAGCGGTCGAAAGTGTTAAAACATCTTTGGAGATTAAAGGATGTGCGTTGTTTCTAATCGATCCCAAAAGCAAGGAATTGGAAGTGGCCGCCGCCAGCGGGCTCAGTTCTGAATATTTGAACAAAGGCCCTTTAAGCGCGATCCGCTCTATCGGGCAGTCTTTAAAAGAGGGACCGGTGGCAATTTATGACGTTGCGGATGACCCCAGGATCCAGTATCCCAAAGAAGCCCGGAAAGAAGGTATTGCCTCTATTTTAGCCGTACCTATTTTTATCCGCGGCAATGTCATCGGTTCCATGCGCGTATACAGTTCCGAACCATGGGAGTTCACCCTGGAAGATGTGAATTTTGTACAGGCGCTGGCTCAAATTGCCGGAGTTCTGGTAGATATGTGCAGGCTCTACCAGGGGCAAAGGGATTATATCGACGTTTTAATGGATATGCGAGAAGCCAGAGCGATGTGAGCCAGATTGGGATCTGCAGGAATCTACGACCGGTTTATACCGATCCGGAATTATATTGCGTGATGAAATTTTTCTATCAGGAAAATCAATGGAAAACATGTCTTCATGTAATTGGGAATCTGCCGTCGTTTCTCCGGAAAGGGTGGTGCAACAGATCAAACCCGGTATGAGCATCTTTCTGGGAACGGCTATGGCCGAGCCCCGAACCACGGTTCGGCATCTGATGACCTCTGGTGTCAAGAATTTAGAAGATCTCGAGCTGATCCAGATGGTCAGTATCGGAGATGCCGTCTCCCTGCAGGCACTGCAATCCCAGAACTTTCGCCTAACAACCTTTTTTTCCGGCTGGGTCGCCAGCGAAGCGATCGAAGAGGGACGTGTGGACATGATACCCAGTCGGTTCGTGAAAATCCCTCAATTAATCCAATCCCGCCTGGCACCGATCGACGTTGCCATCGTCCAGATCACACCTCCCAATGAGGCCGGATTCTGCAGCCTGGGGATTGCGATCGATGTGGCCCGCGAAGCCCTCGAGCAGGCCTCCATCCGTGTGGGGGAGATCAACACCCAGATTCCCCGAACATTTGGAGACACCTTTGTTAAGATATCTGAATTTGATTTTCTGGTGCGTTCAACCGATCCGCCCATATATATTGAACGCTGGAAGACAGATGCGGTTTTGGATCAGGTGGCTTTAAACGTTGCTTCGTTAATCGAGGATGAGAGCTGCCTGGCGTTTACAATCGGTCCGCTCTACGAGGCCCTGGCCAAACAACTGGTAAACAAGCGTCATCTGGGGATACATTCGCCCTTTTTCACGGATCCCTTAATGGATTTGATGCAAAGCGGGGCGGTGACCAATCGACGCAAGGATACCCATCGCGGCAAGTCACTGACCTCCTATGCGCTGGGCACCCCAAAACTAATGGAATGGCTGGATAACAACCCCCTGGTTGAATTCCAGCGCGTCGATAAGGTGTTCAACCCCTTGATTATCGGCCGCAATCCAAAATTTGTCACCGTGGTTGCGGCCAGAAAAGTGGATCTGTATGGGCGCATCGGACTTTACATTGGAAAAGGCAATGTGGCCACCGGACCGGCCGAGGTGATGGATTTTTTAAGTGGGGCCGAACTATCGCAGGGCGGACGCACCATCTTTGCCCTGACCAGCCGGGACCCAAAAGGCAGGCCCAATATTTTGCTGTCCATTGCCGATCAGCCCAATCAATTCAGCGCCTTCGAATCTATTGGCGCGATCGTTACGGAGTACGGCGTTGCTTATTTGATGGGACGGACCGTCAGGGAACGGGCGCAGGCCCTGATCGATATCGCGCACCCGGAGGACCGCGCCGATCTGGTGGAGGCAGCCAAAGATAACAGGATTTTATACCGGGACCAGATTTTCCTGGCCGAGAGCGCGCGCCTCTATCCGCTTGATATCACGGAAACCTATAATATCAAAGAAGATCTTACGGTGAGGTTCAGAGCCATACGACCCTCTGATGAGGAAGGTATGCGCCATCTTTTTTATCGGTTTTCAGAAAAAACCGTATACTACCGGTATTTTCAGACGGTGCGAAGCATGCCGCATGCAAAAATGCAGGAATACGTCAATGTGGACTGGAATCAGGTCATGTCCATCGTCGGGTTGGTCGGTGAAGAGGGAAAAGGTCGCATCATCGCCGAGGCACGCTACATCAAAATTCCGGGCAGCCCTTTTGCCGAGGTGGTTTTCGTAGTAGACGAGAATTACCAGCGCCTTGGGATTGGCTCTTTTTTATACAGGATGTTGATTCGTCTGGCAAAAAAGCGGGGTGTCAAAGGATTCGTTGCCGAAGTCTTATATTCCAATATCGGCGGCATTATGAAAGTCTTTAAAAAAGGAGATTTGCCGGTGAAAGCGCATCTGGATGGCGGTGTATATCACCTGGAAATTCCTTTCAACGAGGTCGTTACCGCCTGACCGGGGCACTCTCTTCGTTGTTGCCTCGAAATAGCTTCAGCCAAAGGGTCCCGCTCATCGCAACCAGTCCTAAAGTTGCGAACGCCAATCCCCATCCGACTATTCCGCCGCCGGTAACGTCCAGCACGGCGCCCACGGCCAGGGGTGCCAGAAATCCCATCGAAAGCCCCACAAAGGAATACAGCGCCATGGTTCGGCCGGCCTCTTCAGTCCTGGCCGCAGATACCAGGCCGGCGGTCAGCGAACCGCTGTCGGTCATAATCGCAATCCAATAAACAAAACAAAGACCGGCCACCATTATAAATGTCAGGCCGGCGGTAAATCCGATGAAACAGCCGATTAGACCGGAAATGAGCGTGACGATGGTAATAAAGCGTCTGCGCCCCCAGCGTAAAGCGCCTTCATTGCCGAGAATGCTCGGCAGCACACCGGCTAGGAGAATCAGGGTTACAAGGCTTTGAGGGCTGAGCCTGGAATTCATCCGGGATTGCAGGCTCAGACTGAAAACCATAAATGCCACCATCCACGCACGAAAGCCGAAAAGCTCCCAGCAATGGGCCGCATATCCCAGCACATAGCCTATTGCTGAGCGGTTTCGAAGGGCCGGCCGGAAAAAAAAGATGTTCGGGCCGCCGGGTGCACCGGCTCCGGCGGCTTGGGCCTCACGGCCAGCGCAAAGAGTAGAACCCCGGCAAGCGGACACAGGCCCATTAAAACAGCGGCCCAGCGCCAGTCGAAACGCCCGGTCAACAATCCCGCCAAAAATACGGACAGAGCGGTTCCAACGCCAACGGATGCCGTATAGAACGATATGGCCCGGCTTTGTTTCGCTCCGCCAATTCTGTCGCTCAGCGCTTTTACACCCGGCATATAGGTGCCGGCGAAGCTGATTGCGGCCAGAAGGCGAAATGCCGTTGCCGTCCAGGTGCCCTGCGCCAGCAGGCCGAAACCCATCATCGAAACCGCACCCAGTCCCGCGGAGAGCAGATAAATTTTACGTGGATCCACGCGATCCGTTAAACTCACCAGAATGGGCACGCTGGCAGCATATCCGCCGAAATAGATGCCGCTGATCCAGCCGGCCTCCGTATGGGTAAGACCCCATTCGGCCTGAAAATTCGGCAACAGCGCCGGAAAATACATAATCGCCGCAACGGAAAGAATTTGAGAAATGCAGACACAGACAATTAAAGAATTCATCGGCGAATAAGCCAGAAGCGGGATGTTTACAAGTTATAAAAATTTCGAGGACTTATATTAACTCTGGTCTTTTAACAGAAGCATCGAAAACGCTTTCACGTCTTCTTCCTTTTCCAGAGATCTTACCCTTTCTAATATTTCGTTTTGTTGGGCTTCAAAAAAAACCGGTGAAACCAGATTTCTGAATTTATCGATCAGTTCATCCCAGGTCAGCGGATTCTCGGGGTCCCCTTTCGGGAAATCAATTCTGGTCGAATAGGTTTTTCCATCTTTTGTCAGCAGGGTTACAGAGGCCGGCCACTTCCCGGGGAATTCGGTTTCCAGTTCAGGATCCTTTACACAGGAAATTTTGCCCATCAACTTCCTGGCCTCATCTGAATGGATATGTTCCAGCGTGTATTCATCCAGGGTCGCTTTTCCATGCAAAATCGCCATGGCGGCGCCAAAGGGCATGCTAAACTGGGCCTCAACAACCGACTTAGGATCGGACTTCTGTTCTTGCGGCTCGGCGACGATGGCAAATCCGGCTTCAAGAATTCCTAAAGTCACTTTTTCAATCTGAGAGGCATCTAGATTATTTTCACGTATGATCTTGAGGATGCCGTCAATCGGGCCCTGCTTATATCGGCAGCAGGCATGCGGCTTAATACTGGTACGCAATACCTCCCAGGGATCTCCCCAGTTCTGCAGGACTTTGCCGGATTTTGAACCGGATGAATAGGCGTGCAAAAATCCGAAGCGGCCCTCGATAATCGTGCCGGGACCCGTGAAACTTTCGCGTGCGAGCAAAGCCGCCATTATGCCGCTATGCGCGGCCCAGCCGGGGTGCAGTCTTTTCGTAAAAGCCCCGTCGGATAAAAACTCCATCGAGCCCGCAGCCTGACTGCCGGCGATTCCCAAAGCATTCCTCATGGCGTCTTGATTCAGTTTGAGCATTTTTGCTGCGGTGATGGCAGCTCCCATCGTTCCGCAGGTTCCGGTGGGATGAAAGCCCCGGGCATAATGCGCGGCCGGATCCAGCGCCACACCCAGCTTGATCATCACCTCATAGCCCGCGGCTATGCCCGCAATTAATTCTTTGGCGGAACAACCGGCAAGATGGGCCGCCGCCAGAGCCGCCGGCATGATCGCCGCCGCCGGATGGAGGGATGCTGCATTGACCACATCATCCAATTCCAGAGAATGCGCGGCGACACCGTTGGCCATGGCCGCATAAGCAGGACTGGCCTTAAAACGGGTCCCGATGACAACCGCACCATCGCGGGCATTATCGAAATCCAGAATATACTTTTGAACAGGCCCGCTGGATTCGCTCAATGCACCCCGCGCCGCAACTCCGATAAAGTCAAGAACCAGGTATTTAACCCGGTCAACGACATCATCTGTTAAGGCCTCGAATTTGAGGTCATGACACCTTTGAACTAAATCTTTGGTTATTTCCAAATTAATCACTCCATTCCATTATTCCGGTTTGGTAATGCGGCCTTCTTTGGCCAGCGCAATAAAATGGGCCACATCGATTTCTTTGGGGCAGACAAAGGAACATGCCCGGGAGGAATGGCACCGATAAACCCCCTGATCGCTGTACAAAATTTTCAGTCGTTCGGCTTTTTCCTGTTCGCGCGGGTCCATTACGCGCACGATGCTTGCCAGCATTGCATTGGGTCCCAGAAAACTATGGTGGCTGCTGATACAGGCCGAGGCACAGCAGAAACAATTAATGCATCGGGTGGCATTGACGTAATGTTCCAATCTCTGGGGCATCAGCGCATACGCATCCTGCTCTGACGCTAAAGAACCGGCCCGGATAATATAGGGCCGGACCCGGTCGACCCTTTCATAGGCACTGTTAAAATCCACAATCAGGTCACGGATCACCGGGGCCACATTCAGCGGTTCAACCGTGAAGGTGTCGGTTTTAAAATATTTCACCGCGTTTTCGACCAGAAGTTCACAGGCCAGCAGGGGTTTCCCGTTGACTTTGACCGAACACGTCCCGCACTGGCCATGTTCGCAGGAGGAGTTCCAGGCCAGCGTCGGATCCTGCGCATCGTTTATTTTACGAAAGAGGTCCACAAAGCGCAGGATTCGACCGGCTTCCAGATGATATGTCTGTACCCAGGATCGTTTCTCTTCCGGATCGTAGCGCTGAATGTTTAGGGTAATCTGATAGACCTGTGCTCCTGAATCGGTGCCCGCCATTGATAAAACGCCCCTTATGAATTCATTTTTTTCTTATTACTGGAAAAATGGAATGTTGGAATATTGGAAGACTGGGTCCTACAAAGGAGGATATCATTTATGTGGATTTTATCCTTTAAACCCAACATTCCCTCCTGCCACTATTCCAACTTTCCTATTGTTGACAAGCAAACAAATTTGGCTTGTCATTTCTATACAACAAAATGTTAATGACATGGCTATCGTCAATACTTTCGCTCGATAATACCAAACTTCTCCGCAAACTCCCCGTTTTCTTCGAAAATACGCATATCCACATCGCGCCTGCTGAATTCGACTTTACCGAACTGCTGCATGGATACAAGCGTATGATGGTTAAACGCATCGCTTCTTTCGGGAAAATCTTCGCGAAAATGAGCGCCTCTGGATTCCTGTCGATTTAAAGCGCCCTGAGCCACCGCCATGGACGTAACTAAAAGGTTGTCCAGTTCCCAATGTTGAACCAGCTCCTGATTCATACGCAGACTCTTGCTGGATAACGCCGTCTTGTCGGCACGCGCTTTTAGCTCATTTAAAACGGCAATTGCTCGCTCAAGCCCTTCCCGGGTTCGGTAAATACCGACATTTTCGGTCATCTGCATCCGCAGGGCATCGCGGATATGCCCGATATTGTCTTTTCCCCGGGCTTCGAAGTAGGCCTTGAATTGCGAAAGCCAATGACGGCCTCCGGCTTCCGGGATTTTTTCAGGCCGACGGGCTAAATACGTCAGGATGGAATCGCCAACGAATTTACCCATCGTAATCAGCTCCAATAAAGAATTGGTGCCCAGGCGGTTAAAACCATGAAAGCTGGCAGCGGCACATTCACCGACGGCATACAAACCCGGAATGGCTTGCCCGTTGATGTCCTGTACCTCACCGTTTTCGCTGGTGGGAATACCGCCCATGTGGTAGTGATTGCTCGGGTGAACCGGACAAAGCTCCTTTTTGGGATCGATGTTCAGGTATTTTTTAAAGAATCCGGTCACCTCGGGAATCTGCTGGTCATGGACCGCATCCGGCAGATGCCGCAAATCGATCCAAATGTGCTCGACATGATGATCGGGATTTAAAATCCCTCTTCCGGCGCGAATTTCAGAGGCAATCGCCCGCGATACCAGGTCACGGGGTGCCAATTCTCTCATTTTGGGGGCATAGCGCTCCATAAAAGCATGCTCGTCCCTGTTGCGCAGAATGCCGCCCACCGACCGCAGGGTTTCGCTGGCCAGAATGCCGGGACCCACTATTCCGGTGGGATGAAACTGAACGGCTTCGGGGTCCATCACACCGAATCCGGCCTGGAGAATGAGCGCCAGACCGTCTCCCGTATTTTGGCGGCAATTGGTTGTGATCTTGAAGATCTGGCCGCTTCCTCCGGTGGCTAAAACCGTGGCCTTCGCCAGAATCCGGATGAATTCCCCTTCCTTTTGCCGGAAAACAATGCCGCCCACACACTGGTGGTCGGAAAAAAGGAGCTCGGTGGCGATACCCTGATTGATAAAGGAAACGCTTCGCTTCAAAGATTCCCCCCAGCAGGTATCCATGATTCCTTTACCGGTTCGATCGGCCTCAAAAACCGCACGATAGGCCGAAGATTCCCCAAAACCTACGGTATGACCGCCAAAGGTTCGCTTGGCGGGTTTGCCATCGATGTCACGGCTGAAATGCATCCCTCTGTTTTCCAGCCAGAGAATCTGCTCCCAGGCCGCATCACAAATTTTGCGGATGATATTTTGATCGGCCGCACAATCAGACCCTTTCCAGGTGTCAAACATATGATAAACGGGTTTGTCGGCCGGATCTTTAGGATCGACAGCCGCCAGCCCGCCCTGGGCGGTGGAGGTGTGCGACTTTTGAGGGTGCGCACCTTTGGTTATGGCAATAATACGGGTTTGCGGTCTTTTCTCAAGCACCTCGGCCGCACACCGCAACCCGGCACCGCCGGCACCAATGATAAGCAAGTCGCATTCAAGGGTTGCGTTTATTCTCAGTGCTTTATTCACGGAAATATTCCTGATAATTCAAATTAAGCTCGAAGCTCGAGACACGAAATCCGAAACAAATTCAAAATACGAATGTTCAAATATCCCAAACGCCAAATTCAGCTTATGTCTTTATGAAAAGCTGTAGTGCAATAACTGCGCTCATTATCCCTTTTGTTTTTTGAATTTTGGTCATTCGATATCGTTTCGTGCTTCGAGATTCGAATTTCGAATTTGTTTTCATAAAGAAGAATTTGCTTCCCCGTAACCGCGGTTATTGTTGTGAATTATATCGTCAGCGTCAGCCTGATGCCCATCCAGCCGAAAACCGCCATTATGATAACAATCAGACACGCTAAACCGGTTTGCAGCGGCCCGGGCTTCAGGTAATCCCTGACGATGGCCGTTAGGCCATATCCGGCATGATACAACCCGCTGACCACCAGCGTCAGGTCTATCAATTTGATAAAACCATTTTGCATTCTTGCAATCACGACCCCAGCGTCGTGGCCGACTGCGGGCTGAAGGTGCATAAAAAGAAGATGCGCTGGAATCATGACAATCAGATAAGCGCCGCTGACGCGTTGCAGCTTCCAGGTGAACGAACCGGCGACGTTCCTGATTTTAGCGGCAACCAGATAGCCCGGGAGGATACCGATAACAAACATCATCAGCCAAAAAAAGATCGGCGAAACCGATTGGTTCCCCATTATCATCAACAGCCCGAGCAACAAGAAGTAAGTTGTGGAAAGTCCCAGCACCCAGCGAATCAGGGATTCATCGTTGCGGCTCCCGAAGATTTCATAAAGAATCAACCGGCCCCCATTGAGGGCGTGGAAGATTATCGGCAACGCCAGCAACCACTCCAGCAAAAAAAAAGGGAAGGAACCCCATAGTTTCATTTGGGCATCGTATGCCTCGGGCGTGGCCAGAAAAGAAAGGGTGTAGATGTGAATCCAGATATAGAGAACCATGAGCAGGCCGCTGATACGGTGCAGCCAGGCAATAATAAACGGCCAGCCCCGTGTTCGGGCGTAAAGCGATAATACGGGCAACTTCTCACGCCCTGAAAGAATCATTTGTTCCAGCGACTTTTTGACGTCACGCGTAATCATTGAAGTAAATCAGCAATCAAAGCTATGGAATTTTTTTTGAGATTTTTAATATACGCCTGGAGCGCTCCACCACCGGGTAGTCAATAAATCTGCCTTCCACCTGGATTGCGGCCGTACCGTCGGCTTCAGCCGCCTCAAAGGCTTGAATCACTTTTTGGGCATATTCGATTTCCGCCTCTGTTGGAGAAAACAGCCGGTTGCAGATGTCGATCTGGTTGGGATGAATACACAGTTTGCCCTGGAATCCGAGCCGGCAGGCGCGCTTCGTGTCGGCTTCAAGTGCGTCGAGGTCCTTGAGGTCAATCATGAACGGCGTGTCCAGGGGCGGCTCCACGCCAGCCGCCCGGCAGGCAACCGCAATCCTCGACCGCGGATAAAAAAGCGCTTCTCCGGTCTTGGTAAGCGTAAATCCCATATCCAGGGCAAAATCGGCCGCACCAAAAGCAACCGTAAAAAGTCTTTGCGGATCGGTTTTCCGGGACACGATTTTAAAAACGTTTTCAACCGCCAGAGCCGATTCGATCAAGGGTATGATGGAAACACTGCCCGGCGGCAGCCCTTTATTTTCCTCGGCCTTCAGCAACGCTTGATTGATTTCATCAATTTGGTCCGCGGTCTCGATTTTTGGAACGATGATACAGGCAAGCCCTTGAACCACCACCGCCTTGAGGTCTTCCTGAAAATATTCGGTATCCAAAGCATTGACACGCACAAAAACCGGGCGTTCCGCATATTCCAGCACTTTTTGCCGCACCACCGGTCGTGTTTCCTCTTTCTGTGAATAGGGCACGGCGTCTTCCAGATCGATAATGACAACATCGGCGGCCGTACCGACGGCCTTGTCCACGCGATCCGGGCGATTTCCCGGAACAAAAAGAGCGGTTCGAATAAATTCAAATGCCTTCATTGAGAGATATCCCCTTACGAATCGGTTCCCGATTTCAACATCCGATCGGATACCTTAAATTTAATCGATTGTCGAGTATGTACATGTGCTTGCGATGAGCGTCAATAAAAATGAGAAGTTAACTATGAAATAGCGCAGCGGCATTGAGCATGGTGCTAAGGGCCTGGAATTGAAAAGGCGGTTAAAAAATTCAAACCGCCAGCCAGGAGCCGGTGACCAGAGGCAAGTCGCCAGAGGCCAGAAGACAACCCAAATGGATTTTGCCGCCTTGATCCAATGCAAACAATTTGCTATTTGTATTTGCTTTATCGAAAACGGCCCGAGAACGCCAAAGCGCCTTTGACAACATTTTGAGATAAAACGACATGTCAATCGTTGAACACATCCCCGCTATCGCCAGAGTGATGATGGTCTTTGTCCTCATGCTGGTTTGCATCAGAAAAAAGATTTCTCTGGGCAATGTTTTTCTACTGGGCGCCATATGTTTGAGCGCCCTGTTCGGATTCAAACCGCAGGCGATGCTTAAATCCATGGTCGCCTCCATTTTAGACCCGAAGACCATATCGATCGCCGGCATTGTCTCGCTCATTCTAATCCTTTCCAGCAGCATGGAAATGGCGGGCCAGATGCAGCGTCTGCTGGAAAAATTTCGCGGCCTGGTGTCAAGTCCCCGCCTGAATCTGGCGGTTTTCCCGGCACTTATCGGCCTTTTGCCCATGCCGGGGGGTGCGGCCTTTTCCGCCCCCATGGTCAAAGAGCTGGGGACTCAATCCAAACTATCCGGTGCCCAGTTGAGCTTTGTAAATTACTGGTTCAGACATATCTGGGAGCACTGGTGGCCCCTGTATCCGGGTATTCTGCTGACCATCGTCATAACTGACCTCAGCCTCCCGCTGGTTATGCTTTTGATGTGTCCATTTACCATCATTGCGGTATGGCTCGGTTATCGCGCCCTGAAAAATTCAGAAGGCCTCGAGAAAGTCATGGCCGGCAACCGGCACGCGCCTTTAAAACCCTTCCTTAAAGAACTGGTGCCCATCATTATCGCCATCGTGCCGGGCCTTGCCCTGGGCATGGTCTTTTCAACCGTATTTCCCAACTTCCCGATTTCAAAACAGTTGGGGCTGATTCTGGCGCTGTGTATGGCCATTGGATGGGTCTGGTATGAAAACGGCACCTCTATGAGCCGGATTCGGTCAACGCTGCTAAATGTCCGGCTTCTTAAAATGATTTACATGATCGCGGCCATATTGATTTTCAAGGGGATTCTGGCCAACAGCAATGCCGCGCTTGCCGTTGGCCAGGAACTGGTGCAAATGCGCATTCCACTGGTGCTGATCACAGTTGCATTTCCGTTTCTGGTGGGCCTTTCCAGTGGAATTGTCCTGGCTTTTGTGGGCAGTGCCCTTCCCATACTGATTCCGCTGATTCATTCCTTTGGGGAGGCCGCTGTTCTTCCCGCCTATGTCATGTTGATATTGGCCAGCGGTTTTACAGGGGTCCTGCTTTCACCGCTGCACCTGTGCTTCCTCCTGTCCAACGAACATTTCGATGTATCCATCGGGGCCGTTTATAAATATTTATGGTGGCCCTGTGTCTTGCAGATCGTCGCCAGTATTATCTACTTCGGCGTCCTTCATTGGCTGCGCCCCTGGATGTAAAAATATTAGCGGGCCAGCACACATCGCCCTTTTTAGACTGCTAAAATCTAATTTTAGGAGGTACCCTTTTTCCACAGAAAATATTTTGCAAACAACCACTATCTGGCAATTTAGATCAGGCCTGTTTTACTTACCCTCTTGACTTCCCTATCATTTTGTTGTTATTGAATCCCTGTTTCAGGGAAAATCATTAATGATAACCACTAGATTGGGATTTTTTATCGGTTAAATCGGCTATGATTATTGGCTTTGAAACCGCATGCCTTGCATTCGTTCACATCGGCAAGGATATGGCCACTGCCGTGTCCATGTCTATTCCGCCAATTACGGGTGGGAAAAACCAAACCATCCGCATTACATGCGGTTGCTGCTCCAGACACATTAAAAACCCCTTTCTCGGCAAAAGATCGGGGTATTATATTTTAGCGTGGCCAAGAAAGATTGATTAACTTATTAGAAAAGGAGGTTTGAGGATGAAGAAACTGAAAAAAGCGATCCCAATCCTGATTTTGTGTCTGACCCTGGCAGCTTGGTTTGCCGGCTGCGCGGGCAAGGGGGCACCCGAGAAGACCAATTGCGATGCCAACATCAAGTGGGATGTGACCGATGAGGCCAAGTTGACCCAGTTTGACTGCGCGCTGGGCAAACATGCTGGGGAACCATCATTGATTTTTACCGTCGGCCTTCAAAATCCCACCGATAAGCCGCTGCGGTATCGGTTAAACATCTTGTTGGAGGATATGGACAAAGCCGCCGGTCATTATGTGCCGCGCACGGGCAAACCGCCGGCGGTTGCGCCCGGCAAGACCGAAACTGTCAAAATCCCCTTTATGAAAACCGATAAGATGTCCAAGAATATTTTAGTGGTCGTTACAACGATGGATATAGAATAGACAATGCGATATATAGAATGCGCAAATAATCATTACCAGATCGTTAAGGAGGAAGCTTAAAATGAAAAAGTTGAGTATAAAATGTGTCCTGGCGGGCATTTTTGTTTTAATTCCAATTTTGTTGCTAACCGGACCGGCTCTGGCCCGGACCGAGTTCGTTTCGATCGGAACCGGTGGAACCGGTGGCATCTACTACCCCTATGGCGGGGGCGTTGCTGAGATCTGGACCAAGTATGCCCCCGGTGTCAAAGCGGTGGCCGAGGTCACCGGTGCCAGCGTGGAAAACGTCAAGCTGGCCCACAAAGGCGAAACCGTCATCGGAGAAGTCATGGGTGATGTGGCGGTCGCCGGTTTTAAGGGTCTGTCCAAATTTCAAGGTAAAAAATACAACATTTTGTCTATGGCGATTATGTACCCCAACCTGCTGCAGGTCGCTACTCTCAAAAAGTCCGGAATCACCAATATTGAACAGATAAAGGGCAAAAACATCAGCTCCGGCAGCCCGGGCAGCGGTACCAACTTTATGTCCGAAACCGTGTTCAAGGCCCTGGGCATTCCGCTGGATTCTTACAAAGACAGCCGCCTGTCTTTTACGGAAAGTGCCAATGCCCTGAGAGACGGCACCATAGAAGTGGGGGTATGGTCCGTGGGACCCGGAACGAGCTCCATACTGGATCTGGCCACCACGCACGATATCCACATTATTGCTTTTACTCCCGAACAGCAAAAGAAGATCCTGGCCGCCAATCAGGAATATTCAGCCGTGGATCTGGCCGGCGGTGTCTACCGGGGTGTGGATCAGGCTGTTCCCACCATCGGGGTGTGGAATGTGATGATCTGCCAGAAGTCTCTGAAAACGGATCTGGTTTACAAACTGGTTAAAGCACTTTATGAGCACCAGGACTATCTGCTCAAGATTCATCCATCGGCTTCATACACGACCCCTGAAAACGCGGTTAAGTACTCACCCATTCCGCTGCATCCGGGCACAATCAAATACCTGAAAGAAAAGGGGGTATCCGTCCCCGCAAATCTGATGCCGTAAGAGGTGAAACATTGGCCGGGCCGGGCAGATTTATATTGTTTTCTATTACCGGCCTGGTCTTTTTATTACTTCTGGTGGCCTGTGTTGTGCCGGGCGGCCTGGAACTGCAGCTAACACTTGTAGAAAGTGGCAAACCGCTTTTGGTTTTGCCCCTCAAAGCCGGCGAGCGCTTCACGTTGCACTACTATCACTCGGTTGAAAATGCACCCATATGGGAAGAGCACAGTCTGGATGAAAATGGCCGCATTTATATTGAGGAGGAACGCTATTTGAAATTCGGGGCCGGCATGGGCCGCATGCCAGGTGTGGGACGGATGGTCCGGCGGGGACCGTATGAAGTCATCGAAAATATGCATTTAGCGACCGGAAATTTTATACTTAGAGTCGGCAGTCCTGGAGTGGACCATACCATTATATGGCGCGACATAAGCAAAAACCTTTCTGCTATGGTTCCGCATGAAGCTGTGCGGTTTTCTGCAAGACCTGTGAGCATGCTCTACCGGCTCTGGCGTTGTATTATGCCTCATTCGGCAACTCCTGTGAAAACTTGAATCCCAGCCAGACCAGGCGTTATTAAAAGGGTTTCCGGCAATTAGGAGGAGACATGTCTGAACAAGATATGCCCGTGAACCGAGACGAAGAAGCAATAGCAACTTCGACAAACAAAGCGGTATCGCCACATCGCAACCAGGCGCTTGTCCAGATAACAGCCCGCGTGGTTATGGTAGTGGCTGTCAGCTTGAGCATATACCAGATATACACTGCCGGGATTGCCGCACTTACCGCAATGGTGCAACGCTCCATCCATCTGGGAGCCATCCTGTGCCTGACTTTTTTACTCAGACCCGCTCATAAAACAGCCCGTAAGGATACGTTCAATTTTTGGCTCTTTTTTGACTGGGCACTGGTTTGTGCAGCAGTTTATTGCACTTTTTACATCTGCTATAATCTCACCGCAATATTTGAGCGCCAGGGGGACTGGCTGACAAGTGATCTGGTGGTCAGCATCATTGGCACCGTTCTGGTCCTGGAGGCCTGCCGCCGGTTGATCGGCCTCTTTATGGTCGGCGTCTGTGTGGCAGCTATTTTATATGCCATTTACGGGCCTTACATGCCGGAACTGATAATGCACAAGGGCTACAGTATAGAGCGCATTGCCACCACGCTGTGGCTCACCACAGAAGGAATTTTTGGCCTGCCCATTGGAGTGGCCGCCACTTTCGTCTTTGTTTTTGTGCTCTTCGGTGCAATTCTGGAGGCGACCGGCGGAGGCGCCTTCTTTATTGACCTGGCCTATTCACTCACAGGCCGCTTTTCAGGAGGTCCTGCCAAGACCTCCGTCGTCGCTTCCGGGTTTATGGGTTCGGTTTCAGGCTCAGCAGTGGGTAATGTGGTGGCCACCGGTTCTTTTACAATTCCCATGATGAAAAAAGTCGGGTACAGGCCCCATGTCGCAGGGGCTATCGAGGCGGCTGCATCAACCGGCGGTCAGATGATGCCGCCTATCATGGGAGCAGGCGCATTCTTAATGGCCGAGTTCACCAATACAAGCTACCTTACCATCATAAAAGTCGCCCTGGTGCCGGCTATCATGTATTACTTCACAGTGCTTGTATTCGTACACTATGAAGCTCAGAAGTTTGGGCTGACGGGACAGCCTAAAGAGAGTTTGCCGCGGATTATGAACGTTATCAAAGAGGGGCTGCACTTTATTATCCCTTTAGCGATATTGATTTATGTGCTCGTCGCAAACTACTCACCCATGATGGCCGGATTTGTTGCTGTGGTGAGTACGCTGGCCATAAGCTTGATTGCAAACACCGTTCGATGGGTGGTGAATACGAATCGCCTCCCCAGAGACCATTCAGAGCGCATTGGCTTGGGCCGATTCGGCCTTAATGAATTTAAGCTGATTCTGCAGGCTCTTGAAAAAGGAGCGAAAAATGCCATAATGGTCTCTGTGGCCTGCGCAGCAGCGGGAATAATCGTCGGTATGGTGACCCTCACCGGTATGGGGCTTAAATTCTCCAGTTTGGTTTTGGATCTCAGCTATGGGATTGAGATCCTGGCGATTCTTTTAATCGGCGGGGCATCGCTGGTGCTTGGTATGGGACTGCCTGTTACGGCCAGTTATATCGTCCTGGCCACTCTGGCCGGTCCCGCCCTTCTAGATATGGGCGTGCCCATAATGGTGGCCCATATGATTGTGTTCTGGTATTCACAGGATGCCAATGTGACGCCTCCGGTGAGTCTGGCAAGTTTTGCAGGCGCAGGAGTAGCAGGTGCCAACCCCATGCAAACCGCCTTCACTTCATGGAAGCTTGCCAAAGGGCTTTATATCATTCCCATTGTGATGGCTTACAGACCGCTTCTGGGTATGGGTGAAAATTATGAATTGTTTCACTGGGAGGTGGGGCTGACCATGATTATGACGACATTTGGACTATTGGCCTTTGCTTCCGCACTGGACCGCTACTTTCTGCGTCGTGCCACCTGGTTGGAGACCGTACTCTTTGGCCTGGCTGCTTTCGGGCTCTTTTGGCCGGAATACTGGGTCAACATAGCCGGTTTATTTGTCCTCCTGGCTGTTGCCGCAATACAAATATTTTACAGTCCACAAAAAAGCACAGTTATTCGTTGATCGTTAAACGTTATTGGAAATAAGCCGCTGGCGGGTTATTCTATACGAATAACAATTAAGCAATAACGAATAACCCTCGACATTTTGATAAAGATGTCGAGCTCACACCGCTTCTTCAATCGCTTTTCCCAATTCAATCGTTGTTGCCCTGCCTCCCATATCCGGTGTCCGCACATCTGAAGTCTGCAGCACTGTTTCTATGGCTTTCTCAACGGCGACCGCTGCTTCCGGGTGGCCCAGATGATCCAGCATCATCGCTCCCGACCATATCTGCGCAATGGGATTGGCAATACCTTTGCCGGCAATGTCTGGCGCCGAGCCGTGTACCGGTTCGAACATGGAGGGATACTCGCGGGTCGGGTTGAGGTTGGCCGATGGGGCGAATCCAATCGTGCCCGCGACGGCAGGGCCCAAATCGGAGAGGATATCACCGAAAAGGTTGCTGCCCACAACAACATCGAACCAGTCGGGATGCAGGACGAAGTTGGCCGTCAGAATATCGATGTGGTACTGATCGGCACGAATGTCCGGATATTCGCGGCTGATAGCAGCAAAGCGTTCATCCCAGAAAGGCATGGTATGGATGATGCCGTTAGACTTGGTCGCCGATGTAACATGCTTGGCCTCACGTGTTTTGGCGAGTTCAAATGCAAACCGCATGACCCGGTCGACACCGCTGCGGGTAAAAACAGATTCCTGTACGACGGTTTCGGCTTCAGTCCCTGGATAGAGGCGCCCGCCGATTTCCGAATATTCGCCCTCGTTGTTTTCGCGCACAATTAAGAAATCGATATCCTCGCGTCCCCTTCCTTTTAAAGGCGAGTCCATCCCTTCTAGCAATCGGACCGGGCGTAGATTGATGTACTGCTGCATTTGGCGGCGAATGGGAATCAGAAGCCCCCATAAAGAAATATGATCGGGGACGCCGGGAAATCCGACGGCACCGAGAAAGATTGCATCATGCCGGCGAAGCTGATCGATTCCGTCTTCAGGCATCATGCGACCGGTGCGGGTATAGGTTTCACAGCTCCAGGCGAACTCATCCCATTTGAAACTGATATCAAAACGACCTGCCGCGGCCTCAAGGACCCGGATGCCTTCCGCAACCACTTCTTTACCAATCCCATCACCGGGAATCACGGCGATATGATAATTTTTAATTGCCATTCGTCCTCCTTATCTAAATAGGGTGGTGCCTTACAAAAATGGTACGAAAGTCGCAATTTAACTACCACTTGCTGGTCAGCGACCCTTGCCCTCTTGTAGCCATGTTTGCGGGTTCCTTTCCGCTGGTCTCCGGGTCGGCCAGCAGCCAGAAAGCCAGCAGCCAAATATAAAACTATATTTTGTAAATGATCTGCAAGATGCTATACCACTTTACGCCGGAAAACAACTGGCGCCAATCACGTTTCAGGCTTCACGGATTTGCTTCCGGGCAGCAGCAAACAAGCGCAAAGGCCTATCAAGGCGGCGCTTAATACAATCCAGAACAGCACTGATACGCCCTGGACAATCGCTTCCTGCAAAATGGTTCTGGCGTTATCGGATAATAAGGCCTGGACCTCGGGCAGAAAAAGGTTCTCAATATTTGCCTTTATATCGGATAGAAGTGTCGGCGAGACCGCATCGGTTAAGTCCGAATTAATCAGCGTGTGCGCGGCCTGTGAGATTTTTGCGGTGACAAAGCTGCCGCAAATACCAATGCCCACTGTTCCCCCCAGTGTACGTGCAAATTGATTTGAAGCCGTCACGACACCGAGATCAGCGCTGTCCACGCAATTTTGAACCACCACCAGCGTCGTCAGGGTGACAAAGCCCATACCGATTCCGGTCAGCGAAAATATGAGAAAAATGATTACCATAGGCGTTTCAGTTGTAAAAAAAAGGCTCGCGCCGCACCCGGTGACCAGACAGGCGGCACCGCTAAGTGCGGAGCGCTTTTGACCTAAAATGTTGAGTATTTGACCCTGCACCAGCGAACCGACAGACCAGCCGAGGCTGAGCGACAGCATCCCCGCGCCCACCATCATCGGTGATTTACCCAGGGCGCCTTGAATATAAAGCGGTGTATAGGCAAAAAGCGCGAAAATCGTAAAACTGCTCAGAAATACAACACCATTTCCGATCAGAAATTCGCGAATTTCAAAGAAGCGCAATGAAAGGATCGGCTCTTGTGCCCGCTTTTCAACAATATAGAATACGCCCGCCGCGAGGACTGTTAGAAGCATCAGGCCGATTGACGGAATTGAATGCCAGGCATAAGTGCGTCCGCCCACTAAAAACACCATTAGCAGAGACAGAATAAATACGGACAGGGTTGCCACGCCGTAAAGGTCCAGACACACTTCTTTCTTCTTAGAACGACTTTCGATCAGATAACCCGCAATCCCCGTCAGCGAAAGCAGCCCGAGCGGCACGTTGATGAAAAAAATCCAACGCCAGGAAAAATAAGTGACGACAAATCCGCCGATTGTAGGCCCTAAAATACTGGCTATCCCCCAAATGGAGCTTGCCAGAGATAGGGTCTTGCCACGGCTTTCCGGCGACGAAACATCGGATAGGACAACGTAGACCAGCGCAAAATTACCTCCGGCACCAATCCCTTGAAATGCCCTGAAAACAATCAGAAAGATCATATTCGACGACATGCCCGCCAGAACAGATGCAATCAGAAAAATTCCAATTGAAACCAGAAAAAGTGTCCTGGTTTTGTACAAATCTGCCAGCTTGCCGAATAAAGGCAGCGATATAGCCCGGGCGAGCAAATAGGCCGTGTAGACCCAGCTGTACAGGTGCATTTTGCCCAGTTCTGCAACGATGGTGGGCATGGCGGTCGACATGATCAGGGAATCCAGGGCTCCGAGGAAAAGCGCCAGCAAAGCCGCCCCTATAAGGAAACCCCTGTCACGGGCGCTAAGCTCTCGTTCAGGTGATGTTAAACGATTTCCTTTATTGGCTTTTTGGGGCCAGGGGTGTTGGATTCGATTGTGCTTCAAGCTCGGCCTCGTCGATGGGAATTTAAAAATAAAGCATACCGCAACTTTCGGGGTAAGAAAACCCAAAGGTGAAACAATTGAGAGGGGTGCTTTTTCGACAGGCCCGCCCGGGGCTCCGCCGCTGCCAGCCGCAGCAAATTAATCCCAGACTTCGACAACGCCCCCAGAACGTATAGATCGCCCCAGCACAGGCAGCGACGGTGATCGCCGCCGTGGGATTCGCTCTTGTGGGGCTGCCCCGGGGTGCATTGAGCGAACTTGCTGCCGTTTTGTGGAACTCAGCGCATATTGTTGCGGCTGGCAGCGGCAGCGCCCCGGGCGGGCCCTCTGGCTTTCTTTGAAGATGCCCGTATTTGCCGCAAAATGGGTTTCAGGGAAAAACGCCCTGACTTTCAATTAATGCGGCGAGCTCTCTGTGGCGTTCAAAAAATTTGACATATTGTCCACAAAATAAGACGGTTTTCTGACGTTCGGCTGCCGAGACAGGGTTATTTCCATTTTAACCCATTGAAATATATACATTAAATATTTTTAATGGTTACCTGGAATATTTCTTGCTATAATAAATCAATCCCCCGAAATCGGCAGCCGGGGGTAACGGTTTTAAGACTGCCATGTATTTTAAGCAGGTTATGGATAAAGGCAATCACCGGTCAACACTCGTTAGACCCTATATAATGCAAATTAATAAGCAAACATTGCATTGAAGGAGATAAGATGAAGAAGAAAACATCATTGCTGATAACCGCTTTCAGTCTTCTGGCTGCAGCCAGTTGCCTGGCAGCTGAGCCCCTTGAAGTCTTGACACCGTCTCTCAAAAGCATGTTGGATTTTCAGGTTATCAATGAAAAAAGTCTGCTGGTGTCCGTCAAAGATGCCAACAATAATCCGATTCGAGGATTAAAGACTGAAGATTTCGTCCTGCAGAGCGGCACCAAAAAAGCCAGGATATTGTCCGTTGAACCCCTTGAGAGCAGTAAATCTGTACCGCTCAATATTGTTCTGGTGGTGGACAATTCCGCCTCAATGAAACAGCGCCATGCCATTAAGCCGCTGATGGCTGCTCTGGACGAATTTTTTCAAACCCTGCGTCCCATCGATAATGTTACAGCTGTGGTCTTTGATAAAAATGGAGCCATGCAGGTTAAAGACTATAATTTAAATATTAAAACCTATCGCTCAAAATTAATCCCGGATTTGAAAGCGTTTTTAGATGAAGCCTTTGATGAAGGCCTGACCAGCCAAACCTTTCTTTATGAAGCCATAGAGGCCGGCATCACCATTATCCGCAAAATGCCCAAAGAAGACACCAAATTCCTGGTGGTTTTTTCAGATGGCGAGGACATAAACAGCGACTTTGAAGTCGATTTTATCGAGTCTGAAGCCAGCGGGATAGAAAACCTCGAAGTCTTTGCCGTCGATTATATGCCGGGCAATAATGTGGATACGTTTCTTAAATCCTTTGCCAAAGCGCACGGCGGCCGCGTCTGGAAGGCAACGTCCGCCTCGGAGCTGCTGCCCATCTTCAAGTCTTTCTCCACCACCCTGCTTTACCGCTACATCGTCAGTTACCAGTTTCCGGACCCACCCAAAGGGGTATTGAGCCTGCAACCGGCCGCATTAAATTTTGACATGCTGACCCTGCTGGACGGCTCTCCGGTCCTCAACAAGGTGTTTTTTGAAACCGGCTCAAGCGAAATTCCCGACAGCTATGTTCTGTTAAAGAGCCGGGCGCACACTGCGGCCTTTAACGAGAACGTGCTGACCAACTCGCTGGATCGGTATAAGAATGTGTTGAACATTGTGGGCCGGCAATTATCCACGCTTCCAGAAGCAAGTGTTCGCATCGTGGGCTGCAACTCGGATAGCGGTGTTGAGAAAGGCAACCTCGATCTTTCCAGAGCCAGGGCCGCGGCCGTTAAAGATTACCTGCAGACGGTCTGGAAAATTGACGGCGCGCGCATGAAGGTCGAGGCCCGCAATTTGCCGGTCAACCCCGCAGCGGTACAAATGGTGGGCAGCCGTCCGGAAAATCAGCGCGTGGAAATCATTTATGACTCCAGCGATCTGCAGGCGATGTCATCCGGCCAGTTTATCGCTGAAAGCAGCAATTTAACGGATATTAAAATTGTGCCCCAGATCATCGCCGAATACGGGGTGGCAGACTGGGAGCTGAGCATCCAGGCGGACAATCAGATCATCAAGACCGTAAAAGGCTCCGATCCGCTCGAGCCGGTTCTGGCGCTATCGCTGGATGACATCGGCCGGGATAAACTGGCGGTCTGTAACAGCCTCCAGGCACTCATCAAGGTTACAGATACCAATAACGATACCTATGAAACGGCCTCGGATCTGTGCGCGGTGACGGTGGCCAAAAAAGAATTGATCCACCAGCTGGTCGGCCCGCCTGAGGGAACCGTCGCAATTCAGCCGGCCAGTCTCACCATTGAAGAAGTGACCACCATCGATAGTTCACCGCTGCTAAATTATGTATTTTTTGACACCGGTCAAAGCGACATTCCCTCACGCTACGCGACACTTTCCAGCCAGGCCGACACACAGGCGTTTAAGGAAAGCCGGTTAAGAGGCACCATGGAAAAGTACACGCATGTATTAAACATTATCGGAAGTCGCCTGCGTGCGAATCCTGAAGCCCGCATTAAAATTGTCGGCTGCAACTCCAACCGCGGAGATGAATATAACCGCAAGGATCTTTCCCGCAGTCGCGCCGAATCGGTGCGGGCGTATTTAAAATATATCTGGGGTATCGAATCATCCCGCATGGAACTGGAAGCGCGCAACCTGCCGGCAGTCGCCAGCACCGGCAGCGTCGATGAGGGCCGCGCCGAAAATCAGCGCGTCGAAATTTATTCCGAATCCCCGGCCCTGCTTGACACCATCAAAAGTACCTACGTTGAAAAAATCAGCAACGCCCAGGAAGTCCAGGTCCGGCCTCAAATCAAATCCGGATACAATATGGCCCGCTGGACCATCGCCCTGATCGGCGATGGAACGCTGATTGATTCGACCACCGGACAGGGGGAATTACGGCCGAGCTATCAATTTAATCTCCAGGAAATCGGGCTGGGGAAGATTGGCACATATGAAAATATCGGCGCCAATATCGAAGTAGAAGATAAAAGAGGGCAAACCTTTAAAACCCATGCCAGTACATCGGTGCGTTTTATCAGACGCGAAGAACGGGTTGCCAAAAAAGAAGGCTACAAGGTCATGGAGAAATATGCCCTGATACTTTTTGATTTTAATCGTGCCGATATCAAGGACCGCAACCGCGCCGTGGTGGATCGAATCGTTGCCCGTATAAAAGAGGTTCCGACTGCCAGGGTCAGGATTGAGGGCCACACCGATTCCATCGGCAAAGAAGCCTACAACATCGATCTTTCCAAGCGGCGGGCCAAGGCCGCTTTTGAAATGATCCTGGCCGGAGGTGGCGTTGGCAGCGGCGATGTTTCCTATGAAGGTGCCGGACCCCACAACCCGTTGTTTGACAATGCACTTCCGGAAGGCCGGGCCTTAAACAGAACCGTAACGGTCACCCTTGAATACGAGCAACAGAACTAAACCATAACCTCCCTTACAGAAGCGCCCGTTTCGAATTCGTTTGAGTCTGAAACGGGCGTTAACATTCAGAAATGAAAAGCCTTCCAAAAAGTTTCGATATCTGGCGGTTAATCGTTTCTTTAATCGCCCGGGCAATTCGGTTAAGCGATATATCGGTTTGGAGAAGTTGAGCGTCTCCCAACCGATATATCGAGGCCGCTTCCATCAGTCATGCTGCAGGATATAGTCAACCGCTTCATCTAAATCCGCTTGATCCTCCAATGCTTTCACCAGACGTTCAGCCAGCTCGGTTAATATCTTTCTGATCGCGGTTGCGAGTTGAAGGGCATCACCATCATCTTGCATAGATGACCCCTTGGTCATGGCCTGCTCCAGCAGCGCCAGGGGATTATAGTCATTAATTAAAAGCGCCTTCGGGATGGTGTCGCTGATGAGCTCAACGGCTTTTTTAAACTGTTTCTCCTTTTTGGCCGCTTTTAGTTTCTCGATTTGATTCTCAGGAGAATTTGTTCTTCGCATAAGTTGAATGATTTCATCTATGATATGATCTTTTTGGTTTTCAACAACTCTGCGATAATATGCTAAAGCGCCTATTCCAAGTCCATGAATTTCGGCCCGGCGACCCAATAGAAACATATCTTTGTTTTTGCCCAGCATCGAAATAATTCCCAGGGAGACCTGCGGGCCAAAGGGGGGCCATTCACCTAATTTTGCGGCCTGGCCCTCATCTTCAACGGGATTCCATCGTGCCATAATGGCAAATATTTTCGAGCGCGATCTACAGTTTGAACAGGAATAATGCAGAAAAACACGCTTCCATTTTTCGGTCAGGGTGACTTTTTGGGTCTGGTAAGGGTCAAAATATCGAACGCCGTCGCAAAAACGTTCGGGGCAGTGCAGCTTTAAGCGCGGCTTTGCCAGAACCGGCAATGAAGTGGGACTTCGGGATATACCAAGATTGCTTATGGGATGGATTCCTCCCGGTGGATATTTAACGAGAAGGTCTTCAAATTTTAAGGTCTCAATTTTAGCAGAATTTCGTCTGGCTTTTGCTAACTCGGCCATGGTCGAGCCTTTGTCCGCTGGATTGCGTCAATTCATGAAAACGCTCCAACAATTGTCGAAGCGAGATCTATGGGTTTTAAGCGTAATTGCGGGTGATGGTGTTCAGATGTTTACAAATACCGAAAGCGGACAAGAACGTCAAGTATTATAAGTAGTTAGGCTGTTTAGGGTGTAGTTTTCTATATCCCAATATATATATATAAATTAGGTGTCTATTCCCGGGCTCTGGGTTTAAATAACAGAAAACAGAGGACAGATGTCAGACGACAGAAGAACCGTCCAGAAACTGGCAGATGACTACTTTTTTTTGCCATTCATAAAACGCACGCCAAAACCCTCCAAATTGGACCACACAACTCTGCCTCTGACTCTGGTCTTCTTCTTTTTTTTCAGGGGAATACCCAAAGTGACGATCTGCCCTGCCGGGAGATTCTCATCGGCTTTGATGAAAATGCCGGAGGGACTGATATTTTGGGTTAATCCTCCGAAAATTCGGCTTTCGGTGGCAAAATAAATGGGTTTGCAATAGGGTTTCCTTGTATGGCGCCTGATATCGTTCACCGCCTGGGTTGCGCCCATTTGAAAATTCAGCTTTTTGGAATCAACCGCATATTGAACCCCATAACCATAATAAAAAGAAGAGGCTGTCAATTTCCGACGCCATATTACTTTTGCCCGATAAACCGCGTAAGCATCAGATAAGGATGTAAGGGGCGTATTCTCAACCCCGATGTGGATGCTTTCGCCTTGACGAAGTAATTTGTCGGACTCGAAATATAATCCGTTTTCACTGTAGTTCAGCATTCGGGCATTATAAATAAGGCCCGCTTTGAAATCTTCGATTGTAACCGGGCATTGATGTTTTATACGGCCATGATTTCTTTTTTCAGAATTAGGAACCATGATGATTCGGTGATCCTCATGAGGTGAACCCGACCCGAAAGCGCGGGGCCGTATAGCGCGAAAATGATTTTTAGGAGGCGCCCCTCAGTGTCATCAAATGGGTTGCTTCAACCCGCAAAGGGGTGCAGAATTCAGTTATGCCGTCTTTTCCACAACATAGATAGGCAGATACTTTCTCCTCAATTTGTCCAGCTCTGCTCGAACGAGGGTGAACATCTTCATGACAATCTCGTTCAACTCCTGTATGGCTTCGAGTTGTGTTATAATCTCAGGATAATACCGTTTTCCCCGAACCCTTCTGAGCTTTTTTAGGATTTTTTCCGGCAGTATTTCAAATCCAGGAGGGGTGTTCAAAATGGCATCCAATAACAACGGATTACTGCCGTCTAAGAGTGTGTTTTCAAAATGAGACAGTATCTGAGATGGCGACATCGCTGAAAGCCGATCGCGAATCTCCCGCTCCTGCAGAAACTTAAGGAGGCGATCTTCACCGCTCGCAGGGGCTTGGCATAATTTGCTTTCGAGTTCATCAATCAGATTTGAAGCACTCCTTTTCGACTTTAAAATTTCGAGTTTCTTGATCGCTTTTTCCATTACCTCACGTCTTGCGCTATTTTTGTCGTTCCCGCCTAGATTCTTATTATCCTCGATTCTTTTAAACTCGTTTACAATAAAGTTCCGCATGAGCAAAATGTCGTTATAAACTTTTTCTACGACGGCGACACCATCTTCCGGGAGTATTTTGGCGGCTTTTGCCAACTGAAAACGAAGCTTGGGAATTAATTGGTCTAGCATTTTACCACTGGCATGCGTTTATTGGAATTACGGTAAAAAATTATAAGCACAGGTGCGCCTTTTGAAATTCCAGAAGCTTTTAATTATTTGCAAAGTCATACCCGAACGGACAATTTTTTAAAGGAGAATGCAAAATTTATGCAAAACCGACACGTACGGCAAAAAATAAATAAATTCTATATTTACATATAGTTATGTAATAAATGACCGCGAGCCTTAAGCATGGTATGAAAAATTTTTACCAATATATTGGAGTTCACTTCACAATTTTAAACGTCTCTCATTTATTAAGAATAGATTCAATAATTAAAAATTTTGTGGTAATTGCAGTCAAAATTTGTAATTATAGCGGTAATTATTATTTTAACGGCTTTTGCTAAAAGAATCAATCATGATTAATGCCCAAAAACAAAGCGTACTGGAGAGCAGCGTTAACGCTATCCGGGACCCACGTAAATATCCCAGGGTATCCTATGTTGGGCCGGTGGTTTTCAAATGTGATAAAAAAAAATACAACAGGGGCTTGATTATAAATATAAGCCGCTGCGGTGCCTTTATTGAAACGAAAAATAAATGTTTCCTTGGCCAGGCAATTGAGCTTATTATCCCCAACAAAAAAATCGATAGGCGTGTCAAAATAAAGGGCTGGATTGTACGCCTGAACCAAACAGGCATTGGCGTAACATTTAAAGGAACATTGGAAAGAAGATCTGGAAATGAACGCAGGAGCGATTTGGATCGCAGAAGGGGTTTAGATCGGAGAAATAACCGCAGACCCAAAACGGCAGTATAAAAGCACCGGGATCATTTCCGGATCTCATATTTTATGATTTTTTTCTCGGTCTTTCGCATGAGCTTCCCGGCTTCCTCCAGGTACCGTAAATGCGAAATAGCTTCCCCCGTGGCAAACCACTTTTGAGTCGCCGGAAACTGATCCCAGTTTTCACTGACAATATCCCAGGTCATATTGGAGGCAACCTGAAAGGCATTCATTGAACTTCCGTCCAAAACGGCAAGCACCTCATCTAATCTACAGGCATGATGCTTCTTCAGCTCTGTGATTCTTTCTCCCGGGTCTTCAATTAAACGTCGGTGCCCCGGCAGAACCAGATCAATCTGCAATTTTTTAACCTTGTCCAGACTGGTCAGAAATTGCTCCAGAGGGTTTTCGCCATCCGACCAGCAGACAATGTTGGGCGTAATATCCTTCAAGATATGATCTCCCGCCATAAGGATCTTTTTGTCCGGCTCATACAGGCAGGTGTGGCCGATGGTATGGCCGGGTGTGGCCACGCATTTGAAATGATAGGCACCGATCGAAATCACATCGCCGTCATCCAGGGCCTTTATTTGCTCCACCCATCCCAGGTCAAATTGGGAGGCGGGATGTTTGTCGAAAACCGCTTGCAACTCATTTTCAGGAAAGCCGTTTAAACGCGCATAATCGGCAATAGTGCCGATGCCTTTCCAGGCTGCCAGCAGCACTTTATCCTGTCGCCCGGAAAAGATGCGTGTGGAATCTGTAAGCATTTTTGAAACCAGGCCGAAGTGATCAATGTGCCGATGGGTAATAAAAATATCACTTTTGGACAGATCGACCCCCAGCGTTTTCAATGATCGCTGCATGGCGTCCAGGCACGTTTTGCGGTTTAAGCCCGTATCAACGATAAGACTTCTTTTAGAATCCCTGATAACGTAGGAATTTAAATATTTTAAAGGGCTGTCCGGCAGGGGAATTTTATTTCGGAACAAATCCGGCAATATTTCTTCACACATGGTATTTACCTTAACGTTGCATTTTTTTTAGAAGCCATGCCATATTCTGGCCCAGAACCTCCATGGTCTTGATGCCCTCTTCGTCTTTTTCCACCTCTCCTTTGTTGCGACCGATACCCAGGTTCCAGTAGTTTGAACCGGGAATGATCATCTGCGCAATTAAGAAGAAATGGTTGATCGTATCAAAGGCGTGGATGCTGCCGGCCCGGCGCACGGCGACGACCGCCGCTCCCAGCTTGCGTTTCAGTATGTCCCCATTGGCTCTGACAACGAAGCCGCCGCGATCGATCAGGGCTTTCATTTCGGTGCTGACATCTGTAAAATAGGTCGGTGACCCCAGAATAATCCCATCGGACTCAGCCATCTTCTCAACACATGTATTTAAAATATCATCTTTAAAGACACACTGCCCGTCCTTGTTTTCAAAACATTTGTAGCAGGCCATACATCCCTGGATCTTGTGGCCCGCAAGCTGTAAAAGCTCGGTTTCAATCCCTTCTTTCTGCAATTCTTTTAAAACATAGCCAATGAGTATGGCAGTATTGCCGTCTTTCCTGGCACTACCATTAAAAGCCATCACTTTCATTGTGTGTTTTTCCCCTTTCGTCCGTGATTTATTTTTAATCCCGGCACCCCGGTTTTAAAATCGCCTTTGAACCCATGCCACCGGTGCCGCAAAAGATCGACCATAAAGCACCTGTTCAAAAGCTGCAACCCTAAAATGAAGGTTGTTCATAAATGAACATTTCGCTGCAGTTCTTGCCGACAGCCAAATCTTTAAAACCTTTATCGATCGCTCCATTTTAAAACCCTTGACCCCTGCAAAGATGGCATGTTAATTAATAGGTGGATTAATAAAGCGAACCCCTTTTGAGGGATTGCCATGAACCCAGCCAACTCGACCCCGTTTTTCAGATAGAAAGACGGGGTCCTGTGTTTAAAGGTGCTTATGATTCCGCTTAGCCTGGATATTGTATTTAAACTTTTGGGTACCCAAAACATCCCGGGATCTCCAAAAGAGCTTGAAATTCTATGTATACGTATCTCAGAACTCGTCGAATTAAATGGTAAGGACTGGATTCGTGAAAATCGACAAAAGCTTATCGACGAATGGTATTACATCATCCGCCAGGGAATCATCCATTAAATCTGGGAGGTGCATCATGTTCGAAATCATGCTTGTGGTTGTTCTGGTTTTGCTTTCACTTCAATTCAGCGCTCTGGCTGAAGAAGCCTTTGAAACCGATATCGTTGAAACCGCTGAAGGCGATCTGAAAATTACGTTCCTCGGCCACGGTAGCCTGATGTTTACGTTTGGCGGCAACATTATTCATGTTGATCCGTTTTCGCGGGTCGCAGATTATTCCAAACTACCCCAGGCCGACATGATTCTGCTGACCCATGAGCACATAGATCATCTGGACCCCAAAGCGCTGGAATTTGTGCGAGCGGACAAAACCGTCCTGGTGTTAACCGAAAAATGCGCCCAGCAGGTTCAGGGCGGCATCACCATGGGTAACGGTGATGTTAAAACCATTGAGGGTCTCAAAATAGAGGCCGTTCCGGCCTATAATCTCGTCCATATGCGCAGCGAGGGGGTTCCTTTCCATCCCAAGAGCGACGGAAACGGATATGTGATTACCTTCGGCGACAAACGCGTCTACCTGGCGGGAGATACCGAAAATATTCCGGAAATGAGGAAACTGAAGGACATTGACTGCGCCTTTTTACCGATGAACCTGCCCTACACCATGACACCGGAAATGGCGGCCGATGCCGCCAAAGGGTTTAGGCCAAAAGTTCTTTATCCCTATCATTACGGTGACACGGATCCCACAACGCTGGTCGAGTTGATGAAGGATGTCCCGGAGGTTGAAGTTCGCATACGCAAGATGGCGTAGTTGGGCGCTGGTCAGCACGTTACTCGCTTTTCATAATATTCTTTTATTTTTTCAATTAATACCGGAATAAATTCACGGCAGTCTTCGACGATGCCGTAATCCACCTGTTCGAATACGGGTGCGTTGGCATCGCTGTTAATCGCGACCATAACCCGGGCGTCGGTGATACCGACCATATGCTGCTGTTCGCCGGAAAGCCCGGCCCCGATATAGAGTTCCGGACTTACCACCTTACCACTTTGCCCGATCATGCTTTCCAGATCGGCCCAGCCTTCGTCAACGGCCGGTCGGGTGCACCCCAGGGCCGCTTTCAGCGTTCGAGCCAGTTCGGCAATTTGGCGCCAGCCCTGGGGATCACCGGCGCCGGCACCGCCGGCGACAACAACGGCAGCGGATTCCAGCGGTACTGCCTCGGAGGCCTCACGAACGACCTCCAGCGTTTGAATCCGACCGGGTATATCCACGGAAGTGTCAAGGGGTATGATCTCACCTTTTCGGGCTTCATCCGGTTCGGGTTTGGGAAAAATCCCCTGGGCAACCGTGGCCATCTGGGGTCGCTTCCGGGGGCATACGATCGATAGCAAACCGCCATAGGCAGGAATTTTTGCCTCCAGAATCTTATTCTCATCTAACACCAGATCGATACAGTGCGCCGTCAAACCGGTTTGCAGCCTGGCGGCCACCAGCGGTGCAAGCTCCCTTCCCATAGCGGTGGAGCCGATGAGCATGATTGCCGGCTGCCGCTCCCGGGCAAGATTAACGATTATTTCCGTATAAATCTCCGCATGATAAAATTCCAGCTTCGGCCCGTTTCCCAGGTAGACGTGATCCGCACCGGCAGCAATCAGTTGCTGCGCCGGTTCCTCAATATGGTCCCCCAGAAGCACCGCCGCTACCGAAGCATCCAACCCATCAGCCAGCTTGCGCGCCTGACCGATGAGCTGAAACGACACGGATAGAATCCGGCAGTCAATCTGCTCGGCGATGACCCAGACGGGGCCTTGTGACTTTTTGTCCATTTTTCTTTATAAAACTCCCGCATCTGCAAGTTTTTGGACCAATAGCGTTGCTTTTTCTTCCCGGGTACCGGCAATCATTTCAACCGTGCGTTTTGTTTCCGTGGTGCTCAGTTCTGAAACAACTGTCGGTGAGCCCTTCAGCCCAACAGCTGCTTCCGGCACACCAAGATCGCCGAGCGCCCACCGGTTAATTTCCTTTTTGCGGGCCTTGATAATACCGGAAAAACTGAGCGTCCGGGGCGTATTCAGATCGCGGGTTACCGTCAAGACTGCCGGAAGTTTAATCTGCAATAGCCGGTACCCATTTTCAAGGCCGGCCTTTACCTTCCAGCGGTCTCCGGTGGATTCGACGATCTCTTTTACCATCGTTACGACCGGTATATTTAAAAAAGCCGCCATTTCCGGGCCTACCCACTCGGTGCAGCCGTCGCTGCTGGCCATCCCGCAAAGGATCACATCGTAAGAACCGATTTTTTCAATACCTTTGGCAAGGGTAAAGGCAGTGGCATAGGCATCCGCACCGCCAAAGGCCGGATCACTGAGTAAAAATCCCTGATCGGCACCCAGGGCCAAACACTCTTTAACGATATTTCCCGCCTCCGGAGGTCCCATACTGAGTACCGAAATATGCGCATCCGACCGCGCTTTGAGCTGCAGGGCCGCTTCGATTGCATTCCTGTCAAGCGGATTGATCACCAGGGGAACGTCACAGCGCAGCAGGGTTTTGGTGTGCGGGTCAATTTTGACATTGCACGCCTCTTGGGGATCAGGTACCGCCTTCACACAAACGATGATGTTCAGCATAGCTTAAATCCAGGTTTTCTTTTTTTCGTGCTTTCGTGATGTGTTCTCTTTTTAGTTGCGCTTAATCCGCATCAGCAAATCAAAACCCAATCTTCCTCGGTTTCATACAGGTTACGACAGCACCCAGCGGGCGATGATTACTTTCATAATATCGGAAGTACCCGCTGAAGGCCCCAGAACAAACGAATCGCGCAAAAATCGGGTGACCGCATATTCTTCCATGCAGCCGTAACCGCCGTGAATATCAACGGCTATTTTTGCCGCCTTCTGCGCGGCTTCACAGGTAAAGTATTTGGCAACCGCAAATTCATTGCTGGATCGCTGGCCTTGATCCTGTAAAGCTGCGGCCCGGAATGCCAGCAGGCGACCGGCTTCAAGATCGATTTTCATCTCGGCCAGTTTATCCTGAATCACGGCCAAGGCGCTGATCGGTTTTCCGTACAGAATTCTTTCATTGGCAAATTTTACCGACTCCTCCAGGCAGGCGGCCTGCAGCCCTATGGCACAGCCGACCATGCCGCCCCTGCCGACATCGCCAATCGCAGCCATTGAAACCCGCAGGCCCTTGCCCTCCTCACCGAGCAGCTGACTCCTGGGGATCCGAAGATTTTCAAAGGCCAATTCACCCGTATTGCAGCCGCGCATACCGACTTTGTTCTCTTTGTGGGTCGCGCGCCATCCGTCCATGTCTTTGTCAATCGTGAAGGCACAAAATTGTTTGGGATCATCTTCGGATTTTGTCAAAATGTTAATGGTGTCGGCAATGTGAGAATTGGTGATAAAACATTTGCGGCCATTGACGATAAAATCATCACCGTCTTTCCTATAGGAGCTCCGGATTCCGGTGGGATCCGAGCCACCGGTCGCCTCGGTTACCGCCGTTGTCGACAGCCGCTCGCCCCTGGCCAGTCCGGGCAAATATTTCTTCTTGAGTTCATCGCTGCCGAATTTGACAATCGGCTCGATTCCCAGTGCAAAAACCTGCAGCATCATGGCCGTGGCCACCGAAATCCGGCTGATTTCCTCAAGGGCGATCATGCGCGCCGTATACCCCAGCCCCAATCCGCCGAATTCCTCCGGAATCGTCAGCGCCATCATCTCGGCTTCGCCCAGGGCCTTGACGACTTCATCGCTGACCTCGCCGGTCTTTTCCATCTCATCTACATAAGGCGCCACCTTGGTTTCCGCAAACTCGCGTGCGGCCTTCCTGAACATCTCCTGCTCTTCGGTAAAGCTAAAATCAGTCATCTTTAATCTTCCTTTCCCCACCCCCCGTGAAGTGGAAACGCGCCATGGGGCAGTTAATGGTTATTTTTTTCGAAATTCTTAAAATAATCGATAAGCGAATTGATAGACTTATCAAGATCTGTTTTGGATTTGTTCACCCCGTATGATAGGGCGGCACCCATCATTCCGTTAAACAAAATTTCGGTGACCGTCGCGGTGTTGACCTCCTTTCCCAGATCACCTGATTCGACGGCCTGGTCCAATGTCCGTTTGATCATTTTTTTAAGCCCGGTAAAGCCTTTTTCGATTTCTTTCGATAAGTGCGGACGCTGGTCATTTAGTTCGGTGATAAGGGTAATAAAAACGCAGCCCCCGGGAAAGTTGTCGGCATCTTTTAAGTAGCGCTCTTTGTAATTGTTGAGCAGGGTTTTGATTTTATCGGCCGGACGTTTTTGTTCATCCAGACCGAAAAGATTCCGTTCGCGCCAGATGGTGCGCGCCTGATCAAGGACTTTGAAAAAAAGGTCTTCCTTACTGGAAAAATGGTTATAGAATCCGCCTTTGGAGGTACCGGCAGCTTCAAGGATGTCGTTCATCGACGTGCTTAAAAAGCCTTTTAAGGAGAATAGTTTCAAGGACTCATGGACAATTTTTTCTTTTAAATTCATCATCGGAATCCTTTATGAAGAAGAGACAGACCGGTCGGTCTGATATTTTTATAACGGCGCGCCTTCCCTGTCAAGTACAATTGGAAATTGGCAAAACAGAATTTCGTTTTACGGGCTAATATTTTTTATCTAAACCGGCCCGGGGCCGCCAATCATCGCCTCAGCAAACACGTATTGACATACCCGGCCATCTTCATTATTTTTGATGATCGAGCGTTTCAAATTTTAAAAAGGAACTGAAAATGAGCAAACTATTTGAACCCAGCGAAATTAACGGCCTGAGATTGGAAAATCGATTCGTTCGTTCGGCGACCTGGGAAGGAATGGCAACCGATGAAGGCGCGTGCACACCTAAACTCATTGATCTGATGGTTACGCTTGCCAGAGGCGGCGTGGGGCTGATCATCACCAGCCACGCGTATGTGCAAACAGTCGGGCAGGCCAGCTTCAGGCAACTGGGCATCTATAGTGACGATATGATTCCGGGACTGCAGGAAATGGCCGCTGCAATTCATGAAAATGGGACTAAAACCGTGTGCCAGCTGGCCCACGCCGGTCTTTTCGGCAATGCGAAGTTGTCCGGACAAACGCCGATGGCCCCATCGATGGCAGAGGGCATGGCCGAGGGACCCCGCAAGGAGATCACAGAAGCAGACATTCAGAATATCATTGCCGCATTTGCCGCCGCCGCCAAAAGAGCTCAGGAAGCAGGTTTTGACGGCGTTCAAATCCATTCCGGTCACGGTTACCTGTTAGCCGAATTTCTCTCGCCCCTGTTCAATCATCGCACCGATCAATATGGCGGTCCAATTGAAAACCGCGCCAGAATGGCGCTGGAGGTGTTTCAAGCAATCCGGGCGACGGTCGGAAAAGACTTCCCGGTTTTAATTAAAATGAACTGCAAAGAATTTGTCGACGGCGGTTTGCCGGCAGAAGATTTTGTACAGGCAGCCAAGATGCTGGCAGATGCCGGCATTGATGCCATTGAGATTAGCGGCGGGCTTCCAATCAGCCCCACGGTGCGCGCGAGTCAATTGGGAATCAACAAAGAAGAAAAGGAAGCTTACTTCCAGGAAGAAGCCAGGGCTTTAAGAAGACAAACAGATGTTCCGATCATTTTAGTGGGCGGAAACCGATCCTTTCATGTGGCCGAGCGCCTGGTAGAGGAGGGCGTGGCCGACTATATCTCCATGAGCCGGCCGTTGATCCGCGAGCCGGATTTAATCAACCGCTGGAAATCCGGAGATCTCAAAAAAGCCGCCTGCGTGTCCGACAACATGTGCTTTCAGCCGGGCATGGAAGGCAAAGGCATCTACTGCGTGACCGAAGAAAGAGAACGCGCGAAGAAAAAATAGAACTGCTTAATTAGCCACAGACACACACAGACTCACACAAACTTTTTGGCTCCGCCTCCGGCGGACTCGGCCGAAACATTGTCTGTGCGGGTCTGTGTGTGTCTGTGGCTAAAAAAACTGAAGCTCCCGTATAAATAAATGAAGCAGGTAACCGCCGCGATCTTGATACAAGACGGAAAGATCTTAATTGCCAAGCGCAAAGCCGGTGACCGCCGGGCCAACAAATGGGAATTTCCCGGCGGCACTGTTGAGCAGAACGAAACGCCCGAAGCATGTTTAAGGCGGGAAATAAAGGAAGAATTCGGCATTAACGTTTCCGTCGGCAGGTTCTTTGGGGAAAGTGTTTATCACTACGCTCATGGGTCCATAAAACTGCTCACTTATCGAGCGCACTGGGAGTCCGGAACGATTACGTCAAAAGATCATGCGGATTATAGATGGGTACGCCCGGAGCAACTGGCCAGATATGACTTTGCACCGGCGGATATTCCCATTGTGGAAAAACTCCAAGATCAGGACCATTGATAAGCACCGCAACCGGTTTTGAAGTAGTTTCAGAGACGGGTGATTATAAGTCAAGTGCGAACGTAATGGCCTCACACACTTTCTGCAATTTTTCAGGCGGCAGCCGGGTAATCAAAGCGCCAATTTTCCCTCTGGAAACCGTCTGAATGTGATCAACGTTAATTGCGCAGTCTCTTTGCATACCGTCTTTTTTGGACAGGAATACCTCGCTGGGAATATCTCTGACCGTTGATGTAATCGGTGCAATGGTTACTTCGCCAAGGTACTCTAAAATTGAATTGCGTGTTAAAATCAAGATCGGCCGCTTCTTGTCAGGTGCTTTGAATTTATACCACCTGATTTCGCCTCTTTTCATTCATCCCCCCAATCCTGTTCCTTTTCCCAGACGCTGAATTCATTTTTATTGACGGGTTGGGCAATATATCCCTGCCGGTGTTTTCTTTCCTGTAAATCATTATAGAATCGATTAACCGCTTCTCGCAATGCATTACGCGTAAAGGCGGAGCGTGAAGTATTGAGCTCCTTGACTAACTTATCGACAGATTCAACAAGTTCATCATCCAGTGTCATCTGAATTGTTCTCATAATAAACCTCCTCCCCCGGATGGATAATTATAGCTATAATATATCAATATATTAATCATTGTCAATGACAAACATTATCATCATCACGAATACGGAAAATATAGATATGATGATTTTTGACCAATCGTGTATTTTAGGTTAGAATTAAACGTTATGGGTTCATGAAACCATGGCATGTCGACTCCGGCTAAAAAAATTAACGATATTATGAGATGAATTATTTTACGCAACAAAATACAGGGTGGAAAATAGCATTTTGTGCGCTGCTATGTGTGGTGTTAATTCATATGGATATCCCGGCAGCCGCTGCCGAACAGACCAAAGAAGAAAAAGCCCGGCAGCGAATGTTGGATCGGGAGGCGGCCAATGCGCTCTGGCGGCTAAAGAAAGCCTTAAAAGAGGATGGGTTTTACAGCGGTCGCGTCAGGCTCAATGTCTGGCGGGTTGCCGCCATCGAAGCCGGCAAATTCGATCCGGATACATATGAAGCGTTCAAGAAACAGCTATATGAGAAATCCGTTCATGATTCTTTGAAGTGCTTCGAATATTTTTTAGAGCAAAACAGCCGCCACGATGCCAATATGTGCCTGCAGACCTGGAAGATGCATGCTCAGGAAATCGGCATTTTTGATGAGCCCACATATCAAGCGCTGGTGAAGCGGCTCAACGATATGAGCGAACCGTAAATAAAATCTAAATTAAACCCGCCCGTCATCTGATTTTGCGGCCTTTTGCTACCCGCCGATATTATTTCATGCACCTTGACACCAAACCTATTTTCCGATAGTCATTTCGAGAGAAAGAGTCCTTCCCTATTAGAGTTTCCTGTTGTCTATTCATCAATACCTTAAAAATTAAGGAGGAAAAAAATGAAATGGTCTCAGAAAATATTACGGGCTGGATATGTAATGGCATTCGCCGTTATGCTGACACTTCCGGCTGCTGCTCAGCAGGTTACCATCGCCCTGGGCTCCGAGCCGACGACCCTGGATCCGCAGCTCCGCGAAGACGGCGGGGAACGTGCGGTTAACGACAATATTTACGAGACCCTTATGGCGCGGGACCCCAGCGGCAACCTGGTACCGGGTCTGGCTGCCGAGGCCCCCCGGCTTGTGGATCCGCAAACGTGGGAAGTTAAGCTTCGACCGGGCGTCAAGTTTCACAACGGCGAACCCCTGAACGCCGACGCAGCGGTCTTCAGTGTCAAACGGATCATTGACCCGAAATTTAACTCCGAACAGATCTCTTTTTTCGAAACCATTAAAGATGCCAAAAAGGTCGACGATTTAACCCTGCGGATCATGACCAAAGGGCCGGATCCGATTCTGCTGTCACGGCTTTACTGGATGAAAATCGTACCTCCCGGCCATGCCAAAGATCCGAAGTTTGCCGAACGCCCGGTGGGCACCGGTCACTATAAATTTGTTCGCTGGAACCGCGGCCAGGAAATCATCCTGAAAGCCAATGATGATTACTGGGGCATGAAACCGGCAATTAAAGAGATCAAATATCGTTTCGTTGAAGAGCCCGGGACCCGGCTGGCCGGCCTGATGGCAGGTGAATTTGATGTGATCACCAATTTATTACCGGAATTTACCGCTCAGGTTCCCCAGGCCATTCATATCCTCGGCCTTGAGCACCCGATTATCATCCTTAACGCCGACGGCGGTCCCACCAAAGACGTGCGGGTGCGGCAGGCCCTCAATTATGCGGTGGACAAAGCGGCGCTTGCCGAGGGACTGTTTGAAGGTTTTGCCCAGGTCGCCCAGGGGCAGCTCTTGAGCCCGTCTTTTTTCGGTTTCAACAAAGAGGTGCAGGCCTACCCCTATGACCCTGAAAAAGCGAAGGCCCTGCTCGCAGAAGCCGGGGCAGCGGGCAGCACCGTTGAACTGATCGGCACGGCCGGACGCTGGCTCAAGGACCGTGAACTTGTCGAAGCCGTTGCCGCCTACTGGCAGGCGGTCGGCGTCAAGGCCAAGGTGCGCATTTTTGAATTCAACGAATATTTAAACCGCCTTTTCGACCGCAAAACCAGAGCAGATGGAATTTTTGTGGTCAGCTCCAATGAGCTGCTCGATGCCGACAAAAGCTTCTCGGCCTATTATCGCAGCGGCGGAATCGGTTCTTCAAACAGCGACAAGGAACTTGCCGCGCTGATCGACCAGGCCCGGACCGAGACCGATGTCGCCAAACGCGCCGCCCTTTACCATCAGGCGGTAAAGCGTGCTTACGACCAGGCCTATTTCGTCTGGCTGCTCAACATCGAAGACATTTACGGAGTGAGCGCTCGAATCAACTGGCCGGCGCGTGTTGACGCCAAGATAATGGTAAATGAAATGAAATTAAAATAGGGGCTAATCTCAAATTCGCACTAATTTTAATGAGGCGCACCTTGGTATCATAAAATTAGATGCTTTATCCCGCCAAGCGGGGCAGGATTCAGGTACCCACTGGCCTGCATGACATCTACCGTAAAATAATGGGCCGCTACATTCTTAAACGCTTATGGCACGGGGTGATCGTCATTTTCGGCGTCACCGTGATTGTGTTTGTGGTCACCCGAATGGTGGGAGATCCCGTCAAGGTGATGCTGCCGCTGGAGGCCACCCTGGAACAGCGCGCCGCCTTTGAGAAGCGGCTCGGACTGGACCGGCCCATACCGATTCAATTTGCCGAATTTATGGGCGACATTGCCCGCCTGGAGTTCGGCGATTCCCTCTGGCAGCACCGTCCGGCGATGGAAATCGTCTTTGAGAAGTTACCGCTTACACTGGCGCTGGCGTTCCTCGGCATCGGCCTGGCCTTCATTTTATCGATTCCGCTGGGTATTATCTCAGCGCTGAAGCCCGGCGGGTTATCCGATCGCGGCACGGTTTTCGTCAGCCTCATCGGATTGTCGGTACCGCAATTCTGGCTCGGCCTCCTGCTCATCGTTGTTTTTGCCGTTCAGCTGCACTGGCTGCCAACCTCCGGTATCGGCTCACCCGCCAACATCATTCTGCCGGCCATTACAATGGCGCTGCCGGCCTTGGCCCGCATGGTAATGATCGTGCGCTCTTCGATGATCGACGAACTTAATCAGCAGTATGTTAAAACCGGTTTTGCCAAAGGGCTGCCGTTTTACCGGGTGGTGGGCATCCATGCCCTGCGAAATGCGGCGCTTCCCGTGGTAACGCTCGGCGGCTGGGAATTGATCCGTGCCGTGGCCGGTTATTCGGTGGTGGTTGAAACCGTTTTTGCATGGCCGGGGCTGGGCATGACCGCCATCCAGGCCATTGAACGTGAAGACTTGATTCTATTGCAGGCGATCGTCTTCACCGTGGCCATAACGGTGGTGTTGATTAACATTTTAATGGATATGGCCTACACGGTCATCGATCCACGTTTGAAACTGGCGTGATATGGCAAAACCATCCAATAGGGAGAAAATGCTGGGCGGCCGGGGGCGCGAGTTGCTTCAACGCCTGCGCAGCCTGAGCCTGGAATTGTGGCGCGACAAGGCCGGTTTTATCGGTGTAACGCTGATTGCCGCACTGGTGCTGATGGCTCTGGCAGCTCCCCTCCTGGCACCTCACGATCCGGGCGTGCAGGATCTGCGAGCGCGCCTCAAACCGCCGGCCTGGTTTGCAAAAGGCAGCTGGAACCATGTTCTGGGAACGGATCACCTGGGCCGCGATGTGCTTTCCCGGGTCATTTACGGCTCACGGGTGTCCCTTCTGGTGGGGGCCGCCGTCGTGACGATTGCCGGCGTGTTCGGGGTGGTGATGGGGCTGCTGGCCGGCTACCGCGGCGGCCGCACCGATAATTTTATCATGCGCTGGATCGATACCCAGGTGGCTTTTCCGGGTCTTCTGCTTGCCCTGATTATCCTGGCGGTCATCGGGCCCAGTATGATCACCGTCATCATCGTGCTTTCCTTAAATGGTTGGATGGTCTACGGCCGCATGACCCGCAGTGCCGTCCTGTCGGTTCGGCAGAAGGCATATGTGGAAGCCGCCGAAATTGTGGGTTGCAAGGCCGGCCGGGTGATATTCCGGCATATTTTGCCCAACCTGACTTCACCGCTGTTGACGCTGGCAATCCTTGAATTTGCACGCATCGTATTGGCCGAGGCCGCGCTTTCTTTTCTCGGACTGGGGATTCAACCGCCGGCCACCTCATGGGGACTGGATGTCGCTACCGGTAAGGATTACATTTTCCGGGCCTGGTGGCTGGTAACCATGCCGGGTATCGCCATATCCATCACCGTACTGGCGATTAATCTTGTGGCCAGCTGGATGCGGTTGATCTCCGATCCGCAGGAACGTGAAAAACAATTCGCCCGTCAGATAGCGGCCCGTAAAAAACGCCGTCTGCTGCCGCTGGTTTCCCAGGAGACGTAGAACCAATGCCCGTTGCTTCAGCAGAACCGCTTCTGGAAATAGAGAATCTAATCGTTCACTTTACAACCCGCAGCGGTATCGTCCAGGGTGCCCGCGGTGTCAACCTGCACGTCGGCTATGCCGAAACCCTGGGGCTGGTGGGAGAATCCGGATCCGGCAAAAGTGTGACCTTCCAGGCGGTGATGGGTCTGATCACAACCCCGGGGGAAATCATTACTGGCGACATCCGCTGGAAAGGTCGATCTTTGCTGGGCGGCGGCGGCAGAAACTACCTTGGCAAATTGCGGGGTAAGGAAATCACAATGATCTTCCAGGATCCCATGACCTCGCTCAATCCCGTCTTTACCATCGGCACCCAGATCACCGAAATTCTCAGTCATCACCTGGGGATGGGCCGCCGGCAGGCCAGATCCCGGGCCATCGAACTGCTTGAGCTGGTAAATATCAGTGCGCCTGAAAAGCGATTGCGCCAGTATCCCCATGAATTTTCGGGGGGTATGCGGCAGCGCGTCATGATCGCCATGGCGCTGGCCTGCGAACCGGAGCTGCTGATCGCCGATGAGCCGACCACGGCGCTGGACGTCACCATACAGGCACAGATATTGGAGCTTCTGGCTGATTTGCAGCAACGTTTGAAGCTTTCCGTGGTAATGATTACCCATGACCTCGGCGTCATCGCCCAGCTATGTCACCGGGTCGCCGTAATGTATGCCGGCGAAATTCTCGAGGTCGGAGAGGCTGAGGATGTTTTCGAGCAGCCGATTCACCCTTACACCCGGGGGCTCCTGCAGGCGACACCGCGGCCGGATGAGGTTGCCGAACGCATGACGACGATCGAGGGCCTGCCGCCCAATCTGATCTCTCCGCCCGCCGGTTGTGCATTTGCGCCCCGCTGCGACCAGGTGAGGGAAGGCTGTGACCGGCATCACGCGCTGACAACCTATGAAGAGAATCGCCAGGTGTCGTGCTGGTGTGCCCTGAAAAGATTACCTTAGAAACGTGCCATGCCAAACGCTCAAGCAACAGACCCGCTGGTGAAGGTGGAAAAGCTGACGGTTCATTTTGATGTCGGCCGCAGCGGATTCTGGGGTCAAAATCGACTGGTGGTCCACGCCGTCGACGACATCTCCTTTGACATTTATCCCGGTGAAACCCTGGGTCTGGTGGGAGAATCCGGATCCGGCAAAAGCACCACCGGCCGGGCCATCCTGCGCCGGCTTCCGGTCGAATCCGGCCGGATTTTTTTTAAGGGCCGGGACATCACCGACATCGATGAGCAGGCGCTGCGGCCCTTGCGTCGCCACATGCAGCTGGTTTTCCAGGACCCCTATGCCAGCCTCAACCCGCGCTTGCGGATCATTGATATCGTGGCCGAGCCGCTGATTGTGCACGGGATCGTAAAAAATACCCGCGGGGCGGTCGCACGGGTGGCCGAACTGTTGGCGCTGGTGGGGCTCCCCCCCGATGCGGGCGGGCGTTATCCGCATGCGTTCAGCGGCGGCCAGCGCCAGCGGATCGGTATCGCCCGGGCGCTGGCGCTCAATCCGGAATTTATCGTTGCCGACGAACCCGTCTCCGCGCTGGATGTTTCCATACGCGCCCAGGTGGTAAACTTGATGCAGGATTTGCAGCAGGAACTGGGATTGACCTATTTTTTTATCGCCCACGATCTGGCGGTGGTGCGGCACATATCCAACCGGATTGCGATCATGTATGCCGGCAAGATCGTTGAAATCGCCGGGCGCGATGCCATCTACGAATCCCCGATCCATCCCTACACCGAAGCACTGCTGTCGGCTGTGCCGGTGCCGGACCCAAAAGTTCAAAAAGCCCGTCAGAGAATCGCCCTGTCCGGAGAGGTGCCCGACCCGCTAAACCCGCCGGCCGGGTGCCGGTTTGAGACCCGCTGCCCGTATGCAACCGCGCCCTGCCGCAAAACGGAACCGCCGCTGGAGAAGCGCAATCCGGGGCATTTTACCGCCTGCTGGAACCGTTGAATCCGAAAATGATTAAAATGAGCTAACGCGTGTAGCCTCACGCAAAGACGCCTTCCAGACCGGCCTGCCCGACGCGTTCCTCGATTTCTCCGGTGTCGGTTGTATACAAATTGCGCTGCTTCATTCGATCAAAAAAGACCGATCCGGAGTAGGTAAATTTCAGCCCGAGCCCCTCTTCCGACCGCATCTGCTGGCGCACATGACTGATCGAATCCCCCACTGCCAGACTGTCCGGCAGGATCAGTGGCTTTTCTTTTTTGATGCACCTGACGGCATTATAGCCGGCCAGCGTCCCGGTGCAGATGGCCTCGGTATGCCCCACCAGCAAGCCGGCTTTTTCTCCGCCGCAAAATAGATTGTCCGCCCCTGTGACCTTGAGGGCATCATCGCGCGGCGCCATGCCGATATAGCGGATTGAATTTCCCTGGCCGCCGGCATACGGATCCTCAAAGCGCGCAAAGCGCAGGCCCTCAATCTGTCTTAGGGCGTCCAGGGGAAAAAAAGGACTCATGAGTTTGGCGTGTCCGGTATCCAAAAGGACAATGCTGTTCTCGAATTCCGGTGTGGCATACTGCTGGCAGCATTTAAGCTCAAGCTTGCCGGTCAGTTTTTGGGTTTCGGACAAGGGAATAACAACAACGCCGTCTTTGTTCAGCTGGTTGACGACATCCGGCGACAATGATTCTTTAAAAATTTTACAGGAGCCGCTCATGGCACCTGTTTGCGGGCCTTTTTTCCCGATGATCTCTTTGACTCCCGCTTTGGCGGCGACGCTGACGCGTCCGCCGAAAGAATGGCATCGCAAAACACACATAACGCAGCCATTGCCGTATTTGTTGCAGTTGGCAGGTGGGCCGGCGGTTCCGGTGGTATCGATAAACACGTCGGCGTCCAGACGAATCTCCTCCTTTTGATGCTTACCGATCAATCTTTTAATTTGATGTTCTTGCATTTCGACATCGGTGATCCGCGTTGAAAGCTGGATCTGAATACCCTGATCCTGAAGATAGGCATAAATAATGGGCTCCATGGTAGCGACATTGTAAAGGGACGCGTGCCGATGGCCCGGAAATTCAATATTGCGGTGAAGGCTGTTCTGGTCGGTCAATTGAAACAGCTCGCCGCCGCCCATGGCAATCATTTCTTCGGCAGCGGTGAAGCGGCCGTTGTTGCGCATAATGCCGCCCACCAGACCGGTGCCCAGCAGCATATCGGTGCGTTCGATCAAAAGGACCTCGGCGCCCTGCTTGTGCGCGGATAGCGCCGCCGCGCACCCGGACCACCCCCCGCCGACGACAACGATTTTCATTTCGGCCTCCTTATGTTCTAATTTAATACGCGCTTAATAACTCTGATCCGGCCTGTCTGCAGGTTGCAGTAATGTAATCCCCAAATCAAGGGCCGGTTTTTTGCACCCTAACACCATTCGACTCGGCTTTCAAATCTATTTAAAGCGCCCCGCATTTCTCGCGCCTCATTGCAGATCGTTGCGCCATACCCAGTCTGGTGGGCCAAAGAGGTGCTTTAAAACATACCCTAAACCACCCATCCGGAGGTATTAAAAAAACTGGTTACATGGGTTCCGGGAGGAACCAGGGTATCACAGAACGTGATGTCATCATCGGTCAACCGAATGTCAACCGCCGGCAACAGGCTTTTTAGTTGTGCCAAATTCCGGGGCCCCAGAATCGACGCAGTGATACCGGGCTGGTGAATTACCCAGGCCACAGCGAACTGATCGGCGGTGCAACCTTTTTCCTCAGAATATTTGACAAATTTCATCCCGACCTTGATTCCTTCAGCGGTAATCCGATCACGATAAACCGTTTTTAAGGTTCCGCGGCTGCCCTCCGGCAGTTTGGCGGCATCCGTGTATCTGCCCGCCAGGACCCCATGGGCCAGGGGCCCCCAGGCGAGAATCCCCATATCATAGGCCCGGCACATGGGAACGATCTCATTTTCAGCCCGGCGATCGATCAGATTATAGGGTGGTTGTTCGCAGATAAATTTGGGGTAATGGAGTTTATCAGCTATCCACCATGCTTCGACCGCCCGCCAGGGCGGATGGGTGGAGCAGCCCGCATATCTGATCTTACCCTGCTTCACCAGAAGATCCAGCGCTTCCAGTGATTCCTCCTGGGGCACATTGAAATCGCTGCGATGCAGAAAGTAAATGTCGATATGGTCGGTTTGCAAACGCCTTAAACTATCTTCGCAGGCCTTTAGAATATGATATCTGGAATTGCCCAGATCATTGGGTCCCGGCCCCACCCTGTTAAAGACTTTGGATGTAATCAATACGTCATGCCGTTTGCCGTTGCGTTTAAAGGCTTCGCCCAGGATGCGTTCGCTTTCGCCCCCGGCATAATTATTGGCACAGTCAAACAAATTAATTCCGACATCAATGGACGCGTCAACCATTTGAAAGGATTCGTCTTTTTGGGTGGGCCGACCGAAGTTCATGGTACCCAATACGATCGGTGATATTTGTAAACCTGATCTTCCGAGCCGTCTGTATTCCATGATTGCATCCTCGCACATGTAACGTAATTAATCGGGAGTAAGGCGCGGACAAGCATACACGAAGTAGATGCGTATTTCAATTAATGCAATAACGCGGTCCTGGACATTTAGACGGTTTTTTGAGATATGTTCTAATTAAGCCTAAAATCGTTGACATCACACCCGATGGTTTGCGCATCGACGCCAAAAGGTTGGCTTTGGAAAATGGAAAAAATCCCAAAAAATGAAATGCTCGATCGCCTGCCGGACGAATGGTCCCAGGATTTGAGACCTGCCATAAAAAAACAGGTCGCTGCCGGGGGCCGCAAGGTGGTTGTTTTAGATGACGACCCCACCGGCACCCAGACCATCCACGGCCTGCCGGTGCTTACCGAATGGTCGGTGCCAACGCTCAAAACGGAGCTGGAAAATGACCTGCCGGCTTTTTACGTCCTGACCAATTCCAGGAGTTTCACCCTGCCGATCGCCCAAAAGATCAATGGCGAGATCGGTCACCGTCTGTTGGAAGCTGGGCAGCAGGCTGGTCGTGAATTTGTGGTGGTCAGTCGCAGCGATTCCACTCTGCGGGGACACTTTCCCGGCGAAGTCGAGGCCCTGGCGAATGCCCTGGATCAGAGTTATGACGGGTGGATTATCAATCCCTTTTTCCCCGAAGGCGGCCGCTATACCATCAACGATGTGCATTATGTGGACGAGGGGGGCGTGCTGGTTCCCGCCGGTGAAACGGAATTTGCCCGCGATCGGGCCTTTGGCTATTCCGCCTCGAATTTACGTGAGTGGGTGGAAGAAAAGACCGCCGGGCAAATTGCCGCCAAAGATGTGGCCTCGGTTTCCATCGATGATCTTCGCCGCAAAGGCCCCGAATCCGTGGCCGCTTTCCTGATGACCTTATCCAATGGTCGCGCATGCGTGGTAAATGCCGCCGGCTATCGTGATCTGGAAGTGTTTGTCATGGGATTGCTCGCTGCCGAGGCCCGTGGCAAAAAATTTTTATTTCGAACGGCAGCCTCCTTTGTGCAGGTCCGCTCCGGGCTCTCCCCCCGCGCGCTCCTGACACCATCCGATTTGAAATTGCCCCGTGCCGGCGGCGGTCTGATTGTGGTCGGCTCTTATGTCCCGCGCAGCACCGATCAGGTCAATTCGCTTCTAAGCCAGACGGATATTTCGCACACAGAGATAAAGGTCGCCGCGCTGCTTGATGAAGCGCTGCGCAAGGATGAGATCAATCGGGTGGTGAATGAAGTCGATCAGGCCATGCACATCGGTAAGGACATCGTCATTTTTACCAGCCGCCGACTGCTGGCCGGCCAGGATGCCAAGACGAGCCTGGAGATCGGACAAAAAGTTTCCCAGGGTCTGGTCGCCATCGTCAGGCGCCTGAAAACCCCACCGCGTTACATCCTGGCCAAAGGCGGCATTACCTCCAGTGATATCGCCACGCAGGCCTTAAATGTCAAAAAGGCCACGGTCAGCGGCCAGATCCTGCCGGGGGTTCCGGTCTGGCAGCTGGGTGATGAGAGCCGCTTTGCGGGCCTTGCATACATCGTATTTCCCGGCAATGTGGGTGATGAGAATGCAATAGCCGAAGTCGTGCGTCAACTCAAACCCTGACGACAGCATCTACCTGAATTCAATACCTGTTAAGCGGCTAAACGCAATAAGAGAAATTAGGCGGTCCGGTATCGACAATTCCTGCCACTTTTTTTGCCTTTCAATCCAGCACTGCAATGGCTTCAATCTCTACCATAAAATCCGGCAGCGCCAGACTTTCCACGAACAGCAGCGTATTGGGCGGACACGGCTCCTGAAAAAACGCATCGCGCACGCTGCGAAACGTTTCGATGTAGTTATAATGGGTCAAAAAGGTGGTCATTTTTACAATGTTTTGCATGTTCCCGCCGGCCTCATCCAGGATGTTTTTCAAGTTGGTATAGACCTGGCGAACCTGGGCTTCAACGTCGCCTTTGCCCACCAGATTGCCTTCTTTATCTTTGGCAACCTGACCGGCGATGTAAAGCGTATTGCCCGCCCTGGCCACATGGGAATAACCCACCGTCGCATGCACACTGCTCAGCTTCAAAATTTCATGCACCATAAGATGCCTCCTTTGCATCTTGCCTCGCCGAAACTGTAACTACTCTTCATCAATTCCGGCCAGGCGTTTGGCCGCCTTCTTTTTGGCTTCCACATCCGTTTCCCTCAGGATGGTGACGCGATGGGCCTCGGGGGAACCGCCGCCGTGGATGTCGGAAACCGTATCGGCACTCTCCATGGCCATCTTTTCGACCAGCCGGTACATCTTGATGCGGTTTTCCACCGGCACTTCTTTTTTGCCCTTTAAATATTTTTTGAGAAGGTGACCGACTTCGGGATTATCGAGGTCTTTGTCCGAGGGCAGATCGGAAACATACCCTCCGCAAATATCCACCATCAATCGGATCGCCTCGGCCATCTCTCTGCCTTCGTGGATTTTAGAGGCGTTGGCCAGCACGGTGTCGATGAAATAGGTCCCGGAAGGCTGTTTTTTGCCTTCATAAGATGCGGCCAGGCTGCATCCATACAGCGTTTCGGCACGGTGAATCATGTCGATGACCTTTTGCTTGAGGTGGCCCGCCTTGCTGGTTCCGCTGTAATCCATCATGGTCAGGGCCGCGCCGGTCATGCAGTCGATCTTGCCGGATTTGCATCCGCCGTGGCTCTGGCGGTGATAGGAAGAAAATTTCACGACCATGTCCACCGCAAATTCGGTCTCACCGCACAGAAAGACCCTTTCCCAGGGCACAAATACGTTGTCGAAAATCACCGTGGGGCAGTATTTCGAGTAACGGATGTTGCCGATGTCGCAGCCGTCGATCTCGCGGGTGTCCAGGCTGGAGCGGCCGACCACATGGATCAGGCCCGGGACGTCGTTGGGCGTGGCAAAAGCCACCGCATAATCTTCATCCCCTTTCCCCATGGCGCGGGTGGGCAGCACGATGATTTCATGTGAGGAAAGCGATCCGGTTTGATGCGCTTTGGCGCCCCGCACCACAATGCCGTCATCCCGGCGCTCGACCACATGCAGGTACATGTCTTTATCTTCCTGCTGGTGAGGACCCAGAGATCGATCGCCTTTGACGTCGGTGACACCGGCGTTACAGGTCAGATCATTTTTCTGAACATATTTCAAAAATTCGGTAAAGCGTTCAAAATAATTCGTATTGTGTTTCTGATCGATGTCATAGGTGACAATGGAAAGCGAAGACAGACAGTCCAGGCCGGTACACCGCTGGTGACAGGTGCCCACCCAGTTGCCCAGTGCGCGATTGATTTTGACCCGGGCCACCAGATCTTCAATGGAGCCCGGCGGTAGCGTGAAACGGCTTACCGGTTCGTCGATCAGCGGGCTGTGGGTCACCATCAGGTCGCGATATTCATCCATCTTAGCCAGTTCGTAGGTGGCGCCCGTCGCTTCGATGCCGGGCCGCAGCCTGGGATTATCGACGATATCGGTTATCTTCTCGCCGCCCATATAAGCGGTCGGCTTCAATTGCCGGATCGATTCGATATATTCATCTTTGGTTTTCAGGCCCATAATATTGCTCCTTTTATATTTTTCGGCTTAATTGAAAAACATTCCTGTTCCGGGTGTAAATGTCTACAATTTCGAGACACGTTCAAATCCCAGATTAAACGCTTCGATATTGATGTTATCCTTGCCGCTGGGCACCGCCTTTCTGATGGCCTGCTCCAGCGCTTTGCGACTGACGATTCGGGTTACACTGCAGAGGGCACCCAGCATGATCATGTTGGCCGCCACCGCTGTTTTGATTTCATTACGCGCAATGGAGGTGGCCGGTATTTTATAAAGGTGCTTTACCCCTGATGGTATCTCATGGACCATGTCACTGTCGGTGATGAGGATCCCATCGGCTTTTAAGACGTCTCCAAAGCGGTTAATGGAATCCTGCGCCTGGGCGACCAGGATATCCGGGGCGGTCACCCTGGGAAATTCAATGGGTTCATCGGAGATGATCACCCAGGCGGCCGCAAAGCCGCCGCGCAATTCGGATGAATACGCCTGGGTCTGGGTGGCGTATTTGCCGTCAAAGGTGACCGCGGCCGAACCCAGGATAACACCGGCCAGAATCGATCCCTGACCGCCCACCCCGGCAATGGTCAGATCGGTCTGAGCCATTAGCGGTCCTCCGTCATCTCGCAATGCAGTTTCTGCCACTGTTCACTCAGCTCGGCTTTGTTGCGATCGGTGAATTCGCCGACGATTATCTTGCCCTCAAGCGCTGTGGCGTCCATTTTTCGAGCCTTGTTGATGCGGATGCTATTTTCCTTGAAATGCTTTAACATGGCGACCGCATCCCCCATTTTACTGGCCCGGCCGTACTGCACCGGGCACTGGCTGATCGCCTCAATCAGTGCAAATCCTTTTTTCTGAATTCCTTTTTTAATCGACCGCGTCATCTGGCGGGGGTGATGGGTCGTCCAGCGGGCGACATAGGATGCCCCGGCGGCAACGATCATGGGAGAAATGTCGAAATCGTGCTCCATGGCGCCATAGGGACTGGTAATCGTTTTGGTGCCCGGCGGCGTCGTGGGGGCCGTTTGCCCTCCGGTCATGCCGTAAATCCAGTTGTTCACCAGTACAACGGTTAAATTGATATTGCGCCGGGCAGCATGAATCAGGTGATTGCCGCCAATGGCGGTTAAATCGCCGTCTCCGCTGACCACCATCACATGTTTATCCGGCAGGCCCAGTTTTACGCCGGTGGCAAAAGCGATCGGTCTGCCGTGGGTGGTGTGCAGCGTATCCGCATTGTAAAAGGGGCTGGGGATCCAGGCCGAACACCCGATGCCGGAAACGAAAATAAAATCATCGATATCCAGTTGCAGCTCGTCAATCGCACGCAGAATCGCCTGGGAAACCGTGCCGATACCGCAACCCGGGCAGGTGGTGGTGCGCTTGATATGGCTGCGGGTGTATTTTTGTCTCAGCGGATGGCCCGTGACCGTCATTGAATCATCTCCTTGATGTGGCCGAGGATGTACTGGGGGTCATGGATCTGACCCAGAATCTTCGGACCTAAAAATGAAACCCGGCAGGCATGCGCGGCCTCAGCTTTTATATAGGGGTACAGCTGGCCGGTGTTGTTTTCCAGCACCAGCATATGGTCCACCTTTTCGGCAACCTTGCGGACTTCTTTATCCGCAAACGGCCAGCAGGTCAGCAGACGCAAAGTGCCGGCATTTAGTCCCTCGGCGCGGGCCATTCTTGCCGCCGCCCGGGCAGATCGCGAAACGGTGCCGCAGCTGACCAGCGCAATCGTTGCGTCTTCGCACCGATCCTGAACCCGAACAATATCGTCACGGTGGCTCAGGATCTTTTCTATCGGACGCATGGCATAGCGGTGCATGACCTCCGGATCGCTCAGATTGCGCATGCCGTGCTCATCATGACAGGAGCTGGTCACGTGGGCCTTGAGCCCGCGACCGAAGACCGGCATGGGGGCCACATTGACATCCAAAAAATCCTGCCGGTCCAGAACCGTTTCGGCGGGTTGCGCGATTTTACGATGCTTCAATTGAATTTGATCTTGTGCGGGAATTACGATCTGCTCCCGCATATGGCCCAGAAAACCATCCGCCATCACGAAAACCGGTACGCGGTATTTCTCAGCCAGATTAAAGGCCCGGATGGTCAGATCAAACATTTCCTGGGGACTCTCCGGACAAAGGGCAATGATCTGATAATCTCCATGCGATCCGCGGGCAACCTGAACGATATCGCCGGCCAGCCCCACCGACGGCACCCCGGTGGACGGCCCGAAGCGCTGGACATCAACGATCACCAGCGGTGTTTCGGTGGCCACCGCAAATCCGATGTTTTCCTGCATCAGGCTGATACCCGGTCCTGAGGTAACGGTCATGGCTTTACAGCCGGCCCAGGAAGCACCGACGGCCGAACAGATCGCGCTGATCTCATCTTCGGTCTGTAAAAACGTGCCGCCGACTTCCGGCAGCCGGGCGGCCAGAAAATTGGCGACTTCACTGGCCGGCGTGATGGGATAGCCGGCGGCAAAATTGCACCCCGCGGCAATGGCGCCTTCGGTGCAGGCCCAGTTGCCCATCTCAAAGTGCGTTCCCGTTCTTACCCTATTCGGTTTCGGCATCATGATCTTTTGGCTTACCCGCGGGTTTGGCTTCATCTTTTTCGACGACAATCGCATAATCCGGACAGCAGATCATACAGTTCAGACAACCGCTGCATTCATCCGGATTTCTGATTTCAGGCGGATAATATCCGGATTCATTCATTTCTCGGCAGGCTTCGAACAGCTGCTCCGGACAGACATAGGCACAGATGCCGCAGTCATCAACACCTTTGCAGGTTTGCAAAAATATGGTTATTTTCGGCATATGCGTCTCCCGGATCCAGCGCTGGTGGCCTGAAGGAATCTCCCTTTTGTTTTTCTGCAGGGCCACCGCCCCATCCACTTCGTCTCATTCCACCCCAATTCCTGTTGCCGGAGGTGGATGCGCTCAGTTTTCCATCGGCATTATTCTACCATCTTCATTAAAGCACAGATCCAGGGCCTGATGGTCCACGCTGATGTTTGAATTGGTCTCGAGTTCGGGCAAAATCGCCTCGCTGGCCCAGAAGGTGCCCAGTTTGCTGGTATTGATGATACGCACCATGCGCGCATTCGCGGGATCCGGCACCCGGGTCAATGCGGTTTCAAGAGCGGCTCTGTCATTTTGGAGCGGGACCGGCATAAGCGCGGATCGGAATATGCCGGAGGTAAATACATTCAGGTAGGTGGCATCCCAGTCAATCTGGTCGATTACCCGGCGGGTAGTCAGATCTGCCAGGCCGATCCCGTTGGCATTCCCGTGAGAATTCGGTGTCAGATCCAATACGATGATGATGCGGTAATCGGGTTTGCGTGCACCGCCCTCCCGTTTCCAGAGCCCGATCACATTGGGGTCCATCCCGGTTCCGCTGATATCTTTTCCCATCTCGTCTACCACCAGAATATCCAGATCATCCATTGGCACTTTCGGCAGCAGGGTCCAGGCAATTTTTAAGAATTCGCGATCAACCTCCACAAATTCTTGCGGCCCGGCAAGCTTAAGGGTGTGCGTCCCGCCCGCGGCATTCTCTGTAACCGCCAGGCCGCAAAGAACAGCGTTCTTCCGCATAATTAATTGGGCTGCCGGTACAATGGTTTTGCCTAAATCATATTTATGCATATTGGTGGCACCTTTTTGGCGGCCGCAGCCAACAGCCAGAATCTTGCACAATCCGGACTCAACGTCGGCGCGAAAGGCCGTATGCGGTTTTACGCGGTTAATGACCACAATGTGATCGGCCGCCAGCGCGTCTTTGGCAAAAAAAACTTCGGCACCCGTCTCGACGCGCCCCAGAGACACCACATCCATATTCGAAACGATTGGCGCTTTTACCGCTTCTTCGGTAATCCCGAGATCTGCCAGCACCTGACGTTGTCCTTCAGCGGTTGCGCCCCCATGCGAACCCATCGCCGGAATAACATAGGGGTCGAGCTGCATCGCCCGCAGACACGCAACCACCGTTTCAACCAGTGTCTTGAGGTCATGGGTGCCCCGGGAGCCGACCCCGACAGCCACCCGCTGCCCTGGACGGATCTTGGCCCCGGGTTTGAAACCCGCAAATTCATCCCGGACCGCCCGGGCAACATTTTCAATAGATGTTACATCAAAACGCTGCTCGACACGAAAAAATTTCGGATAATCCATGGGTTTCTCTCTTGTTTAAAAATTATTACCGAAATTTATTGCATGTGTGCCACGGACGTCAATAATAACTTTTTGAGATTCAAAATAATCGAGTGAAGGGTCCTTGGCACGCTCGATACATCCGCGGGATTCGTCAAAAAATATTTTTCCCTTGACAAGCGCCTGCCGACTCTCTAAAGTACGTCGCTATGATAAGCGAACCCAGAAATACTTTCCTGAATGCACTGAGAAACTGGTGGTGGCTCAGCTCTAAACTGGGGGCGAGCCTGCCGTGATAGACTGATACGATAAATTAACCAATAAACCGTGGGCACCTCCAGAAGGTCCCACGGTTTTTTTTTAAATATTTTGAAGGCCGGGGGGCCGGTGGTTCCCCGGCTTTTTTATTCGGAGACCCAGATTGAAGATAAAACCGACTTTTTCAGAATTCAAGCAGATGGCACAAGCGGGAAACCTGGTGCCCGTCTATCAGGAATTTCTGGCCGACACCGAAACGCCGGTTTCGGCCTATCTGAAGTTAAAAGACGATTCTTACACCTATCTTCTGGAAAGCGCCGAAGGCGGAAAGCAATGGGGGCGCTACAGCTTTATCGGCTGCAGGCCTTATCTGCGTGCAATATCGTACGACAGCCACATGGAGATCCATGAGGGCCGGGAAAAGAAAGTATTAAACGATGTCGAAAATCCTTTAGACGTGCTGAGGAACTTAAGCGCAAAATTCAAACCGGTGACGGTTCGGGGTCTGCCGCCGTTTCAGGGAGGGCTTGTGGGGTTTTTTAATTATGATCTTATCAGAAAGTGGGAATCGCTTCCCAGTATTTCAGCCGCAGACAGAATGCACCCCGAAGCCGTTTTCATTGCCTGCCGTCTTTTGATTATCTTTGATCATTTCACCCACACCATCAATGTGGTGGCCTTCGCCCATCATGAAGAAGATGCCGATCTGAAGGCCGCCTACGAGCGGGCATGCCGGGAGGTGGCGCAGACAGCCGTGAAGTTGCAAAATCCCTTACCGCCGGATTCAAAAAACGGCGCATTAATGCTCTCTGATCTTAAACCGAATTTCTCAAAAGCCGACTTTGAGGATGCCGTCCGCAAAGCCAAAGAATACATCGCGGCCGGTGACGCAATTCAGGTCGTCCTTTCCCAGAAATTCTCGGGAACGGTATCCGGTGAGGACTTTGCGCTTTACCGCAGCCTCCGCAGCGTGAATCCTTCGCCGTATATGTTCTACCTCAATTTTGGCGATATTAAACTGATCGGCGCCTCCCCCGAAATACTGGTGCGGTTGACGGACGGCAAGATCGAGCTCCGCCCCATCGCCGGTACCCGTCCCAGAGGGGCAACCCCCGAAGAGGATCAGGCCCTGGAAAAGGATCTTGTGGCCGATCCCAAAGAGCGCGCCGAACATATTATGCTGGTCGATCTGGGCAGAAACGACGTCGGCAGGGTAGCCGCTCCGGGTTCTGTGAGGGTGCCGCGGCTAATGGAAATCGAGCGCTATTCACACGTGATGCATATCGTATCCCGGGTGGAGGGAACTTTGAAATCGAGCGCGGACTGTTTTGAACTGTTTATGTCCGCATTTCCGGCCGGAACCGTCAGTGGTGCTCCCAAGATCCGTGCAATGGAAATTATCAGTGAATTGGAACCCGGTCCGCGGGGACCTTACGCCGGGGCGGTCGGGTATTTCGGGTTCAACGGCAACATGGATTTCTGCATCACCATCCGCACCATTACCATATTTAAAGATCACCTGTCTGTTCAGGTAGGCGCCGGCATTGTTGCCGATTCGTCTCCTGAAAACGAGTATGAGGAAACATTAAAAAAGGCCGGCGCTATGTTTAAGGCCATCGAGAGGGTAAAAGAATATGATGCTGTTAATTGATAACTATGACTCCTTTACCTACAACCTGGTCCAGATACTGGAACAGCTTGATCACGAGGTAAAAGTCTTTCGAAACGACTGCATCGACACCCCCGGTATCGAGGTGCTGCACCCCTCAGCCATCGTGATCTCACCCGGGCCGGGCACACCCGCCGCTGCAGGGGTTTCGATTGCGGCCATCGAACACCTGGGACCAACCATTCCCATTCTGGGCGTATGTCTCGGACATCAGGCCATCGCCGCATCCTATGGCGCCGAGGTGGTCAGGGCGGACCGTATTATGCATGGCAAGACCTCCATGATTTTTCACAACGGTGGCAGCATCTTTAAAGACCTGGCCAATCCGTTTGAGGCCGTGCGTTACCATTCCCTCATTGTGCAGAAAGACACGCTGCCCGATTGTCTCGAAATCACTGCCTGGACGGATCAAGGAGAGATCATGGGCTTGCGGCACCGTAAATACCCGGTGGAGGGCGTTCAGTTTCACCCCGAATCTATTTTAACGAAAGCGGGAATAAATATTTTGCAAAATTTTTCAATAAACGGAGGAACACATCATGATTAAAGAATTTATTTCAAAAGTCGTTAGCGGCCGGGATCTCACCGAGACCGAGATGGAAAAGGCCATGGATGAGATCATGACCGGGACCGCCACACCGGCCCAGATCGGCGCGTTCATCACGGCCTTGAGGCTAAAAGGCGAGACCGTCGATGAGATTACCGGCGCCGCCAGAGCGATGCGGGCCAAAGCCACAAAAATTCACGTCAATAATCATTTGGTCAACATTGACCGCGATGAGATCAATATCGATGATGAGACGATCCTTGATATTGTGGGCACCGGTGGCGACGGAACCCGGACGTTTAATGTATCCACAACAACTGCATTTGTCGCTGCGGGCGGCGGCATCAAAGTGGCCAAGCACGGCAACCGGGCCGTCTCCAGCCTGTGCGGAAGCGCGGATGTACTTGAAAACCTGGGTGTAAATCTGGATATCACCAGTACCGATGTTGAAAAGTGCATCAATGAGATCGGCATCGGATTTCTCTACGCCCCAATTTTCCATGGCGCAATGAAACATGCGGCTGCACCCAGGCAGGAGATCGGTATCCGCAGCATTTTTAACCTCCTTGGCCCCGTGACAAATCCGGCCGGTGCCTCCGTTCAGGTGCTGGGCGTATATGAGCAAAGCCTGACCGAAAAGATCGCGCTGGTCCTTAAACGACTGGGAACCAGAGAGGCATTTGTGGTCTGCGGTGAAGGAACATTTGACGAGATCAGCATCTGCGGGCCGACGAAAGTTTCCCATCTGGAAAATGATAATGTCAGCACATTTCAGATGACGCCGGAAGAATATGATTTCAAAAGAGCGGCTCTGGCGGATATTGTCGGCGGCGACGCCGGGGAAAATGCAAAAATTGTCCGACAGATTCTGGATGGTGAGAAGGGGCCCAAAAGAGATATGGTCTTGCTGAATGCAGCGGCAGCCTTTGTTGCTTCGGGGCTTTGTGACAATTTTAAAAACGGTATCCAGATGGCAGCGGCATCCATCGATTCCGGCAAAGCCCGCCAGAAGCTCGAACAGCTGATTGAATTTTCAGCCCAGTGCCAGCCTTTCGTGCGCGGCTGATCATAAGAAAATTCGGATGCACCATCAACTTGTAAAAATACTGGGCGAGAAAAAAAACGAAGTGGCCCGGCTGAAAAAATCCAGGCCGTTCAACAGGGATAAGGAACGGCAGCCCCTGAGAGATTTCAAGGCTGCCATATCCATACCCCAAAAGATCAGCCTGATCGCTGAGATCAAGTTTGCCTCGCCTTCAGCCGGACGCATCCGTGAAAAGGCCGATCCCATCCCTATCGGCCGCATCTATGAAGATGCCGGGGCCGCGGCGATCTCTCTAGTTACGGATAGACCCTTTTTTCAGGGAGATCTGGAACATCTTCCACGCCTCAAAAAAGCGCTCTCTTTGCCGATCCTGAGAAAGGATTTTATTATCGATGCGGTTCAGGTCCGGCAGGCTTATTTTTACGGCGCCGATGCAATTCTTTTGATCGCCCGGATCCTGTCGCAACAGCAATTGGCCGAACTGATCGGTGCCTGTCGGGAAATGGGCATGGCGCCCCTGACCGAAGTCCATGACAGGGATGACCTTGAAAAAGCCGTTGCCTGCGATGCCGAGATCATCGGCATCAACAATCGCGACCTGGACAGTTTTAATGTCGACATCGATACCACTTTTAAGCTGGCGCCGCTGGTACCGAACAACTGCATTCTGGTGAGTGAAAGCGGCATAACTGCAAAAGGCGACATCCGTGCGTTGCAAACAACCGGCATTCAGGCCGTGCTGGTCGGCTCGGCGTTAATGCGAAGCAGGGATCCAGCGAAAAAGACAAAAGAAATCGTCATCGCCGGTCAACGATCAAATGCATAAAGTCGGCGTAAAAATCTGCGGCATTACCAATTTAACGGATGCCCGCGCCGCGGTCAGACTGGGTGCCGATGCCCTGGGGTTTATCTTTGCCCCCAGCCCCAGGCGGATTGCACCGCAAACAGCGCGCGAGATCATCCGCGCCCTTCCGCCCTTTGTAAAAACGGTGGGCGTCTTTGTCGATGAAGCCCCAGCTGCCATTCAGAAGGTAATAGACGACAGCGGTCTTGATCTGGTCCAACTCCACGGCGATGAATCTCCCGCGCAATGTTATGAATTGATGCCTTACACGATCAAGGCCTTGCGAATAAAGGACGAATCCAGCCTGCAGGCCGGACAGCTGTATCATGGAAAAGTCCGCGCCCTGCTCCTGGATACCTATTCAAAGGAAAAGGTCGGCGGTACCGGTAAAACCTTTGATTGGGAATTGGCCATTCAGATCAAAAAACAGGGCACGCCTATTATCCTGTCGGGCGGGCTCGGACCTGCAAATATTGCCGCCGCCATTCGCACCGTCAGGCCCTGTGCCGTTGATGTAAACAGCGGAGTGGAAGCGCATCCCGGCAAAAAAAGCCCCAGGCTTATCGGCGATCTGATGGAAAAAGTCAGGCAGGGGCGATAAAGATATATTCACGGTGGCCGATGCATTTTCCGATCCACAATGGCGTAAATTCATAAAAATCAAAGCGGAGCAATATGGTGCTTGAGTCGTATCTTAGAAAGAAGCTCAATGAGAAAGAAATTCTCCTGATGACCCACATCGTCCTGGGCTACCCGTCTTTTGAGGACAGCTTGAGGCTCATCGAGGCCATGGTGGCGTCCGGGGTTGATCTGATGGAGCTGCAGATTCCTTTTTCCGAACCGACGGCAGATGGTCCTGTCATCGTTCACGCCAATCAGAAGGCACTGCAATCCGGAGCAACTGTAGACGCCTGTCTCGCCCTGGCCGAAGCAGCCGCCCGCCGCTTTGATATCCCGTTTCTCCTGATGAGCTATTACAACATTCCCTTCCGGTTCGGCGTTGATCGTTTTGTATCGGCCATGTCGCACGGCGGCCTGCGGGGTGCCATCATACCGGATCTGCCCCCGCAAGAAGGGCGCGCTTATCTGGATGCCATGCATGCGCACAACCTGGCCCCCATCCTCATCTTTTCACCGACAACCGCTTTTGATCGCATGCGCACCATCGCCGCTTCCGCGAGCGGTTTTATTTACTGCGTGGCCCGCAAAGGGGTCACCGGCGAAACCACGGATTTTTCTGAAGAATTGACAGGATATCTGCGGAAGTGCCGCAGGAGCACTTCCCTGCCCCTGGCCCTTGGCTTCGGGATCAAGGAAAAGGCCGATATAGATTTCCTGAAGGGCAAAGCGGAAATTGCCGTTATCGGCTCTCAAACCATACGGGTTATGGAACAAAAAGGCGTGGCTTCTGTCGGAGAGTTTATTTGCAATCTGCGCTAGATGGGATTTGTGAACCGCTTCTGGAGAAAACGCACCGGATAAAACAAAGCCGATGGGGGTTGTTGATAAAAACCTTGACACCTATTTTTTTATTGATATATTAAGTTTCGAAAAATTCAGGTGGCACAAGGATCCCAAATTCATGTCTTTATTTTCAGGCAGAAACTATTTTTATTTCTGGTATTTTTTTTACGGTACCGGTCTGCCTGGAGTACGCTGATTTAGCCGACACAAATAAATAATGTAATCAGCCGCGGGCAGACCAGAGCCCGCGGCTTTTTGTTTTTAATGGCCGTGAGTCAACGACCACCCGCAAAGCGGGTGGCTTGGGTTTTACCGCCATAGGCGGTAAAAGACAGGGGCGCGAAGTGCCCCAATCGTTGCGGGTGGAACCGGGTGCGACGTCCCGCCGTGGCGGGATTTAGAAAACCCAATAAATTCGCGGCATTTTTTTAAGCTAGCTTATGTAAGGCAGACAATAATACAGAGACTTGAGGAGCCGAAAAATGAAATCGACCGATGATCTGCGAATTAAGGGATATCAACCGCTGACGGAGCCGACTGTCCTAAAAAAGGAAATCCCGGTCAGCGCCAGAGCCAAAGAAACGGTTGTTTCGGGAAGAACAGGCATCGAAGCCATCCTGCGCAGGGAGGACCACCGCCTGCTGGTGATTGTAGGGCCGTGTTCCATCCACGATGAAAAGGCAGCCATCGAATATGCAGCCCGTTTGAATGCGCTGCGCAAACAGGTCGCCGAAACCCTTTTCGTCGTCATGCGCGTCTATTTTGAAAAGCCCCGGACCAGTGTTGGGTGGAAAGGCATGATCAATGACCCCTTTTTGGACGGCACATGTGATATGACAGCGGGACTGCGAAAAGCACGCCGTCTGTTAACGCAGATTACTGAAATGGGCCTGCCCGCCGCCACCGAGATGCTGGATACGATCACAGCTCAGTATGTGGCCGATTTGGTCAGCTGGTCGGCGATAGGCGCCCGTACGGCCGAATCCCAGGTCCATCGTGAAATGGCCAGCGGTTTATCGATGCCGGTAGGATTTAAAAACAGCACCGACGGCAATCTGTCATCCGCCATAAATGCGCTCACGGCCGCACGCGCCCCGCAGAGTTTTCTGGGAATCGACCAGGACGGCAAAACCTGTGTGGTTAAAACCAGCGGCAACCCCTGGGTGCATATCGTATTGAGGGGCGGCAAAAGGCCCAACTACGATCCCATCAGCCTGGAAGAAGCGCGTCTGAAACTGATTGAGAAAAACCTGCCGGAAGCGATTATGGTGGACTGCTCGCATGCCAATTCCATGAAAAAATTTCAGGGGCAGGCCGTGGTCTGGAAAAACGTTATCGGCCAGTATCTGGCAGAGAATGAAGCCATAATCGGCCTGATGCTCGAAAGCAACCTGCATGAGGGCAGCCAGCCATTTTCCGGAGATGCCGCGTCTCTGAAATACGGTGTTTCCATTACGGATGAATGCATTTCCTGGGAGACCACCGAACAATTGCTGCTGTGGGCGCATGCCAAAATCCGGCAGGCGGATCCTGAAAAATACCAACTGGCATCCTGATGAAAGGATCTTGCAAAGGAGCATGAAAACAATTACCATCAATGCAGATTCAGGCCCGTCACGCATCCTGATCGGCGAACGCCTGGAGAACCTGCAGCGATATATTCCGGTCGCCAGACCGATCGTCATAACCGATGTTAATGTCGGCAAATTGTACCCGCTGGATTCGATGCCTGCCGAGGTGATCACCATCGGAACCGGCGAGGCCATCAAGACCCTGGACACCGTTCAGGAAATTTATGCGCAACTGCTGTCAATCCAGGCGGACCGATCATCATTTATCGTTGGTGTCGGCGGCGGGATCGTATGTGACATTGCCGGATTTGTGGCCTCAACCTTTCTGCGCGGGGTTAGATTTGGTTTTGCCGCCACCACCCTGCTGGGCCAGGTGGATGCCAGTGTCGGTGGGAAAAACGGGGTCAATTTCCAGGGCTATAAAAATATGGTGGGATTGTTTCATCAGCCTGAATTTGTCATCTGTGATCCTGAATTATTAAAGACACTGCCCCGCAAGGAAATCGCATGCGGTCTGGCCGAAATCGTCAAAAATGCCGCCATCGCGGACTCCGATTTATTTGCTTATCTTGAGCAGAACTATAGCGATATTTTGGCTTTGAATAGCCGGGCGATTGAAAAGCTGGTCCTCGCATCGGTAACCATCAAGTCATCTATTGTCGGCCGCGATGAAACCGAAAAGGGCGAGCGCCGCAAACTTAACTTCGGTCACACCTTCGGACATGCGATTGAAAAAGTTACCGGCATATCGCATGGTGAGGCCATCAGCCGCGGCATGGCGGTTGCGGCAGCGCTGTCTGTTAAAAAAGGCCTGTTGACGGCAGACGCGGACAAACGGCTGCGGACATTGCTGAATCATTTAGACCTTCCGACCCAATTTGGGTCTGAACACCAAGCGGTCATCAATGCCATTGCCAAGGATAAAAAGCGGGAGGGCAGCTGGATCCATTTTGTTCTGCTAAATGGAATCGGCTCTGCCATCGTAGATAAAATTACATTAGATGAACTCAAGGATGCCATCCATGGATAAATCAACCCCGTATAAGGGAGCCGGCGATCCGAAAACCAATATCGCTTTGCTGCGCCAGGCCATCGATGAGATCGACGACAAAATTATGGCATTAATCAATCAAAGACTTTTACTCGCAAAACAGGTCGGTGATTTTAAGAAGCAGGACGGCATTGGGATCACAGACAGCCATCGCGAAAAAGCAATTATGAACCGCTTGCTGGAGAAGAACAAGGGTCCCGTGAGCGATAACGGGCTGCGTAATATTTTCGGGGCCATCATCGCTGAGGGCCGCAATGTCCAGCGCAGCAGTTTTTAATATTTTTGCTCACGCAAAGCCGCTAAGTCGCAAAGAATTAAAATTAAAAACCTAAAAAACCTTGGCTTTGCGAGAGGTCCATAGCAAATGAGAGAAATAAAGCCTCATAAAATTAACAGCTGCCAGGTGGCGGTGCCCGGTTCAAAAAGTTACACGCACCGCATGTTGATTGCCGCCGCTCTGTCCGACGGAATCTGCAACATTAAAAACGCCCTGATCAGTGAAGATACCCATTTTACAATCGAAGCACTCAAACAAATGGGGGTGCAAATCGAAGTTCGCAGCGATGATATACGCATTTACGGCACAAGCGGCCGCCTGAGTGCGGGCACGGCACCGATTTATCTCGGAAATTCCGGAACCTCGATGCGGCTGTTAACCGGGGTGGCGACGCTGGGTGAAGGAACCTGTACGCTGACGGGCAGCGACCGCATGCAAAAGCGGCCGATAAAAGATCTTTTGGATGCATTGCAGCAAATCGGCGTTAAGGCCCGGTCTTTAAATGACAACGGCTGCCCGCCGGTCGAGATAACCGGCACAAAGATTTGCAAAGATCGGGTGGATATTAATTGTCAAACAAGCAGCCAGTACCTTAGCGCGCTTCTGCTCATCGCGCCCTGCACCCGGAAGGGTCTTGAAATCCGAGTTTCCGGCGGGCCGGTATCCAGACCTTATGTGGATCTGACCATAGATCTAATGAAAATTTTCGGCCTGCGCCTTAAACGCGAGGACTACCGGCGATTTAACGTTGCGGGCGGACAACTCTACCGCGCCGGAGAATATACGGTGGAAGCCGACTGCTCCCAGGCGGCCTATTTCTGGGGGGCAGCTGCGGTTGGTGGTGCCGACGTCAAAGTGACGGGCGTAAAGGCCGATTCTGTCCAGGGAGACATCCGCTTTGTGGATTTGCTTCGGCAAATGGGGTGCCGCGTTTCCAAAGGATCAGACGGCATCGGCGTTGCCGGTGGATCGCTGGCCGCCATTGAGGCCGATATGGCCGATATGCCGGATCAGGTGCCGACGCTGGCGGTGGTGGCCGCATTCGCAAAAGGTACAACCGTGATTAAAAATGTCGCCCATCTGAAGTCAAAGGAAAGCGACCGTTTAACGGCCACGGTAACCGAACTTAAAAAAATGGGCATCGACGCCGCCTGCACCGCCAGCACCCTGATGGTCAGAGGCGGAAAGCCAAAGGGCGCCATTATCGACACCTATGATGATCACCGCATCGCCATGAGCTTTGCCATCGCAGGATTGAAGGTGCCGGGCATATCGATTCGAAACGAAAGCTGTGTCGAAAAATCCTTTCCGACCTTCTGGCAGGTTTTTGAGGCATTATATCAAACCTGAATCTTTGTTGATTGGATACCAACCATAATTCAAAAACAACCGACAGGATAGGAGCATAATCCATATGTCCAGCGCATTAGGCACCTTATTTCGAGTCACCACTTTTGGAGAGTCACACGGTCAGGGTGTGGGTGCCGTGGTTGACGGCTGCCCGCCCAGAATCCCCCTGGACGAAACCGATATCCAGCCCCAGCTGGATCGGCGGCGGCCGGCCCAGAGCAAATTGACGACCACCCGCAAAGAGGCCGACCGGGTTTCGATTTTATCAGGTGTCCAGAACGGCATAACGCTCGGCACACCGATCGCACTGATGGTAAAAAATACGGATCAGCGCCCGGGGGATTATGACCGAATGCGTTCGGTGCCGCGGCCCTCGCATGCGGATTATACCTACCAGATGAAATACGGTATTCGGGCCCTGAGCGGCGGTGGGCGCGCCAGTGCCAGAGAGACCGTCGGTCGGGTTGCCGCAGGTGCGATTGCCGAGAAATATTTGTCGGAACGATACGCTATTGAAATTGTTGCCTGGGTCAGTGCCGTTCATGAGATTGAAGCAACTGCACCGGACCTTGCCAGTATCAGTCGCAGGGAGGTGGATCAATCTGCGGTTCGCTGTCCGGACCTTCAGGCAGTTGAAAAAATGCAGGACACCATTATCGAGGCCCAGGAAGCCGGAGACTCGGTGGGAGGCATCATTACCTGCGTGTGTCGCCATGTTCCTGCCGGGCTGGGCGAACCTGTTTTTGATAAAATCGAGGCCTTGCTGGCCCGGGCCATGCTGTCCATTCCGGCGACCAAAGGGTTTGAAATCGGCTCGGGCTTTGCCGGTTCACGCATGCGCGGATCCGCACACAATGATGTGTTTGTAAAAAAAGGAGCCCGTTTAGGCACGCAAACAAATTACAGCGGCGGTGTTCAGGGCGGCATCACCAATGGGGAGCCCATTATCTTCCGGGTGGCCTTCAAACCCCCGGCAACCATCAGCCTGTCCCAAAAAACCGCTGATTTCGAAGGCAATGCGACCGTCCTGGAAGCCACGGGGCGTCATGACCCCTGCGTGGTGCCGCGGGCCGTGCCCATTGTAGAAAGCATGGCCGCATTGGTCGTGGCTGACCTCGCGCTGCAACAAAAGATGAGAGAAAATGAAGCTATCTGATAAAATTGAGTCTATTGCAGGATCACAAACGGTTGCCTTTACGGCCTTGATTCAGCAATTACGGCAGGAAGGCAAAGAGATTATCGATTTAGCCGTGGGCGAGCCGGAATTGGACACGCCGGCTGCGGTGATCGACGCCACAAAAAATGCCCTGGACGCCCAGAAAACGCGCTACGGTCCGGTAAACGGTATTTCCGAACTCCGCGGCCTGCTGGCAGCGCAATTCGGCAGCTATAATCTCGACAACATCCTGATTACGAATGGATCCAAGCAGGCCTTGTTTATGATTTTTCAGGTTATCTGCGACCCTGGCGATGAAGTCATTATTCCGATGCCCTACTGGGTGAGCTTTATCGAACAGGTCAAGCTTGCCGGTGGCAGGCCGGTGCTGGTTGCCACTAGAGATCACCAGTTGGACTGTGACGCTATCGAGGCTGCCGTTACCCCGCAGACAAAGGCGGTTCTGGTCAACTCGCCCAACAATCCCAGCGGAGCGGTGTATCCAATGGCCGATTTAAAAAAAATCGCGCAGCTGGCCGACGATCATAACCTGCTCATTATCGCAGATGAAGCCTATAATGCCTTTGTCTATGATGGAGGCGCGCATGTGAGCATGTTCGACATCGAGGGGATTCGCAACCGGTTAATTGTGACGCGAAGTTTTTCAAAAAGCTTCAGCATGACCGGCTTCAGAATCGGGTATATCGCCGCCCCCGGGCAGATGACTGCAGCCCTGGCTAAAATTCAGAGTCATCTGAGCGGCAATGTCTGCACCTTTGCCCAATACGGCGCCCTGGCCGCCCTGTCGCTGGATGACCGGTTCCTTTCGGCGCGGCAGGCCGAATTGGCGCATAAAAGAGATATCGCCTTTCAAGATATATCCGGGCTGTTTCCCTGCATTCGGCCCCAGGGGGCATTTTACCTCTTTCCGGATGTATCTGCGGCTTTAAAAGCCAATCAAACGTCGGAAATTTTGGCCGCACGCCTTTTAAAACAGGCCGGCGTGGCAGTGGTCCCGGGGGAGGCATTTGGTATGGCAACGCATTTGCGCATATCATATGCTGTTTCCGAAGAAAATCTTAGAAAAGGCCTTGATCGAATCGCAGAGGTATTATGATCGGCATCATTGGTTTCGGGCGCTTTGGGGAACTGACAGCCCGGTATCTGGCAGAGGATTTTGACGTTTTGGTTTTTAATCGAACCGATAAATCCACTGAAATCCAAAAAACCGGCGCCCGCAAAGCATCTTTAAAAACGGTTTGCCAGCAAAAAATCGTTATTGTGTGCGTTCCGATCTCGACATTCAAGCAGGTTCTGGTTGACATCGGGCCGCTTTTAAAAAAGGATGTTCTGGTGGTCGATGTGTGCTCGGTAAAGGTCTACCCGACCCAGTGGATGAAACAGTTCCTGCCCGAGACGGTATCGATTCTGGCAACCCATCCGATATTCGGGCCCGACAGTGCTGCCGATTCCTTAAAGGGTCGCAAAATTTTTTTAAGCCCGGTCAGAATCACGCAAAAGCAATATCAAGAGATCAAAACCTATCTGGCTTCAAAAGAACTGGTCCTGATCGAATCAACCCCGGAGGATCATGATGAACAAATCGCCATCAGTCTGGCGCTGACCCATTATATCGGAAGAAGCTTATCTGAATTCGGCGCCGTCCCGCTCAATATCGATAGCGAGGGTTATAAACGGCTGTTGCATATACTGGGGGTCGTGGCGCATGACACCTGGCAGTTATTTAATGACATGCACCGGTATAATCCTTACGCTAAAGAAAAACGCGCGGCCTTTATGCGGGCCATGAAAAAAATTGATAAACGGCTCGATTGATTATTTTTTAGAAAAGGATTGACAGTTATTCAAGAAATTAGGTATAGATAACCATCAGCAATCGGGTGGACGAATGATTATGAATTCCAACATCAATTTATTTTTTATTTTTGGGCGCTTCTTTTTTAGCTTTAGAGGCGTCCATCCGGTTGTCTGACGTTAAACTGTAATCGTTAAACACCCCGGGTGGACTTAATCAGCCACTCGGGGTTTTTTATTAAAAAAAGCCTCGAGAAAAACTCGGGGCTTTTTTATTTTAAAGTATAATTGGAGGCTCTTATGACACTAAAACAAATTTCAGTACCCATCGAAAATTCTCGTGACCGGCTGTATGAACTCACCAGTGCACTGGAAAATAAGGGAATCACCCCCAGAGCCCTGACCCTGGTTGATACGGGAAATTACGGCGAACTGCGCATCCTTGTTTCCGATGTCGTCGCCGCCAGGCAGATCTTGCTGCAAAAAGATATGCCCGGGCGCATCGATGATGTCGTTGCCGTGGAGGTCGAAAACACCACCGGGCAATTATCCAGGTTGATCGCGAAGTTAATGGATGCCGACATCAAAATTAAATACAGCTACGCTAGCGCAAGCGTTAATTTAGGAAAAACAATCATGATTTTCTGTTTCAATGACAATGACAAAGCCATTCGCGTTTTAACGGAAAAACATATCCGGCCTCTGGAGTACAATAGTATTGGCATGCTGGAAGCGGCAGCCTGAAATTCCGGAAGCGTGTCTGCCCAATGACAGAGCGCGATTGAAGATATCATAATTATAAATTTGCAACACCCGATTAAACCCATGTCATCTGCTAAAGGGATTCAAGCAGATAAGGATTGTAGCCATGAAAAATCTTAAACTCGCATCACAGGAAACACAACAGCGTACCATTGTCAAGGTAAACGGCGTTGAAATTGGTCGTGATTTTGTCGTAATTGCCGGGCCCTGCAGCGTGGAAAGCGAGGCGCAGATATTAGATACCGCCCGGGCGGTTAAGGCTGCCGGCGCCGATATGCTGCGCGGCGGCGCTTTTAAGCCGCGGACATCACCCTACGCTTTTCAAGGGCTGGGTATTGAAGGTTTGAAAATATTGGAAAGCGCCAAAAATGAAACCGGGCTGCCGATTGTCACCGAAGTGGTCGACCCCCGGGATGTCTCCTGGGTGGCGGAGTTTGCCGATGTGCTTCAGATTGGGACCCGCAACATGCAGAATTTCTCTCTTCTCAAAGAAGTCGGGAAATCCGGACGCCCGGTGCTTCTCAAACGGGGTATGTATTCCACTCTCGAAGAATGGCTCAACTGCGCCGAGTACATTCTGAGTGAAGGCAACCCGGATGTGATTCTGTGTGAGCGCGGTATTCGCACCTTTGAAACCTATACCCGCAACACCCTGGACCTGAGCGCGATTCCGGCGATAAAAGAGTTGAGCCATTTGCCGATCCTCATCGATCCGACCCACAGCACCGGACGTATCAGTTTGATCGGTTCGATGAGCCTGGCAGCGGTCGCCGCCGGCGCAGATGGGATGATGGTCGAGGTCCATCCCAACCCTGAATCGGCCATGTGCGATGCGGACCAGGCCCTGACACCGGCCCTCTTTTCAAACATCATGACGCGCCTGAGGCCGTTGAAGTCTTTTTTAAATGAACTGCCGTCCGAATAGACCAGCAAAACGGACTCGCAGCTGAAGTGAGGTAAAAAATGAAACCTGAAGATATTCATAAAAAAATTAACAAGATTGATCGGGAACTGCTCGTTTTACTCCAGGAACGCATGGGGTTGGCGCTGCGATCAAAAAAATTCAAGCAAACCCAACGCGACCCGGCTCAGGAGAATGACTTGCTGGCGCGCGTGGAACGCTTAAATCTGGATCTGATCGAAAGCTCGTTTACGCGGCAGTTGCTAAAGACAATTGTCGAAGAGACCAAGCGGCTTCAGGATGAAGACCGTGCGCTGGCGGCATTTCAGGGGGAACATGGGGCTTACGGTGAGGTGGCGGCCCGGCAGCTGGTTCCCAAAGGCGCCTATATTCCCTGTATGGAGTTTATCGATGTATTCCGCGGCGTTGAAGAGGGTTACTTCGATCTCGGAGTGGTACCGGTCGAAAACTCTCTTGAAGGCGCTGTTACCCAGGTAAATGATCTACTGACGACTACAGAACTTAAAGTCATCGGTGAAGTCAAAGTAATTGTCAGCCACTGCCTGCTGGCCACCGAAGCAACGGATTATCGTGAAATCCGCCAGGTTTTTTCACATCCCCAGGCCCTGGCCCAATGCCGCAATTTTCTGATGCGCAACAAGCTTGAGGCCCGCCCGTATTATGATACCGCCGGAGCGGCCAAAATGCTGGCCCGGGAAAATCCCAGAGCGGCGGCAGCCATTGCCAGTTCTCTGTGTGCTGAATTGTATGACCTTGAAATAATTAAAGCGGGCATTGAAGACGGGCCTTCCAATTCCACGCGCTTTTTGCTCCTGGCCCGCGAACCGCATCCTGACAACGGAGATAAAACATCCATCATCTTTGCCGTACCCCATGAGGCCGGCCGGCTTTATGCGGTTCTCAAACTGTTTGCCGATGCCGAAATTAACCTGACGCGGATCGCCTCGATGCCGCTGCGTTCGGATCCCGGCAACTACAGTTTCTTCCTCGATTTCGAAGGCTCCGATAAGGAGCCAAAAGTTGCCGAGGTCTTGAAAAAAATGGAGGATCTGGCGAAATGGGTGAAGTATCTGGGCAGCTACCCGGTTGATACGGCAACATCATAATAGACATTGAAAGACATCTTTTCTTTCAAGCAGCCCGCGATATCAGTGAACCACCATTACCGGACAGTCAGCATAGTGAATGACTTTACGGCTGACACTGCCCACCAGAAAACCCTTCAAAGTGCCAAGCCCCCGGGTTCCCATTACAATCAGGTCGGCCTTGGCTTTTTGGGCTTCTTTCAGTATCGAGTCGGCTTCTGAACCTTCGCGCAATTCCTGGTTGACAACCAGGGAGGTGCCGCCCAATTTCTGGCGCGCCTCATCAAGGACAGCTTGCGCCGCGGCCTTGCGCCTGGCAAAGAGTTTCTCATAATCGGTGTAGCCTATAAAGTCCGCCGGATTGGAAAAGGCATGAACAAGCCATAAATTTGCTTCAAAACGTTCGGCTATAGATTTGGCACATGTCAACGCCTTGTGGCTGCACTCGGAGCCATCAACAGCGATAACGACATTTTTAAACATTTGTCACCTCCGCTTTTGATTAGATATGCACCAGCAGTTTTAAGTTATTCGGTTTCGGATTGCGTTTCCGCCGAAGGCATAACCTGACCGGTACCATATGAGGGGGAGAATTCAGCCCGGGCTGCGGAAGATATGATCGTATAGCTTTGAAGCAGGCGGTTACCAAGCAGTTCAGCTAGACGTTTAAATAAAACAAGACTGTTGATTGGATCTCTGTCCAGAATCTTTTGTAACTTTTGCTTATCAAAACTGAGCAGCTTCGTCGGGGCCGTACATTCTGCGGATGCAGAAAAATTCTGCCGGCCGATCAGACTGGACCAGCCAAATGCCTCCCCGGCATGGCTGACGATATAAACAACCTGCCCGGTTTCCCCCAGACTCAGCCGGACGCGACCTTTTAGCAAAACATAAAATGCATTCGCCGGATTGCCTTCGCGAAAGAGCAATTCCCCTCGCTGATGGGATTCTGTCTCTGAGATTCCCATTATTTTTTTCACAAAATCCTTGGGCATTGCCCAAAAAATATCTTTTTGTTTTAAATACATATTTTTCATCTCCTAAGCCTATAACGCTTCTTAATTTTCATTTCATCTATACAGTGATGACGAATTTCCCAATCTCACAGATTGGCCTTAAGCTTCATGGTAGACGGGTTGCCCGATTTCCTCTAAAGAGAAGTTATAAAAGACATGATGCCCGTCGTAATCAAGTACCCGCAGGTCGTCAGTTTGTTTTAGATCGCCCAAAATCACGTTAAAGTGTTTCCCGTAGCGCTGTTTCACCAACTCCTCGGGAACTTCATAGGCGATGTATTTCTTGATGCCTTTCTGGGTTAGCTTTTCTATCAATTGGGGTTCGTTCAGGGATGCATAGGTGGTCAGAATGAGAATGGGCCCTGTTCCCGTAAAGAAAATGCCTGCTTTCATAACCCACCTCCTTTCAGTTAAATGGTTTCTGATTTACCAAAGGAGAATAGAAAGCTTTCACAGGTGAGAACTCGGCAAAAACCAGCTCAAGATGGCAGGAAAATAATTGGCAAAAATTCCAGCGAGATATCCGTGGTAAGATCTTTGTGAGCGTTAGGATCCAGCTCATGAGGACGTCACATCAAACCGGCCAGATAATCATTCTGGTTGCTTGAACGTCAGGCGCGTGCCCTCCAGTTTATATCAGATTATCAAAAGGTCGATGGAGATTTAAAAGGAACACTCGGTCAAAACGAAATATCGATTATATATAAAGCTTTCAATTCATAAATTAAGGTTGCGTTCGTTGATGTCAAGAAAAGGGATAATATCTTAAATCACGGGGAAACAGGATTAATATGAATCGAACCATGCCGTGCGATAATCCGGCGGCCGTTTTCCCAGATCTGATCGACTTCTTCGGCCGTCAGGCCGGCTCCGAAGGCGATTGCGCGTCGCTGTTTGGCATCCAGAATCTCTGCCGATATATGACAATCGGTGTTTAACAGCAGTTTGGCACCGGACTCCCTGGCCCGTTGGGCCACCCAGCCATTGGCCATGCTGTGTCCTTTATGGCTGGTAATTTCCAGATGAACGCCAAGCTCGGCGGCCCGGGCCGCATCTTCGGGCGTGATAAGGCCCGGATGGGATAGAAGATCCACCTTGGCCTCGATGGCCGCCCGGTTGGTTCCCGGGGCAACCGGCTCCATGATGGTTTCGCCGTGGACGACGACCCATTTGGCACCCGTCGAACGGGCTTTTTCGGCTAAAGCGGCAATTTTACGCGGCGGTATGCTGGTCAACTCAACACCGGGAATCAATGGCAGGTGCCAGTTTTTATCCCGTGCGGGGGCGCCCGGCGGGTTTAGAGGGGCCGTGGTGGTCTCCCCTCCGGGCACTGTCCCCGGATGCCACTCCTGCCCAAGCTCATCTACAAACTTAAGCAGGTTTTCAAGAGCCCACTCCAGATTTGAACTGTCGACGTGATCGGTAATGGCCAACCCCAGGCAGCCGCGCACAATGGCCCGCTGCATCAACCCGGCCGGGATCATCCCGCCGTCGCTAAAAACGGTATGGGTGTGAAAATCATAGAACCCTTCGTTTGACATGGGTTTTCTCCTAGAAGCCCAATTGGGTTACAACCCAATTGGGCGTTATCTGTTATTCGTTATTTATTAATAGTTTAAAAGGGGTCATATCTAATTTTATTGCTTGCCGATCATAAGAATATATAAAGAGGTTGCAATCGAATCCTAATAATGACTGGCAAATAACGGTTAACGCCTAATTGAGCGGGGATCGCTCAATTAGGGCGGTGAATGTTGCCAGAGGTCGTTTTCGGTGATCTCATAATCGGGACGCTCTTCGGTGATCTCCTTGCGGATTTGCAGAAACATCTCCCGGACCTTTGCAAGCCGCCCGCCTTCCAGTTCCCGGGCCTTGCGCGTATAGAGCCCGCGTTCCAGTTCCGACCCGCGATCATTGATTTCCCGCTTTAAAAAACTATGGATAGATTCCCTGAACTCACCGAGGACCTTGCCGCCCCATAGGAGAAAGACCAGTCCGGCTTTTTCCAGTACATCGGCATCAAAAACAATCCGGGCCTCAAGGGTCAGGGGCAACTCGGCCTTGCCCTTATGCGCCTGGATGCAATGACCGATGGCTTTGCATTCATCGTTGCCATAACCCAGATCTTTGAGAATTTCTACCGCCAGCTGATTCCCGGCAACATCGTGACCCAGCGTCTTAAAATCAGGGGTGCAAAAACCGATGTCGTGTAAAAGGACGCTGGGAATTAAAATACCATAATCAACGGAACCCTCGTCCTCGGCAATCACAAGCGCTCGATGAAGATCGCGCATCACATGGGTAAAATTGTGGTGGAGCAAATCGGCTTCAGCATAGCGGCGTCGGGCTTCTTCATAAACTTTTAGTATCCTGGGATCTCGCTGTATGTATTCGTCCAGAGTCGGTATCAAAACGCAGGTTCCTCCTTAGGGCCGGCTTTTATCTTTGGCAGGCTTCATCAAAGTTTCAAATTTAGACAGAATTGCTTCGATGAATATGGCATCGTTGACATGGCCTTCCAGCTCGCAGATTTCGATTTCAGGGTTCAATTTGGTTTTCAGGGTTTCAATGAACGCCTGATCCGCATCGGTGTCACGAAAATGCAAACCCTCTTTGTTATAAAACGAAAATCCGCCCATTGGAATAGCCACAATAACAGGGGCGGTCGCCTGATTGAGCCGCGCGACCATCACCTCGGCCACCTGCACCATCTGTTCGGCGGTCAAACGCACCAGCGTTATATGGGGATTGTGTTTGACATAGGGCTGGTTACGGTAAATCTCCGGTACCGTTTCCAGTTCACGCAATGTGATGATGTCCAGCCCGCCGGGCACCACCAGCCGGGGGATACCCTTTAATCCTCCGGCCAGCAGGCGATTGGCGTCACCGGCATGGATGCCGCCGAATATCTCGTCGGTAATTTCGTGGGTACTCAAGTCAAACAGGCCGTCCAGCAGGCCCTCAACCGCCAATTCCTCCATGGCCTGGCCGCCGGTACCATTGGAGTGAAAGGCGAAAACCTCATATCCGCCGGCCTCCAGCTGCGGTTTGATAACCAGAGCCGCCGGAGTGGTCTGGCCATAAATCGTGATGCCAATTTTCAGCGACGTGCCCGAGGTTTTCAGGGATCCGGCCCGAACCATCCCCACCACAGCCCCCACGGCGTTCGACAGCACCTGCCGCATCAAGGAGTTGAGCCCCAGGATATCGACCACCGAGTGCATGATCGTCAGATCACGGGTGCCCGTGTAGATCCCAAAGGGCGTCTGTCCGGAGGCCACCGTGGAAACCATCATCTTGGGAACCCCCAGGGGCAGTGCCCGCATGGCGTAGGTGCCAACCTCGGTGCCCTGGGCCCCGCCGAGCCCGATGACGCCGCAAATACGGCCCTGATCATAAAGCTGCTTTAAAATTTTGGCCGAGCCGCGGGACATCGCCCGAATACCCCGGTTGCGGGTCTCTTTTTCGGCACTTCTGGCAATCAGATCAGCCCGGTCCTCCCCGCCTCGTTCTGCAATCTGATCGGCCGACACATCCGGTGTTGGGCCGGCCGGATCGCGTGGCGCCAGAATGCCGGTATCCAGAACCACCGTGGAAAAGCCGGCCGCTTCGATACGCGATTTCACAAAGGCGGTTTCCGGTCCCTTGGTGTCCAGTGTGGCAATAATGGCAATGGCTTTGTCGGGCATTTCGGTTAGCCGATCACTTTTATGGATATGGTTCAATTCGGATAGATATTATACCGGTCGAAAGGTTCTGTTCCAAAAATCTCTGTTTCTGACCTCCACTTTGACTTTCTTGATTTCTTCGATAAACTCGGCCATTATCTCGGCTTTTTTATAAATTATTTTTTTGCCTTTTTCGGCGCTGGCCGTAAAGGGATTGCCGGGATACCCGATCAGGCCGGTGTCACTGTATTCCTGGTGGTCCATGGGGACCCAGGCCACATTCTTGCCGTGCATTTCGAGAAACGGGGATCCGTTTTTCTTGGTAAATTTGTCACTGACATCTGAAATCCACTTGGGTGGATGGGTATACTCTTTTTCGGTCCGATCCAGATGAACCAGTTTTTTCCCGTATAATTGTTCAAAATACATGCACTCGGCCGCTTCCACTTCACTACCGTGCCAGCCGGGCGCTTCTTCGGGCGGATTTTCAATGATTCCGGCATCTCCAATCAGCCCGGGCACCGCTTCGGCATCGTTGCGGTAACAGCAGATGAACGCCCCGGTTTCATAGCGCAGCGCGCGCAAGGCCGGATCCACCGCTTTCATGTTGGATGTATGGCCGGTGGCGTAAATGAGCTTGTTAAAGCCATTGTGCAGCAACGAGCGGCCGACTTCGTACAGGACGTTTTGATAGGTTGCGGCGCTCAAAGTGACGGTTCCGGACGCAATTCCGGGCGGATGCAGGTGCTGGGGAGAATAGCCGAAGGGAATCAGCTCGTAATAGGGCACGTTGGCCATTTCCGCAGCTATCTGACAGGGCAGCTCGGTGGCGATGCTGTCGGTACACACCGGACAATGCCGGCCATGCTGCTCGGTGCTTCCCAGCGGAATGATGACAATGTCGGTTTCTTTGAGCCATTCGCGAACCTCCAGGTAGCCACAGCGAAAAAGATTATAGATCTTTTCCTCCTTAACCTCATTTTTCTCTTCATATTCCATTTTAAACCTCCAGGATTAAAGTTAATCGTTATTTGTTATTTGTTATTTGTTATTTGTCAAAAAGGTATATTCGTCGATCTATCCTACCGTGATCAAAATTCAAAAAGGTCCCAATGCGTCTATTTCTTCATACCAATAACCATTAACCCATAACGAATAACCCCCATTGCGTTTTTACTCAATGGGGAACTATAGCTTATTGGTTAAACGGATTAGGGCGGCGCGTCGATGGGCGTCCATGGTCTCAAACTCGCCCTGTCGCACCGAGTAAGGTGCCAGAACTTCAACACCGCGTTGGTCCACCCACTGGTGGGTCATGACTTTTAAAAAGTGGCCGACCCACAATCCGCCGGTGTAGCGCGCCCCCTGCCCGGTCGGCAAAATATGGTTGGTGCCGGCTACCTTGTCGGCAAACACCTCTGCCGCCGCTTCACCCAGAAAAAGCGAACCATAGGATGTCAATAAAGGTAAAAGGCTTTTGGCATCTTTGGTGTGGACCTCCAGATGCTCGGGGGCATAGGCATTGGCCCATTCACAGGCCTCTTCTAACGTCGCAACAACGGCCACATCACCTTTATCCTCCCAGGATTGGCGGGCCACCTCCTCGGTGGTCAGATCCTTTAACTGCCGTTCGATTTCGGCCAGCACCTGCTCGCCGAGTTTCTGTGATGTCGTAACCAGAGCGCCCCGGGCCTGGGGGTCATGTTCACATTGAGCCAGCAGATCCGCTGCAATGTAGTCGGCCCGACCGGTCTCATCGGCAATCACCATGCATTCACTCGGGCCGGCCAAAAAATCAATGCCCACGGTTCCGAATACCTGCCGTTTGGCTTCCATGACATACTGGTTGCCGGGGCCGACGATTAAATCCACCGCATCAATGGTTTCGGTGCCGTATGCCATGGCCGCGATGGCCTGGGCTCCACCCAAACAGTAAATCTCATCGGCGCCGATTTTAACCATGGTATATAAAATGGCCGGATTGATTCGTTTTTCCTGCCCCGGTGAAGAACAGGCCACCAGGCGCTTGACGCCCGCCACCTTGGCCGGCACCAGCGACATTACCGCCGATGTCAGGCAGGGGTATCTTCCGGCCGGCACATAGGCCGCACAGGAATCGACCGGCACCAGGCGGTGCCCCATGAAAACCCCTGGAATCATCTCCTGTTCAAATTCCGTAATCTGCGCCCGCTGGGATTCGGCAAACGCCGTCACACGTTCAATCGCAAAATCAAGCCCTTCGATTATCTCGGCCGGCAGTTCTTTTTGGGCCGCTTCGAATTCGGCTTCGCCCACCTTCATGGGACCGTCAAAGTCATCAAATGTCTTCGCAAAATGGGCCAGCGCTGCATCGCCGTCCCTGCGTACCGTGTCAATGATCTCTTCAACCCCCTGCCGCAGGGCTTTTACATCGGCTTCCAGTACCGGTTTGGCTTTTTTTAAATAGTTTACTTGCATTCATCTCTCTCCTTTAATCTAGTTCTTTGATATATTTTTGAATCTTCGATAACGCCGCGATAATGTCATCCATGCCGCCGGGCTCGTCCAGCAGAACCTGGTGGCGTAAAACCAGCGTCCGGCCGCAGGCCTCTTCGGTGGCGGGACAGCCGGGATTGACCAGATCGACGGCTTCCCGGTAGCGTTCCAGAACCTCGGCGCAAAGATACTTGCTCAGGTTTTCTACCTTAAAGACCGGATGGGCATACAACGGTTTGCGGTCACCCGGAACAAACGGAATGCCTTCGGCATTGAGGGCCTGGCAAAGTCTTTGCGGTTCCAGACCCGCAAAAACATCCGGTGTGTATCGGATCAGGTAATAGTAATATCCATGTTTCATGGACATACCATCGGCCCGGATATGGCGCAGCCCGGGGATCTGCGCGATGCCCCGTGTCAGGCGGTCCGCATTGGCCTGGCGCCGGGCATCTTCGGCCGCAAATCGCTGCAGCTGTCCCAGCAGCACGGCAGACTGAAATTCAGAAAGGCGGTAGTTGCTCGATACCTGCTGACAGGTTAAATCCGAGGAACGTACGGCCTGCTTTTCTCGAAAGCGACCGAATGCCCGCAGGGCCACCACTTTTTCGGCCAGGTCTGAGTCATCCGTCAATATCAGTCCGCCTTCACCGCAGGTTAGCGTTTTATTCGACTGGAAGCTGAAGGTCCCCAGGGCGCCCCAGGTGCCCGCCTTTTTACCATCTAAATCCGCATCGATCGCCTGGGCGCAATCTTCAAGCAGCGCCACATTCTTCTGCTCGGCCACCGCCTGCAACTGCGGCATGTCCGCCATGTGCCCGGCCAGGTGAACGGGCATAATGACCCGGGTATTGGAATTGATACGGCGCAGCACATCACCGGGATCCAAACAATAGCTTTGGGGATTTATATCCGCAAACACCGGCACCGCACCCACCATCAGTACCGATGTAACCGTGGAAATAAATGTGTATGGCGGCACAATGACTTCGTCACCGGGCCGGATGTCCAGGGCCCGCAGCGCCACCTCGATCGCTGTGCTCCCGTTGGATACCGGCAGGGCATAACGGGCCCGATGCAAATCGCCGAACCGTTTGCCGAAAAGCGTTCCCAGTGCCTCCGGATCGTCGCCCTGAAGCCCGGCAAACCAGCGGTCGCTTTTTAACACTTTATCCAGCCACTGTTTCTCTTCTTCACCGCCGCGGGGCCAGCTGGGATAGGGTTTTGTTCTGACGGGTGTTCCGCCGTTCAGGGCTAATTTGGCCATTAGGTGATTTCCTCTTCGCTTTCAACACCCCAACGCGTTTCCCGGATAATTTCCAGCATACGACGATTATGGCGCTGCATGGCTTTTTCTGCGGCCTTGGCCTCGCGCTTGCGGAAGGCCTCGAGTATATTTTTATGAAATGCCAGGAATTCCGTGTAATGCGGCGATAGTTTAAACGCCAGCGGCAAGGCTTTATAGCGTAACCCCTCGAGAATTTCGTTGAGCAGTTCATTGCCGCAGGCCTGGTAGATCAGAAGGTGGAAATCGTGATCCGACCGGGAATAGGCCACATCATCTTCATGTTTGACAATCAGCTTTTGCTCGCTCAGAATTTTTTCCATGCGGGCAATAATTTCCGGAGTCGCCCGCTCGGCACCAAGCCGCGCGGCCATGGCCTCCATGGTCTCGCGCACCTCATAGAGCTCCAGCGCCATTTTTCGGGTCAACTCAACCAGCCGCACGCCCTTATGGGGCGTATGGGAAACGATTCCTTCCTGCTCGAGTCTTCGAATCGCCTCCCAGATCGGGGTCCGGCTCACCCCCAGTTCCTGGGTTAGCCTTTCAACGTTCAATGAGCTGCCCGGTGCAAACCGTCGATCGGCGATCATCTCTTTGAGAATATCATAGACCTGGGTGTTGAGATTGGTTCTAACCACCCGATAACTTTTTGTTTTCGCTCGAGGCATCTGTCCATCCTTTTCGAAGCAAGCTGCTGGGTTTATGAGATGGGTAACATCTCGGCATATCAAAGTCAACATATTTCATGAAACATAAAATATGTTTTATGAAATTTCTTGACGGCCATAAGTTAAATCTGGTACAGAATCCAGGATACAATAAGTGGATTTCAGGTGTTCCGCCGCAGGCGGATTCAAATGTTCAGCGTTTAAATAACAGAGATCAGGAGCCAGAGGACAGAGGTCAGATGACAAAGAGCAACTATTTCTGTTTTCTGACATCTGTCATCTGTTTTCTATGAAACCCTGATCAGGGGGGAACCATCATGCCGGAAAATGTAAAACAACGAAGTGAAAAGGCACGCCGGGAATGGATTCAAATCGACGCCCTTGCCTGCGGCACCGGCTGGGATGAAAAGGACCTTACCAAACCTCAAATTCTGATCGAAGATGTCTTCGGCGCCAGCCATCCCGGTAGCTATCATTTAGATGGTCTGGCACAGGAGGCCTCGATCGGTGTATTTCAGGACGGCGGGCGACCTGCTAATTTCCATGGAACCGATCTGTGTGACGGATGGGCGATGCTGCATGACGGAATGAATTATATTCTGGCTTCACGCGAAATCCTTTGTGATCTGGTGGAGGTCCATGGCCGTGTCATTCCCTGGGACGGGATGGTGCTGATATCATCCTGCGATAAATCCGTACCGGCCCACCTGATGGCCGCCGCCCGTCTAAACATTCCGGCCATCCACCTTCCGGGAGGCAGCAATCGCATCGGCCCTCATATGTCCCATAGCGTGCTGGTGGGCGATACCGCCACAAAGATGCGACAGGGAGAAGATGTATCCCGGCAAATCCGTGATTTCAAACTCTCAGGATGTCCGGGCTTTGGCGCCTGCCAGTTTATGGGGACCGCCAGTACCATGCAGTGCATGGCGGAGGCACTGGGAATGACAATGCCGGGCGCCGCCCTGACACCGGCAAGCCTCTTTGATATTCGCCGGGGGGCGCGCCAGACCGGTGAGCAGATCATGAACCTGATCCGCACCGGAATTACCCCCGCCGATATTTTAGGCCCGGCAGCCTTTGAGAACGCTATTCGGGTGCACGCCGCCATTTCCGGTTCGACCAACGCATTGCTTCATCTACCCGCCATTGCCCATGAACTGGACATCACGATCAGCGAAGCCCTCTTTGATCGCATCAACCAGGAAACACCTTATCTGGGCAATATTCAACCCTCGGGTCGGTATTTAAGCGAGCTTTTCTGGTATGCCGGTGGAATTCCGCGTGTGCAAATCGAGCTGGGCGACATGCTGGATTTAAATGTCATGACGGTTACCGGTAAAACCTTAGGAGAAAATCTCGTCGAGATCGAAAAGGAAGGCTTCTTCAGGCGCGGAGAGGGCTACCTGGCCAATTACCATTTAAAGCGCGAAGATGTGATTCATACGCGCGAAAAGAGCACGGAATTCGGCTCCATTGCGGTGTTAAAAGGCAACCTGGCACCGGAAGGTGCTGTCATTAAATATTCGGCGGTCGATCCCGGTATGATGGCTCATCAGGGTCCGGCCAGGGTGTTTGATCGAGAGGAGGACGCGCTGGATGCTATTTTAAAGGGCCGCGTTGAACCCGGATCGGTGATCATCCTGCGCTATGAAGGCCCCCGCGGCAGCGGCATGCCCGAAATTCTGGCAACCACCGAAGCGCTGGTGACCATCCCGGCGCTGAGCAACACCGCCATTGTTACCGACGGCAGATTTTCCGGAGCCACCCGGGGGCCTTGCATCGGTCATGTTTCACCCGAGGCAAGCCGGGGGGGGCCGATTGCCCTGATCGAGGATGGAGATCAGATATCCATCGATATCCCCAACCGCAAACTGGCCGTGATCGGCTGTAACGGGAAGCAGATGTCACCGGACCAGGTAAGGGCCCATCTGGCCGACCGCAAAAAAAATTGGAGGCTGCCGGATTTGCAGCACACCAGCGGCGTTTTGAAACGCTACGCCCGGCGCGCGGCGTCGGCCATGCAGGGCGCCTATCTGGAAGACTAATAAATTAAAGCGGCTTTAAGGATTCCGAAAGGTTTTAAAAGTTTCGCCCCTGCAGTGCTGGAATCGAAGCGTTTCGAGTTTCGCGTTACGTGTTTGGGGTTAGAATATTGCAACATAGAATCTGGAGTGCATGACCCGTAACTGGTAACCCGCAACGCGCAACGATAAAAAGAACCCAATACTCCAAAATTTTTACAACTTGAGAGGAGGATATGAAGATGGGTGATGAAAGTGTCGTCAAATATGATGAAATGGGTGTTATGGATGGTGGCACCATCGGCCTTCCGCGGGAGATGAACCGGGATATATGGCTAAAGGAGGTGTTCCCGGAATGGGGTTCATTTCTGAATTATGAGATCGCCAATTTTGAGGTCCCCGACGGCACGGGGTGTCTGTGGTATTTCGGAGGTCCCTCGTATGCGCTCAAATCCCAGGCCGGTGCTGTGTTTACGGTTGATCTGTATTCCGGGCCCAGCATTTTTACGGACTATTCTTACTGCGGCGTTTGCCGCACCAGCGGTGCTGAAAAACTGCACTGGATGCGCCTCAACCCGCATGTGATCGATCCCTGGAAATTCGAGCGCCTGGATGCGGTGTGTGTAACGCACCACCATCAGGACCACATGGATTTTTACACCATTGCCGCCGCGCTGCAAACGACGAACTGCAAATTCATCGCGCCGCCTGAAGCCGCCCGGCGGATGGTAAAAAATATGGGCGTTCCGGAGGACCGCATGATTGTGGCCAAAGTCGGCGAGAGCGTCCAAATCGAAGACATGAAAATCGACCTGGCCCCCAACTTCGATACCATCGCCACCAAAACCGGTTTTGAAACACCGGCCCCCTTCGAAGAGGTGGCGGTCAGTTTCATCTTCAATACGGCCGGCGGTAATATCGCATTTTTGGGAGACACCCTTTACCACAACGGTTACCGCATGGTCGGCGAGAAATACGGGGTGGACGTGGTCACCATGAACATGGGCAACAACGCCCCGGGTTACACCGACAAAATGTCTCCCTGGGATGTCTGGCGTATAGCCGAAGCCTTGAACGCCAGGGTGGTTATCCCCATGCACCATGACAACTGGGGCAATTGCCATGAAGACCCCGCCTATCTGGAGGACATTGTCAGCCGTAAAAGCAAAGAAAACAGGCCCGAAATGAAGACGGTGGTTCTGCTGGCGGGCGCGCGTTACATCCATCCCGAAGACAGCAACATCGGTCGCTACGTCTATCCGGATTGGCGCGAGCGCATGGACTGGAAAAAAAGCCAGGAATACGGTCCCGAAGCCGAGTAGACGCCTTAATCAACGATGGCGACCGTAACCGCAATACCCAATTCGGTTGCTTTGGTAATCGCGGCATCCATCATCATACGGACTCCTTTGGAGGTCAGTGCTTTTTTGTCTTTAAATGGCATCGGCTTTCCCTCCAGGGAAGCGTTATCAGAAGTGGTTTCAAAACCACTTCTAGACATCGATTTTTTTAACCACGACGCTGTCACTATCACGTTCGGCCCTGAGCACAAAATCATGGACATTCAACTGCAAACACATGATCGGATCTTCGGGAGGAAAATGCGGTTTTTCCGGGTCAAAAAACTTCTGGGTTGTTTGATTATAAATGATCTCTTTGATGGCCTCATTGTGATTGTAGTCGGCGGCACCCAAAAGATGCGCAATATAGCGGCCGCACCATTCATCTTCAGGCGCCTTGTATTTTAAGGCCCATCCCATGGAGACCAGGCTCACCCTTGGCGGCTGTTTAGATCGAATATAGCGAACAATTGATCCTGCCAGCGCATAGCTGGCCGGCAACACCTCGTCGGCAACATCCAGGGCGGCCAGGACGCCCTGGACGCCGGAAGAGGTCCTGTGGACCACCGTTTTGCCTTCAAAAAAAGCCCGGCCCTTTTTAAGGATCTCGCTGGGTGAATTACCCAGATCAAAGCCTTCGATGGGTATCCCCTCCACCTCGCCGATCAGAACGAGCTCTTTATTTTTCTCCTTGAGGGCAAATGCCTCTTGCGGGGTTCCAACCAGAACCGATTTTTCAATACCCAGGGAAAACAGCAGGGGTTCGCAGGTAAAGGCACGGAATACATCGATGATAACCGCCACGCCCCGCGCGGTCTGGGCCCCTTCCAACAGTCGTGTGTGAGTTACATCCATTTTGATTTTCTTTTTGATTGACAAAAAAAGTGAATATCGGTAAAGATTTAGCACACATGTGCAAATAGTGCACATGTGAGCGCCCGTTATATAGCGCATCTATTCGAATAAAACAAGTCCCAAATCTGTTTTTTATCTCGTTTTGTTGGCAGGCGATATCAACGACGGCCACACCAGCAGCAGGCAAAATCAACTGCTGCAGCGGGCCGCAAAAATGGGGAATTTTAAAGCCAAAGGATCAAAGGAGTTATCTCAAAATGAACGCCCGTATTAACTGGCGTCAAATTCCATGGGAGACTGTCAGTGAGAAGATCTCCCGTAAACTGGTCAACGGCCAAAACCTGATGATGATCCTTTATCTATTTCAGCCGCATCAGGAATGGCCGACTGAAACCCATGGCACAAACCACTAACATCCATCCCGGTCATCAGGCGGAATACGATGTCATCATTATCGGAGCCGGCATTGTCGGCGCTATGGTTGCCAGAGAGCTGTCCAGATACAATGGCCGTTTTGCGCTGATTGAAAAGGAACCCTTTTCCGGATTCGGGGTCTCCAAGGCCAACCCGTCCATGCTGCATTCGCCCCTGATGTTTCCATCGGGTCCCCTGCGGATCAGGCTGGCTTACAATGCGGCCGCGCGTTACAAAAAACTGGCCGCGGAATTGGATGTGACCTTTAAAAAAGTTGACGAGATATTTCTGGCGTTTGACACCGATCAAATGGCAAAATTAAAAGCGGCCCGGGCCTGGGCGAATCAGAATCATGTTTCCGCCGGGCACGAATTTATAGGTCCCGACAAAATTCGTGAAATCGAACCGCATGTCAGCCAAAAGGCCATCGGGGCATTGTACGGCAGAGGCGTCAGCGGCGCCATCTATGCCACCGAATGGACCTTTGCGTTAACCGAAAATGCGGTCCAAAACGGCTTGGACCTTTATTTAAACTCACCGGTTACGGGTATCAGACGCAACGGGGATTTTAACTACGAGGTATGCACCCCGGCAGGCCAATTTAAAACCCGCTATATCATCAATGCGGCCGGACTGTTTGTGGACGGGGTCGCCAAGATGGTGGGAGACGCCGAAATTCAATTGATTCTCACCAAAGGAACCATGCTTATTCTGGACAAATCGGTTTCGAATCTATTGCACAATATGGTCTATGGTGCCTTTGGCAGGGACCACAGTGAATTGATTACACCGACAGCCCACGGGAACCTGCTTATCGGATTAGGATATTTCGCCTCCCCCAGGCATAGAAACGATACCGGCGTCAGCGGGGAGAAGCTGGCCGAAGTTTTTAACATGGGGAAAAAGCTCGTTCCCGCAATTTCTGAAAAAGACATCATAACGGCGTTCGCAGGCATCCGGTCTGAAAATAATTTGGCCGCCGGTGGCGATTTTTATATCGATCGTTCCAGGCACGCACCCGGTGTCATTCATGCGGCTATCGGTTCACCGGGTTTGACGGCTGCACCGGCGATTGCCGAATACATCATCACATTGCTTGCGGACGCCGGCTTGACGCTGGCGCCGAACAAAAAATTTAACCCCGCCCGGATTGGGTGGCGTCGTTTCGAGCCGGCCTCGGCTGCGCAAAAAGCGCAACTGATCGCGGCCAATCCCAAATACGGGCACCTCGTTTGCCGATGTGAGCAGGTCACCGAAGCGGAAGTTTTAGAAGCCATCAATCGCGGCGCCGATACAATGGATGCCGTCAAACACACGACCCGGGCCGGAATGGGGCGCTGCCAGGGCGGTTTTTGCGGCATTCCCGTATTGAACTATCTGGCGGATACGCTGGGTGTTGGCCCCGGCCGGGTCACCAAGAAAGGAGCGGATTCACATTTAATCACCGCCGTTAAAAAAGTGCCTAAAGTGAGCTAAAGTGCCTAAAGTTATGGAAGTCCAGCATAAAGTCGAATCCTGGGCATACCGCAGGAGCCGGTTCTGGTTGATTTTGAAGACCTGCTCATGAAAAATAAATCTGTTCACACCGTCAGAGGTGAAGGATGGTCCAATGTTTCCAGAGCCGTCACTTTGCCGGGCTCCGGCAAAGTGACCTTCAAGCCCTACGTCACCCCCACTTTCCCTCTGGCAGAAATTGCGACCGCCTTTGAAACTTTCGTCAAACGCATCGACGGGGCGGTAAAGGTGGTTGTAAAACCGAATGAATCAGTCTAATCTCAGAAGTAACAGATGTCAGAGGTCAGACGTCAGAAGACAGATGAACAAACCGCAAGATGAAGCGATTTTCTGTCCTCTGTTCTCTGTCATCTGTTTGTTGACCCCTGTAAGGAGCAAACCATGAATAAGATAATCTTACTAATCGCCACCCACGACACCAAAGAGGACGAGGCCCGGTTTTTAAAATCGTGCATTCAGGCTAACGGGTTCAAGGTTCTGGTCATGGATACCGGGATCCTGGCGCCGCCCAGAGGCAAAGTCGATATCACTCAGAATGAGGTGGCCGATCGGGCGGGTACGCCGTTGAAAGAGGCGCTGCAAAGAGGTGACAAACGTGAATGCACCGAGATTATGTGCCAAGGTGCCGCCCAGATTGCCACCGAGCTTTTCGATCAGGGACGCATTCATGGCGTGATCGGCATCGGCGGCGCCCAGGGAACCGAAATTGCCAGTGCAGCAATGCGCGCACTGCCTACCGGTGTTCCCAGGTTAATGGCCTCGACGGTCGCCAATGGCCCGCATCAATTCGGATTCTATGTGGGAACCAAAGATTTAACCATTATGCACACGGTTTCAGATCTTCAGGGACTGAACTTTCTCAGCAAACAGATTTTACAAAACGCGGCCGGAGCCATTTGCGGCATGGTTGATAATTTCGCCGGACAGCTGCAGGCACCGGAGGGAATACCGGTGGCCATGTCCATGCTGGGAACCACCACTCCGGGCGCATTGCGCGCTAAAAAAATTCTGGAAGATAACGGCTATGAGGTGGTCACCTTTCATCAAAACGGCACCGGCGGGATTGCCATGGAGGATATGATATCAGAGGGCGCATTTCGGGGTGTTTTGGATTTAAATCTGCACGAAATCGGTGACCGCTTTATTGGCGGGCTTCACGGTGCCGTTCGCGCAGACCGGCTGACAGCCGCCGGCGCGAAGGGCTTACCCCAGGTTATCGCTCCGGGCAGCGGAAATTATACGGTTCAGGGATCTCCTGAAAGCCTGAGCGATGATATGCGCAGCCGCAAGCATTTTAATTATAATCCCCATTTAACCCTGGTTCGCCTGCGGCCTGACGAACTGATCCAGGTGGGCAAGGAAATCGCCGAAAAACTCAACCAGGCCAAAGGGCCGGTAAAGGTGTTTATTCCCCTGAAAGGATTTTCATTTCCGGATCGCGAAGGATTATCCCACTGGGAACCCGAGGGCAACCAGGCATTTGTCGACGCCCTCAAAGAACACCTCGACAGTTCCATACCGCTGATTGAGCTGGATGCGCACATCAACGATGCGGATTTTATCGATCCGGTGATCGACGCGTTTATGGAGATGATGACAACCCATTACGCAGCAAAATGAGATCTGCAATGAAAAAAATTGAAATAGAGGCAATTGCATGGACAGCTGCAAAACATTCCTGAGAGAGGTATGCCCATGAGTATTCACGTCAAAGACTATCATCACGTTGCCCTTGTGGTTAAAAACCTTGAAAAGTGTGTTGAATTTTACAGCACGGTGTTGGGGCTGGCGTCCCTCGAACGACCGGCGTTTGACTTTCCCGGCCACTGGTTTCAGGTCGGCGCCACAACCCAGCTGCATTTAATGGTGTGCGACGAGACGATCCCGCAAACCATGCGCCATATGGCCATTGAGGTTGAAGACTTTGCTGAGACCATCCGGACGCTCGAAGCCCGGGGAATCAAAATTGCCGACGGCCCAGATAAGCGCCCGGACGGATCCGATTATCTTTTTTGCAACGATCCGGACGGCAACCTGATCGAGATAACCAAACATTGAAATGTGCCATGACGTTTCGGATGGATGATTTATATGACAGACGACATAAATGACGTAAAAAAAGAGCTTATCGCCTGTGCCCGGCGGGCCTATACCATCGGACTTCAAACCGGAAACGGGGGCAACCTCAGCGCCCGGGCAACCGGCACCGATAAGGTTGTCATTAAAGGCAGCGGTCACTCCTTTGGCGAGTGCACCATGGACAACCTGGTGACGGTGAACCTGGACGGCCAAATTTTGGAAGGCCCCGGCAAACCGTCCCGGGAGATCAAAACCCACCTCGCCATTTATCGAATGAGACCAGACGTGTACGGCATCTTCCACAGCCATTCGCCCTGGGCCATCGTGCAGGCCGAGGATACAGATGCTCTTGTACCCCTGGCCCTGCACGCGCAATCAAAACTGGGCACGATTCCAATTCTGCGGGTAGATGGTCATGCTGATGAAACCGTCGAACAGGCGGTCGAAACGCTGCTTAAAGCCAATCCGGACCTCAAGGCCTTTGTCCAGGCGAAACACGGTATTTTCGGTATGGCCCCCACGATTACACTGGCCGAGCATCACGCTGAACTGGTGGAAGAAACCGCCCAGATCGCCTGGCTCGTTGATCTTAAAAAAAAGATCGAAACGATTAACTAATAGCGAATAACAATTAACCCCAAGGCGTTATCGGGAGGCCAAACAGTGGCAAAGCACATCGTTATTCTCGGAACGCTGGACACCAAGGAACGCGAGGTGGGTTATGTCCGGGACCTGATTGAAAAAAGGGGCCACCTGCCTGTAATTGTTGACTGCGGCGTGATGCAGGACCCTTCTTTTGAGCCCGCCATATCGAGACACGCGGTGGCCGAGGCGGCCGATACCACCATAGAAGAAATTTTGCAGACCGGCGATAAAAACCATGCCATTAGCACAATGACCCGGGGGGCGGTGGAAACGGCCAAAACATTGCTGGCGCAGGGGAAACTGGACGGAATTATTTCCATGGGGGGCGTCCAGGGAACGGTTATCGGTACCACCGTCATGCAGGCCCTGCCTTTTGGTGTGCCCAAGGTAATGATTTCTGCAGTAGCCAACGGGCAGGCTACCTTCGGCCCGTTTGTCGGCATCCGGGATGTCATGATTCTGCATTCCGTCGCCGATGTGCTGGGACTCAACGCGGTTACGCGGCGGGTTCTGGCCGAGGGCGCCGGTGCGGTTGTCGGCATGGTGGAGATGGATACCGGTGCGGGCGATGAATCCAGGCCGGCGGTGGCCCTGACATCTGCCGGCGTTACGACGCCCTGCGCCAACCGTGCGCGTGAGCTTCTGGAAGATCTGGGCTATGAAGTCATTGCCTTTCACTGCAACGGTATCGGTGCGCAGGCCATGGAGGAGCTGGCCGACGCCGGAAAGCTGGCGGGCATTTTCGATTTGAGCCCGCATGACATCACCGATTATTTATTCGGCGGCATCATGCCGGCCACAGCCAAAAGGCTGCAGGCCAGCTGCCGCCGCGGGGTGCCCCAGGTGATTGCTCCCGGCTGCGCGGACATCGTGCTCTACGGGCCGGTCGAAGATATTCCATCTGACATTTTAAAACGCAAGTATGTGATTCATAATCCCATTCACACCCATGTGAAAGCCAACCATCAGGAGATGTTTGCGCTGGGCCGATTCATTGCCGAGCGCCTGGGCCGATCAACCGGATACGCAACGGTATTTGTTCCCAGCCGCGGATTCAGCCAGCTCAACACAGCCGGCGGGCCGATCTGGGAGCCCGAGTCGGATGCCGGGTTTCTCGAAGGTCTGGAAGCGGGATTCAAAAAGTCTCCATCCGACAAAACCGCCATCAAAGTGGTTGATATGCACATCAATGACCCCGAGTTTGCCCGGACCGCCGTCAATGAGTTGCATGGCATGATTCAAAAAAACTAATGCGGAAAAGCAGGTGACAATGGACCAGGACCCAAAAAACGGTTTTTTCTCGGATCGATCCAAATTGACCATGGAAGACTACGTTGTTTTCGACTATCGCTTTGAAGCCTTTGTAGATCCGGAAGAGGCGGCAGCGCACCTCTGCCAGGAGCAGTCCACCGCGCAATGGAAACGCCCGGGCGTTAATGAGGATTTGCGGGGACAATTCGGTGCCAAGGTGATCGATCTGGTGGTTGAGGCGGAACTCGACAGGCCGACCATGGCGCTGCCGGCAACGCCCGATCAAAAATCCTATGCCTGCCGGGTAAAAATCGCCCACCCGCACCGCAATTTCGGGCCCAAACTGCCGAATTTATTGACGGCGGCCTGCGGGGAGGGCGCATTTTACTCTCCCGGAATTTCACTGATCAAATTGATCGATATCGACTTTCCGGAAAACTATCTGCGACATTTTGAAGGCCCCAAATTCGGTATCTCCGGCCTGCGGGATATGCTCGATGTCCATGACCGGCCCCTATTTTTCGGCGTCATCAAGCCCAACATTGGTCTGCCGCCCGAACCGTTTGCCGCACTGGCCCGTGAAAGCTGGCTGGGGGGGCTGGACATTGCCAAGGACGATGAGATGCTGGGAGATGTGGAATGGTCGCCCTTTAGCGAGCGCACCGCCAGAGTCGGAAAGGCTCGTATGGAATGCGAGCAGATCACCGGTCGGCCCAACATTTATCTGGCCAATATTACCGATGAGGTAGATCGTTTGACCGCTTTACACGATATCGCGGTCCAAAATGGTGCCAATGCCCTGATGCTCAACACCATGACGGTGGGGTTAAGCGCGGTGCGCATGGTGCGCAAACACACCCGGGTGCCCTTGGTGGCTCACTTTGACTTCATTGCACCTTTTACCCGCATGCCCAACTTTGGTGTCGATACGAAACTGATCACCAAGCTGCAGCGCATGGTCGGGTTTGACGTCATTATTCTGGCCGGTTTCGGGGCCCGTATGAAAACTTCGGATGCGGAAGTATTTGAAAATGTAAACGAATGCTTACAGCCGCTGGGGAATATGAAACGCGCCCTGCCGGTGCCGGCCGGCAGCCAGTGGGCCGGATCCACCGCTGAGCTCTATGCGCTCCTGAAAACAATCGATTTTGGCATTGTTCCGGGAAGGGGTGTCTTCGGGCATCCTATGGGGCCCAGAGCCGGGGCTGCCAGTTTACTGCAAGGCTGGGAGGCGTTTCGCCAGGGTGTTTCTTTAGAAGAATTTGCCAAAAACCATCCGGAGCTGAAAGCCGCCATCGAAGAATTCGGTTGATTTAGCTCACCGCAGGGACGCAGAGGGCGCAGAGAGAAAATTTCTTTATAAAAAAACTCTGCGCCCTCTGCGTCTCTGCGGTGAATTCATTGAAAAAAGACAGAATCCCACAACTTTCGGCACTTCTACCCTTTTTGACTCGAATCCCTGGCGTAGTCGTAAATGCGCTGAATTTTCGGCTGGGAGCGTCCGCCGGGAACGTATTCGGCTGCCATCCATATGCTCACGAGACTTTTCGCCAGTTCCGATCCCGTCACCTGAGACCCCATGGTCATGATATTGGCGTTATTGCTTTTGATAGACCGTTCGGTCGAATATGCATCGGAACACAGGGCGGCATAAGCGCCCGGCACCTTGTTGGCGGCGATGCACATGCCGATACCGGTTCCGCAAATCAAAATACCGCGCTCGTGGACACCGGCTGCGACCTGTTCCGCCACCTTGATGCCCACATTGGCATAGATGGGATCTTCGCTTCCATAGTCCTCAAATTCATAACCCAGTTCGGTTAAATGCTGCTTGATAGCCTCTTTAAGTGCAGCCGCATTCGGATCGCATCCGATCGCAATCTTTTTCATGGTGTGAAGTCCTCCTATGGATATATTTCCTGCTCAAAATGAGAGGGATCATGGGTCAGCATGACGTAATCCGCCCGGCGTTTGACATCCTCGATGCTGTGCCACAACTCCAGAATGTTATAAAATCTTCCCGGGGGATAGAAGGGCCACCCGGTTTCTGCATCCGGCTCCAGATTTTCTTTGAGGAAAACCAGATCCCCCGCTAAAACATATATACCTTTTTCGGTTTGAACCGCAACGGCCATATGCCCGGGACTGTGGCCGGGTGTCTGAAAGGCACGAATTCCTTCGACGATCTCTTCCTCATCTTTGATAAGATTGAACTTGCACGCTTCCCAGGGGCAGCCGATGTCCAGTGATGGATGCTCATAAGACTTCATGTAGAAGGGTATGGGGTTTAAGGCAAAGCGGTATTCCCTTTCACTGAGATAGAGTCTGGCCCGGGAGAACTTCTCGATATTGTAGCAATGGTCCCAGTGCAGATGGGTGAAAATAACGATTTCGATTTCTTCCACTCCGACACCCAGGCTTGCAAGCTGCTCGTGAATGGCCTGCCCGGGGTCCTGGCGTCCCTCGTGATGGTACTTTTGGGATCGTTCGGTATCGCTCATGCCGGTGTCCACCAGTATTTTGCGTCCGCCGCCTTCTATCAGAAAAGCAAATACGGGGTGTTCGATAACTTCGCCGTGCCCCCGACGAAATGTGGCGTACCAGCCTCTATCCAGCTGCTGGTATCCGGTACAAATAGGTCTAATCGTGTAAGTCATCATAATTTAAGTTGTCTCCTTTGTTTTTTAGCAATTGTGAGTAAGTAAACAGAGGACAGAAAACAGAAGTCAGAGTGGGTGGTTCGCCTTTCAATTTTTATCATCTGTTCTCTGTCATCTGACCTCTGTCTTCTGACCTCTGACATCTGACTTCTGAATCTAAAACCTGTTCTGTCTAACCTAGAGTTAAAACAATTCTCCCGAGAATTTTGCCTGCTTTTAACGTATCCAGCGCCGTATTGGCCTGATCAAAAGGAAAGGTCCGGGTGACCACCGGTTTGATCCGGCCGGTTTCAACCAATTGAATCAGATCGAGCAGCTCGGCTTTGGTTACAAAGCGACAGCCGATAATTTCATATTCATTGTAATGCACGGCCATGGTATCAAGGGCAAAGGGCTGATCGGGAGCATACCCCACCAGAATCAATTTCCCGCCCCTTTTTAAGGCCGGCAGGGACCAGCTCAGGGTTTGGGGATGGCCCACAATTTCAATCACCGCATCCATCCCGTGCCCCCCGGTCAGATCGGCAATGGCCCGGGCAGCATCAGACGGATCCAGGGTTTCGTCGGCTCCGTAGGATTTTGCAAGATCACGGGCAGCGGGATCCAGATCGACAACCGTTACGCTTGCACCGCAGAATTTTGCAATTTGAACCGCATGAATACCGAGCCCGCCGGCCCCCACGATCAAAACGTTCTGACCCGGCCGGACCTTTGCCAAAGCCGTAACGGCATGGTACGGGGTTCCGATGGCATCTGCCAGGATGGCCATTTTTTCAATCGCCAGCGCCTTGCTGAAGGCGCAGAAATTGTACGCCGGAATTTTTAAATATTCTGAAAAACCGCCGTCACGCTCAAAGCCGATGCGCTCAAGCCGATTACAAATATTTTCTCTTCCGTTCAGGCACAGGTCGCAATCATGGCAGGTAATGTAGCCGTACACCACGCCGACATCACCGGCCTGAATATCGCGAACCCGATTCCCCACGGCGGTCACCTCTCCGGCCACTTCATGACCCAGCACGCGGGGCAGGGTGACAATCGGCGGTGGAATGGCCCCCTTGATGATTTTAAGATCGGTCTGGCAGATGCCGCAGGCCTTGACCTTCAGTAAGACTTCGCCGGATTCAACCCGCGGTATCTCTCTGTCGTTTACTTCGAGCGGCTGATTATAATTTGACAGGACCATTGTCTTCATGGCCGCCGATCCTCCCTGCCCTTCCAGGTGTCACTCCCACAAACAATTTACAAAGGCTTTAGAGCAGTCCCGCGCCTTCAGCCGCACTTTTGATGCGTTGTTTGTCGGTGTCTTTTATCGCCAGCAACGGCAGGCGCGGATTCCCGCCGTGATAGCCCCCCAGCTCCATGGCATACTTAACCCCCGCAACGCCGGAGGCGCCGGACACCGCCTGATTCAGGCGGAAAAGCGTGGAGTGCAGCTTGCGGGCGGCATTCACATCACCATCAATAAATGCGGTATACAACCGGCAGCACGGCTCCGGAAAGGCATTGGCCAACGAGATAACACCGCCGGACGCACCCAGCGAGAGACCGATGAAAAGGGTGTTCATGCTGCCGGCCAGAACATCAAAATCCTCGCTGCAAACTTCCAGATAATTGGCGATTCCGGCCGGAGACGTATCTTTCATACCGCCGATATTGGGGTGTTGTGAAATGGTCTCAATCACATTGCTCGACAATGTCAAACCGGTGAACCCGGGCGCATTATAGGCAAAAACCGGAATGCTCAGCGCGTCGGCAACCTGGGTATAATAGCCGATCAGGGCTTCATCGGTAAGGCTTTTCTTGAAATAAGACGGCGTTACCAGCGAAACCAGGTCCGCGCCAAGCTGTTGTGCTTTTTTCGAAAAGGCGATGGTCTGGTATGTGGATTCATAACCGGTCCCGGCCATCACCAGCTGGTCATCGGCTTTTTCCTGAAGCACAATCTCCAGCAGCTTCAACTTCTCATCCTCGGTCAGGCTCTTGCTTTCCCCGTTACTGCCAAGGACTAAATATCCATTTAGCGGTGTCTGGCTGTATTTTTTAATATTTTCTTTAAACTGGTCAAACGCGACCGCGTCATCGACAAATGGCGTCGTGATCGGCGCGAAAACACCGGAAACCTTTTTCGTCATGGGTGGTACCTCCCTTTCAAGGCGGGGCTTGGCCCCCGATTGGAATAAGTGACTGAAGTTTAATTATTTATTTGTTCTCTATCTTTCAAGAGGAATTCCCAGTTTTGAGCCAACTCATAACAGATCATCGGATGCAATCACGTCGACGCCGGTATTTAACAAATTCGAAATAATGACCTCACCGATCTTTACGGGCGGTTTTATCCGGATTTCAGACAACTGATCCATGGCCGCAAACAGTTTTTTCTTGGGAATCGCCTCGCGGGTACGGACCGGCAGCCGTTTAGTCGGGCTCTGGTCGACAACCACGGTGGATGTCAACACCCGTTTGGGCTCAATATACTCCTGTTTGATATATTCTTTTCCCTGCTTGCAAATCCTGCCCTCGATTTTTATGTCGTTTTTCTCCCTCCAGACTTTGGTGACACAGCCCTTGGGGCAGGTAATGCAGATCAATTCTTGCAGGTTACGCATCGGCTAGCGTTCCTCACAACTTACCTTTAAACGAACGGTTGAGGGTTTCATTTCACTGAAAACCTTTTTGGGGAGTCGAATCTGGATCATCTCACTCGGGCGGGCATATGGAATTCTTTTTTTAAAAATATCACCCGCCCGCAGCGTCAATTTCTCCATCGGACGATTGACGCGAAAATAACATGTTACCGGGCGCTGACCGCTGATCGCCTGGGGCACGATTTGCCCGATGTTATTATCCCCGATCAGCGCAATTTTCTTCTTTTTAGCGACCGGCCTGCCTTTGATGCGACTTTGGGCACTCCGGGCCGCAATTTCGCCTTCATTGGAAACTTCATCCACATAGTCATTGACGTGTAGCACGTTGCCGCAGGAAAATATTCCCGGCACGCTGGTTTCCAACAATTCGTCGACATAAGCGCCGCCCGTCAAGGGATCAAGGGACACCCCGGCCATTCTGGATAACTCATTTTCGGGGATAAGCCCGACGGAAAGCAGCAGTGTGTCGCAGGCGATGAACTGTTCCGTACCCTCCAGCGGATGCCAGTGCTCGTCCACTTCTGCTATGCTAACCCCTTCAACCCGTTTATCACCATGAATTTCAACAACCGTATGACGCAACAGCAGGGGAATGTCAAAGTCATGCAGGCACTGAACTTCATTGCGAATGAGACCGCTGGTATAAGGCTGAATTTCGGTAACCGCTTTGACCCGGGCACCCTCAAGGCTCAGACGCCGTGCCATAATCATGCCGACATCGCCGGATCCCTGGATGACAATTGTCTTTCCCGGCATATACCCCTCAATATTGACCAGTCGCTGCGCCTGCCCCGCGGTAAAAACTCCGGCCGGGCGGGTTCCAGCAATGCCAATGGCACCGCGCGGCCGTTCGCGGCATCCCATGGCAAGGACAATCGACCTGCACCGGTACGTTCTGAGACCTCCACGTTCACTGACGGCTGTGAGGGTTCTGTTTTTGTCGATCTCCAGAACCATCGTATCCAGTTCGATATCGACAGAGTGGGCCCGGGCCATCTTGATATAGCGATTGATATATTCAGGTCCGGTTAATTCCGCTTTGAATTTTTGGAGGCCAAATCCATTGTGAATGCACTGCGGCAGTATGCCCCCCGGCCGCTCATCCCTTTCAAAGACGACCACATCCTGAATGCCCAGCTGCTTGGCTTTTACCGCTGCCGCCAGGCCGGCAGGACCGGAGCCGATGATCGCCAGATCAAGATTAAGTGCTTCTATCATCTTTAATTACCCATTGCGGCTTTCGAAACCACTTCTGGTTATCTTTACGATCTGATGGGAGCCCGGGCCGCTTTTCGTCACCTGCGTGGGCGCGATTCCCAGTTCATCGGCAAGACATTTTAATACGAATGGGCCGCAAAATCCGCCCTGGCAGCGTCCCATACCGGCGCGGCTGAGATGCTTTACCGCATCCATCGTGTGGGCCCCGCGGCGGATGGAGGCGACAGTTTCCGCTTCGGTGACCTGTTCACATCTGCAAATGATGTGGCCGTATTTTGAATTTGCTGCAATCATCTGCTGTTTTTGGGTGTTGGAGGCCAATCCGAAGGCCGGCCATCCACCACGTTTCGGATTAAAGCCGGTCTTTTCCTCGACCGGCATACCGGCATCCGCCAGCAATTGAATCACATATTCGGCAACTGCCGGTGCCGCACTCAGCCCGGGGGCACCCACGATCACATGAATTACCCGGGGCGCATGTTCAGACGCTGCGATATAAAAATCTCCGTCGCGGGTCATATCCGGTTTCGCCAGAATCCCGGCGAAACTGGTAATGATGTCTTCGGGCGATAGTGCCGGGACCAGCTGTTGGCCCAGCTTGAGGGTCTGCTGAATTCCTTCCCGGCTGACGCTGGTGTCTGTTTTTTTACGCGCAGGCCCATAATGCACGCCCAGGATAAGATTGCCATGTGCCGTGGGGGCAATGTCCTGGCTGTGGGATTCGCTAAACGTCCCAAAGATCATATGGCGGACCAGATGCGAAGCGGACTTATCAAAAATCAACATGGTCCCTTTGCGCAGGGATAGATGAATATGCCGGTCGCCAACCATCCAGGCAATTTCATCCGCATGTAACCCGGCGGCGTTAATCACATAGGTTGAAGTCATTGCCCCTTGATTGGTGCTGATCCGATATTTTCCTGCCTGTGTTTTCGCAATTGCATTAACTTCTGTATGCAAATGCAGTTGCACCCCGTTTTGAACGGCGTTCTCAATCAGCGCAAAACTCCATTCCGGTGTATAAATGACGCCCAGGCCCCGGGCGTAAAGACCGGCCACCGCTTTGGGTGTGACGTGGGGTTCCAGCTCACGTATCCGCTGCGCGCCAATGATTTCAAAACCGCCGGTGCCATGGGATTCGGCGCGTGCTTTGGCGGCTTCAAGGTCGGCCACTTGAACCGGTTCCAGCGCCAGCCAGAGTTCATCGACTTCACGATAGAGAACTTCCAGTTCGGCAGCCAATTTTTTGAAGCGGGCGGGCGCATTCCGGCAAAACCTGCCTTTCAGTGATCCGGGCGGGCAAAAATCCGGCAGATGGATTTGCGACAGGCTCGCCTTGGAAACCCCGAATCCGGGAAAGGCCGCTTTTTCGAGAACCGCGAAACGCCCCTGAAGTCTGGACAGCCGCCGGGTGATCATGGCGCCGATGATGCCGGCGCCGATGACGATCACATCATAATCCCCAATATGAGGGGGTGGGGCAGCTTCAGCCGCAGACAATTTTACGCCTTGCCTTTTTTATACGGGATGGCCGGCGCAAAAACATTGTAAAGCAGCATGTCTTCTTCAATATTGCGGATCGCATGCTGGGTGTTGGCCGGCACCTGAATGATCATTCCGGCTTCGGCCGGAAACTCGCCGACCCCGTCTATGAACATCGTGGCTTTACCCTCGAGCACGTAAATCAGATCCGGCTGATCCGCATGTACATGATCGGGCAGCGTAACGCCTTTGTGCAAACGGACCTGCATCACGGTTATCGGTGAGTCATCCTTTTCCGGGGTATAGATCCATTTGATCTTGCCGTTGTCGGTCATAAAATGGGGTTCCCATTCGACTTCCGATTGTTTTTTAAAGAGCACCGTCATAACTGAATTCCTTTCCGGTTTTATAGATAAACCCGCTTATGCGCGAGGCGGGTAGAAGTGGTTTCTAAAAGATAACGCAGACAGCCGTCAATAGATCCGGTCGTCTGCGTTCTCTTGAAAGCGTATAGTCGACCCTTGCAGGTTTATTCCTCAAATCCAAAGGCCCGGCCTTTGATACCATAAAGACCGGTGGGCCGGAATAATATGACGACAAACATCACCATAAAGGGTCCCACAAAGGCCAGGGGACCGTAAATGGTTCCACCCACCGACATGACCTGCCCCATAATTAAGGCCGAAACCAGGGTGCCCTTGATACTGCCCAGGCCGCCCAATATGACCGTAATAAATGCAAACAGCAGCATGTCAAAACCCATGTAAGGGGCAACCCCCACCAGGGGCGAATTGAGGGCACCGCCAAACCCGGCCAGACCGCTGGCAACCACAAACGTAATGGTAAAAATTTTGCGGATATTAATGCCCAGCCCCTGGACCTGATCCGGATTTTCAATCCCGGCGCGGATGGCTTTGCCGAAAATCGTTTTATTGAGAAATAGCCAGATTAAAACATACATCATCATACCGATGACAAATACCAGCAGGCGGTAAAGCGGCACCTGGGCGCCCCCAATCGCAACCATGACCCGGAAGGGCAAACCAACCGGTTTGCTGGCCAGCCCGAAGATATACTGAACCAGCCCGATTCCGATCATAAATACACTGAAGGTAACCACCATGGTAAACATCAGCTCTTTGCCGTATACCCGGCGCAGCAGCTGTGTCTCCACCAGAAACCCGGCCGTGGCCGCCACCAGGGTGCCGGCAATCAGTCCCAGAATAAAACTGCCCGTGCTCGAAACCAGGGCAAAGGTCATATAAGCGCCAAAAGTATAATAGACCATCTGCTCCATATTGATAATGCGCATCAAACCGAATCCAATGGATATGCCGATGGACACCAGAAACAAAATGCCGCTGATCCCCAGCCCGAAAATGACGGCGGAAAGGTATAAATCAAACATGGTTTGTTCCTCTTTTTTTACAGTAAATTTTAACTTTTGCTCGATCCGGCGGTTTCACCCGGCACGGCCGTGCCCGGTTTGATTGTCCGACCCTTAATTTTGGCACCGATGGTCTGAATCGTGCCCCATACGCCGCCTTCAAAATAAAAACAGACAATAATCGTCAGAATGCCGACCGCCAGCTCCCAGCGGTCCATCACCGCACTGACAATGTCTTTGATCCCGAGAAAGGCAAGCGTCCCGAAAAAGGGCCCGTAAACGCTTCCGGGCCCGCCCAGCAGCGTGGCCACCAGCACCTCTGCCGCCCTAGCGGGCTCGGAGAGGCTGGGGTTTACGAATCCATAATTGATGGCATACAGGGAGCCCGCCAGAGCCGCTAAAACACACATCATGGTATAGCCCAGCCACCTTAGCTTGAAGGTATCGTAGCCTAAAAATTTCATCTTGCTCTCACTGGCCTTCATGCCTCGAAACGCCGCCCCCAGGGTCGATCGATCCAGCCAGGTATAAAAGATCATCACCAGGCCCAGAATGATCATGGTAAACCAAAACACATCACTGGGCATTTTTAGATTTAAAAATGGCGTTTGATGCATACTCGAACGATACCAGAGGCCGTCATCACCATTGGTAATTGGATACAGGACCTTTTCCACCATAAACAGCCCCATGGCACACGTCGCCGCGTTGATCAGGGCATAGTAGTCCCCCCGCAGCCGGATATATGCCGGGCCGAGGATCAACCCGGTCACCAGGCCCGCCAGGATCGCAAGGGCGATGGCGATGAAAATATTATGGCCGATATGCGCCAGATAAAGTGCAGACGCGTATGCCCCCACACCCAGATAGAAGGGCTGGCCGAATGAGACCATGCCCATATATCCGTAAAGAATATCATTGGCGATGATGTAAATGCCAAAGGTGCTGACTTCCCAGAAGAACGTCATTTTGCTCGGAAACGCATATCTGACAGCGATAAGAAGTGCGACCAGAATAAGCGGTCCCCGAACGTATCTTGCAAGCTGGTTCATCTTACCCCCTAATCATCAAACTACGAATGGATTCATTATTTAGACCTATAGATATTTTTCAAACTCCAGATCCTGGATTTCTTTTTTTTCAGTGATTTCGGCAACAAGTTTGCCTTCTTTCATGGCGTATACGCGATCAGCGACCTCGGCGGTCAGCGGTAAATTTTGCTCGATGATCACCAGGGTGCTTTCCTTGCTGATTTGTTTAAAAACTTCCTTCAAATCATCGATGACATGCGGCGCCAGCCCTTCGGTAGGCTCATCCATCAACACCAGCTCCGGCTTGCCCAGAAGGGATTGGGCCATTAAAAGCATCTGGCGCTCCCCACCGCTAAGGTTGCCGCCCTTGCGGTCCATCAGGGTCTTTAACTTGGGAAAATGAACCAGCACCCGGTCCCACTCATAATCCTTGGTGGCGTAACTGCCCAGTTCGAGGTTTTCCCGTACCGACAGGTCCGCAAACACGTGTTTATCCTGTTGAATGTATTTGAGCCCGCGAACGGCAATATCATAGGCGGGCAGATTGCCGATATCCTGTCCTTTAAAGGTGATCGCCCCTGAGGTCTGGTTTAAAAAGCCGGCAACGGTTCGAAACAGGGTGGTTTTGCCCGCCCCGTTACGCCCGACCACGACGACCACTTCGCCTTCCCTGATTTCAAAGGAGATATCGAATAGAACATGCAAAGTCTGGTAAGAGACGTTGAGGTCTTTAACGCTTAGCAATGTTTGGTTCATCATTATTAACCTGCCTTGATTATGTTTCCAGTTTCCAATAGCTCTGTCTGACTTGCGGATCGTTGAGCGTCGCCTGGCACTCTCCGCAGGCGATAATTTCGCCTTCATGCATCACCGCCAGCCGGTCGACGAACTCCTCGAGCTTGGAAACCTTATGTTCGATTACCAGAATGGTTTTATCATGGGTGAATTTTTTCAATACACCGATAACTTCATCAATTTCCTGGTCGCCTAAACCCGAAAAAGGCTCATCAAAAATAACAATTTCAGGGTCCGATACGAAGGCCATGGCAATTTCCAGTCTTTTTTTGCTGCCCAGCGGCAGGCTGGCGACGGTCTCATCACGCAGGTGGTCCAATTCAAGCATTTCAAGAGATTCGTCAACCTTAGGCTTGATTGCCCCCTGTCGTAAGTTGCTCGAAAACATACCGAAGGTAAACGCTGAGTCTGTTTTTTTACGATAATACGAAAGACCCAGATTTTCGTAGACACTTAAGTTGTCAAAGACATGCACCAGCTGAAAGGTTCGGGTGATGCCCAGTTTGACTCTTTTGGCCGGCGGAAGGTCGGTAATGTCCTGCTCGTTGTAAAATACCCGGCCTTCTTCCGGAGGATAAAACCCGCTGAGGAGATTGATAAAGGTTGTTTTCCCGGCCCCGTTGGGGCCGATGATGCCCAATGTTTCTTTATCTTCCAGTTCAAAATCGACATTATTGACCGCTACAAAATCCCCGAATTTTTTTGTGACCCCCTGGGTGGTCAGCACTGGCTGTTTGTCCATCTTTAACCTCTTGAAAGGCATAACGCCCTTCTGACGGCGGTCGTTTCGGAGGCGCTTGCGCCTCCGAAACGAAACCGACAATTTTAAATATTAACGATTAATAGCCCAGACTCTTCAAGGGCGGTAATGCCTTATCACCGCCGTAAGCACCAAGGACCTCAAACACATCATATTTGTCCTTTTTCTGACTCGCGGCTTTGCCTTTGACAAAAAACGCCAGGTATTTGCCCTGCAGCTGATGGTCTGCTCTGAAGCTGGCATCACCCTTGACGGTGTTGAACGTCTGGGTAGCAAGTGCCTGGCCGACCTTTTTGCCGTCAACACTGCCGGCCTTTTCCACTGCCTGCAGCAGAACATCCATCGCGGTGTAACCCAGCACGGCATAGGCATCCGGCGGGTAACCATATTTTTTCGTATGGTCTTCGCGCAATGCTTTGCCTCTGGCGGCCAGATCCTTGGAAAACCCACCGATATCGTAATAGTAATAGGTCAGAGCATGCAGCTGTTCAGCAGCCTCTGCAGGTATACCCATGGCGACATCATAGGTGGTCCAGCCGTTGACCAGCATACTGGTCTTGTGAAGCCCCATATCATAGGCCTGTTTGATGCAGGCAATCGCATCGCCACCGAACATGTTGGTGATAAAGGCATCCGGTTTGGCGGCCAGGGCCTTGTTGATCACCGCCGAATAGTCCGGGGCACCCTTGGGCAGCTGTTCGACACCCAGAATCTTGCCGCCGAATTCTTTGATGCCGTCTTCAAATCCCTGCAGCGTGACCGTTCCCCAGGAATCGGATCTTATCTGCCAGAAGAACGTCTTTTTACCCAAACCGTTCACCAGCGCATCCGCCAGAAGATAGCCGATGCTCCAGGGGGTAAAGGCCACCGAAAAAGTAGCCGGCGCCGGATTGCCTTTTTTAAAGGAGTCCAGGGCGGGAACGCAACCGGGGATATACGGCGTGCCGGTGATCTTGGTCTCTTCATTCAGGGCCGCCGACATAGGGTTGAAGATACTGCCGCTGACGCCATGGGCTCCGCCCTCGACTGCTTCCCGGAAGCGGCGAACGCCGACATCAAGCTTCATTTCATCGTCGGCAATCGAAAGTTTGATCGGAACCTTGCCCCAGGGCATGTTCAACCCGCCCCTGGCGTTGTACTGCTCAACCAGCAGCTGAACCGCTAATTTCTGGGTTTCAGCTGCTTGCGCCAGCGGACCGCTCAGACTGGTGATAAAAGACATGTTGTATTCTTTGGGCTTTTTTTCGGCTGCCAGGGCCATGTTGGCGCCAAACCCAAAAATCAATGCAAAAATGGCCAATATGGTAATAATCCTTTTCATTCCAATATCCCTCCTTATTTGGTTTGAATGATGAAGGAAAGTGCTCGAGTTTAAACGAGTCTCTATCCGACGGGTTGTGCGATCACCTCCTTTCCCTTTGTGCCTCGAGAATCAAAATCGCCTGACCACATATAATAATCAGCTCGCAACGGCACTATCTGAAGTTAAATGGGTTGATTTAGCCGCCTTCGTCGTCATTCCCTTTTTCAAAAGACTGGCGGCCGTACTTTCATCAGTCACCAGGACATTTAACAATTTGCCTTTGGACGCGCCGATAATGGCGGCGACTTTCTCCTGGCCGATGGCGACACAGACTTTGTGCCTGATTTTTCGGATCTGATCGAGATTCAGACCGATGGTGCGATCATCCAATTCGTCCAGGCAGTTCTGGCCCCGGGCGTTAAAAGAGCGCCCGCATATTTGACCCACCGCTCCGGCCTTTCTGAGTTTGACCGTGTCATCTTTGTGCAAAAATCCCGAACGCCAGAGCAACCCCTGCTTTCCGATAACGCCGATGCCGAAAAGAACCAGATCCGCTTTTTTAGCAATTTCAAGTGTTTGCTGTATCTTGCCTTCCTTGAACAGCGTATCGCGGATGGATCGATTTCTGACAATAACCGGTGCCGGAATCGCATATGCTTTGGCGCCCAGCTTTTGCCCCAGCATCATGGTCAGCATGTTGTTATCGATACCCTCGATGATTCCCAATCCGCCGCCGATCTGCACCAGCGTAAGATTTTTCACTTCAATGGGTTTTAAATGGGTTACGACACGGGAGACCGTGCGGCCCCAGGTGACACCGAAAACACGATAGTTGCCGACAACCTGTCTGAGATATTCGGCTGCGGCTTCGGTGACCTGATCAATAGCCGTATGTTCGCTGAATTCATTAACTTTGACAACAATGGCCTGCTCGAGACCGAATTTATTGGCCAGCTCGATTTCGGTCTCCGTTAAATCACCCTTGGGATCATTGATGGTAATGGTCACATAGCCTTTGCGTTTGGCCTCTTTCAGGGTGCGGCTGATTTTAAAACGGCTGACGCCAAAGAGCCTGGAAATCTCTTCCTGGGTCCGTTCCTCCTGATAATAGAGGTAGCAAATTTTCAAAATGTCTCGTTCACTAAGCTCGCGCATACCATCTAAACCGGTATTTATTTAGTTTTTAGGTTGCGGACGGCGCCGGCCAAAATAGGCTTATTTTAGAGCGCCGCATGCAGCTCCTGAACGGAGGCTTTGCAAATTTGCTGAATCAATTTAATATCCGTGCAGAAGCCGATCATTTTCATTCCTGCGTCGATCCAATACTTGGCTTTTGCCACTGAACTCGTATGTATTCCGGGAATGACACCATTGGCCCTGGACACCTCGATCACCCGGGCGACGGCATTCTGGATCTCGGGATCATCGCTTTGTCCGGGTTTGCCAAAGGAGGCCGATAGATCCGCCGGCCCCACAAAGGCCGCATCGATCCCGGGAACCGCTAACAGGTCGGGTAAATTTTCAATTGCATCTTTATGCTCGATTTGAAGAACAATCAGAACTTCTTCATTGAGCCGGTGCATCGTATCCAACGCATCTCCGGCTTCGAAAAAGGTGTGCTGACGCGACAGGCCCATACCCCGTTCCCCCAGGGGCTGGTAGCGGCACCATTTCACCACCTTTTCAACATCCCGGCGGGTTCGAATCTGGGGGATGAGAAGACCTGACGCCCCCGCATCAAGAGGTCTCGAAAGATTTTCGGCCGATTCGCGGCTCGAGGGCCTGACGATAACCGGGATATTGGCAGCCCGCGCCGCCAGGATCATGTCGCTGGCGGTTTCAAGGGAAATACAGGAATGCTCTAAGTCGATAAAGAAAAAATCAAAACCGGACTGGGCAAATAACAGCGCGATACCCGGGCTGCGGATTTCAGAAACCATTGGCCCAAAGACCACCTTTCCATCATTCAACGCCCGTTTCATGCTGTTTTTAAAAATCACGGCTATGGGTTTTCCTTAATTTGCCGGGGTTTCGATCGTCGCCCGATAAATGGGGGACAATTCAAAAAAATGCGTCTCTAATCTAGCTGAAAAATCTCCCCCCGTTGATATCCAATGTCACGCCGGTCATGTAACTGGCCTCGTCGGTACAGAGAAAGATCACCCCTGCCGCCACTTCCTGGGGCGTGCTCAACCGCCGCAAAGGGATCTGAGAAACAACCTTTTCTTTGTATTCTTCCGGTCTGGAATTCCACAGGTCGACCGTCCGCTGGCTCGCCAGGGTAATGGTGGGTGCAATCGCATTCACATAAATACCTTCAGGACCCAATTCGTAGGCAAGGTGCCGCGTCAAACCGATGACCCCGGCTTTGGCGGCCGTATAATGACAGCCTGCCAGAGAGCCCAGCCAGCGTCCGGCCAGAGCGGAAATATTGACGATTTTGCCCCCGTCGCCCTGTTTTCGGAATTGCGCTACGGCCACCTGACAACATAAATACGTCCCTTTCAAATTGACATCGAGCACCTTGTCCCAGGCCGCTTCATCAATCTCGTTAAATTTGTGCGGCGTATACAGGGCACCGCCGGCAACGTTCACCAGAATGTCCAACCGGCCGAAGGTGTCGACCGCCTTGGCCACGGCCGCTTCGATGGAAGACCGTTCACACACATCCACCACAGCACCAATTACAGAATCCGGGGAATCCAGCCCGGCCGCCGCCCCGTCGACCATCTCGGCGGTCATATCGGTTACCAGAACCCGGGCACCTTCTTTGAGAAAGGCCTGGCAGAATGCCTGGCCCATCCCCCCGGCGGCACCGGTGATAAATGCGACCTTGTCTTTGAGTCTCATGTCCTATCTGTCTTTAGAAGTGGTTTGAAAACGAGCGACGGCAATCCCGGCTTATCCGGCCATCGGGATACGATTACCAGGCCCTGAAGTCGTAATTGCGGTCTTTGATCTCAATTTTAATTTTCTGGACTTCTTTGGCAAAGTCCGCAAGATTATCCGACGCCTTTTCAAAAATCTGTTCGCCTTTTTCTTTGGTGCCCAGATGGGGATCGCCGATGGTGGCGTCTTCGGCGTACTCATGATGCTCCATGGGAATGAAGATGTTTTCGCTTCCCTGGAAGATGACAGTGGGCACACCATCGGTCTTGGCAAATTCCGGGCCCAGCCATTCCGGCGCATGGGCTTTTTGAGCCTCGGCCCGATCCATGTGCACGCTGGATTCATCATGGGCCAGACACTGGGCGGTCTCCATCTCGCCGGAATGCCAGGCGATCTTTTCTTCTAAAATATCGTTGATCACCTGGGTTTTGCGCTCCGTGGGTGTCATATACCAGGCGCAGAAGCAACCGGTCTCATAGCGCAAGCGGCGCAGGGCTTCGTCCACCACTTTGGTATTGGAAGCATGCTGGCTGGTGTAGATCAGTTTATTAAAGCCGTGAAATATGAGGCTGCGGCCGATTTCGTAAATAATTCGCCTCAGGGTCTCGCCGCTGAATGTCAACGTACCAATCCCATCATTTAATTTGCCCATATGATGGGGTGAGTACCCCACAGGGATTAAAGGGGTATAAGGCACCCTGGCCTTTTGGGCCGCTCGCATGGTGGTTTCAATGGTCGCAATCGAATCGGTTGCCAGCGGAATGTGGGGGCCGTGTTTTTCCTGGCTCCCGATCGGAATCAGAACGACATCGGTGGTTTTAAGGACCTCCTGCACATCGGGATATGACATTTTTTCCATTGCATAGGTCCACATTTCTTTCGCCATTTTTTACCTCGCTTTATATTTTACCTCGCTTTATAAGAGACGATTCATAATTAGATTTATGGAACTATAATTCAAAAAATGGTAATGCATCGTTGGTGCTTTCAACTCCAGTTAATTTGGAGCATTGGCGTAATGGAGTGTTGGCGCAATGAATAAAGGATTGATGTCTTTTTTTTCAACACTCCAATACTCCATCACGCCACTACTCCAATTTTTATCCCAATTTTGCCTGAACGATATCCCAATTCGGACTGTAAGAAGGCTTTTTCCCCTCCAAAACGTTAAGTGCATTTTCAGCCGAGCCTTTTGCCAGTTGCGCAACAACCTCTTTGGTCAGAGCGGCCGAATGGGGTGTGGCAATCACGTTTGTCAATTCAAAGAGCGGATTGCGGGCATCCGGGGGTTCGTCTTCAAACACATCCAGACCCGCACCGGCGATTTTTTTGTTTTTAAGGGCGTCCACCAGGGCGGCTTCCTGTACCACCTCCCCGCGGGAGGTGTTAATCAAAAAGGCGCCGGGTTTCATTAACTCGAATTGCGCAGTTCCCATCAGGCCTTTGGTGTTTTCGGTCAGGGGCACATGCAGGGATAAGAAATCGGCAGCCTGGATCACATCGGCCATATCTTCTTTTAGAACGATGTCATCAGACCCTAAGGTTTCCGGGGTGACATAGGGATCATAAGCCGTAACCTGCATATCAAAGGCCCGGATGCAGATATCGGCAACAATGCGGCCGATCCGGCCCAGCCCGATGAGCCCCACCTGCTTGCCGGACAATCCTGCCGGGCGATATTCCTTCCGCGATGCAAAATTGCCCTTGCGAACCTGCGCATCCAGATAAAAAAATTGTTTGGCCAGCGCCCCCATAAACGCCACGGCATGCTCGGCCACCATGCGATCCTGAGGCCCTTTAACGCCGCAGACCACAATGTTGTAATCCGTCGCCGCTTCGATATCGACGTTGTTCAAACCGCCGCCGGTGCGGGAAATCACTTTCAACCGGCTGGCGCCTTCCATCATCTCCCGCGTGACGCTGCCGGCGGTGCGGATAATCAGGGCATCCGCATCTTTGATCAGGCGTCCGATCGCCTTTTCGGTCGGCTCGGGACAAAAAACGATTTCGACTCTGCCCTCCAAGAGCCGAATCCCGGAATCATCGATAGCCTCGGATAGTAGGATTTTGCGCATCAGACTTTTTGTAACCGGTGTGATTGGGCTTTCCAAATCCCGCCACGGCGGGACTTTGCACCCGGTTCCGCCCGCAACGATCGGGGCACTTCGCACCCCTGTCTTTTACCGCCTATGGCGGTAAAATCCAAGCCACCCGCTTTGCGGGTGGTCGTTGACTCCTCAAAATGAACATTTGTGCAAGATCTGCTCATGTGTGTAAAATCCATATCGGTATGCCTTTTGTTTGTCAAGCAAAAAAGGGTTCAATTCCGGATTATAATCGCTGCCGCTGGCGCAAGGTCTCGACAAAGTGTTCAAGGGAACCGCTTAAATCACGCTCGATGCTAAAAGATAGCTCTTTTTGAGCACGGCCGATATCCAGCGGGCCACGCATCGGTGATTGGGTAACGTAAGGATGCATCCCGGGACCGATAGAAATATGGGTTTCCGGGAAAAGTTCGGCCAGTGCGGCGGCCACTTCAGACAATCGATTAAAAACCCCGTTGCTGATATTAAAAATCCAATTTTCCGGGCTGGGCGCTACCAGTGCCCGATAACAGCCGTATGCCAGATCGGGTATATAGGTAAAATCGCCGCCAAAATCGGCACCACTTTTCTCTATGATCGATTCCCCCTGCAAAAGTTTATAGACGAAAGAGGATATGGGATTGCCGAATTCGAGGGTATCCAGGTTGGCCAGCCGGCCGTACACCCTCGAGGGTCTTAAAACCAGCACATTGACACCATAAACATTCCGGTAGGCCCGACACAGGCTTTCACACATGGCCTTGCTGTTGGCATAAATTCCGCTGGGATCCAATGGTACGTCTTCAGGAATACTTTGATCGGGATCATCCATCTGACCGTAAACTGCTGCAGAGCTGGTAAAAATAACGCGCTTGATTTTTCCGATTCGTGCCAGTTCCAGGATGTTCATCAGCCCGCCGATATTGACACGCAACAGCTCGGTGGGGATCGTTTTATAGAGCACTTCGTTGCGCAGAGCCGCCAGATGAATGATATGCTCAACCCCGTTTTCTTCGACGGTCTGAAGTAGATGCCCGAAGTGCACCATATCCCCCCAGACAAATCGGATCTTGCTTTCAACCTCCGGGTAGAAAGCCAGCTCACCGTTGCGGTTGTTGTCATAGCCCACAACTTCCAGGCCCTCCTGCAGCAGCCGTTTGGCCGTATGCAGGCCGGTCATTCCGTTTATTCCCGTAATCAAGACGGACATATTTTCTACTCCCTTACGCTCTGGGTTGCCTCTGGCTACTCGCGACTGGCTCCTGGCCTCTGGTCACTGGTTCGTGGTTGCTTGTCTCTGGGTCGGCCAGCAGCAAGAAGCCATTAGCCAGCCTAACCTTTAAACGTTGAACCCTCGAATCAGACAGCATGTTTGCGGTTTAAGACGGTCACCCCCGCCAGTATCGCGAGCCCGACAAGGTCAGTGTATATGCTCGGGATAAACAGACACAGGGCACCAAGGCCCAGCAGAATCCGCTCCAGAACAAGCGCCCGCCGGAGCCAGAACCCCTGCATCATCCCGGCATAGGCGATAAATCCGATGGTTGCGCTGGCCATGGTTTCGATAACGGCTGTCGTCGGTCCATTTAACAGCATGGGGGTATAGACGAAAAGAACCGGTGTAATCAGAAGCGGTGATGCCAGCCGGACCGCGGCAAACCCGGCCTTGTTGGGATCACAGCGGGCAATCCCCGAAGCCGCAAAGGCCGCCAGTGCCACCGGCGGGGTGACCTGGCCGGTTTCCACGTACCAGAAAACGACCAGATGCGCTGCCACAACGGGCACGGCCAGTTCAACCATGGCCGGCACGGCCAGGACCGACACCACCACATAGGAAGCCGTGACCGTCAGGCCCATACCCATGATATAAGAGGCAAGCGCCGTTAAGATTATGGTCAGCGGGAGCAGCCCCTGGGAGAAGCCCAGAATGAGGGCTGAAAATTTGATGCCGATGCCGGCCATCAGGGTAATGCCCACGATGATACCGACGGTGCCCGCCGTCGCGCCGACGACCAGCGAGTTTCGGGCGGCGATAATGAGGGTGTCCAGTAGTTTTCGCGGGCTCAGACGGGTTTCTTTTTTGACGTAGCTCAGGGCAATGGTGGAGATGATGGCCCCGAAAGCAGCCTTCTGGGGAGAGTAGCGCGCGATTAACAGCACCAGTATGACGACAACCGGAAGCAGAAGATAGCCCTGTTTCAGGATGACAGTTTTAAGTTTGGGGAGCTGGTCCCTGGGCAGACCTTTCAAACCTTCGCGGCCGGCAATAAAATGCACCATCCAGCCTACGGAGAAAAAGTATAGCACCGCCGGAATGGCGGCTATTTTAATAATGTCCACATAGGCCGTTTCGGTAAATGTGGCCAGCAAAAACGCCCCTGCGCCCATCACCGGCGGCAGCATCTGCCCGCCGCTGGATGCGGCCGCTTCCACACCTGCGGCCACATGCGGTTTGTAACCCGTCCTTTTCATCAACGGGATGGTATAGGAACCGGTGGCCACCGCATTGGCCGCCGAAGAGCCGGTAATCGAGCCGATAATGCCGCTGGACACCACCGCCACTTTGGCAGGGCCGCCGCGGGTTCCCCCCGCGATGGCCAGCGCCAGATTTTCGATCGCGTCTCCGGCGCCCGCTGCTTTCAGAAAAGAAGCAAAAATGACAAACGGAAACACAAAGGTTGCATAGGTGTTGGTAACAAGGCCGTAAATCCCGCTCATATCACAACCGAGCGTTTCCACAATGTTGACAATGGAAAAACCCGGATGCCCCAGAGTCCCGGGCACCAGCGGGCCGAAATAGGCGTACAGCAGAAACACGGAAGCCAGGATGGGCAATATCCAGTTGATGGTGCGCCGGGCCACTTCCAGGGAAAGGACGGTGACGATGATACCGGTGACGATGTCCGCAGTCAGCGGATTTCGAACCCGTTCGCTGGCGTATTCTGAAAATTCTATGATCCAATAAACGACCGCGATCAGGACAAGCAGGCACAGGGCCCAATCCATAAGGGACGCCCGGTTTGCGGGTGATTTTTTCCTGGCAGGGTAGAGAAAGAAACAGAGCAGCATGGTAAACAGGATGTACAGACCCCGGTGCAATTCCGTGGAGATCAATCCAAAACCGGCGGTGTAGATATAAAACAGCGAAAACACCGCTGCAATGCCGCTGACAAGGTAGCCGGTTTTTCCTTCCAATTGCCGCATGCGTTCCCGGGTCTCGCCGCTGGTGTCGTGCTTCATGCCACCTTCCCCTTTATCGATCTGTAAAAATCAGCAGGCACCGTCCAAAATGCCGCTGCCTGTTTCTGGCGGCGGATATGAACGGTGCCTTAATTTGAGCGAATCGATTTACACTACTTCATCTCCGGAGGGATCAGCTCCGCGGGAATGTCCTTGCCCTGTTCTTTCCAGTATTTTACAGCGCCGGGGTGCAGGGGTATTCCCAGTCCTTTCATCGGTTGTAAAGCCGCACTCATGCCGCCAAACTGTCTATGAACGCTTTTGAGGTAATCCTTATTGGCGGGATCATAGGCCACCTTGAGCATTTTGTAGACCGCTTCAGGATCAAATTTTTCATGGGCGATCCAATAAACCTGAAATGCAATCAGATCCGTCGGCTTGTTCCACGACTTGTAAACGCCGGCGGGCAGGGTGGTCTTGTAGTAAAACGGCGATTGGGTGAATATTTTGTTAAATTCCGCATCGCTGAAGCTCAGCACACGAATTTTGTGAGAGGCCTCCAGGGTGACGACTGCGGACATGGGGGCACCGCTCATCCCCAGCGCATCCATTTGCCCATCGCCAACGGCTCTGCCGGCGTCACCGAAACTCAGGTTGTTTATCTTTACCTTGTCATAGAGACCCAGGCCTTGAAGGATAATGGTCGAGTTGGCGGCCGATCCGCTGCCGGGCGAACCCACGTTGACGCGTTTGCCGACCAGTTCGCTCATGCTTTTGATGTCGCTGTCCTCACGCACCACAAAGTGATGCACGCTTTCATACATGCCGGTCATCATGCGAATGCCCTTCCAGGGCCCTTCTTCTTCGAACTTACCCGCGCCGTTCCAGCTGTCATAGGCGGTCAGCGTATGGGTAAAGGTGGCTTCCAATTCGCCTTTTCGAATCAGCCGCATGAGGGCCACCGAGCCGCCGGACGACACGGCGCTCACATTCACATTCTCAATTTTTTTGTTATAGAGTGAAGACAGTCCGCCGACCATTTTGAACCAGGACCCTCCCGGTCCTCCGCACCCCAGACGGATGTACTGGTCTTTTGCAGATGCAAGACTTGCCGTAAACGTAATGGCAAAAAATAAGATTAGAAATCCCCAGAAGATTTTAGAAAAACGTTGCTGTTTTCTCATATCCCACCTCCTTGATGCAATCGTGGTTGGATTTTAGATTGATTGTTCAGACCTAAGCGGCGATCACCTCCTTTCATTTGAAAATTTGCCTGCTAAATGAGTCAACGACCACCCGGTTTGGAAAACCCAATCCATAACGGAACCGGATTAAGATCCGGTTTCGGCCATCAGTTTTTTAAGTATTTCCAGATTTGAGCGATCGGGTTTCAGATCTCCTTTTTGAATCTGTCTGGTCACTTCCACAACGGCTGCATTTAAAGGCGTCGGCACGCCGGCCGTCCGGCCTTTTTTTACCACCAGACCGTTGAGCTGATCGACCTCGCTGTAGCGGCCTTTCAAATGATCCTGCAGCACCGAGTTGCGCGCCTCTTTACCCATATGACTGACCAGGGTCCGTAAATTTTTTTTGAGGACTTCATCCGTTGAGCCCATAAATTCCTCGGCGCTCAGGCCATAAATAGCCTCGATGGTATATCCCAGCGTTGCCCCGACTTCCATCGCTTCACGGCCGAGCTGGATGCAGAAATCAAACGCCTCCGGAATATCGGTGGCCTCCTGTTCATACAGCCCCAGAATACCGATCGGTGCCTGCAGCATACAATTGGCGATCAGCTTGGTCCATTTAGCGCCCCAGATATTCGTGGTGATATCGGTTTTACCCACGCAGCTGAGGATCTCGGCCAGTTTTTTGGCCCGCGGCGTTATCCTGCCGTGCAGCTCCCCGACAGCAAACCAGGTGCCGGTATGGGTGGTGTTGCGTTTCACTTTGGCCGGCTCGAAAACCTCGGCCGACAGTTCAACCACACAGCCCACATCCCGGGTGAGGCCGATGATGGGGGCAATCAGTTCGTCATTGAGGCTGTTTTGCAGCGACACCAGGACACCATCCGGCTTTAAATGCGGCTTGATCAGCTCCGTCATCCAGCAGCTGTCGTAGGATTTGGCGGTTAGAAAAACGATGTCAAACGCATACGTCAAAGCGGCCAATTCACAAATATGGATGGCATTTACCGGTGTGTGTAACTCCTCATCGGTCATGGTGACACGCAGACCATCGGCTTTCATGGCCTCGACATGCGCCGGCCACTGGTCAATGAGCATCACGTCATAGCCGGTCTTGGTAAGGTCGGCTCCGACGCTGCTGCCGATCGCACCGGTACCCAGAACCGCCATTTTATCTGCCATAATTTTCCTCCAGAATCAGGGATGTTAAATAAGATATCGTGCTATTTTTTGCACATTTGTGCATACTTTACACAATTGTAAAACTGTGTATAATATCCGGCATTGGCTTGTCAAACGAAATTCAGGTGGAATTTCTTTTTGCATGCGGATAGATAATCGTGTTACATCGATTCTATCGTTGCGTTCTGCGAGTAATTTATAAAGACATGTTCCAAGGTTCAGCGGTTCTGGGTTCAAGAGTTTCTCCACTCGACTGTCTCAACAAGCCCAAGCCCCGATCGTGCCGGGAGGAGCTTGCCGCAGCCTGGCCGCCGGTCGCCAGTTTTTGGCAGCCGCAGAGGGCTGCCCTGCGGTCCGGTTTTCATCTGCCATCTGGCCTCTGACATCTGCCCACTGTTTTTTAACTTCTGAACCTTTGAACCGGAAGACTAACCCTGAAACCTTATCGATATAGCCTGACGCAAATCGACTGTAACTCACCTGGAAAGGACAAACGATGGAATTTTACGGATATGCGGGAAAACTCTTGAGAGTTAACTTGGAAAGCGGTGATGTTGGCATTGAGCAACCGGACGAATCTTATTACCAGCGCTATTTAGGGGGCCGCGGAATCATTATACACACCCTGCTGACGGAAGTTCCGGCCAAAGCCGATCCATTGGGCGCTGAAAACAAGCTTATATTTGCTCTGGGGCCGTTAACCGGACACAGGGTGGTCGGCTCCGGGCGCTGCAGCGTCGGTGCGAAGTCTCCCCTAACCGGTGCCTGCGGTGAAGCCGAAGCCGGAGGTTCGTGGGGTGCCGAGCTGCGCCGGGCAGGCTATGATGCCATCATTGTCGGGGGAATCTCGAAAAAGCCGGTCTACCTCTGGATCCACGACAACAAGGTCGAAATTCGCGATGCCGCTGAAATCTGGGGTGCGGAGATTCGCCAGGCAATGGAATGGTTTCAGAAAGATATCGGACAAAAAAAATACCGCACGGCCCTGATCGGAGAGGCCGGCGAAAAAATGGTATCCTATGCCAATATTATTGTTGACTGCCGGCATGCCTTCGGCCGCTGCGGCATGGGAGCCGTCATGGGTTCGAAGCGCCTGAAAGGGGTCGTTGTAAAAGGCAGCCAGCGTCTCACGGTTGCAGATAACGGGAAAATCCTGGAACTGAATCGCATCATGAAGAGCAAATATAAAAAAAGCCCCTTTTTCAAATACGGCACCGGCGCTGCCATGGACGCGTTCGAGGCGGTGGGCAATTTGCCCATTCGCAATTGGGGCGGCGGGCAATTCCCCGCTGTGGAACAGATAACGGCGGTAAAGGTGATGCAAGATTACGGTGTGGGGATGGAAGGCTGTTTTAATTGCCCCGTCCGCTGCAAAAAGAAGGTTCGTATTGAAGCGGAACCCTGGCAGGTTGATTCAACTTATGGGGGCCCCGAATATGAGACCCTAGCATCCTTTGGATCCAATTTGCTGATTGACGACCCCAAAGCCGTTTGCAAGGCGCATGAAATCTGTAACCGCTTCGGCATGGATACCATATCCGCAGGCGCGACCATTGCCTTTGCCATGGAATGCTTTGAAAACGGCCTCTTAAGCCCGGAAGAGGTGGATGGATTGCAGCTCAATTTCGGCAATGCCGAAGCCATGCTGGAGCTGCTCGAAAAAATTGCCCGCCGACAGGGCCTTGGAGATCTGCTGGCCAACGGATCCAAAAAAGCAGCGCAGATCATCGGCAAAGATTCAATTAAATTCGCCATGCAGGTCAAAGGTCTGGAAATTCCCTATCATAACCCGCGCTTAAACCAGGGCCTCAGTATTCATTACAGCGTGCATGCCACCGGTGCAGACCATGTGTCCGGTGCGATCGACCACGTCCTGCCCCGGTTGATGGATAATTGGAACCGCATTCATGTTGCTGAAAACCTGACGCCTACCGAGTTGAGCCCGCGCAAGGCTCGCATGGCCTATGAACTGGGGCTCCTCAGAGTAATGCCCAACTACCTGGGTGTGTGCAGTTTTCTGCCCTGGAATATCTCCGAAATACGGGACGCGGTTGAAGCGGTGACCGGGTGGCCGGCCACTACCTGGAAACTGACGAAAGCGGTTGAGCGCGGTATGACGATGATGCGCATCTTTAACCTGCGGGAAGGATTTTCGCGCGAAGATGATCGACTGCCCGGGCGTTTCTACGAGACCCCGCAGGAAGGCCCGTTAAAGGAGGTTAAAATCGATCCGGATACGCAGCGCGAAGTCATCGAGGTATACTATCAACTGCTCGGCTGGAATCGAGACGGCGTGCCCACCAAGGCGTGTCTGACGGCTCTGGACCTGGAATGGGCCTCCTCCTATTTAGAGGCTTAAAGGAGAAAAAGTATGGCAAAAATTCTAAAGGAAGACGAGATCGCGTTTGAAAAAGTCGCCTGGGGGCTGACAAAAGAACTGGTCAATCCCCAGATCGCCGGTGCCAAAAAGATGAAAGTCAAAATAACCGAATGGTTGCCCGGCCACGTCCACAAGAAACACGTTCATCCGGATCAAGAAGAAGTCATATTCGTGCTTTCCGGAAAGGGGATGGCGGAAACCGGGGACGGAAAGAAGGAAATCGGGCCGGGGACGGTGGTGTTTGTCGGTGCCGGCGAGTCGCATACCACCTGGAATTTGAGTGCTACGGAATCGTTGCGGGCGGTCGTAATTAAAGCACCGCCTGAGGATGAAGAAATTCAGCTCTAGAAAGATTTAAAAGAGGAACGTCATGAAATTTTTTAGCTTCGAAGACTACATCAGCAAACCGAATCCGGAGCCCGGGCAGATCTATAGACCCGAGATATTAACCCGGGCCCACGGAGCCAATGATCTGGGTGGTATGTTCGGCCTGCTGCCACCGGGCACCCAGGTGCCATACCACTATCACACCAAACGCGAATCCGTAATTATAGCGATTAGCGGAGAAGCCATCGAAATTGTTGAAGGCCAGGAGTATCCTTTCAGAGCCGGCTCGGTATGTTATATTGCGGTTGGCGAAAAGCATACAACCGTAAATCGGTCCGATCGGGATTTCCGTTACCTGGAATTTTTCACCTGCCCGCCGGTGTCAGCTGATTTTATTGAAGTTCAGGAAAAATAGGATTCAGAAGACAGAGGTCAGAGGTCAGATGACAGCAGACAAGGAGCAAAATATCCTCTGACCCCTGTCCTCAGACTTCTGTCTTCTGACATCTGTTCTCTGTCCTCTGGTATACAACCCACCCTGCCGCCAAGCGTATCCAATCCGGATTTACCCCGGCGGATTTCATTGCCGACATCACCCCGCAAACCCGCATTCGTTCAAAAAAGTGCACAGTAAGTGTTAAATAATTCATCCGCTTCAGATGACCGGATGGCATCATGATAATATAACTATCTGAATTCACAAAAATTATGTATTTAGCGGCAAATGGCACAGTTTATGCGTGATTAGTCCTGCTAAATCCTGTTAGAACCCGATGAAATATTTGGAAATAAGTGCGCTCTAGTTTGTAATAATTTATTTATCGAGGAGAGAGATGAAAGACACAGTTACCTTCAGAAAATCGCCCTTACTTGTGATCCTGACATGCATGTTGCCGATATTGTTTTTTATATGGGTATGTCCGCTGCAGGCAGCGACCTATTATGTATCCAGTTCGATCGGAAATGATCTTAACAACGGAAAATCACGACAAACGCCCTGGAAATATCATCCCTGGATGAGCAAAGCCAATGGTGTCGCGGGGAAAACGATTCTGCAACCCGGAGATATCGTCAGACTGATGCGCGGGGACGTATGGTACGATTATTTCACCCTGCGGGATGCCGGAACGGAGAACAATTTGATCGTAACCAAAGCCTATGGCTCGGGATATTTACCGAGAATCATATGTCCGACCAAAGAGATTACGAACGGCTGGACGCGCGTTAGCGGCAATATCTATCGAATTCAGATTAATCATGACGGCGAAGATGTCGGTTGGGTATGGCAGGAGGATGTCTCGCGGGATTCTGCCCTCCAGATGCGTTTGGACCCGAATGTCGGCGAAGGTGAATTTTTCTTTGAACATGTCAGCGATACGCGGGGAAATCTTTATCTTTATAAAGAAGGCGGCGGCTCGCCCAATGGAACCCCGATCCACTACAGCAGCAAGAAATTTGTGATTGACGGCCTGGGTACGGCAGTCGCCTATGTTCGTTTTGAAAAGTTGGAACTATGGGGGGGGAACTGGGGATCGGTCGTTATTGACGCCAACTGGCGAAGTGCGCGTTCGAATATCGAATTGCATCGTCTGACCGTGCGCTATTCAGGGTCTTCGGAAACCTCGGAAAATACCAAAAGGACCAGCACCGCGATTCGCATTATCAATTTTTCGAACAGCGCCGTTTCAAATTCCCGGATTCTCCATACGGCCGGTGATGGCATCCGATTCGCCGCTGTATATGATTCGATCATTGCCAATAATGTGGTGGGGTATCATTCGGCCGGAAATGGCAAATGGTCCAGCGGAATCAGGGTAATCGGGCGAAGAGGAACGCAAGAACCTTCAAACGTAATCGTTGAGCACAATTCTGTGTATCGGGCCATGCGGTCTACAAATCCAAATGGCATCTGGGCTGATGTGGATGCCCATAATGTCACCATCCGCTACAATGAGATCGACAGCGGAAAAAATGGTATTCAAATTGAAAATGGATCCTCCCATAACAGGGCCTATTATAATATTATCCGGAACTGCAGAAATGGTTTTAAATTGGGTACCCACAGTATCCAGGGTAACCTGGGTGTGTTTGACAATGAGATTTATAATAATCTGATCGTGAACTGCGAAATAAGTTTCACCTTACTTCAGGATGACCGCGGTACAAACAAAATTAAAAATAATATTTCCTACTACCCGGCTCGATTTCATGTAAAGTTCTATGAAGATTACTTTACAAACGGCGTTCTTGATATGAACTATAATGGTTTTTACCCTGAAATGGTGAATGGTTTCGGTTTCTTGATCCTGAAAGGCAGGAGCCCGAACCTCACAAGAGAGAAAATAAATTCCGGCGAATGGCAGGGGTTGGGATACGATCGAAAAAGTGTTTTTGATGATCCGCGATTTGAAAATCCGAAATACGGAAATTATCACCTTTTGGATGACTCACCTTACATTAACGCCGGCGATGAGGTCGGTTTAACCCAGGACAGCGAAGAAATTCCCGTTCCCCAGGGATGTTGTCCCGATATCGGCCCGTATGAATATTAAAGCGTTTCGCGTCTATTCTAAAAATTCCACAATCGCATCTGCGATCTGGTCGCCCTGGAGTCCATACTGGGCGAGCAGCTCCTCGTAAGGGCCCGTATCGCAGTACTGATCGTTTATGCCGATCATCTTCAAGGGTACGGGATGTTCGGTGGCGGTCAGCTCGGCCACGCAGCCTCCCAGCCCCCCCGCAATATAGCCCTCCTCAACCGTGACGATTTTGCCCGTTTCCGCAGCGGCCTGCAAGACGAGTTCACGGTCGAGGGGTTTAATGGTGTGCATGTTTATCAGGCGGGGATGAATACCCTTTTCCCTGAGGATGCGGGCTGCCTCGGCGGCCTTGGACAGTACCGTCCCGGTTCCGATGATGGTCACATCGCTGCCCTCCTGCATGACAACGCCCTTTCCGATCTGGAAGGGATAGTTTTCGTCCATAAGAACGGGCATTTTGGGGCTGCCCAGCTTGATATAGACCGGACCGACATGGGCTGCAGCCGCATGGACTGCCTTGACAATATCCACCGGATCGCCGGGGTTGAGAACCGTCACGCCCGGTATGGTTCTGATAATGGCGATATCGTCCAGTGATTGATGGGTCGCGCCCAGATCCGAGTATGTCAGGCCGGCACAGCGTCCCACGACCTTGACATTTTGCCGCATGTACCCCAGATCGTTTCTAAACATTTCAAACGGCCGTGCCGTCACAAAAGGGGCAATGGCGACCACAAAGGGAATCTTGCCCGTGGTGGCAAGGCCGGCTGAAAAACCGATGATCCCCTGCTCCATTATACCGAATTCGATGTGACGCTCGGGAAAGCGCTCATAAAAAGGGGTTAACCCCGATCCGCTCGAGCTGTCGGCCGAGAGGGCCATTATTTTTTCATTTTCTTCCGCTGCCGCTACCAGCGCTTCACCCAGGGTTTTGCGCGGGTCCCTTGAATCGTCCATCAGCCTATCCTCTCTTCGATCTCGTCAAACTCACGTTCTGCGATTTCCAGATCCGCATCGCTGGCCTTCCAGTAATGGAAATCTACCTTGTTCTCCGCAAAGGATATCCCCTTTGATTTCACCGTATCGGCGATGATGACCGAAGGCCGGCCCTTCTCAAAAGGAATATCGGTGGCATGCGCGACGTTCTGTTCCAGATCATGTCCATCGATTTCACGCACACCCCAGCCGAAAGCCTGCCACCTTTTGTCAAGCGGTTCATAATTCATGACATCCACCGTCGGTCCGCTGATCTGCAAATGATTGCGGTCGACAAAAACAAGCAGGTTGTCGAGTTTATGGTGACTTGCTGCGGCCGCCGCCTCCCAGTTTGAGCCTTCGGCCAGCTCGCCATCCCCCATGATCACATACACCCTGGCATCGATGCCATCCATTTTCAGCCCCATGGCCATGCCGCCGGCAATTGAAAGCCCGTGTCCCAGCGCGCCGGTATTGGTTTCGACACCGGGCACTTTATACATATCGGGATGCCCCCCCAATCTCGAACCCAGCGCCCCGTAAGTATCAAGGATTGCGCTGTCAAAAAATCCCTTTTCGGCAAGGGTTGCATAGAGCGCCAGGCACTTGTGACCCGCAGACAGGACAAACCTGTCGCGTTGCGGCCAATCCGGATTTTGCGGATCAACCCGCATGATTTTGAAGTAAAGCGCCGTCAGGATGTCAATGGCTGAAAGTGCGCCGCCGATGTGTCCCATGCGGCCGGCTCTCATCAGCCGCAAAACGCTCCGGCGGTTTTGAAGCGCAATTTTTTCGAGTTCTTTTTTTTCACCCTGATTCAATTTCTCCATATTCACTCCTCAGTCGGTAAGGTGATGGTGTCAACAGATGACAGCGGTCAGATGTCAGAAGTCAGAAAACAGAAACAAACTGCCCTTTGTCTATGGCTCGGTCGGGCTTGCCGCGGACTGTTTCCTGGCAGCCTCAAAGGGCAGCTCCAAAACTCCGGTTTCATCTGTCATCTGGCCTCTGTCCTCTGACATCTGTCATCTGTCTTCTCTACGGTTTCCGTTTCGTTCCCGCCATTTTTTCCAGCACGGCACAGACCGCGGCCGTATCGTGTTTGGCATAACCGTTGGCCAAAGCAGCCGTATATATCTGCGCCGCTGCGGACAGCATCGGCGTGGGACAGTTCAAATTCTTGGCAAATTCACTGATAATGTTGATGTCCTTTTGATGCATATCCACTTTCATGGTGGGCCGGTCATATTTCCCGGCCACCATCAGCGGCCCGCGCACCTCAAACATGCGGGAGGTGCCGCCGCCGTCGCTGACCGCTTTGAGAAGCATTTCCGGATCCAGACCGGCCTTCATTCCCAGCACAAATGCTTCGGCTGCCGAAACGTTGTGGATGGTCACCAGCAAATTGGCCACTAGTTTCATCTTGGTTCCCATGCCGAATTCACCCAGGTAATAATTGGCCCGGGAAAACCCGTTAAAAATCGAATCACACTGCTCACAGGCCGTCTGATTTCCACTGGCGTAAACCACAATGTCCTTATTGACGGCCTGGGCGCCGGTACCGCTGAGGGGGCAATCCAAGAGCACCACCCCCACCGCCTTGAGAAAATCATGGGCTGATTCTTTGGCCTCCAGCGTCAGGGTACTGGTCTCAATGACGATTAGATCTTTCTTTTGCGCCGCGGCCAGTCCGTCTTCTGCGCTGACGACCTGCTGCAGTGCCTCGCTGCTGGGAAGCGAGGTGATGACCACATCCGCCTGTTCGGCAACTTCGCGGCAGGAACCCGCTCCGCTTCCGCCCTGACGGATCAGACCATCGAGTTGCTGTGGCGCAACATCGTA